>Ga0302326_10018364_pt1 | contig 14505 bp, 15 predicted proteins | sample Palsa_T0_3_FD_202264 | JGI IMG/M metagenome (GOLD analysis project Ga0302326, IMG submission 202264) | Peat permafrost microbial communities from Stordalen Mire near Abisko, Sweden - Palsa_T0_3 | ecosystem: Environmental > Terrestrial > Soil > Palsa > Peat permafrost | place: Sweden: Abisko... | reverse complement strand
GTGATCCGTGTCGCTCCCGTGTCGGCGGCGCGCATGTTCGCGCACCTATTGTTGGTTCTGCGCGGGCTCGCGCCCGGAGGCTACCGGATACGTTTGCTGGTTATTCCCGCCATGGCTGATCGCCTGGGCCGGTAGGCAACGGGTAGCTTCCGGCGATTGTCTCCAGGGTCGCAGCATCGTATTGCCGGTACCGCGGGCATTCTTCCCTGGCCGGCGGTCAGTTCCTCGTGGCTCCGCGCCGGCCCGTTACGGGGCGCCTGCTGGTCGTGATCGTTGTGTGCGCGGCGTGCTGGCCGCGAGGGCGATGATCGTGAGGGCGGCGGCGAGGGCGATGGTCCAGCAGGCTCGCAGGTCCGCGGGGCTCGGGCCGTGGGGGTGCCGGGTGGCGACGGAGGCGAGGACGGCGACGCCGAGTGTGTTGCCGATCTGCCGGGAGGTGGTGGCCAGGGCGGAGGCGACGCCGGCTTGGCGGGCGGGCAGGCCGTTGATGGCGGTGTTGGTGATGGGCGGGTTCGCGAGCCCGAATCCGGTGCCGAGGAGAAGGTACCCGGCAGCGTAGGGCAGGTAGGGGTGACCGGGGGCAGCAGCGATGAGCAGTGCCGCGGCAGTGGTCAGCGCGACGCCGGCCGCGATGAGCAGAGCGCGGGCGCCGAGGTGGTGGATAAGGCGGCCGGTAACCGGCGAGACGACGGCGATGCCGAGGGTGGCGGGCAGGAGCGCGAGGCCGGTGCCGAGAGCGGAAGCGTGCCTGTCCTGCTGCCAGTACAGGCTCGAGGCGAAGAGGAACCCGGCGAGGACGGCGAATGCGAGGACGGCGATGCCGGTCGCGGCGGTGAAGCCGCGGTGCCGCAGCAGGCTGAGCGGGAACAGCGGGAGCTCGCGGCGGCGCTCGGCGAGGACGAACCCGGCGGCGCCCAGGCACGCCAGGATGCCTGCGCTGAGGGGCGCTGGAGCGGTGTAGCCGACGTGGGAGCCTTCGATGAGCAGGTAGGTCAGGCCGAAAATGGCCAGGGCGGCCAGGCTGATCCCGGGGAAATCGAGCGGCCGGGGCGCGGTACCGCGGGTCTCGGGCAGGCGGAGCGAGAACAGGAGCGCTGTGGCCACCACGGGGAGGTTGATGAGGAAGATCCAGCGCCACCCGGCGGTGTCGATGAGCAGCCCGCCGGCGAGCGGGCCGACGGCTGCGGCCAGCCCGAAGACCCCGGCCCAGACTCCGATGGCGCGAGCCCGCTGCCGGGGGTCGCCGATAGAGCTGGTGATCGTGGACAGCGCGTTCGGCTGCAGCAGGGCACCGCCGCAGGCTTGCAGCACGCGGACCGCGATCAGGGCATCGGGACCTGGGGCGAGGGCGCAGCCGAGCGAGCCGGCGCCGAACAGGGTCAGCCCGGCGCGGAACAGGGCGCGGCGCCCGAGCCGGTCACCGAGCGCGCCGCCGAGCAGGAGCAGGACGGCAAGCGTGAGGGTGTAGGCGTCCACGATCCACTGCAGCTGCGCTGGCCCCGCGCCCAGCTGCGCGCGGAGCGCGGGGATGGCGACGTTGACTACGGTCACGTCGAGGCTGCTGACGAACAGGGCGCTGCTGCACACGAGGGTCAGCCCGCCCGGGCCGAGCAGCCGGCGCCGGGATGGCCGAGTGGCGGCGGACGGCGGTGAGATAGCCATGGGCACTTCCGTTCGTTCGCCTGGGACGGAGGGAGCGGCGCCCCCAGGCCCATCACGCTACGAGCAACCCGGTTTGCCGACAATCGAAAAGATCGCAAGTGATACTTTCACTAAATGAAAGTCAGTACGCTGGACCTGAACCTCCTGGTCGTTCTCGACGTCGTGCTCGAGGAGGGCAGCGTCAGCCGGGCCGCGCCGCGGCTGAACATGTCCGTGCCCGCGGTCAGCCGGGCCCTCGGCCGCCTGCGCGCAGCGCTCGGCGACCCGCTGATGGTCCGCTCCGGGCGCGGCCTGCAGCCCACTGCAACCGCACTTGACCTCAAGCCACGGGTCAGGGCCCTGGTCGAACAGGCCAACGCGCTGCTGGACGCCGGCACCGCGGCCCCGCGTGCCTTCACCCGCACGTTCACCGTGCTCGCCCCGCCGGAAGCGGTCGCCAGCGCCGGAGCCCTGCTCCTGGACCGGATCGCCGCGGAGGAGCCCGGCGTAAAGCTCCGCTTCCTGCCCGCCAGCCCGGCCACCGACGAGGCTGAGGCGGTCCGCGACGGTACCGCCGACCTGGCAATCAGCGTGAACGCCGGAAAGCACGCCGACCTGCACGCCAAGGGACTGGTCCGCGAGCCGCTGACCGCCGTGGTCCGCACCGGCCACGACCTCGCCACCGGACGCGTCACACCCCTCAGCTTCGCCGCCTGGCCGCACGTACTGATCTCCAGGCGAGGACGGCTCGCATCCTCCCTCGACACGGCCCTGGCCGAAATCGGGCACCCGCGGACCGTCACCTGCTGCGTCCCCGACTTCCTCACCGCCCTGCACCTGGCCGGCACCACCGACCTGGTCGCCATCGCCCCCGCCCGCCTCGTCGCGCGGTTTGCCACGAGCCTGAGCCTGGCCCAGATCGAGGCACCCGTGCCCCTCCGGCAACTGCGCATCAGCCAGCTCTGGCACCCGCGCCACCACGACGACCCCGCGCACCAGTGGCTACGCCGCCACGTCACAGAAACCGCCGCGATGCCCTAAGGCCCGGCAGACCACGGAGCACCCCACCCTGATACGCAAGTAGTCCCGCAGAGCCGCGGCTGCGAGACACTCATCCGCTGAGCTTCGCTGCGGCCCCGTCCGCCGGCTGTTCAGTTCCGCTGCCGTTGCCGACGAGGACCGGGCGCGGCGGATGGGGACGGCAGGGGGCATCAGGCATCTCCCGGCCGGGCCGGGACCGGGAAGGCCGGGCCTGTCATCATCGCCGCCCCGCCTGGGACGGGAAGCAGGCGACGCCAGGCAGCGTTGATCGTGGCGCGGGGCCGGCCCGGGCTCGCGGTGGAAGCAAGCCGATGGCGCGGCCTCCCCGTCGTCTCCCGGCATCCGGGCATCAAGCGGAAAGGGGCTGGCCGTCTCATGGCTGACGCACTGCCGGTATCGACTCGTGCGGAGCTGGACGATCCGTTCGCGCAGCTGACCGGATCGCTAGCCAGCACGACCCGGCTGGACTTCGAGGTCGTCGACTCAGCCCGGCTCACCCCGCATATGCAGCGGCTCAGGCTGACCGCCCCGCAGCTCGACGGGTTCGGCTACCTGCCCGGCCAGGACGTGATGCTGCTGGTGGCGGCCGAGGGTATCCGGCCAGTACGGCGGCGCTACACGATCCGGCGGCTTGACGAGGCCGCGCGGCTGCTCACGCTCGACATCGTGCTGCACGGCGACGGCCCGGGCGAGCGCTGGGTGCGGTCGGCCCGGTCCGGCGACAGGATCGAGGGCATCGGGCCGCGCGGGAAGATCACCACGTCGGCCGCGGCCGACTGGCACCTGTTCATCGGCGATGAGTCGGCGCTGCCCGCGACGTTCGCGATGACCGAGGCGCTGCCGCCCGGCCGCCCGGCCACGCTCGTGCTCGAGATCCCCGAAGAGAGCGACGAGCAGGACCTGGACGCCGCAGCGAGCACCCGCGTCTCCTGGCTGCACCGCCTGGGCGCGCCCGCTGGTGACCCATCGGCCCTCGCCGCCGAGGCCGCCGAGATCGAGCTGCCGCCTGGCCGCGGCCACGTCTACCTGTTCGGCGAGGCGACGGTGGTGTCCCGGCTGCGGGAGGTCCTGGCCGGGCGAGGGCTCGGCCAGGACCAGATGTCACCCAAGGCCTACTGGGGCCGCGGCCGCGCCAACGCCAGCCACGGGGAGCCCGCCGGAGACGCCTAGCCGATGGCGGCGATGGCCGCGGCGATCTTCGGGTCGATCCGCACCGTGACCGAGAACCGGCGCTGGCCCGGCGGATCGCGCGGGGCTAAACCGCCGCCGGTCCACGCGGACTGGCCGCCGGGCATGCGTCCGCCCAGAACCTGTGCCATGGTAGCTGCGAACTCGCCGTCGGCATCCCACCTCGCCGCCGGCTCGCCCCAGCATCCGGCCAGCTTGCGACCGCCATCTGATCAGCCGGCCATCTCCACGACCGCGCTCTGGCAGGCGCACCCGGCCGCACGATAAAACACTGCCCTTTCACCTGCGTTCCGCAGATGTGAGCCGGGCCTGGTATGCGGATCTGTGGTTTGACCTGCTGGAATGGGCGGTTCCGTGGTGACGGGGCGTGTCACTAGGCGCTGGCGCGGTCCCGGTCAGGACCTGCGGAACGCCGACAGGTCGATGTCAGCCGGGAGCGGCTCCCGGCTGCCGCGCCAGTCCACGTCAACCTCGACCCGCACGCCCGTGTCCAAAGCCGTGGCGGCTAGCCGGTCGATGTCGGCCAGGCCGGGCGCCGGGCCCAGCGGTGCCAGCCAAGACCGGGCTTTGGCTCGGCACGCCGCAGCCCGGTCACCATCCGCCGCGGCCCGGACAGCGTCTCCCTGCTGGTGGCCTCGATGGCCGCTAGGGCCTCGCGTGCCTCGCCGGGACGGGCGTCGAAGACCCTGCGGCCCGATCCTGCCTGGATCGCGATGATGCCGATGCTGTGCGCCACCATGTCGTGCAGTTCGCGGGCGATCCGCAGCCGCTCCTCGCAGCCGCGGTTCGACCTTGATACACCGGCGCAGGATCTCCTCGGCGAGGCAGAGGTCCAGTTCCAGACGCTTGTCGTTCTCTGCCTGGGTGCTGCCCAGAGTCACATGGTCGGGGTAAGGCCGGTATTGGGTTCCTTTGTCTTTGTGGGCCCAGGGAACAAGCTGTTGTCGCCGACTGGGTGCGGAACGAGGGCTGCGCAGATGAACTCGACAACGGTCCGTTTCCCGGCGGCGTCGTCATAGAGGTTCGCGTCCCGGCCCTCGCGGCGGTGCCACGCGAACCACGACAGTGACTCGGTGACCAGCCGGGCCGCCACCTCTGGATCGGTCATGGGCCGCAGCCGCCCCGCCGCCATTCGCCGCTCGAGGTAGCGGCCCAGCTCCTCGTGGGTTCCGGCGCGGGCCATGCCGAACCATGCGGCCTCCAGTGCTGGCATCTCCACCGCGCAGCGCTCGATGACCGCAAGTAGCGGCCAGTAGTGCTCCAGGAGGGCGTAACGCTCCTCGATGATCTCTCGTAGTTCCTCGGCGACGTCGGCCGGCTCGTCGTCGGCTAGGGCTGCTCGAATGCGGGGCATCTGGACCTGGCGGAGGCCAGCCTCGATCACTCCGAGAGTCTCACCCTCGCCGGGAGTCGCCACGGGCAGGACCGGGAGGCGTTCGGAGGACATCTCGAACCAGTGAAGGAAGACCAGATGGAAAAGTGCCTCTTTGGACTCGACGTAGGTGAAGAGGGAGCCCGTCGACATGCCCGCCTTGGCCGCGACGTCGGCAGTCTTGGTGGCGCGGTAGCCGAGACGCCCGAAGTGCTCCGTGGCAACTGTGGCAATTACCGAGAGGCGGTCACGGGCCGATACGCGGGGCATAGAGATTAGTGTATACTGAGTGAGTCAGTCAGTCAGTCGTGACCATTCGAGTTGGCCCGGCCGTTAGCACGACCGGACACCGCGTCTTCACGGAGGCCATCCACCACAAAAGGAGCCCACCATGTCCTTCCTCTCTCGCAGCCGCTACGGGCCGTTCATCTACGCCGGGGTAGGCGTCGCTCTAATCATGTTTGCCCTCGTCGACACCACGGTCTCGAGGCTCGTCCTGGTCGTAGGGGGGCTAGCGATCGGGGGCGGCCTCGCCACCCGGAAAGCTCGCCTGGGAGGCGCTCACCGGGAGCAGCGCGGGCGCCCCTGATCGGTGAGCGCGGGTTGCCGCCGGAATCCCCGCAAAGCGTGCCGAGGACTTCGCCGCTGTTGATGCGGTGGGCTTCGAGATGGCCCCACAGCCGGCCGCTCGCAGCACTCGGGCCAATCGCGAGGAGTTGTCGGCAAGAATGTCCGCGCCGGAGCGGAAGTAGGACTGAACACTCGTCGGTTGTCCCGACTTCGTCAGAAGGAGGTCGGGCCGGCGAGGGCATAGCAACGCTGTAGCCATCCGCCTGTCGGATGACTTAAGGGTTCCATCTCGCGGGCGAGGTGATGCGACAAGTGCCCGTGATACTACTTGCGGTGAACGCCGGGATTCCTGGTGGGCACCGTCCGATATTGCGCTGCCGTGGAGGCTGCCGTGAACCGGAACGGGGTTCCCCGAGGCCGTTGGCACCGGGCCGCACCTGATGCATCGATAGACGCTCCCGCGCCCGCCCGGCTGCCTAAGACCGTGTGGCTCATCGCAGCGATATTCGTCGCGGTCGAGCTGGCGGTCAGCGCCCGGTACGGCTTCCAGCAGGACGAGCTGTATTTCCTGGTGGCGAGCCACCACCTGGCGTTCGGATACGTGGATCAGCCGCCGCTCGCCGTGCTGCTCGCCCGCACCACAGATCTTTTCGGCACGAACCCGACGGCGATCCGGATTCTTCCGGCGCTCGCCGGCGGCGCGATTGTCGTCATCGCGGCCAGGCTCGCGGCGCTGTTGGGCGCGGGCCGCGGCGGACGGGTGCTCGCGGCACTCGCCACCGCGAGCGCACCGGTGCTGCTCGGCGCGACGCATATAGGCAACACCACGCCGTACGACCTGCTGGCATGGGCGGTGGTGCTGCTCTGCGTGGCCACGGCGCTGCTCCGGGACCGGCCGCGGTGGTGGCTAGGCGCGGGCGCAGCGGCCGGCGTCGGCCTGGAGAACGAGTACCTGGTCACCGTGCTGATCGGCGCGCTTATCGCCGGCATTCTCGTGACGTCCGCGCACCGCCGGGTCCTCGCGACGCCGTGGCCCTGGCTCGGCGGCCTCATAGCGCTGGCGATCTGGGCGCCGAACCTCGCCTGGCAGTTCGCGAACGGCTGGCCGCAGCTCATCATGGCATCCGCACTGCACCAGCAGAACGTTTCAGCGGCCGACTACATCGGCGGGCTCCCCGCGCAGCTCATCTATACAGGGGTGCTGGGGGTCCCGCTGGTCATCGCAGGCTTCATACGGCTCTACCGGACCCCTGAACTGCGCTTCCTCGCCGTCACCGCCACCCTCGTCGTGGTGTACGTGCTGGCCTGGGTGCCTGGCAAGGTCTATTACTCCGACGGACTGCTGCCTGCCGTGATCGGGGCCGGTTCGGTGTCGGCCGAACGCTGGCTCGCCCGAGCCCGCCGGCCCCGGCTGCGGCGGGGCATCGTCGCCGCCGGCGCAGTGCTAGGCATCGTGCTGATCATCCCGAGCGCGCTGCCGGTACTCCCGATCGCCGCCCTGCACAAGGTGCCGCCGGACAAGACCGTCAACGACAGCGTCGGATGGCCCCAGCTGGCCGCCGAGGTCGGCGCCCAGGACAAAGCGCTCACGCGCGCTGGCCAGCCCCCGACATCCGTCTACACCATCGCGTACGCGGAAGCCGGCGCGCTTGACCTCTACGGCGCCGCCTACCACCTGCCGCCAGTGATCTCGGCGCACAACTCGTTCTGGATGTGGGGACCTGGCGGCGCCTCGGACACAAGAGTGCTCGTGGTCGACGCGCTCGGACAGCTGCGCCCGTACTTCGCAAGCTGCCGTCCGCTTGCCGTTTTCAACCCGCCGGACCAAGTGCAAAGCGACTGGAACGACATCGCGATTGGTATCTGCACCGGCCCCGCGGCCAGCTGGCGGACCCTATGGCCGCACCTGAAGCACTACGACTAGAAACCGCCAGGGAAAGGCCTCCGCGCGGCGAGTTCGGCATCGGCTTCTATCGGGGTAGGCCAGGACGGTATCGGCCGTTGCGCGTCACTCAAGACGCGCGTGGTGGCGTCACTTACGATGAGCACCCTGAATCGGACATTCCGGGCGCAGCGGGGTGTGCGGCGCGGATGTCGCCGGGGTGCTCACGGTGGGCGTCGCGGCCTGTCTGCGGGCATGTGGGAGCCCGGGCCGGCGCGAGGGGATCAGGTGCCGGGTGCCGGGGCGAGGAAGCGGGCCAGGCCGAGCAGGCCGAGCAGCGGCTCCCAGTCCGCGGCCGCGGAAGGTGATCGCGGCGTGCGCATGCGGCGACGGCGGGCAGCGCGTCGCCCAGCGGCGAGCCAGACGGCTCCGGGAACGCCGTGTCATGACCTGCGGTGGCGTGCCCGAACGTCGTCATCGCCTCCTGCCGCATCGCATCGGCCCGGGAGCGGAGGCGACGCGCGCCGCCGAGTCGGGCGATCCACGAGCACGAACGGGGTGCATTGACGGTGCCGGGCGATCTCGCCCGCCCTACGGCCGGCCCGGGAGGTGATGACGAGCTCCTCGCCCGCGGCTCGGCACCACACTCTCGTCCCGGCATGGCCGGGCCGGGGTGGAGTAGCGGACCGACCCGAACCAGACCGTCTGGTTGTCGCCGACCAGCCGCTCCTCGCCCAGCGCCAGCGCACAGGGCTCGTCCGGCGGCGGGTGCAGTACCTTCCGCTCGGCGGCCGGCCTTGGTGATCTTCACCGTGGCCTCGACCCCGCCCTTGGACTCCGGGCCGGACGGCACGCACGTCTCCACCTTGCAGCCGGAAGCGCTCCAGCGCGACCACGCGTCCCACCTCCAACGGATCGGCCGCCGCATCGGCGGGCATGACGAGGGGTGCATTCATCACATGATCGTCATGCCGGCCTTCGAGGCGGACAAGCACCGTCTGCCGTGTGGACCGTGGCGAATCTCCGGCCGCTCCCCGGCGATCTGATCCGGCGGGCACTTCCGTGATCCTGTGCCGGACGGCATGGCCCTGCACGATGTCCTTGCGGGGTGTTGCGGATCGATCTGAAAATGCTTACTCACCCCCGCATGACAGGATGCTTGTCATGGCATCGGGAAGGAGGCGCGGGTTTGCGCTGGCCTCGGCGGCCTGCGTGCCGGTCCTGGTCTTGGGGACGGCGTGGCTGTTTGTCGCGGGCGACAAGGGGACGGCCATCGCTGGCGTGCTAGCGGTCCCGCTCGCGGCGCTCCCTTTGATGGCGTGGTTCTTCGACTGGAAACCGCCCGGCGCCCGCTCCGAGCCTGAGGAACTGTGGCCGGTGTGCCTGAAGTTGGCCTACAAGATCGAACCGCTTGAGGCCGAGGCGCGCAACTGGTTTCTGGCCGAACATGGCAGCGAGGGCGCGCCAGCCGATGTGGAATTCACCCGCTACCGGCCTAAGGACCCCGACCGCGAACTGGTCTCCTGGCGCAGCGACGGCGGCGCACTGCGCGGAACACTCGCGGGCATCGCCGGGTTCTGCACCACGCTCAACAAGGGTCGGCTGGTGGTCCTGGGCGCGCCCGGGGCAGGCAAGACGGTCCTGGCCAACGAGCTGCTGCTTGGCCTGATCAAAGCTCTTCCACTCCAGGACCCGGGACCCAGGACAAAGGTGCGTGTGCCGGTGCGCCTGAGCCTTGCCTCGTTCGACCCGGGCAACGACGCCGAGGAGACCCGGGCCGGCGAACTGGCGGAACGGCTGGAGGCCTGGATCGCCGGGCAGTTGTCCACGACCTACAAGCTGACGCCGAGCACGGCACAGCGCCTGGTCAAGGAGGGCCGGATCCTGCCGATCCTCGACGGCCTGGACGAGATGGACGCCGAAGGCCAGGTGCCCGACCAGGCCCGCGCCGTGGTGCGCACCCTGAACCACCCGGCCGACCACGGGGTGCCCCCGTGGTCGTGGTCTGCCGGGAGGCGCGCTACCGGCAACTGGCCGGCCGGCATCCCGAGTCGGGCGAGCTGGACGTGCTGCAGGACGCTACCGTCGTCGAACTCCAGCCCCTCGCCGTCGAGGAGGTCACCGGGTACATCACCCGCCGCTTCCCCGATGGCTCGGACGATCCCCGCAGTGCCCTTCCGCGCTGGCGGCCCGTGATCGCCTACCTGGGCGAGAACCCGAACGGCCCGCTGGCCGACGCGCTGCGCTCCCCGCTGAGTCTGTTCCTCGCGGTCACCGCTTTCCAGCAGCCCGACGCGCGCCCCGACACGCTCATCGGGCTGAGCGCCGAGGACCTCGACCAGACGCTGTTCGACCGGTTGATCCCCGCCGTGTGCCAGCGCCCCAGGCAGGGCGAGCGCCGCTACCGGCCTGAGGAGGTCACCCGATGGCTGCGCACCCTGGCCGACCACCTGCACGTCTAGGGGGCCCGCGGCGGGTCCCCCAGCGACATTGACCTGCACCTGCTCTGGCCGGCCGCGGGCCCACGCGCACCCCGCTACCTCACCGCAGCCCTCACCACAACCGCCGTCGCGGCCCCCGTGTTGGCCTTCGCCGGTTGGCACGTCCTGTCCACCGGCCACTGGCAACTGCTCCCGCACAGCTGGGTCGGCCGGGCGTTCGTGGCCGGATTCATCTACGTGATATTGACGTGGTTCGGGAACCAGACCGACATGCCGGTCGAGGTGGGCCGCCTGGGGCGAGTACGCGCGCCCGGCGTAAGTCGCCTGCGCCAGCTCGGCGAGTTCGCGGGCTGGCTCTCGATCGGACTCGCGTTCGGGATCGCAGTCGGGCTGGTGCACGGGGTCAGGCGTGGGATTGCGGACGGGATCCCGGTCGGGGTCGCGGCCGGGCTCATGAGCATGGTCCTGCCCGTCAACAGACCCGACCTGCAGCGCCCGGGCATCCGAGGTCCCAGCGATCTCGTCAGGCGCGGCACGATGTACATGGTCGCGTTGACCCTCGCGGTGGGGCTGACGGTCGGGCTCATGGGCGGCCTCGTGTCCGGGAGCGCAATTAGGTTCACGAGCGAGCTCGCGTTCGGGCTCACGCTCGGCGTATTCGGGGTCGCGAGCGCGCGTGACCGCGGGAACGGCTTCGCGAGCAACCTCGGGTTCGGGCTTGCGGAAGGGCTCACGACCGGGCTCTTTGGCGGGATCGCGCTCTGGCTCTTGGTCGGGTCCGTGGACTGGCTCGGGGGTGGGGCCGGGGGTGCCGTTGCACTCGGGCTCACGGTCGGCCTCATGGCCGGGCTCGTAACCGCACCTTGGCAGGGGTATTTCGTCACGATCCGGATCCTCGCCCATCGCCGAGAGCTGCCCGCCCGCACCGCCAGTTTCCTGGACTGGGCCTGCGACGCAGGACTCATGCGGCTGTCCGGCATCTCGGTCCAATTCCGTCACCAGCGCCTACACCGCACCGGAAACCGGGTGGCGGGCCAACAGCCACATCATCGAGCTCCCGTCCCAGGCGCTCCTGTTCGACGCGCCGCTGACGGAGCAGTACGCGCGGGAGGTACTGGCCGTGGCGGCCGGCCTCGGCAAGCCGCTGACCCGCCTCTACATCTCGCACGCCCATCCGGACCACTTCGCGGGCGCCGCCGTCGTCGGAATACCCGGCTACGCGCTGCCGCCCGTGAAGGCCCTCATCGACCGCAGCGGCGACCTGCGCATCCAGCGAGGCTATGCCTGCACGCCCGGACACGAGGGAGCCCCGCTACCCCGGTCGCGCCCGGTAGACCACACGGTGGCGCCGGGCACCGAGGAGACGGTCGACGGCGTCCGCTTCCACTTCGAGGCGGTCGGGCAGGCGGAAACCGACGCCCAGCTCGCCATCGCGCTGCCTGACGCCGGCGTCCTGATCACGCAGGACGTCCTGTACAACGGCGTGCACCTGTTCCTCGGCGAGCACGCGTTCGACGCCTGGCAGGCAGCGATCACCAAACTGGAGTCGCTGCCCTACGACACCGTCATCCCCGGCCACGGCCTGCCGCACGGCGGCGGTCTCCCGCAAGGCCGCGGCATCTACGCCGCCAACCGCGAGTACCTCCACATCGCAGCCAGGGCCTTCGCCGACGCCGGGCGGGCCGGCTGACCTTAACCAGCGCCTGGAAGCCGCCTTCCCGTCCTACGGCGGGACCGCTATGCAGGGGCTGCAGAACTTCTACCTGTACCCGAGTGCGCGGGCCTAGACCGCAAGCAGATCCCGGGACGGGCGCGGCCCCCGCCCCGGACGCGGCCCGGCGGGCATCTCCGGCCGGGTTCCCGCGCACGCTGCATCCCGTTCGCCGAACGCGCGCCAGGGTTCCGCGAACGGGATGTTTGCGCTTCGTTCCCTGCCCAGCTCGCCGCAACCCCAGGTGACCGGCTACCCATTGCGCATCACTTAAGCCGGTGATGGGCGCAGCGCAATCTCCGCGGCGCGCCGCACCCAGCCCGACTGAGAGGAACCGACGTGCCACCCGAAGATCCCGCACTGATCGCCGCCGGACCCCTGGATCCCGTCGCCACCCACGCGACCGGGGGCTGGCACTGGGCCGAGTGGGGGTGCGAACTGGCCGGCACCGCGATCTTGCTATTCGGCGGCCTGTCCGGCCTGTTCCTCGACTTTGCCCCCGATAGCCTGGCAGCGCGGATCCTGCCTGGACAGTCGTGGCGGCTGCTCGTGACCGGCCTCATCCTCGCCGCCACCGGCCTGATCGTCACCGCCAGCCCGCTGGGCCGCCGCTCCGGCGCCCACCTGAACCCATCGGTAACGCTCGCGTTCTGGGCCAGAGGGCACGTCCACCCGCACGACCTGGCCGGGTACGTCACCGCCCAGGTTATCGGCGCGCTGGCCGGCACCGAACTCGCGCGCCGGTGCTGGGGCAGCCGGGCCGCCGCCCTCGATCTCGGCGTGACGCTCCCCGGCCACGGGATCAGCGCACCCGGCGCAGCGGCCATCGAGGCATCGGCGACGTTCCTTCTCCTGACGGCGATCTTCGTCGCGGTGTCCACGCCGCGGTCAGCCCGCTGGACGCCGGCGGTGGCATGGGGGGCGGTGGCGCTGCTCATCTGGCAAGCCGGGGCCCGCACCGGAGCCTCGCTCAACCCCGCGCGGAGCCTCGCTCCCGCCCTTCTCGCCCCGCATACCGCTGACCTGTGGATCTACCTGATCGGCCCGGTGGCCGGGGCACTGCTGGCAGCCGGTGTGATCGCCGTCCTGCCCGGCATCGAGACCCGCACCGCCAAGCTGCTGCACGATCCCCGCTACCCGTCCACCCTGGCCACCACGCTCCCGGCGGCACCGCGCCCCGTCCGCGCGGCGAAGCGGAATGGCCTGAGTAGGTGACGCGCAGCAAAGCGCCAAGCCCGGAAGCTGAGGGCAGCACGCGAGCCACGGCCGGCCCGGCCGCACGCTCGTGACAACACTCAGCTCCAGATGGGAGAACCCCATGGTGAACCACCGTTTCGCCCACGCCGCCGCAAGCGGCGACCCTGGCCAGATCGCGGCCCTGCTGGCCGAGGAGGTAACCTTCCACACCCCGATCCTCACCCAGGACCTGCAGGGCAAGGATCTCACGCTCCGCTTCCTCGGCGAGGCAACCCGCATCATCGCTGACCTCGCCTACACCAACGAGGCCACTGACGGGGAGCGCACCTTCCTATTCTGGAAGGGCACCGTCGAACAGCGGGAGATCAGCGGCGTCACGGTCCTAGCCGACAACCCCGAGGGCCGGGTCACCGACATCACCGTCCTGCTCCGCTCCTGGGGCGTGGTCGCCAACTTCCGCGACACCATGCTCCGCGCCCTCGCAGACGCCGTCCCGCTGGCCGCATGGCAACTTGATGACGGCAAGGAGCCCTCGCCGGACCCGGACGCCGGCGTCGGCCAGCGCCCCGGCGCGCCGCTGCCACTCGCGCCCGACGTTGCCTTCCACAGCCCCATGCTGACCAAGACCGCCTACGGCGTGCAGGACGTAGCGGACATCCACAAGCTCATCGGCGGCATCCAGGGACCGCGCACCTACCTGGCCCGGATCACCACCGAGGACACGATCACCGAATTCTGGAACTGTGTCATCCAGGGCCACCAACAGCAAGGCATCGACCAGTTCCAGCTCGATGCCCAGGGGCGGGTCGTCCACCAAACCGTTTGGCTGCGCCCCTGGCCCGTGGTCACCATCTTGCGCGATGCCGCCATCGCCGGCCAGCTGCCGTTCCTGCCCGCCGACTTCTGGCTCCTGCCCGCTGCACCAAGCCAGCTGTCCTGACGCGCTGTACCTAAGAAACCCGACTCATGGGGAGCAGGTCCGTCACTGGGGATCGCGGCTGGCCGCGGTTGCCGGCGACACGGAACCGGGGACCGTCCAGCGAGCATGCCTGTCTCGCCCGCCGTAGCGTCTGCGCGGTAGGGGAAGCGAGCGAACGGTGGGCGTAACCGCTCCCTTTCCGGGCCGTCCGTGGCCACGCGGCCGTTGTCCGCGGCAGGCGCGGGACTCCGAGAATCTCGGGGCGCGCGGAGCGGGCTGCCTGAAAACACCTCTCACAGTGCATATGCGCAGGTCAGCGGGGTGTGATTTGGGAAGAAGGACGGAGGTCTGACCAAGAAATAACCACCTCAGCCCCGCTCGCGTGACCACGGTTCGGGGCATGATGAGATGACCCCGTGACAAGCGCTGCTCAGGGCCTGTGGTGACGGCTATGCGGTTGTCGCTCGCTTCTGGATCAGGCGGCGTCCTCCCGGAGGGTGATGATGACGTCGTAGCCGAGGGCCTGGAGCTGGCGCTGGGCGT
>Ga0302326_10018363_pt1 | contig 14506 bp, 11 predicted proteins | sample Palsa_T0_3_FD_202264 | JGI IMG/M metagenome (GOLD analysis project Ga0302326, IMG submission 202264) | Peat permafrost microbial communities from Stordalen Mire near Abisko, Sweden - Palsa_T0_3 | ecosystem: Environmental > Terrestrial > Soil > Palsa > Peat permafrost | place: Sweden: Abisko... | reverse complement strand
AAGCCGCGACTTCGTTCTGATTCCGGATTCGTCGTTGTATGTGCCCAATGTGCGCGCATTGAATGGCGACCGCCGACTTACTTACTTCGAAGTGAGCCTGAAGGCGGCGCGAAAGCCGTGACCGCGCAGAATTGGCGCACACCGAGCGCGCCAGTCAGAATCGTAAACTCCGGCAGCAATTCTGAATCAACGAAATCTCCCACAACGGAGCCGCATGGTTGCGCTTGATGAATTGAACGAGCGGCAGCGCGAAGCCGTGGAAACAACCGAAGGGCCGCTGCTGGCGCTGGCCGGCGCGGGGACGGGAAAAACTCGCGCGATCACCTACCGCGTGGCGCATCTGTTGGATAAAGGCGTGCTGCCCAACGCCATTCTGGCCGTTACGTTCACCAACAAGGCCGCACGCACCATGCAGGACCGCATTGCCAATCTTCTGCGCGCCGGAGGACGCGATGCCGCCGGAGTTTGGATCTCCACTTTCCATTCATTTTGCGCGCGGGTGCTGCGCCGGGAAGCGCCGCGGCTGGGATTGCCTCGCGATTTCGCCATTTACGACGATGACGATCAACTCGCCGTGGTGAAGGAATCTCTGCGCGCGCTGAACTTGGATGAACGCACGTACCCGCCACGCAGCCTTCGCGGACGAATCAGCCACGCGAAAAATCATGGGCTGTCCGCGGAGCAATTGGCGGCGTCCGCGTTCGATACGGAGGGGCGCGCCCTTGCGCGCATTTTTGAAAGCTATAACGCCGCGCTGCGCCGCAATGCCGCGCTGGATTTTGACGACTTGCTGCTTTGCGCCGTCCGGCTTCTTCGCGAGCACACCGAAGCGCGGATCGCCTGGAGCACACGCTTTGAATATCTTCACGTGGACGAATATCAGGATGCCAACGCCGCGCAGGCGGAGCTGATCCGCCTGCTGACGAACGACCGTCACAACGTCTGCGTCGTAGGAGACGAGGATCAATCCATTTACAGCTGGCGCGGCGCGCAGCCCGGCAATCTGCGGCGCTTCACCGAGGCTTTTCCCGGGACGACAATTGTGCGCCTGGAGGACAATTATCGCTCGACGCAAACGATTTTGGACGCGGCGGCCGCCGTCGTGGCATGCAACGTCAACCGGCTCGGGAAAACTTTGTCCGCCACGCAGGGAGCCGGCTCCAAGATACGTTTTTTCGAGGCGCGCGACTCGACCGACGAAGCGGCGTTCGTCACATCGGAAATGCCGCGTCTGCTGAGGGAATTACCTGACGCCAATTTCGCCGTTCTTTATCGCACCACCGCGCAGTCCCGGCCATTCGAAGAAGCCATGCGGCGTCTGGGCCTGCGCTATCGCATTGTGGGCGGCTTCAGCTTTTACCAGCGCGCCGAAGTGAAGGATGCGCTGGCGTATATTCGGCTGCTGACGCATCCGGAAGACGACGTCGCACTGCTGCGCGTGTTAAACGTGCCGCCTCGCGGAATTGGAAAAACAACCGTGACGACGCTGCGCGCCCGGGCACAGGAATTGGGCGTTTCGCTGTGGGATGCTCTGGGCCCGAAAGAAGAAGTGGGAGCGCGGCCCGCGCTTCGAGATTTTCGCGGCCTGATCGAAGCGTTACAGCGGGACACCGACGGCATGGCCCCAGCCGAGTTGGTGAAAATCGTGCTTGACCGCAGCGGTTATCTCGATTGGGCCGGCGAACAGGATCGTCTGGAAGGCTCGTCGCGTACTGAAAATCTTCTCGAGCTTGTCAACGCCGTGGCCGACGCCGTCGAACAGGGTCAGTCGCTCCAGGACGTGATGGATCAGGCCGCGCTGGTCAGCGATTCCGATGCCTTCGACGAAGGCGTGCCCGTTTCGCTGATGACACTTCACAGCGCTAAGGGACTGGAGTTCGATCACGTTTTCCTGACCGGCCTCGAGGAGGGATTGCTTCCGCATAATCGCTCGCTGGCGAGCCACGGGGACGTCGAGGAGGAGCGGCGCCTTTGCTATGTGGGCATGACGCGCGCCAAGAAAACGCTAACGCTAACGCGCGCGGTCTTCCGCCGCATCTGGGGCAATGAGCAGCTTGCTGCGTCCGCGCCATCACGCTTTCTTGTCGAGATCCCCGCGGAACTGGTGGAATCCGCGGGCGGCCGCATTCCAAGCGCGCCCGACCCAATGGATGAGTCGCGATTTGACCAGGACATTGATTACGGGGAATCGGCGAAGCGGCAACGCCGTACAATTGCGTCTCGCAGAGGATTTTCCTCTTATTCCGCGGCACGCACGAGCGGAACGCGGGAGTCAAGCTCGGCGCGGACTGCTGATTCGCGATCCGGCAAACCCGGCGGAGGCACGTCTCTGGTGGGCCAGCGGGTTCGGCATCCGTCTTACGGCGTGGGAACAGTTACGGCAGTCGAGGGCGATGGCGATGATAGAAAATTCACCGTCAGCTTTCCCGATTATGGCGTGAAAAAACTCGTCGAGCGATACGCCAAGCTGGAGTTGGCCTGATCCGTGAAATGGCCCGCAAGGTCATGCGCGACGCGAATATCCAGCGGGCGCGGCGGTTGCGCAACGCCAGTGTTCACGATACAGTTTGGGATTCTTAATTGGCGGTGAGGATTGGATCCACAACTATTCCGCACGAAAAACATTGACCAGCTTCTCGCCGATGCCGACCAACCAGAACGGCGTTTGAAGAAAACGCTGGGCTGGGTGAGCCTGACCGCGCTGGGCATCGGCGCGATCATCGGCACGGGCATCTTCGTCGTCACGGGCACCGCCGCCGCCGGACAGACGCTGCCTTACAATTCCCTCCTGCAAGCGCCGCTGCTGGACGTGCTGATGCATGGCGCGCACGCCATGAACGCCAACGGGCGTCCCGGCGCCGGGCCCGCCATCGCGCTGTCATTTTTCCTGGTGGCCGTCGTTTGCGGCTTCGCCGGGTTGTGTTATGCCGAGCTGGCTTCCATGATCCCCATCGCCGGGAGCGCGTACACCTATACATATGCGACGCTGGGAGAATTGGTCGCCTGGATTATCGGCTGGGACCTGATTCTGGAATACGCGGTCTCGAATATGGCCGTGGCCGTGGGTTTTTCCGCGTATATCAAAAGCCTGTTTCAGACCTACGGCATCAACATTCCGGATTCGCTCAGTACGCCCGCATACCAGCCGGGGATGGGCTGGGCGTGGAATTTCAATTTGCTCGGCTTCCTGACGGTAATGATTCTGACCGTCGTGCTGGTGATTGGCGTGCGGGAATCGGCCGGTGCGAACAACGTGATGGTGGGCATCAAGCTGGTCGCCCTGGTGATTTTCGTCGTGGCCGCCAGCCATTACATTCGCCCCGTAAATTATCATCCTTATTTTCCCAATGGCTGGCAGGGCGTCCTGACGGGCGGCGCAATTGTCTTTTTTTCGTATATCGGGTTCGACTCTGTTTCGACGGCGGCGGAAGAGTGCAAGAATCCAAAACGCGATCTGCCGCTGGGCATCCTGTTTTCACTTTTTGTGTGCACGATATTTTACGTGGGAGTGGCCGTTGTTCTCACCGGCATCCAGCCTTGGCGCACGCTCGACAATGCCGCACCGGTGGCCAACGCTCTACATGCTATTGGTCTCACCACGGTCGAGCGCTGGGTTACTGTCGGCGCGCTGATGGGAATGATTTCTTCGTTGCTGGTTTATCAATATGGACAGGCGCGGGTTTGGTTCTCGATGTCTCGCGACGGCCTGTTGCCCTCCAGTTTTTCGTCGGTGCACAAGCGGTTTCGCACGCCGCACGTAGCAACGTGGGTGGCGGGAATTTTCGTGGGAGTGCCCGCGGGAATCTTCGATATCGGCACGCTGGTCAATCTCTCGAATATCGGGACGCTTTTTGCCTTCATCCTGGTGGCTATTGCCGTGCTGGTGCTGCGAAAAAAGCAGCCGGATCGTCCGCGCGGATTCCGCGTGCCCTTTTCACCGTGGGTGCCGATTCTGTCCCTGATTATGTGCCTGATTTTAATGGCTAGCCTGACGGTGGAAAACTGGGTGCGGTTCTTCGTCTGGCTGGTGATCGGCATGGTAATTTACATTCTCTATGGGCGCAAGCACAGCGCCCTCGCCGGTGGCCCGGAGGCGCGCTGATGCTCCAGCAGTTCCGGCGCGGAAAGCGGACGGCCATGCAAGCGTCTCATCACGGTGGCGTAGCGTCGAGCCGCCAAGCCTCGCGCTGGCTTCGCCGCGTAATAGCCTGCACGGCTGTCGCTGCGATTTTCATCTCCCTTCCTGCGGGCGCCTGGAACGCCAATGCCGACCGGCTCGTGACCAATCAGGCCGTCGACACTTTGCCGGACGATATACGCCCGTTCTTCGAAGCCAGCCGCCAATTCCTGGTCCAGCACGTCATCGACGCCCGCGATGAACTGGCGCGCGCGCCGGGAACCAAGCCTTATCACTACATCGATCTCGATCACTACGCGCCGTTCCCCTACACTGCTCTTCCGCGCGACTACAAAGCCGCCACGGCCAAGTTCAGCCGCACGGCGATTGCCGCGCATGGCCAGTTGCCGTGGCAAATCGGCCTCTACAGCGCGCGCCTGACGGATTCTTTTCGCGCCAAAAATTGGGAGACGGCTCGCGTCAACGCAGCATTCCTGGCCTATTACGTCGCCGAGGCGCACGATCCTTTCAATACAACCGCGATAACTGATCCCCGCACGGCTCCAGAGTCCCGCGTGGATCATCGCTTCGGCTCAAGTCTCTTCGATCGCTATTCGCTTTTTTTCTTCATTCATCCCAGCCCTGCGGCTTACGTCTCGGATCCGACGGACCACGCGTTCGAGATCTGCCTCACGGCTCACAGTTATATCGAGCAGATTCTTCTGGCGGATGCCCGCGCGCGTCAGGGGCTGCCGGATTACACCGACGAATACTACGACCGCTTCTACAACCAAGCTGGGGCGATTCTGGTTCGTCAGCTCTCCGATGCCGCCACCGACGTCGGTTCCTATTGGCTCACCTCCTGGACCAACGCGGGCAAGCCGTCCTTGCCGGGACACTAAGAGAATTGCGCGACTCGCAGCCGGCGCCGACGGATTTCCCCTTCGGCGAACTTCCCAAAGCGGAGCTTCATCTTCACCTGGAGGGGTCGCTTGAACCGGCCACGGTGGTGGAGTTAGCTGCGCGTCATGGCGAAACCGTCACACTGGAGGAAGTCGCATCGCGCTATTCCTGTCGCGATTTTGCAGGTTTCATCCAGGCTTATATCTGGGTCACATCGTTCCTGCGCGAACCGGAGGACTACGCCATCGCCATGCGTCGGCTGGCCCAAACGCTCATCAGCCAGAATATCGTCTATGGGGAGATCATTCTCTCAGTCGGCGTCATGCAATGGCGCAAGCAAAACGTGGCGGAAAACTTCGCGGCCATTTCCGCCGCTGCTTCCGACGCGCGCAGCCAGGGCCTGCGTGCGGCTTTTATCTTCGACTTCATCCGGCAATTCGGACCGGAACCTGCGATGCTGGTCGCCGAAGCCGCTGCGGAATTGCGGGACTCTGGCGTGGTTGGGTTCGGCATGGGCGGCGATGAGCTTTCCCTTCCGACTGCTGACTTCCGCGATGTGTTCTCGTTCGCGCGCGAAGCGGGCCTGCACTCTGTTCCCCACACCGGAGAAATGGGAGACGCCCAATCCATCCGCGACGCGATCCACGAACTCGGCGCGGAACGCATTGGCCACGGCATCGCCGCTGTGCACGATTCAGCGCTTTGCGAGGAGCTGGCGGAACGCGACATCGCGCTGGAAATCTGCCCCGGCAGCAACCTCGCCAGCGGTGCGCTCGCGCGCCAGACCGGCAATCCCACCGCGACGCTCGCTGGCCATCCGCTGAAACTGCTCTTCGATCGCGGCGTCCGCGTCACTCTTTCCACCGACGATCCGGCGATGTTCCGCACTTCACTCGCCCAGGAATATCGCCATGCCGCCGCGCTGGGCTTCACTTCGGCGGAACTGATTCGCCTCGCGGAAAACAGTTACCATGCTGCTTTTCTACGCGCTGACGAAAAGCAGGCGCTGCTGCGCGTTTTTCGCGAGCGTGCCGCGGCGCTGGGCCTGATATAATCTCGCTTATGAAAGCTCACGTCTGGGTAATGTTGAAACCGACCGTTCTTGACCCGCAGGGACAAGCCATCCAGCACGCCCTCGCCTCGCTCGGCTATTCCACGGTGAAGGATGTGCGCCAGGGAAAATTCTTCGTCCTGGATTTTGACGGCTCGACGCACGCCCAGGCCGAAGAGCAAGCCCGCCGCATCGCCGCCGACGTTCTTGCCAACCCCGTCATCGAATCCTTCCGCTTCGAAGTCGTCGAGTAACCCGCCATCCCGAGCGCTTAGCGTGCCGCGGAACAGAGCGGCTCGATGTGGTTCTGCCTGCTGCGGAATGTGCTAACCTGAAAGAGCAGCGAGCAAATCAAAATGTGCGGAATCGTTGGCTATATTGGCGCGAAGCGCGTCGTCCCCCTGATCCTAGACGGCTTGAAGCGGCTGGAATACCGCGGGTATGACTCCGCCGGCATCGCCGTCATCAATCAAAGCGGCAGGATGGAAGTCCGCCGCGCACCCGGCAAATTGGGCAACCTGGAAGAATCCATTCGCAATTTGCCATTCGATGGCGTCTACGGAATCGGGCACACACGCTGGGCCACGCACGGCCGCCCCACCGAGGAAAACGCCCATCCGCACCGCGACTGCACGGGCGAAATCGTCGTCGTCCACAACGGCATCATCGAAAATTACCTGGAGCTGAAGCAGCAGCTCATCGCCGAGAGCCACACGTTCGTCACGGAGACGGACACCGAGGTGATGGCCCACCTGATCGAAAAATATTCCAAGGATAATGCGCCGCTCGAGCAGGCCGTGCTGCGGACCGTGGCCCTGCTCAAGGGAGTTTTCGCGCTGGTGGTGATCTCCGAGCGCGACTGCGGCAAAATTGTCGCCGCGCGACTGGGGCCGCCTATTGTTGTGGGACTCGGCGAGAATGAATATTTCGTCGCCAGCGATATTCCGGCGCTTCTGCACCACACGCGCGAAGTCATCTTCCTGGCCGATGGCGATCTGGCCGTGCTCACCGCGAACGGAGTTCGCATTCTTGATTTCGCGGGTAATCCCGTCGAACGGCCCGCGCAGCATATCAACTGGGACCCTATCCTGGCCGAAAAGGGCGGCTTCAAGCATTTTATGCTGAAGGAGATTTTCGAGCAGCCGCGCGCCGTGCGCGACACGCTACTGGGCCGCTTCTCACTGGATAGCGGCCAACTGTTCCTTGAGCCGCTGGGGATTACTCCGGAGGAAATTCGGCAGATTCGCGACGTGAAGATCGTGGCTTGCGGCACAAGCTGGCATGCGGGGTTGGCCGGCAAGTTCATGATCGAGCGCCTGGCGCGGATTCCCGTCGAGGTGGATTACGGCAGCGAGTTCCGCTACCGCGATCCGCTGGTGGATGACCGCAGACTAGTGGTGGTGATCAGCCAGTCGGGCGAAACTGCCGACACCATTGCGGCATTGCGCGAGGCGAAATCGAAAGGCGCGCGCACGCTGGCAATTTGCAATGTAGAAGGCTCGATGATCACCCGCGAGGCTGGCGGCACAATCCTTACTCATGCCGGACCGGAAATTGGCGTGGCGTCGACAAAAGCATTCACTGGACAGCTCACCGCCCTGATTCTGCTGGCGCTGTATCTGGCGCAGGTGCGCGGAAAAATTAGCGCTGATTGCTCGCGCGGGCTTCTGCAGGAACTTACGCGGATCCCTCATAAGATGGAAATGGTGCTGCAGCGCGACGCCCAATACGAAGAGCTGGCGCGGCAATTCTTCCGGCACGCCGATTTCCTCTATCTGGGACGCGGCATTCATTTCCCGATCTCGCTCGAAGGCGCGCTGAAGCTGAAGGAAATTTCCTATATCCACGCCGAGGGCTATCCGGCCGGCGAAATGAAGCACGGCCCTAACGCGCTGATTGACGAAAATCTTCCCGTGGTCTTCCTGGCTACGCGCGATGAATCTGATCCCGCTTCGGTGACGCGCTACGAGAAAACATTTTCCAACATTGAAGAGGTGCTGGCGCGCGACGGTATCGTCATCTCGATCGTCACCGAAGGGGACGAAAATGCCCGCCAGGCGTCGCAGCATGTCATCGAAATTCCACGCGCACCGGAGCTTCGCCGTCCGCCGGGGGTGCGACGTGGACCAGCCCCGCAACCTGGCGAAATCCGTCACCGTTGAATAGGCGCATGGATTTGATCGGAGAATATCAGGCCCCTAACTCAACGACACTTCCGCCTTCCGCGAGTTCACCAGCACCCTTACTCAGCGCGCGCATACTCGTTTGCATGTGTATTTTCGCTCTTCTGTGTGTCCCCGGCTCACTGCCGCTGAGCGCGAGGCAAAATCCGAATCCGGTGGCTGAACTCTCGGCGCTCCGCATCACCGGCTCAAAGCGCTTTACGTCCGAGCAGATTGCGCCCATGACCGGTCTTAGCGTTGGTCAGCGCGTTGGCCGCGACGACTTCCAGCACGCCGCCGACACGCTTGGCAAGCTGGGGTGCTTTTCCGATATTCGTTTCAGTTTCTCAAGCCAGGGAGCCGCCGTGCACCTGGAAATTGAAGTGACCGATGCCCCTATGGTCGCGGCCGAATGGGACAATTTTCCGTGGTTCAGCGACGAAGGGATTGATCAGGCGCTGAAATCCAGAATCAGCCTCTTCGACGGCACCGCTCCGCGCCAAGGCGCGCTGCTGGACGCCATCAGCGGCGTTCTCCAGAACCTGCTGGCGACGCAGCATATCAGCGGCTCGGTGCAGCATAAGCTGCTCGGCTCAGCCGACGGAGACTCGGAAGTGATGCGCTTTCGCGTCGAAGGACCAAGCCTGAAAATCGCCAGCGTGCAATTCACCGATCCACTGGCGCGGCAGGACGCGCACGTTCAGGAACGTCTTCAGGACATCGTCGGCAAGCCCTACTCGCGATACACAGTGGAAGTTTTCAACATCGAGCAGGTTCGGCCTGTTTACTGGCAGCATGCTTACCTGCAAGTGCGCTTCGCTGTTCCGCAGGCGCTCTTTTTCGGCAATCCGGATGTGTCCGTCCCCGATTCCGTCGAAGTGAAGGACACGATCGATCCGGGCCCGGCTTTTACCTGGGCCGGCGCGGCGTGGAAAGGAAATGTTTCCCTTTCCCAGCCGGTATTGAACGCGCTGCTCGGTTTTCAGCCCGGCCAGCCCGCCGATGGATTGAAGATTACCGCCGCGTGGAATCGAGCACGCGCGGAGTATGCCAAAGGCGGTTACCTGGACGCCCGCGTGGAGCCCGTCGAGGATTTCGACGTTGCGCGTGGCCTAGCGACCTACCAGGTGGCCGTCAGCGAAGGCCCGCAGTATCACATGGGCGAACTGGTGTTGACGGGAGTTTCCCTGGCCGCGGACCGGCGCCTTCGCGCGGCATGGACACTTCCCAAGGGCGCGGTCTTTGACAAGAGCTACTTCGACGATTTCCTGGCCAACGGCGCGAAAGAAGCGCTGAAGGGGCTTCCGGTGCATATCGAAAAGATCGGCGACTTCTTGCGCACGGACCCGCAGACGGCTACTGTAGACGTGCTGCTGGATTTTCACTAGTTTTGAAAACACGCTAAGTCCTTCGCATGGAATCGCTTGCATTAGAACAAAATAATAAAATCCGATTTAGCTTGTACCCAATCCTGTACCCAAACCAGAATGCCCGGTCTCCTGAAAGGGAGCCGGGCATTTTTGTTGTTGACCTGACGGAGTTGGCGTAGCATGGAATTGCCGCGCCGGGAAGACAGGAGCCAGCAATGAAATCTTTGCCGAAGTTTCTCTCCGCCACTGTTCTGATTGGTGCGGCTATTGCCGTGTTCGCGCCCAGTCCCGGCGCGTCCAGCGAGCATTTCGTCATCACCAACAACAATTATTTCGAGGCGGAAAACAGCGGCACAATCCTGAAGCTCGGCGGCACGCGCGCCAATCTCACACTTACGCCCACGCAGACGCTCGAAACGGGCATCGTCAGCGACGGAACCCTTTCCTTCCCGAATATTGCCGAAGTGCACCGTGGCGGCCAGGTCTGCATTTTTCTTAGCAATGTCCAACTGACGGGGAACTCCATCAGCGCCTTCAAATTCCCCGGGTTGCAGCTTGTCGGCAATTATTCGGATCCCAGCGGGCCTGCTCCCACGATTGGTTTGGCGCTTGCCGCGCACGGGACTTCATTATATTCCTCGGTCGCCGGCGGCATCGCCGACGATGACAACTGGATTGACTCCTGGCAAATCAACGAGGATTGTTCGCTTTCCCTACTCCACAGCATTCCGGTGGGGGACTGGATTGTGTCATTACGAGTGACTCCCGATGGAAACACGGTGATTGGCGACTATTATGATAAGGGCGGCACTGTGGATTCGTTTGCGGTGGGTGAGGGCGGCTCCCTCAAGGAGCTTGGCCCTTTTGGAAGCGATCTCTCTGCTGGTCCCACGGACATGGATATAACCGGCGACGGAAAATACGTCTTCTTTACTTTGGCTACTTACGACGGTAATGGCGAAACCGAGCTCGAAGCTTTTGCCATAAATGCCGATGGAACTCTTGGGACTCAGCAGGTGCTCGGCGGTGACGGCCAACTCGGGCCGGGGCCCGGAACGGGAGGCTGGCTGTGGATTAGCCCCGACAACAGGTTTTTATTTGTTGATACATATGGCGACGCAGGCACGGACACGAGAAGCCAGCAAGGTTATCAGCTTGTCAGCCAGGTGACCACGCTGAATATCAGCGAAAACCCTTTCGGCATTACCTATAAAGGATGTATTACTACGCTCAAAATTCCCCCTGGTGAGCCCGCAACACTTGTGGGCGGCATGGCCACTGCCAGTCCAGGCGGGGCGGGCAGCGGTTTGTACGTCACCGAATACTACAATTTTGATACTATTGCCCTCCTAGTCATAGACCCAACAACAGGATGCACGACCGAGGTACCAAACTCCCCATACATGACGATGCAGAAAGGCCTTCTTAATTCACTGGTCGCGTGGCCGCCGCGGCCATTCTGACGGAGCGTTGGATTTTCACTAGGCGCGCATGAATAAATTGCCCGGACAGAACGTGACGGCAACACATCCTGGCAAGAGTGCCTCGCTGCCCGTAGGCCTGCATTGGCCCGCGTCCGATTCGTCACACGTTGACGAAACAGCTGCGGCAACGTTGAAAATTTCGGGCGCAGATTCTCTGCCGCATTCCAGCGGACGACCTTCCAGTGCGGCGCTGGCCAAGCAGACGCGGCTGCTGGCCGGCTTGCGTAAACTCGATTCCCTTCTGGTGGCGCTTTCCGGCGGCGCGGATTCCGCTTATCTGGCATGGGCCGCGCACCAGGCGCTGGACCAGCGGGCGCTGGCCGTGACCGCTATTTCCGCCAGCTTTTCCGCGTATGACCGGCAAGTGACCGCCGATTTCGTGCACGAAACAGGCGTGCGCCACGAATGGATCGGAACGCTGGAATTGGAGAACCCTCTCTACGCCGCGAACGAACCCGATCGTTGCTACCACTGCAAGGACGAACTTTTTCGCGTGATGGAGTCGCTGGCGCAAAAGGGCGGTTTCGGCGCCATCGCTTACGGCGTGAATGCCGACGACACGCATGACTTTCGCCCCGGCCACCGAGCGGCGGCGGAGCATCGCGTGCTGGCGCCGCTGCTCGATGCGGCGCTGACGAAAATGGAAATTCGCTCACTGGCCCGCGCCGCGGGGCTTCGCGTCTGGGATCGGCCCGCGTCGGCTTGTCTTTCCTCGCGCATTCCGTACGGCACGCGCGTCACTCCCGAATTACTTTCGCGGATTGATCAGGGTGAGGCCGCGCTACGGGAAATGGGCTTTCGCCAATTTCGCGTGCGCGCCTACGGCGATCTGGCCCGCGTGGAAATCGCGCCGGAAGAAATGCCGCGCGCGCTGGCGCCGGATGTGCTCCTGGAAATCGCCTCGCGCCTGCGCGGTGCAGGCTTCGCCTACGTCACGCTGGATATGGAAGGTTATCGCCAGGGTTCGTTGAATGAAGCGTTGAAGATTCGCTCGCGAGATGCCTGAGGAGTCTGCTGGTTTTATGTACGGAACATGCGGGCCCTGTTGTTCGTATTTATAGTATGCGTGAAATGGAAAATGTGCACGGGGTGCAGCCGATGCGAAACACCGGGATTGCCCGGCGATGGTTGGTTTCGGGCCTGGCAATGGGGCTTCTGGGAACGCTGTGCGCCTGTGGAGGGTCGGTCTCCAGCCAGGGATCCTTCGGCCGCGTACTCAACGTCAGCGGCCCTGCAGAACTCAATCTGTCCAATTCCAATGGGCGCGCAATAATCAGACTCGGCGACTCGGGCCAGGTTCGAATCCACGCGACTTTTTTGGCCTACGGATGGACCCCCGAAGATGCACGCCGCCACACCGACGAGCTTGCCGCTAATCCTCCCATCGAGCAGCAAGGCAACATGATCCGCGTGGGCGACAAGGCGCGTAGAGACTATAAAACCAGTGTTCAATACGATATCGAAGTACCCAAAGAGACGGAGATTCGCGGGAGTACGGGATCCGGCGAGATCCAGATTACCGGCATCCAGGGACCGGTCACTCTCGAAGCGGGATCGGGAGACATCAAAATTTCCAGCGTGGAGCAGGACATAAAAGTCACGGCGGGCAGCGGAGATATTGTGATTGCCGGCGTCATTGGCGATGTGGACGCCACCGCTGATTCCGGCGAAATCACGATTGGCGCGACGCATGGCGAGGTACGTGCTCATAGCGGCTCCGGCAAAATCAATATTGCCGAGCCCGGCGGCTCGGTCGCGGTGAGCACTTCGAGCGGCGGGGTGCACCTGGGTGCGGTGAAACAAGACGCGCGCGTGCAGAGCAGTTCTGGGGACATCATCGTGGGAGGCAATCCTTCCGGCCACAGTTACTGGGAGCTTCAATCCTTGTCCGGCGAAGTCACGCTGAATGTTCCCGCCGATGCCAGCTTTCACTTCCTGGCGCATTCCAGCAGCGGAAAAATCAGCAGCGATATTCCCATGATTGCCGAGGAGAGCAGTTCAAAACGCGATCTGAGGGCGCATTTGGGAAACGGAGACGCGCGCATCGAGGTCCGCACCAACTCCGGCAATATTCACTTGCAGTGAAAGGAATCAGATTTCCGTACCTTGAGGCCCGATCATGCTAAATTTTCTGCTGTGGTGCATTCTGCTGGTTCTCTGCTGGCCGCTGGCGCTGGCCGCGCTGGTGATCTATCCGATCGTTTGGCTTATCCTGCTGCCGTTTCGCATTGCCGGCGTGGTGGTCACTGGAGTTCTGGAATCACTCTGGGCGTTCGTCACGCTTCCGGTTCGATTGCTGCGCGGCCACGCAACTCCCTGACTCTTCCGCATTAGCCGCAGTCTGGCCGGTCCACACTCCTTCCGCCGCGCTTGCTAGAATAGAGGTGACATGCTCAACCCTTTCGTCAGCGCTCTCTGCGCACTCCTGCTTCTGCCGATTGGTAATGGATTTCCCAGTGCGCGCGTTCCCGGCCGCGAATGGCAATCCGCTGTGCAGAGCGATACCCAAAAACAAGCTTCGCCGGATGCGAAAGGCCAGCAACACGACGCCGAGGATGCACTGGATCACGCGATTTCCGCGGCGGGCAGCGACCGCGCCGCGCTGGTACGGAACCTGGAGGATTATTTAAAACGCTATCCGGACGCTCCGCGCGCTGCCAGCGTGTATCGCGCGCTGGTGGAATCCAGCCAGCAACTCCACGATTACGTACGGGCGCTGGAATACGCGGAAAAACTGATCGCCATCCAGCCCGACAATACGGAGATGATGATGCTGGCCGTGGGGCTGCTCGAAAAGCAGGGCGATTACGCCAGTCTGCAGCGCGCCGTGGACTACGTAAACCGCGTCGTGGACCGCACGGAAAAGCTGCTGCCCGCGGACAGGCCTGCGCGCGAGTCGCTCGACGAATGGCGCGAACAGCAGAACCGCATGCTGGTGGCTCTCTACGTGATTCGCGGGCGCGTGGAATTCGAGCAGAAGAATATGCCGGCGGCGATCCAGGACCTGACGCACGGTTACCAGCTCCAACCCAACGCAGCAGCCGCCGAGCGGTTGGGCGAAATCGCGGAGATGCAGCATCGCCTCCCGGACGCCATACGGGAATATTCTCTGGCATTCTCCTTGCCGGAAAATGGACCGGGGGGCATGGTAGACCGCAAGCTGATTCGCCAGAAGCTGGGCAACGTCTGGCGGCAGGCCCATGGAACCGACGCCGGCCTGGGCGACGTGATGCTGGGCGCATATGATCAGGTATCCGCACCGACGCCCGTGGACACGCCACCCGCTTCACGCAACAAAGACGCCAAGGACATTTACTCGTACGTGCTGCGCCAGCTCGACGGCACTCCCGTTCCGCTGGCGCCGCTGCGCGGCAAGGTTCTGGTACTGAATTTTTGGGCGACGTGGTGCGGCCCCTGCC
>Ga0302326_10018362_pt1 | contig 14506 bp, 14 predicted proteins | sample Palsa_T0_3_FD_202264 | JGI IMG/M metagenome (GOLD analysis project Ga0302326, IMG submission 202264) | Peat permafrost microbial communities from Stordalen Mire near Abisko, Sweden - Palsa_T0_3 | ecosystem: Environmental > Terrestrial > Soil > Palsa > Peat permafrost | place: Sweden: Abisko... | reverse complement strand
GGAATCTACAATATCCTGTGGCAGATAAGCCTGTGCGCAAAACTCGATTTGCCGTTTTTGTATCTCGGCTACTGGATCGCGCAAAGCCGAAAAATGGCTTACAAAATAAATTTTCAGCCATTGCAACGGCTAACCGACGGACGCTGGCAACCTGCCCCCCGGACCCAGGCAGCAACGCAAAATCAGCTTGATGAGGAACTGGGGCGCGCCCATTCGCGCAATAGGGTATAACCGACTGCGAGCAGCACCGGCCCGAGAAACAGGCCGATGAAACCGAATGCAATCACGCCACCCAATACGCCAAAAAAGACCAGCACGAACGGTAGGCTACTGCCGCGGCTAATCAACAGTGGCTTGAGGAAATTATCGACACCACTGACGATGACCAGCCCGTAGATCGCCATGAATACGGCCCAGCCGAAGGTGCCCTGATAATAAAGCCAGATTGCGGCACTCCCCCAGATCAACGGCGGGCCGACTGGCAACATTGATAACACAAAAGTCAGGAAACCCAGCAATGCCGGAGCAGGCACGCCAGCAATCAAAAAACCGATAGCCGCCAATACGCCCTGCACCAGCGCGGTACCAAGGATGCCGTAAACTACACCTCGGGTAGTGCCGCCGACAGTCTGAAGCAATCCGGGTGCTAATGTGCCACTCACCCGCCGCATCGCCGACTGCAACCACTCGGACAGCGCCGCGCCGTCGCGATACAGAAAAAAACCGATAAATGAAACCAGGCTCAACTGTAGCACGCCCTCACCAAGCATCACGCCCAATTGTAGCAGCCCCTGCCGCGCCGGCGACGCAAACCGCCTCAACGCTTCCTCGAGTTTCTCCGGACTCGCAAGCTCTTGCCAACTCGCATCGAGGCTGCCGCCGACAAACGGGATTGCGCTCAACCAGTCGGGTGGAGGCGGCAACCCGCCGCCAAATGCGGCGCGCAACCAATCGAACGCGCGCGCCGTCGAATCAGAAAGCGTCGTCGCGAGCAGTGCGAGCGGCAGCAGTACGACGATAATCAACAACAATGTCATCATCAATGCAGCGAGTGAGCGGCGGTTACCCGTCAGCCGTTCAATATGGCGATACGCCGGCCAGGTCGAAAAACACATGATGGCGGCCCCCAGCAACGCGGTCACGAACGGCCGCAATACGAACAAACAACCGATGATGAGCATCACCAGCACGGTAATCTGCACAATTTGCTCGATGCGTTTTTCCATCGCCACTTTTCTAGCACGCCTCATTCGTGCGGTCAAACCCAGCCACGGTAAAATACCGTCATGAGCTATCGTTTGGCGCGAACATTATTGTTCAGACTTGATCCTGAGCGTGCGCATGATTTTGCGCTCGACGCACTCGGCGCCTATGCCCGGCTCGGTTTCAGCGCTCGATCCAACGTCAGCGCACATTGCCCGCGTCGGGTGATGGGGATTGATTTCCCGAACCCGGTCGGGCTCGCCGCGGGACTGGATAAAAATGGCGAACATATTGATGCATTAGCAACGCTTGATTTTGGTTTTCTGGAAATCGGCACCGTCACGCCACGGCCGCAATCTGGCAACCCGCGGCCGCGCCTATTTCGGCTGCCGAGGTCGCAAGCTCTGATCAACCGCATGGGGTTCAACAACCGGGGGGTCGACCATTTGGTCGAGCACGTACGGCGTGCTCGTTACCGCGGCGTGCTCGGCGTCAATATCGGGAAAAATTTCGATACGCCGCTCGAACGCGCGGCCGACGATTATCTCATCTGTCTGCGCAAGGTTTATCCGATCGCAAGTTACATCACTATCAATATTTCATCGCCAAACACCGCGGACCTGCGCCGCCTGCAGCAAGCCGATGCACTCGACGCGCTGCTCGCAACGCTGAAAGCCGAGCAGTGCGCGCTGGCTGATCATCACGGCAAATATGTGCCGCTGACGGTCAAAATCGCGCCCGATCTTGACGATCTGCAAATCATGGCAGTCACCGCCGCGCTTACACGGCATGCCATTGACGGTGTGATCGCGACCAATACCACCCTCACGCGGAGTCGCGTCGATGGACAGCGACATGCGGACGAAATGGGAGGGCTGAGCGGCGCGCCCTTGCATGACATGGCGCTGGATGTCGTACGGAAGTTGCGCAGCAATCTAGTCGCCGGTTTTCCGATCATCGGCGTCGGCGGCATCATGAGCGGCGCCGAAGCCCGCGCAATGACGGCGGCCGGTGCCGATCTGGTACAAATTTATACCGGGCTAATCTATTGCGGCCCCGCGCTGGTACGGGCGGCGGCCAGCGCGTTATGCGCATGACCCCGCTAGCGCAACCATGAATGCGCGGGCATCCGGCAGCCAGGGAGTGGCGTTGATCGATGAAAGTCTGTGTATCGGCTGTACGTTGTGTATTGCAGCGTGTCCGGTAAATGCGATAGTCGGCGCAATGCACCTAATGCATACCGTGATCGCGCGCGACTGCATCGGTTGCGAACTATGTCTGCCGCCGTGTCCGGTGAACTGCATCCACATGGTCGAAAGCAGCACGCCGCTGAGTGCGGCACATAAAAAAGAACTCGCGGAACGGGCGCGTCGACGCCATCAACACGCACAACAGCAGGAACAGAAAATACCCAAGTACGTCGAGGAAAAAACCGTCGCCCGTGCGCTTGAGCGCGCGCGGCAGCGGCTGGCGCAGCGCGTTAAACGCTAAATATTTCCTGTCTGATCGCACCCTTGCCGGCGCGTTTAACCATATACATCAGCTTGTCGGCCTGCTGGATCATGTCGTCAATCGTCTGCGGAATGTGGACAAAGGTCGCGATGCCGATGCTGAAAGTGACCGGCCAATCGTGTTGCTGCATCTCCTGTAGCAAGCGATGCTGCAGCATCGCGACAACCATGTGACACGCTTCAGGGCTAGTTTCCGGCAGCATCACCGCGAACTCGTCACCGCCGAGCCTTCCGGCCAAGTCGGACGCCCGCAGCTTGCGCGTCATGATGTGTGCAACCATGCGAAGCAGCTGATCACCGACGTGGTGACCGAAGCGATCGTTGACCGCCTTGAAGTTATCGCAGTCAATGTAGGCGATTGACAGCGGTCGCTTATACCGTCGGCAAACTTCCATTTCGGCGCTGACGACTTGATAAAATCCAGCTTTGTTCACCAGTTCGGTCAGCGCATCACGGCGTGACTGAAAGTGGGCGTAATCGAGCGCCTGACGGAGTTTCCAGATGCCAATCACCAGCAATGTAAATCCGGCTTGCAAGACTCCCCAATCCCAGTACGCGAGTGCTGAATTGCCGCCGTAATGTCCCGCAAAATCAATATATGCCCAAGATGCTGTCGCGACCAGTGACAAAAAAAGGCCAAATAGCGGACCGGTAAACCAGATAATGACCAGCAACGGTGGCAGGTAAAGTGTCACCAGATTGAGTCGGTAATCCGTCACATAATCAGCCGCGCCAACCAACAGTAACAGGATCAGTGCGCACACCAGCCACCGTTCGCGTTGTTGGATCAGCACGAAATAGGTGCCGAGGCTCTCTTTTTCATGTGCTTGCTTCACCATGCATATGTCCATTCAACAGAGATAACTACATCCCGACACACTAGTGTTCGCAATACCTGTGCCAGAAAATGACAGAGAAATGACCGTTGGTCAGAAAAATCGGAGAAAATAGTTGTGAAAAAGTTGGCAGAATCGTTGCCGGTTGAAGACTTAGATATAGCGCTCCCGCTTTTCGGCGATCATCTGTTCAAGCGCTTTGATATGGCCGGCGACATCCTCGAGGTTGGGATTAATCACAAGTGCACGTTTGAAATACTCGAGTGCACGCTCCGGCTGGTCGCGCTGCATATAAATCAGGCCATAACCAGACAAAACGCCGAAATGCAGCGGGTTGCGTTTGATCACCTCGTCGCAGTCATGCAGCGCCTTCTCATAATCACCAGTCATATAATACAACGTCGCCCGCTTGTTCCAGCCTTCGGCGAAATCAGGTTTTTTGCTAATGATGAGATTGAAAGTTTCGAGTGCAGTGTTAGTGTCGCCGCTGTTCATCTGTTCGACACCGCGTTTGTATAACGCGTCGACCATCTGGTCGCCAGATTCTCCCCACACCGCCTCAATTGCGCCCTCAGCAACTTTACGCACCTGTGTGTCGTTGTCACGCAGCGCCTTGACCAGCTCCGGAACGTCGGACATGGTGCCGACTTCGCCAAGACGCGCTGCGGCGTTGCGTCGCACTTCCGAATCGCGGTCGGTCAAGGCATGTATCGCCTCCTCGCGCGTCAATCCCGTCTCCGCCGTGAGTACCATGGACGCCGGTATAATCACTCCCGCCAGTAGTATCAATACTGCAATCGTGCCCCGCATTTTGCTCCCTCTCAATCACCATCAACATGATATCTATGCGCCGCCCGCGACCGGTTGTCAACCGAACGCTGTGCCGTTACGCTGACGTCTGTTGCCGACATGAATTCTGCCCAGCGCACTAGAATTTTCCGGCGCCTGCGCGCCGCCGATCCCGCGCCGCGTAGCGAGCTTGAATATCGTACGCCGTTCGAATTGCTGGTCGCCGTCGTGCTGTCGGCGCAAGCCACCGACAAAAGCGTCAATCTCGCGACTCAGGAATTGTACAAGACTGCCAACACGCCGCAGGCGCTGTTGAAGCTCGGCGTCAAGGGGCTCGAGCGCCATATCAAGAGCATCGGGCTTTACCATACCAAAGCGAAGCACATCATCGCCGCCTGCAAACTGCTGCTGAAGCGCCACGGCGGCGCCATCCCGCAAACCCACGTCGAACTCGAGGCGTTGCCCGGCGTCGGTAGGAAAACCGCTAACGTGATTCTGAATGTCGCATTCGGGCAGCCGACAATTGGGGTGGATACCCATATCTTCCGCGTTGCTAACCGCACTGGCCTCGCGCCAGGGAAGAACGTGTTGGCAGTCGAACAAAAGTTACTGAAATCCGTGCCCGAAGAATTCCGGCACGATGCACACCACTGGCTGATCCTACACGGACGCTACGTGTGCAAGGCACGAAAACCCGAGTGCCCGCGCTGCCTAATCAACGATCTATGCGAGTACCGACACAAAACCCGTGATTAAAGTACCCTTATTAGATGGGGAAAACAGCTGACCAAAATAGTTACTCGCACTGGTAACGACGGCACCACCGTCGCCAGCATCGGCACGCCGGCAAAAACATTTTCGCCGCCACATAAACGAATCACGTCGCCGATGACGTGCCGGCCATTGACCGTCATCAGCGGCATGTGCCAGATCTCGTAAAATACCGACACCATGCGGCGCGTACCATATTGCGCACGCAGCGCAGCAACGCCGCGCTCGAATTCGAGCGTTGCGCGTTGCTCGGCGCCCGCAGTCCCGGCCAAGGCGCCGAGCGGCGCAAGGATTTAGAAATCGCCGTCAGTGTCAGTGTATCCAGTTCGGCGACATAGACCTTGAAACCCAGCTGTTCGAGGGGGTCGAAATCGGCAATCTGGTTACCATGCTTCCAGCCCACGATCAAGTCGGGTGCAAGACTCAATACGCGCTCGAGATCAATGCGCGACGCATCGCCAATCAATGGAATGCTTTTTGCTGCCGGCGGATAATCGATGAAGCGAGCGACGCAAACCAGCCGACCACCGGCTCCAGCTGCAAACACCAATTCTGTCAGTGACGGCGCCAAAGCAACAATCCGTTGTGCCGGCGTGAGCGGCCATGGGGAAATGGCCAACAGCGCGCAGGTCGCGCGCATCACTTCATGTATTGCAACAATCTAATGCTGGTCTGGCGCAGCCGTTGTGACAGCATCGTGACTAGCTTGACCAGAACTTTAGCGCCGAGGCTCGGTTTATCAAGGATGATCTTGGCCATGCCGTCGCGCGTCAGCGTGGCAAAAACGGTTTCCTTGATTGCCATGCAACTGGCAAAACGCGGCTCCCCATCAATCATCGACATTTCACCGAGTGTCATGCCTGGCAGTACAGATGCCATTTCCTGCTGTGCACCGAGCAAGTTCTTTTTCAGAATTTCGACCTCACCCTTGATGATCAACAGCATATAATCGCCGCCATCGCCCTCGTGGATAATGGTCTGTCCCTGACGAGCACGATAAACCCGCATATAATCCGCAAACTGCTCGATGTCTGTGCGCGTGAATTCGGCAAAAAATGGCGAGCGCCCGACCAATGCCCGGATTTCGTTGGTGAATCCGGTGCCAGGGCCGAGAGCTTCCATTTCGGCCAACAGCATTGCTTCGTGCGAAGGGTTCGGCGGTGCCGCCATTTCGTTATTGTTCCTCGGTTTCTAATAATACCGCACGCCGCTTGCGCACCGCGTCGGCAAGCGTATCGAGCAACACGCGACTGTCGTCCCAGCCGATGCAGCCGTCAGTGATACTCTGGCCATACACCAGCAACTTGCCGGGCACCAGCTCCTGCCGTCCTGCCCGTAAATGACTTTCGACCATCACTCCGAAGATGCGTTCTTCGCCGCCGGCGATCTGCTGCGCGACGTCGCGCGCGACCTCGAGCTGACTTTGCGGATTTTTGCTGCTGTTCGCATGCGACAGGTCAACCATCAGGCGTGGCGCGAGTCCAGCCTGCGTTAGCGAGTGCGCCGCTGCCGCGACGCTCATCGGATCGTAATTCGGTTTCTTGCCGCCACGCAAAATGATATGACAGTCCTCGTTGCCGCCAGTGGCAACGATTGCCGAATGACCTTCTTTGGTCACCGACAAAAAATGATGCGGTGCCTGTGCCGCACGGATTGCGTCCACCGCAATGTTGACGTTGCCGTCAGTGCCGTTCTTGAAGCCGACCGGGCACGACAGACCCGATGCGAGCTCGCGGTGGATCTGGCTTTCGGTGGTACGCGCGCCAATCGCACCCCATGACACGAGGTCGGCAATGTACTGCGGAGTGATCATGTCGAGAAATTCACAGCCGGCAGGCATACCCATTTCGTTGATATCGCGCAGCACGCCGCGGGCGATGCGTAGCCCCTTATTGATATTGAAGCTGCCATCGAGATCAGGATCGTTGATCAACCCTTTCCAGCCGATGGTCGTGCGTGGTTTCTCGAAATAGACGCGCATCACCAACAACAAATCCCCGACCAGCCGTTCGGCCTCTTGCTTCAACTTGCCTGCGTAATCCTTCGCCGCCGCGACATCATGAATCGAACACGGCCCGATGATCACCAGCAAGCGATCGTCGCCACCATGCAGGATGTGATGAATCGCCTGCCGCGTCTCGTACGTAACATGCGTGGTTCTCTCGGAAAGCGGAATCTCACTCAGCACCTCGGCAGGCGGCACGAGCTCCTTAATCTCCTTGATGCGGATATCGTCAGTGCGATGCATGAATATCATTCAAATCCAGAAAAATCAGGGCATTATACCGATTATCTAATTCGGCTCGAAGCTCACTTGAAAGCGTAGCTTGTGTTACAGGGCGCCAAACACCGACTGGGAACCGATAGGATATGGGGCAATACGTGGCTTTTCCGTTCGGTTAGAGATTGCAAATGCTTCGAGAAATTCTTAACGTAGAACAAGTTCAACGAGAACCATGTCGTTGGCGATTCTTTTCTCACGAGCAAGATCTTTTAGTTTGGTACGATAAAGGCTGAGATCCTGTTGCTTTTCAATTGTGCTACAGCAAACACCACGATGAAAAATCGGTGCGCGGGAAAGCCGATCGCGGTTTCACACACGAAGTGGTTGACGACGGCGAAGGTGCTATTCTAAAAAATCGCTGCTTCTTGTTGCTGATGGTATTTTCAATGCCACTGACGCTCTAAAACGATTCATTGAGGTATCACAGGAATTGCCATCCGAGATTACAGAGTTCGTCTCTCAACGCCTGCGTGAACATGCAAGTTTTGAACAAACCTCTGAATAAATTAACCAAAGTAAATTACTCTGGGCTAAATCAGACCAAGGTAGCGAACCTCGATTACCTCAAGCTCTTCGTTTCCCGCTGCTGTTTTAAGCGTCACCATATCGCCAGCGCACGCTTTGTTGAGCGCGCGCGCCACCGGCGAAATCCAGCTGATATGTCCGCGCATTAGATCGATTTCGTCCTGTCCGACGATACTGACGGTGCGTTCAATGCCTTTGCTGTCGCAGTAGGTGACGGTCGCGCCGAAAAATACCTGGACGACACCGGTTCGCACAGGATCAATCACTTCAGCAATTTCGATCCGCTTGTTCAGAAAACGGATACGGCGGTCAATCTCGCGCAGTCGCCGCTTGCCGTAGATGTAATCGGCATTTTCCGAGCGATCGCCATTCGATGCCGCCCACGCAATCACCTTGACAAGCGCGGGCCGTTCCTTGTCGAGCAAATGCTTGAGTTCGTTCTTGAGCCGCGTGTAACCGGCAAGTGTGATGTAATTTTTTGTGCCCTGCGGCAACGCGGCTGACTCGTCGTCGCTATCACGATGTGCGTGGTCACGCTCGATGTCGGTCAGCTTACGCATAAAAACAATGAAGCCGCAGATGAACACAAATTAATGCGAATAAATTCAGGAAGAATCACGGAGACACAAAATTCTAGATGTTTTTCTCTTAATATTTTTAGTTTTCTATCCGTGTCTATTTGCGTTCATCTGCGGTTGCTTCTAGGCAGTTCCACCGACTGTTAATCCATCGATGCGCAACGTCGGTTGGCCGACGCCTACTGGGACGCTCTGGCCTTCCTTGCCGCAGGTGCCAACGCCGGAATCGAGCGCCATGTCATTGCCGAGCATCGAAACCCGCGTCAGCACATCGGGGCCGTTGCCGATCAGCGTCGCGCCCTTAACCGGATAGGCGAGCTTGCCGTCCTTGATCATCCACGCTTCGGACGCCGAAAACACGAACTTACCGCTCGTAATATCCACCTGCCCGCCGCCAAAGTTTGCTGCGTAAAGTCCGTGCTTGACAGAAGCAATGATCTCGTCAGGGGCTTTGTCGCCGTTCAGCATATAGGTATTGGTCATGCGGGGCATCGGGATGTGCGCGAATGATTCGCGCCGGCCGTTGCCGGTCACCGACACACCCATCAGTCGCGCATTCAACGCGTCCTGCATATAGCCCTTGAGCACGCCGTCTTCGATCAACACGGTGCGCTGCGTCGGATTGCCTTCGTCGTCGATGTTGAGCGAGCCGCGCCGCTGCGGCAACGTGCCGTCGTCCACCACCGTGACGCCGGAGGCCGCGACACGCTCGCCGATGCGACCGCTGAATGCTGAGCTGCCCTTGCGGTTGAAATCGCCTTCGAGCCCGTGACCGATGGCTTCATGCAACAGAATGCCGGGCCAGCCGGAGCCGAGCACCACGGTCATAGTGCCGGCCGGCGCCGGCCGCGCTTCGAGATTGACCAGTGCCTGATTGACCGCCCGCTGCGCATAATCGCGGAGCACGTCATCAGTGAAATACACATAATCGAAACGCCCACCGCCGCCGGCGCTGCCCTGCTCACGCCGGCCATCCTGCTCGACTATCACCTGTAATGACAGCCGCACCAACGGCCGCACGTCGGCCGCGGTCATGCCATCGTTGCGCACAACCAGCACGACTTCGTATTCGCCAGCGAGTCCGGCCATCACCTGTGTCACGCGCGGATCGAGCGAGCGCGCCATGCGCTCAAGTTTTTCGAGCAGCACGACTTTCGCCGAATCGGCTAGACTCCCCAGCGGATCGCGTGGCGCATACAAATCAAGGCCGCCACTACGCCGTGCCACGGCGGTCCTTCCTGCCGCGCCCTGCTGCGCGATCGCGCGCGTTGCCTGCGCGGCAGCGCTCAAGGCGTCAAAGCTGATATCGTCAGAGTAGGCGAATGCGGTTTTCTCGCCGCTGACGGCGCGCACGCCGACGCCCTGGTCAATGTTGAAGCTGCCCGACTTGACGATACCCTCTTCTAGACTCCAGCCCTCGCTGCGGTGGTACTGAAAATACAGGTCGGCGTAGTTGACGCGGTGCGCGAGCAGCTGGCCGAATACGCGTTCCAGCGCGCTACTGTCGAGCGCGTACGGCGCAAGCAGGATCTCGTGCGCGGCAGCGAACGCCGTTTCTAAATGCGATGGAGTGGATATTTCGGGGTCGGATTTCATGGTCGATTGTTTGATAGATGACGCTGGATAACGTGATTTCAACCAGTTACCATCGATTAATCGTGCGGTGCTCCAGCGCCGGCAGGCTCCTGCGCAAACGTTGAATATACTCCGGATTGACGCTCGCGACCGCAACGCCAGAACCGCGCGGCAGGCGATCAAGCACGATACCCCATGGGTCAACGATCATGGTATCGCCATGCGTTTCGCGACCGCTGACGTGATAACCGCCTTGAGCCGGCGCCAGCACATAAGCAAGGTTTTCAATCGCGCGCGCTCGGATCAACGTCTCCCAATGCGCTTTGCCGGTGATCTCGGTGAACGCCGAAGGCACAACGATGATGTCCACATCGCGCATCACGCGGTAAAGTTCGGGAAAGCGCAGGTCGTAGCAAATAGACAACCCGAGTCGGCCGAATGGGGTGTCTACCGTCTTCACTTCGCCGCCAGGTTCGATGGTGCGCTGTTCGGAATAGCTTTCGTTGCCCATCTCAAAGCGGAACAGATGGATTTTGTCGTAGCGTGCGGCTAACCGGCCAGTATCGTCATAAAGCAGGCAACTGTTGCGCACCTTTCCGGGATCAGGCGATGTGAGCGGCACGCCGCCGCCGACAAGCCAGACGCCGAATTCACGCGCGGTATCGGCCATGAACTGCTGGATCAGGCCATTGCCTAATTCTTCGCGCAACGCAACCTTATCGGTATCCTTCATGCCCATAATCGCGAAGTACTCGGGCAACGCGACGAGCTTTGCGTCTTGCTCTGCCGCCATCGTAATCAGGCGCCTCGCCTCGTTCAGGTTGGCGTCGACATTCGGCCCGGATGCCATCTGCACTGCCGCAATGCGAACTATGGATGTACCGTTCATCGCGTCACTTCGATCGCCAGCGGCCGGTCTGACGGCAGGTCATTGACCAGCCTGATACGTGCTGCATCCACTGCGAGCGCCATCAGCCACGCACGCAATTCTTCCGCCTGCAGTACCGATTCCGGCGCTATTGCATGATGAATAACCATTTGGGCATCGGATTGTGCAAAATAAGCGGCGACCGCCTGCTTTACCGCGGGTTGCTCGTATACAGTGTGCGCGGTGCGCGGTCGGTCCCACAGCTCCGGTTCCACGTTCAGGAGGTCCGCAGCGTGTACGATACCGGCGACATACCACAACCCCAGCCACAGCGCGCGTCTCAAGGCGTTTTCCCCAATCCCTGTGCGTACGATTCGAGTTTCGCCACCTGCGGGTCTTTCCAGGTGCCAGTGATCTTGTACTCGTAGGAGGTCATCAGGTCGAACGGATCCTTAAGCAATTTTTGCGCAACCCAGGCGGCAACACCGGCGACTGGGCCGCCGATCAATGCGCCGGCGATCGATACTGCGTCCGAAACACTAGGGGTTATCTTTACATGCAGACTCTGGGTCTCCGCAGCAAGGTCAACACTCCCGTTCATCACGATCTGCGCAGAAGGACTCTGGATTCGAAAATTATCGGTCACCGCAAGTCCCCGATTCACTTTTACTGCACCAATGATTTCCTCAAATGCGAGGCCAGTGCTGAAAATATCGTGGAAATCGAGTGACAAGCGCTGCGGCAGCGATTGCAGGCTCAGGATACCCAGCAACCGTCCGACACCAGGGTCAAGCTTTGTGAACTGGCCCTTCTTGGCTTCCACCACCAAGTTACCGGACATCGTCTTATAGTCGATATTGTACGGCGCATCGTCCCATGACAGCGTACCGTCGAGTTGTGCAGTGCCGCGCTTGATGCCTTGTGGCTGCCCAAGACGCACTAGCAATTTGCCGATGTCGGCGACCTCAAGGTGAACGTTGGCTTCGGTGTGCGCATGCGTAAGCCAGTTTCTCCACCAGCCGTCGATTTCCACCGTTGCGTCGGGATTGGAAAGGCGCAGCTTTTCGATGCGCCAGTCGTCCTTGTCCGGCGCCGCGATCATTTCAAGCTTACCGAGAGCTTTGTCCGTAAGGACAAAATTTTCCGCGATCAGGTCAAGCGTCGGCATATTACTAATTCCAGCGTTCCCCATTGCGGCAAAAGATGGAGTGCCAGTAGGCCGCTGCGCGGGAATCGTCAATCGCTTAAGACGTGCTTGCAGCTGTTTCCGTTCTGTCTGCGGCTGCCAATTCACATCACCCGCGATCTCCCGTCCACTGACAGCCACGTGCAACATGCCGCTCGGCGCCCCGCTGCCATTGATCGCGAGATCGTGAAATGGCCGGCCGAAAACATCAAGATCTTTTATTCTGAGATCAATCCCCGCAATATTTGGTGGCGCAATGTTATTTCCGTTGCCCAGCAGTGTCAGCCAACCGTCGACATCGAGGTCGGGAATGGTGCCGTTCATCACGATGCCTTTGCGGCTCGTTGGCATTCCGCTGGCGTCGCCGAAAATTATATTACCGCGCTCAACCGCGAAATGCCCATCGTCTTCGTGTCCGATCAATTGGGCCGATACTAAATTGCCCAATATGAATATGAAACGTTCTTGCGATATTTTCACGTCATGCCGCTCGATTTTCAGCGGCATGCTTTCCGGGTCAGCCTTGGTCAGCGGTGCTGGCAGCTCGGAGACGATGCCCGCCAAAGACGATTCAATTACCAAGTCGATCTGCCGCTTGTTGTTCAATAGAAGTTCACCCTTCCAGTCGGTCGCGCCGTGCAGCATTTGTGCCCACGGCGGCGCACGCGGCGCGCGGCGCAAGCTGTCCATATCAACGCGCCCGTGCGCCGTGACGTGCGTGACGCCATCGCGATTGCTTGCTGCCGAGAGCGTCGCCGGGCCGCCGAGAAAATTCATCGTGATATTGGAGACTCGCACGCTTGTTTCTGTGAATTCAAGGAGACCGTTGATCTGTTCCAACAGAGGAGTGCCTTCTTTTATCAGGCGGTTGTTGATGAATTGATAGCCCCCGACAACCCGTGCGCTAGCCGAATGCTCGAGAGGCATTACCAGTTTTAACAGCAGACGGCCTTTCCCCTCAGCCATGATTTTTCCGGTGAAATACTTGGTGGACTCAAGGGCAGGACTCCGCGCGATAAACGCAAGGAAGTCACTGGTCGGCCCCTCGGCCGTGCCATCAATGCTCAACATTCGAGGATGGGCGGCGAGGTCGGGAATTTCAGCACGCACCGGCGCAAGTTTGGTGCCGAAGATATACCCTTCGCGCACCGCGATGTCCATACGGCCACCGCTAAAAATTACGTCGCCCGCAATATTTTCGATTCTTGGCCAACCATTCGCATAATCAAGCGTAAGCCCTGCCACTTTGACCGCAACCCGGAACAGGCCGCTCGTGCTGTCTGCAAATGGAAACTGATCCAGGTTACCCCTGAGTCGCAACTGTACGTCCTGCGCTTCGCCGGCAAGGAACGCGCCGTCAATCCAATGCCGCGCCGACTCCGCGACCTGCAGGGGTATGTAATGTGCAACGCGGCGGGCGTCGGCGCGCGTCAGATTTCCCGAGAGATCAATGATTCCCTTGCCCGCGGCGACGGTACGATAAGTGCCGTAGACATTCCCGGCGACATCGGCATTGGAAAATGCAATGTTGTTGAGTTTAATGTTGTACTGATCGCCGCTGCGGTCCCATACCACGCGCGCCATCAGAGATCCCAAATTAAGCTCGTCGCCAAAAACCAGCGGCAGATCAACCGCCACATTCTCAGAATCAATATAAAGCGTGCCACCATCCTCGTTGGCATCTATCTGACCGCTCAGGCCAGCGAACCCCGGCAGCCGTCCGACCGGCTGCAATCCGACCCCCGTGAATTTGCTTTTGATGCTGTATTGCTGCGGCCGCGGCCAGTTGCCGTTCCAATTAATTGCAATATCATGCAGTTCGCCGCGCGGCGCATAGCCTGCAAGCTCATTACGCAGATCGGCAGTGAGCGGCAAATAATCAGCCAGCGCCAGCAATGGTTCAACATCGATTTCATTGGCGCTCATCGCGCCACGCTCGAGTTTGGATATGGAAGCGTTCTGGTAATGCAACATAAAATCCGTTGCTGGCAATACCAACCCATCTTGGGTAGCCAAGGCAAGGTGAGCGGTGGAAAATTCAAAACCATCGGGCAATAATTCCCAGGCAATGCGCCCTTTCAGGGATTGGAGATTGAGCTCTTTTACGTCCTCCCCGAGCCGCGTCACGACCTGCGATAATTCGACATCGGTAGTAATGCCGGTCAGCTGGCCGCTGTCGAGGTCTGCCCAAACGCGCGCCGCGCCGATGCCGCGTGGAAACGAAACTGGAAATGTTAACCAGGTCCGCCATGCCGCGATGTCCACGTAATCGAGCCGTGCGAACAGCTTGCCGCTCCATTGTGCGAGATCAGTGACCGTTTCGCCATGCAAATCACCGCGCACATCGAGCGGCGACGCAAGTTGTGCAGGCGGTACCCCA
>Ga0302326_10018361_pt1 | contig 14506 bp, 9 predicted proteins | sample Palsa_T0_3_FD_202264 | JGI IMG/M metagenome (GOLD analysis project Ga0302326, IMG submission 202264) | Peat permafrost microbial communities from Stordalen Mire near Abisko, Sweden - Palsa_T0_3 | ecosystem: Environmental > Terrestrial > Soil > Palsa > Peat permafrost | place: Sweden: Abisko... | reverse complement strand
GCGGTTTGAAACAGGGACGCCTTGTCGGTGTAGTAACCCAGTGGCCTCCCATGCTTCTTCCTGTGCCGCTCCAGCAGATGCATGTTTTCCACCGTCGAGTCGCTGAACACAAATCGCGCGAACCAGCGGCCGATCGCATCGTCGATCATGTTGATCAACAACAGTTCCTCCCCGCGGCCTTCCAACCAGTCGTGGTCGCTCGTGTCCCATTGCACCAGTTCCCCAAAACGGCTGCGCCGTGGACGCCATTCATGGATCTTCTCCACCCGCTGCTTACGCGCCCGCCACAGCTTGGGCCTCGTCATCCACAGCCGTACCGTCTCCCGGCGCACCTCGATGCCGTGTTTCTTGCCCAGGTATTCTGCAGCCAGCGTCGGCCCAAACCCCCGGTACACTGGCCGCGACAGGATAGCCACCGCCTCCTTTTCGGTGTCTCCACTGATCTCGCGGTTGGAGGGAAGCCCCCGCAGCCCGTGCGCCTCCACTTTGTCACCGCGCCGTTTCAGTTCCCGTAGTAGACGCCGCACATGCCTTTCCGTGATCCGCAACTCCTCGGCCGCCTGCTTCTGCGTGATCGATCTCCTCTTCGCCTTCCTCACGGCCACCAGGCGGTCCCGTTCGGCTTGTGTCATCAGTAGTAGTCCTTGTTCCACCTCCCCAGCCTGCACGGCGTCAACAGGACATTTCTAGTTTGCGCAAATAGGACATTATCATTTTGCGCTGACATTGGGGATCGTGATACTTGACAATAATATTTTTGTCAAGCTATAATTACCGAGGTTTTGGTTTAGATTTGCTTGTCAATTGGTTAATGTTTGAGCGCGCCAACGAGAAAGGTTCGTCCGGTGGCGTCGTGAGGTTGGCCGGAACACAAAACGAAAGGAGCTTTGCTATGAACACTCAATGTAGCCACGTACGCATTTCATTAGTGTGGACACCTGGATGTATACGTCCATTCTTGCTCCTACCCGCCGTGCTTCTAGCATTTATTACCAGCAACGCATACTGTCAGACTAATAGCGGCGCGCTGGTCGGTTCGGTCATGGACAAAAGTGAAGCTGCGGTGCCGAATGCGAAGATTACGATTACCAATTCGGAAACAGGAGTAAAGCTCACTACAGGCACCTCGAGCGCTGGTGATTTCCGGGTCGCTCAGCTTGTTCCGGGAACCTACACCATCCGGGCCGAAGCACCTGGCTTCCAACCTGAAGTGCAGACTGGCGTAATCATCAATGTAAGCCAAACATCGACGGTAAGCATGATCCTGCAAGTGGGGGCTACCAACGAAGCGATTACCGTAGAGGCGACCAATGTAGGTATCGAAACGGGAACTTCGACTATTGCGACGACCGTTACCAATGAGCTTGTGGTTGACCTGCCACTTACCAACACAACCACCCAGGGCGGCGAACGCGATGTGCTCGATCTCCAGTTTTTGACTCCCGGAACGGCGGGCAGCAGTTGGCAGGGCACAGTCGCAGGCGGCCAGCAGTTCGGTGGAGAAATCCTGCTCGACGGCAACAGTCTCGATACCCTCAGCGGCAACAATGCCGACGTGGTAAACGAGGTGCCGTCGATCGAGGGTGTTCAGGAGTTTACGGTACTATCCACGGGGCTATCGGCTGAGTACGGCCGTAGCACAAACGGTATTATCAACATCGTTTCACGGTCCGGCACCAACAAGTTTCACGGGACGGCTTATGACATCATTCGCAATACCGATTTCGATGCAGATACCTGGTTCAATAACTTTTACAGGGCAGAGAATTGCATCGGCGCGAATAATACGGTGGGGTGCCGATCGACTTACGCAACACCAGCGGACAAGAAGAATAACTTTGGCGTAAATCTGGGTGGTCCTGTGCTCATCCCCAAAGTGTATAACGGGAAGGATAAGACATTTTTCTTCTACAACTGGGAGCAAGTTAGATTTTCGTCAGGTGGCCTTAATGTTATCACGCTACCGACGGCCGCGAACCGGACTGGGGATTTCAGCCAGAATCTTGTGACCTCGAACGTGTTGGTTGCGCACAACCCCTGTGACAACAACAACCCCATTTACCAAGGGGAGATCTTCGACCCCGCGACGACCCGAACGATTAACGGCGTTACGTGCCGCAGCCCTTTCCCGAATAATACGATTCCGGAGAACCGCCTCAGCAAAGTGGCCCAAAATATCCTAAACTACATCCCTCTGCCAAATGTATCGGGCACCACGGCAAACTACCTCAATTCGTTTGTCAATCCCGTGATAGCTACCTTTGAGACAATTCGTATCGATCACTCCTTCAGCGACAAAGACAAGATCTTTGGGTCATACAATACAAATGAATTCGCCGGGTACAATGGGACTCTGAGTATAGACACACCTGCCGACGAAACCACTCGCCAACATTTCATTACCCACGACATAAACACTGGTTGGGATCACTTTTTCTCACCAACTGTTGAAAATCGTTTCAATGTCGCCTTTTGGCGTTTTTACAACACCCTCAATACATTAGGAGTTTTGGCCGACCAGGACTGGCCCTCCGTCCTCGGCATTTCAGGTCTAAACGGAGCTCCCGGAGCTCCCTTTCCGGTTATTAACTTTCTGCAAGGCGGCTACTACGATACAGGGTCGGCAGGTGTGGGAGAATACTTGGCCGCGCAGGACCGCATCTCGATAAACGATCACTTAAGCTGGGTGAAAGCACGCCATAGCTTGAAGTTCGGTTACGAATTGCGCGCTCACCAATACATCTCTTGGACCAAAGGAATTCAGTCTGGCGAGTTCAACTTTGCCAATGCCGAAACCGCCGGAATTTCGTCGTCCGTTTCGGAGGACGGGAATGCACTTGCAAGCTTCATGCTAGGCCAGATAAACAGCGCGAGTGCAAACTCGATTCTCTGGTATCCTCGGTACAGCCAATATTATCACGCGCTTTATGCTCAGGATGACTACAAGGTAACTCGCACGCTAACTTTGAATCTGGGACTGCGGTGGGACGTGGACAGGCCGTTCCATGCAGCAGGCGGCAACTCCAGCATATTCGATCCGACTTTGGCGAATCCGGGCGCGAATGGACTACCAGGGGCACTGGCCTTTGCCGGGTCGGGGCGTGGCGATGCTTGGATGCCTACAACTTGGACTGATTTCGGTCCGCGCATCGGCTTCGCGTGGGGCCCATCGAGATTTCATGACAAGACTGCCATCCGCGGAAGTTACGACATTATTTACGGCCAACTTCCGAATGGCGTACTTGGCGCAGATCAGACAGGCTTCACTTCGACAGCATCTTATTCGGATAGCAACAGTGTCGGCGGGTTCAGCGGAACTCCGTTCACCCTCGACCAGGGATTTCCAGCGTTAGCGACAACCGTCAATACCAGCCCGTCGCAGCTTAACGGGCAACCCATTTCAGCGATAAACCAGGGTACGAAGCCTGCCCGGGTCCAAATGTGGAACCTCCAGGTACAACATCAACTCGCTCCTGACCTGGTCTTCACGGTTTCATATGTAGGAAACCACGACACCCGATTAGCTTCCAACTTGCTGGACATCAACGCGGTCCCACAACAGTATTGGGCGTTAGGATCGGAACTAACGCAACCTGTGGTTGGAAATCCTTATGGGATCCCAGTGCCCTATCCCGGTTTTACAGGCACGATCGCCAACGCGCTTCGACCATACCCCCAGTACCTTCAAATTATGTCGGCGGATGAAACCGTCGGTTCGTCCACTTACGAAGCTTTGTGGGCGAGCCTGCAGCGACATTACAGAAACGGCCTTACACTTCTGTTCGCCTATACATGGTCTAAGAATATTACGAACGCCGGCTGGTGGGCGACAGGCTTCAATCCTGTCGTCCAGAACCCATTCGATATTTCCCAGGAAAGGGCGTTGGCAAATCTAAATGTCCCCCAAAACCTCTCCTTATCCTACGCCTACGAACTTCCGGTTGGAAAAGGTAGGCACTTTCTGAATAGTTCAAGGGCGCTGGATATGGTTGTCGGCGGTTGGACCTTTGCCGGAATTCATAGCTATGCAAGTGGGTCTCCCATCTCGTTCGGGTGCGCAGACCAGATTCCGGGAACCGACAACTGCGTACGGTGGGATTTTACCGGAAGTAATCTGTTATCGGACAATGAGCGCAGCGGGAATTTGAATCCAGGTGTAGATAATTACTTCCTCAATCCTGGTCAGACGGTTCATCAAGTGTTTGTTGACCCCGAGGTAAATCTTTCGCAGGGGGGCGGGTACCAACTCGGAGGATTGTCCAGATATACGCCTGCCCGCGGCTATTCGGGAATTGGCACTTCGGGATTGATGGAGAGCTTCACCCTTTCAAAACAGTTCCCCATCCGAGAGGGGCTTCGCGTAGAGCTACGCCTCGAAGCGCTCAACGCTTTCAACCGCCATCAATTTGCCGTGCCTGATTCGAGCCCGAACGATTTGGCATTTGGCGTTGTAACAGCTTCCCAAATTCCTCCTCGACAATTGCAGGTAACGGCTCGGATTAGATTTTAGGTCTTGTTAGGGAGCATGCTCGTGTATGTCGCGAATGGACTGGTGCCAATTGGCCGAACAGACCAGGTCTCAGGGAACCTTTGGCAACAGTCTCGTCGTGGCATGTCGATCATCTCCATCGCATGGTTTCTCTTGGTCTTGCAGCCGCGAGGCCTCGCTCAATCTCTCTGGGTGTCTCCTATACCGCTGACTGTGTCGTCCTGCAAGGAGGGGCGGAATTTGACCGATTCCGGCATCCAGTTGAGTGGCGCTAAGCACTTTTCCGGCGCTTATGCAGAGTTCGAATCGGCGCTAAAGCTCTGTCCTGAAGACGAAAACGTGGCTCTGGACCTTCTTCAGACCAGCGTGGACATGCGGGATTTCTCCAAAACGGAATCTATCGCTACCGGACTTCTGGTACACCACCCCAATTCGGAGCCGGCCCAGGTCCTCCTGGCTTATAGCTATTTGATGCGGGGGCAGAACCGGAAAGCCGGCAAAGCGCTGCAAAAGGTATTGGCAGACGATCGGAAAAACTTCGATGCACTCAAGTTGATGGGCTTGACGCTTTTTCTCTTTAACGAGTACGACCTGGCAGAAACGGAGCTTCGCGCCGCGCTAGCCGTTCGACCCGATGATGAAAACGCTCTTTATGCCCTCGGCCGTGTTTACCAGACGCAGAAGAACTTTCCTTCGGCCATTCAATCCTTCAGGCAACTGATTTCCCTGGACGCCGGCTATTATCGCGCCTACGACAATCTTGCACTGTGCTACGAAGGTCAGGGGAACATAAGTGAAGCCGATGCTATGTTTAAAATCGCTGAACAAGTGGCCTCGAAGGTTAGTCCCAGTTACGACTGGCCATATGCGAATCACGCGGAAATGCTGATTAACTATTTTCGAACGGATGAGGCATTGCAGTACGCCGAGCAGGCGGTCCGAATTAATCCTCGATCGGCACACAGTCAGTTTATCTTGGGATGTGTCCTGTTGGCCAAGGATGATCTTGCCGGTGCTGAAAGACACCTCGTCACGTCGATCCAGCTCGACGCTAACTCGGCGCAAACTCACTATGTGCTGGGGAGGACTTATCGCAAAGCGAACGAGACAGACAAGGCTCAACAGGAGTTTGCCCGATTCAAGCAGCTCAGCGAGAAAGCTGATGGTTCCGGCGCGGTACCGTTGGAGTGAGGGCTTACCCGCAGCCGCTCCCACACGTGAGCCGTACGAAATCAAGTCTCTGCTACAGTAATTAACGTCGATTATCCAGCGAAGGACACGGTTCAGCACCACGAGCACAGCACGACGCGAGGATTTGACCAGGTCGTCCACAGGTTGGAAAGTTGTTGTTGGATCAGTCGAAGACGGCGGCGTCAAGGAAATCGCGGCTTCAGCTTGCAGCGGGGAAGAATTCGAGTTACCGCAAGCGGTACGACACGGGTCATATCCCAGAACATGGCGCTGTTTTCGCTGCTTGGGACCACATATGGCGGCGATGGTATCACTACTTTTGCGCTGCCGGATCTCCGCTGGCGCGCGCCGATCGGCATGGGCCGCACGTCCAAGCCACGGGAACCATGTGCGGAGGGCACAGGGACACATCGCAATGAACTGGATCATCGCGACCCGAGGGCTTCCCGCCCCGTCAATATTAGCTTCACCCGCCTCAAGACCGTTTCCCTGCCAGCCCGCTGCACACAGGAGGAAAATCCAGCCAAACCCTGGCCCCACTGCCCGAGGGGACTGATACCTACCACCAGTCTCCAGTCGATTGCGGCTTTTCCGGCAGAATGGCGCCGGCCGGCAGCACGCGAATGGTTCCCAGTTTGTAGCGGTGCTGGCCATCATCCTCCGCGAGCGGCAACGCAATCCGCGGCGTTCCCGTACGCGTGCCCACCGAGATGTAAACGCTATATTCGTCCGGCTTCAGTATGCTGGCCGGAGGCAGACCGAACTGAACCAGCGGCCGCGCGGATTGTGGCAGCCGCTCGTTGCCTTTCTTCAGCTCCCGCCCGACCGCCTCGGCTTTACCCGGCTCTCCTGTCGGCAATGCGCGTACGTCGAATCGCTCGTCCGCAAATACCGCCGCGATCCCACCTTCGCGGTCTTTTAGAGTGATGGCGGGATTACCACCCGGCAGGCAGGGCGCCACGCCTGCATTGCGCCAGCGGTAGCCCACCAGCATCGTCGAGTCCGCCGAAACCTTCGCCGGCCAGGACGCCTCCAGCAACCGCAGCCGATAGCCGAGGCGTAGGTTGATCCTGTCGATCAGCTCCCTGTTCGCTTTCAGAAACTCGCGCGGAAACCAATGTACTGAAGCATAACTCGCGTGGTAGTCTTCAATCGCCTGCAGGTAAAGACTTCCATCGCCCCATGCGCCACTCCTGTTCGACGGTCCATAATGTTCCGATTCCAGCACGACCGGAACCGTTTGCCAGAACTGCGTGGCCAGGAAGGCGTGATAGTAGGAGTGCGGCGGCTTCTCCACCAGGATGCTGTCATCGCGCAACGTCATTCCCAGTTCGCGGGCATAGCCGAACAGCTCGATGCCCCGGCCTTGAATTGAAAAATCGTCATTTACCACCACCAGAGAGTGCGGGAAATACTTGTGATACAGGTCGATCTGCCGGATCGCCGTGGGGGCCGCGTAGGGTCTGCGGGTGCTCGGAATCGTATGCCCTTCGCCCCATGCCCCCAGCGTGCCTACGTCGATGAAACCCACTTCCGGATTTCCGTCATAGCGCGCTCCGGCGGCGGCGAGGAAATGCTCCAGTTTCTCGAGGAAGATCGGATCGTCATAGTCGGGCTCCCAATTCGTCCCTTGCGGGTCGATACCCTTCCCATAGCTGAAAAAGTAACCCTTCGCGCCCGCCTTCCTTACCCACTCCGGCGTGGCATAGGGCTGGTCACGGTCGGTTTCCGAGGAAGTGAACCGCAGCGCGATTTTCTTGCCCTTGGCGATCCAGCGCTGCGCGGGAGTATCCACCACCGCCCAATTGAACCTGTCCTCCTCCGGCTCGATATAAGACCAAGCGAGGCGCAGGTAAACCGTGCTGGCCCCCGGGAATTCATCGACCGTGTCTGCAGGGGCGAGGTTCGCTCCGTAATTTCTCAGACCGTTGTCGTAATGATGAAAAACCCAACCCATACCGGGATTGACGAGGGCGGTGCCGTTATCCCCCGGCCGCACCGCGACCCTCACCGGTTCAGCCGCGCTCAACGAGCCGGCCAATAAAATAACCATCCATTTCATCATCGGGGATTCGCCTTTTTGCGCTCGAAACGAGCGTAGCACCTCTCCCAGCCGACGTCGTCGTCTATTCCGCTGCGTTCCCGGTGTACCCCAAAACCGTCATCCAAAGCGCGTAGCCGCTTCTCGTCATGTCCGGTACACTCTGAAACTTCGCCGCCGGCAATGATGCGCCGCTCATCGCCGGGCGCGCCGCGTAACCGAAGGTGGCGATGCGCATGCCGGTGTGAAGAGCGCGTTATCAAGTCGAGAGCCAGCCTCGGGAACCGGATCGAACGGTGGGAAAACTCCACCCCGTGGCGGCCACTCGACCAACTGAAGCGCGTGTGTCGGCGGAGCCGCACTGCGCGCGAAGACTGGATGAGCGTTTCGCGTCCGCACGCGGCCGCCTTCGTCGCGACAACGACCCACCGCTCACCGGCGAACGACGCAACCAGGGACGCCCACGCTCGCTGTAAGCCTGCCCGGCTATTTGCCGGCAACGAGGCACCCTCATCGGCGAACGGGCGCATCGAAATCATCACCAGCATGGGCTTTCGCCGACCGCGTCGCGTGCGACATTGCACTCGGAAGCTAGCGCAGGGATGGGACTGATCGACGAAGCGCGATGCGCCGGCTGCAAACAGGCGAACGTGCCCGCCGCCACCAGGCTGCGGTATGAGTAGCCGCGCCGCCACGTTTAAATAATAATACCGGTTACTGAACCGCGATCACCGCCGTGCTCGGCGACAGTTCTGAGCCCGCTTGCGCCACTATTGGCACATCTCCGCTGGCAACCGGGTTGGGCATGACAACGTTGATCTGGAACAAGCCGGCGTAAGTCAAGCCTGCAAATACGACCTGCACGGGGGTTCCGTTGCACGTGACCGTGGGCATCGTGGCCAGCGGCAGCGCGGTGGCTATCTCCTGGCCCTCGGGAGCGGCGGGATTGGTCGGCCCGAATCCCGTGCCCCAGATGGTTACCGTCTCGCCGGGCGCGGCCGGTGTGGCGGGGGGAGCGGTAGTGCTACCAGTTGTCCCGGTTATCACAGGTCCGACCAGCGAACCATCCGCATGCGTCGCCACAACATGCTTGCCGTCGCTTTGGAGGAAGAATGCCGGCGCCACCGCCTGTACCGGGACTGTTACCGCCCCGCTGGTAAGGCCGAAGCTATACGTCTGCAATTGGACTGTTCCCGACGTCGGCGTACCCACAGGCAGCAACACGTTGAGCTGGGTGGGGCTTACATAAGACACGTACGCCGGCAACCCATTTACAGTTACACCTACACTATCGATATCGGTCGGAAGCGCGGTACCCACGAAGTCGTCACTGTCCCACATGCGCGTGGTTCCCGAAAGATTCCCTCCCTTGATGCTTACCCAGGTATTTGGCGCGATGGCCGGCAGGAAGCTGGCGCCATTGATCACGTTGTCGGCAGTGACAACGGGGGCGGCCTGAAGCCTGCCGAATACCCCGTGTGGCAAGCTGTCCGGACCCGGAATCCCAGCGGTGAAATATACGGCATTGATGTCGCCTCCGCTCCCGCCATTGCCTGCCTGCAGGGCCCACAGGCCGGGCACCACGATGGGAGTGCCATAAACGTCGTTCAATGTAGCCAGCCAGGCCCCGGTGGTGGGGTTAAACACGTTGGTGGTGCCATCGCCGAAATTCCCCACCAGCAAATCGTTCGCAAAATCGCCAAAACCGGCGGGTGCAATCGCCAACCCCCACGGCGCATTGAGCGATCCGCCCGCGATCAATTGCTGCAATAGATTTCCCGACGTATCGTAAACGTCCACGTATCCTAGACCGGCGCCCGCCACCGAAAAGCTCTTGCTCGCATTCTGCTGCGCATAGGCTACATATAGCTTGCCCCCCAGGCTTTGAACATTGAACGGGGCGTAGCCTGCCGGAAGCTTACTGTCCACAAAAGCATTCAGCAGGGTCACTGGCTTATAGTTGGAGTCGAACACATCGATGGTTCCAGCGGAGAAATTCGCGGCATACAGATACGTGTTGGATCCGCTGGTGCCGATTGCCAGCCCCGTAAAACTCGCTCCGGAGCTGGACATGTCCACTGTCACAATTGCCGATGCTCTGTTCACCGTGGAGTTCCAGCCTGATATGGTGCCATCCAAAGTAGCGAAAATGAACGCCGCCGGCTCGCCGGTAGCGACCGTAAAGCCTTGCGTGCCGTTCCACACCGTGCCGGTGGGTGTGCCTTGGGTGGCGCCGGCCTTGGAAGGCGGTATCGTCACTACCAGCGAAATCACGCCGCCGGTGCTGTTATAGAGTGTGGACAATCCCGTAGCCGCGTCCGAGATCCAGAACGGGCTCGAGGCGGACTCGGAAATGCCCCAGGCGCCTTTCAGGTTCGGATCGGTATGGTCGGCCAGGTCCGGGATGTCCGAAACCAGGTTGCGAACCACGTAAGCGTTGGCGGCCCTCAGTGAGCCTGGCAACGCAGCCAGACACAGGACGAATCCTACGGGCAATACCCATCTTCGAAGATTTTGCGCTTGCATGATTATGCTTCTCCTTCCGGCACGTTGAAACCAGATTATCTCACTGCCGCCTCTGGCACGATCTTGCACCTTGTTAATTAACGATCTGAATTTACAACTGTTGCCGGCGCGTCCCGGCACATTCAAGTTAGTTAGTTACAAATCACCATCGTCGACGGTCGCCTGAACGAGTGCGACCAGTTCCGGCGCAACGGTGTTGGTCGCGTGTCAGGCTCTCACAGAGCGTAGTGAGACCCAGTAATCGCCCAAGCTGCCGCCAGTCCCGTGGCAATGTACCGCCCGCATCCAAATAACCGGCTGAGAAATGAGGTTCGGCCAGAGGACGCGAGGCGCGCTCGTAGCGCAGAAAACTGTCAACGTCGCCCATCGGAGAACCGGAAATAGCGAATTCCCAATCGAGAACAGCGCAAACGGACCATCGTCCCGCGATGCGTTGTACCAGCAGGTTCCGCCTGCTGAAGTCGTCGTGCACCAGATGCGCCTGGCCCTTGAGACCTGCCAGTTGGGGAGCCCACGCCCACATCAAAGCGCGCGTGCGCTCCCGCAACTCCGCCGGCATACGCCGCTGCAGGTTGGCCGAGTCGAGGCACCGATCCACGAAGCGCGGCGCGGGATCTTCACCTTCGAACATGGGCGCCGTGACCGCCAGTCCCGGAGCCAGCCATCCCGCCTTGGGAAAGGCGACACGCCCGATCGCCGCCAGAGTCTGGCCGGCGGAGTAAGCCGCCTGTGCGATCGCATCTGTATCGCCGCTCCGTTTCAGGACAAGAAAGCTGATGCCTTCCACATAGCGGGTCAGAATAAAGGGCGGCAAATCCGGGTACCCCCGCGGCTCCGCGTAAAGCAACTTCGGCACGGGAACCGAGCCGTCCACCAGCCGAAGCAGGTCCACTTCCTTTTGGCATAGCGACGCATCGTGTTCGTAGATACGCAGGACGATCGATTCCGGCGTGGAATCGAGACGAAGCTTGAAGTTGGCGTTGCGCAAACCTTCGGTGAGCGGCTGGATCTCGACGACTCGCCGGCGCGGAAATGCTGTGTCGACGATCCGTTCCAAGACCGGCGTGGACACAGTGCGGCGAGGCTCCAAGCTCCTCCAGCCGGCTTGCGGGGCGGCGACAGGGGTCATTTATCACCTATTGTGCAGGATTCGATGTCATGATTCGTCTACGCTGCGAGAAGCAATGCGGCAAACCGATCCATTGAGCCAGTTGAATTATCCGCCAATGCCACAAGTCTGATCAAGTCTGATAATGTTAGGAGAATGGGTGTTATGACTCGAGTAAAGCAGGTAGAAGGACAAGTGAAGGAACTTTCGCCTGAAGAGCTAGCGGCCTTTCGCGAATGGTTCGTAAAATTTGACGCGGAACTCTGGGACCGACAGTTCGAGGCTGATGTAACAGCCGGAAAGCTTGATGCAATGGCGGAACGCGCACTGCGGGATCACGCTGCCGGCCGCTCCGCGAAGCTTTGATGCACCACGCGTCCCCGGACTTCTGGGCCTGCTACCGCGCCCTGCCTGCATCTATTAGGGTGATCGCCGACAAATCATTTGCTCTGCTGAAAAATGACCAACGCCACCCTTCGCTACATTTCAAGAGGGCTGGGAGATTTTGGTCGGTGCGTGTCGGCCGCCACCATCGTGCGATCGGCGTGGAAGCGCCGGACGGTATGCTCTGGCTATGGATTGGTAGCCACTCGGATTACGACGACATCGTTGGCTGAAGAAACGGCCGCCGTCAACCCACCCTTATAATAAATAGATGTGCGGCATTGTAGGATACATCGGAACGCGCAAAGCGGTTCCCATCATTCTCGAAGGCCTGAAACGCCTGGAGTACAGAGGGTACGATTCGGCGGGCCTGGCCGTGTATTGCGATGGCGCCCTCGAGATACGGCGCGCTTCCGGCAAGCTGCGCAACCTTGAAGAAACCATCCGCATGAATCCGGTGGATGGCGCCTTCGGCATCGGGCACACGCGCTGGGCCACGCACGGTCGCCCCACCGAAGAGAACGCGCACCCGCACCGCGACTGTAAGGGCGATATCGTCGTGGTGCACAACGGCATCGTCGAGAATTACCTGGCGCTCAAGGCGCAATTGCAGGCCGAAGGCCACCAGTTCATAACGGAGACCGATACCGAGGTCATCGCGCACCTGGTGGAGAAGTACTTCACCGGGAATCTGGAAGAGGCGGTGCGCGCGGCGGTCAAGCAGCTGAACGGCGTTTTCGCGCTGGCGGTGATCGCGCGCACGGACCCCAACAAGATCGTCGCCGCGCGTTCCGGCCCCCCGGTGGTGATCGGATTGGGCGATAACGAGTATTTTGTGGCGTCCGACGTACCGGCCATCCTGAATCACACGCGCGACATGTTTTTCCTGGCCGATGGCGACCTGGCGGTGCTCACGCCCGACGGGGTGCGGCTCAGCGATTTCGAAGGCCAGCCGGTGAAGCGCCAGGTGTCGCACATCCTGTGGGACCCCATCATGGCCGAAAAAGGCGGCTACAAGCACTTCATGCTCAAGGAGATTTACGAGCAGCCGCGGGCCGTGCGGGATACTACGCTGGGCCGCGTCGGGCAGGAAACCGGCCGCATTTTCCTGGATGAGATGGACATCACGCCCAAAGAATTCCGCGAGTTCCAGCAGATCAAGATCATCGCCTGCGGCACCAGCTGGCATGCCGCGCTGGCGGGCAAGTTCATGATCGAGAAGCTGGCGCGCATTCCGGCCGAGGTGGATTACGGCAGTGAGTTCCGGTATCGCGATCCGCTGCTGGATGCGGGCACCCTGACCGTGGTCATCTCGCAATCCGGCGAAACGGCCGACACCCTGGCGGCCCAGCGCGAGGCCAAGCAGAAGGGCGCGAAGACCCTGGCCATCTGCAATATGGTCGGCTCCATGATCACGCGCGAGGCGGCGGGTACCATCTATACGCATGCCGGACCGGAAATCGGCGTAGCCTCCACCAAGGCATTCACCTGCCAGTTGACCGCCCTGTTCATCCTCGCACTCTATCTGGGACAGTCGCGCGAAACTCTGGACGCGTCGGCTTCGCGGTGTCTGGTGCAGGAACTGTGCCGGCTGCCGGGCAAGCTGGAAACGGTGCTCTCGCACGATGCGCTGTATGAAGAACTGGCGCACAAGCTGTTTCGGGCGAGCGATTTTCTGTTCCTGGGCCGCGGAATTCACTTTCCGATCGCCCTCGAAGGCGCGCTCAAGCTCAAGGAGATTTCCTATATTCACGCGGAAGGCTATCCGGCGGGCGAAATGAAGCACGGGCCGAATGCGCTGATCGATGAGAAGCTGCCGGTGGTGGTGCTGGCCACGCGCGATCCATCCAGCGACCAGAGCCGCGTGCTTTATGAAAAGACCCTCTCGAACATTCAGGAAGTGAAGGCGCGCGAGGGCACCGTGCTGGCGGTGGCGACCGAAGGCGACGACGCGGCACGCAAGACCGCCGACTACGTGATTGAAATTCCCGCTTCGAACGAGCTGCTGGCGCCCATCCTCGAGATTGTGCCGCTGCAGCTTCTGGCCTATCACATCGCCGTACGGCGCGGCTGCGACGTGGATCAGCCGCGCAATCTGGCCAAGAGCGTTACGGTCGAGTAATGAACGGCGGCCTGCTGATGCTGGCTGGGCACGCCATCTATCAGGACGGCCAGTGGTATGGCGGCCATCAGAACGAAGACCGGCTTTACGAAAAGCACGTGCGCGATGCCTTCCGCATCTTTGCCGCTGAAGGCTACACGGCGCTGGTTCTGAGCGGGGGCCGCTCGCGCCCGCATCTCGCTCCCGAAATCGCCAACTCCGAGGCCGAGGGCATGCGGGAGTACGCGCTCGCGGCGGAACTGCCGGCGCTCGGCGATGGAGTGCTGTTAGAACGGTTCGGCCGCGACAGCTTCGAGAATCTGTTCTTCTCGCTGCTGTGCTTCTACCGGCAGTTCGGCGAATGGCCCTCGCGCGTCGCAGCGCTGAGCTGGAAATTCAAGGCGCTGCGATTCTACCTGATCGCCTGCGGGCTGCGGCTGGCGGACGGCCGCTTTCGATTCTTCGGCAGCGGCGATCCCACCGGCCAGGACGCTATCGAAGCGTTTGCGGCGGCCAGTACGCAATACGACGCGATGATTGTGCGTGGAAACGAAATTGTAGATCCCTTGCATCGCGATGCGCGCTGGTTTGGCCAGAAGCGTCTCGGCCGCACACCCAGAGAGTTTGCCACCAACACCGATTATCTGCGGCAAGTCAGGCAGGAGT
>Ga0302326_10018360_pt1 | contig 14506 bp, 13 predicted proteins | sample Palsa_T0_3_FD_202264 | JGI IMG/M metagenome (GOLD analysis project Ga0302326, IMG submission 202264) | Peat permafrost microbial communities from Stordalen Mire near Abisko, Sweden - Palsa_T0_3 | ecosystem: Environmental > Terrestrial > Soil > Palsa > Peat permafrost | place: Sweden: Abisko... | reverse complement strand
TCTATTTTGCACTTTCACGGCGTTTGCTTCCATTAATGAGCCAAATATCCTTCGTGGCAGGCCAGATGGAAAGCTCCTATGAGAACGTGAAGATAGTCGATTCCGAACTAAACGACTGCCTTCTCCACCGTGACCCTCCATTGCTGGCACAACTGCCCGATCCAGAGTTCGCGCTTGAGCTTCATCATGTAAGCTTTTCGTTTCACGAAGCCATGCCAGTCTTGCGAAGCGTAAACCTTCGCCTGCGAAAGGCCGAAATCATGGTGCTTCGAGGGACTTCTGGGAGCGGAAAGAGTTCTCTTCTGAATCTGATTGCCGGCATTTCGCAACCTGGAACCGGTGTTGTGCGCGTAGATCGAAGGAGGATCGCATATGTGCCCCAGGAGACTCCTCTTCTAGACGACACGATAAGGAGCAATCTGCTGTTTGGGCTTCCGGAGATGAGCGATGCAGAGTTGACGAGAGCGCTGTCAGTCGCCAGGCTGGAAGAGTTTGTAGCTGCACAACCTTTGGGGCTGGAAACTCGTATCGGCGATAACGGAATTCTTTTCTCGGGAGGCGAGCGCCAGCGACTCGGGCTGGCTCGCGCGATTCTTCGCGATGCGACACTACTCTTGTTGGATGAAGCGACGTCGGCTTTGGACGAAGAGAACGAACGACAAGTGCTCGATAACCTGAGTACCTCTGGAGTTGCCATCTTGCTAGTAACGCATCGTACCCACGCTCAGTTGCTTGCCCAACGTCACTTCCATCTTCAGGAGGGATGCCTAGTCGAAGAGTTTTCAAGGCAATCGCCAAAGATTGAGCCGTCATTTTCTGGAGTATGCTAGCGCCCGTCTTCAGAGCGTCCACGCATTTTCCGCGGGACGGGCCGTAGGCTTCCTCCCTTGGGCACATATCGAGCCAAAGAAATGGATGCCAAACCAAAGGATAGGGAGTGTCGGTGCAGCGCAGAGCGAGTCAGATATCAGTCAAGCTGACTCGCAATCCGGGCGTACTTTGCGCGAGCCGATGGAGAGTCCGCTGTCTCCGCAAGCCGTTCTATCTCCAATTTTGATGGTTGAAATGCCAGCGGGATTTTCTTCCAATAATATTTCAGGTCCTCCGAATGCCATCCGGCATACGTCCTTTCCCAGGACTTTCCCGATTCCCCTGCAAACACAACGTTGGTGGGATTGAAGACTCGATTGTAGTTTTGGAATCTGCAGTCAAGCGAAAGACGGAGTTGCTTTGAGAGGTTCGGAGATGCTGCATGCACTGTCAGACTGTGAAAAATAAGTACGTCACCGGCGTTGATCTGCCCACTTACCCATTCGCCTCCCGCTTCCCTTCCCACAGGAATTTCTGGAACGTGGAGATTTTCTCTATCGTGCTCTTGAAAGCCGAAATGATGAGAGCCTTCCAGAACCTGTAAAGGTCCCACGTCGATGGGACAGTCGTGAAGAGGGATCCAGACCGTAAAGAATTCGGGGTCTCCCCCCATGAACTGGTAATCCTGATGTGCATGAACAACGAGGCGCTCGCAATGAGGGAAGATCAACCGGCCAATCGGTTTTGGATGAATCAGAAGTCGATCGCCTACGAGCATCTTCATGACCCTTTGCAGGGACGGTTGATGAGGCAAGGCATGGAATGGTTCCAGGTTGAATATTTGCTGATAGACTCGCTTGAACGTAGGATCAGGATCGCCGCAGGCTGCACTGATATTGGCCACGCGCTCCATCGCATCGCGTTCCGGAAGCAACCAGCCCTCTGCGTATAGAACCCGCGTGACCTCAATGAGCACGGAATTGACAGCCTCCTGGGGCAATACGCCCCGGATGAGCGCATAACCCTTTGAGCCGATCTCATCTCGCAGGGATGAAGACGTGAGATCACCAACGTGGATTTCTTGAAAGGGCTTCACTTGTTTTATCCTCCATCGAACCGCTCAATATCGTACGCGGCATAGTAGCGAGGATAGAGGATATGTACTTGCAGGCTTGTCTTCGACACGTATTTTCTTTGTCGTTGGAATGTCAACTACTGCGTATGCAGCAAAGATGCCACTTCGGCCAGCACATGGCCAGACTCTCGATGGCCATCAAAAGTCTTCTCCGGATAAGTGAGTCAAATAACACGATGACATTGTGTTGACCACGAGATGACAACCCATATTGTGGAGTTTGCTAGGCTAGGACCAGTGAGTCATTCTTTCCATGCGATCTCAGCAGACGGCTGCTATTGCATTGGAAGGTAGGCCAGCACATGAGGAGAAAGTGCATTGCCGCTGCTTTCCAGCCGAGAAGTCTGGCACGAGGATGAGAATCCCGATCTATCTGTGTCGCCTATTGCCAAGCGACAACACAACCAATCTGGGAAAGTGCAGGCAATCGCGTCAAGGCCCAAGCTGGATACGGGCAACGAACAACCGAGCAAAGAACAGTTCCAACGGGAGGCGGTGCTCCTGAGTTTTTGCGATCCATTGGCTGATCGATGTCTGCAACTGCAGGATCTCTCCACCAGGGAATGGCGAAAATTGTTAGAGTGGCTGGATATCAGTGGCTTGGCGCTATATTTCCTTGACCGCCTTGTGGAGATGCACCTTTGCCATCTGTTGCCACCGGTCGTAATCGCGCGCCTGCATCAGAACCTGATCGATAATACCCTGCGAACTTCAGGCATGATTGCTGAATCGGTTGCCATCCAACAACAATTTCAGAAGGCTCGCCTCTCCTATGCCGCGCTGAAAGGATTTTCACTTAGCCCATGTTCCGTGCCAAGGCCGGAACTGCGACACCAGTTTGACCTGGATTTCCTCGTGGCGGAGAAAAGCGCTCCTGAGGCACGGCAGATTCTTGAACGCAGGGGTTACCGTCTTTGCGCCATCAGCGGCAGAAGTTGGGAGTTCAAAATAAACGAAATGCCGGATGTCTCCCTAAAGGATCTTTATAAGGATTCGCCGGGTCGGTCCGTGGAATTGCATGTTGAGGCTGATATTCCGGGCGGCCCTTCCATGCTGGAGCGCAAAGAGGAGCGAGAGTTCCACGGCATCAGCATGCCGGTACTTTCGCCAGTCGATCTGTTCTTAGGCCAGGGACTGCATGTCTATAAGGACATCTGCAGCGAGTTCTTACGCGTTGCGCACCTTCTTGAGTTTCGGCGTCATGTGCTCGCCCGCCGTCACGACGATGCCTTTTGGAACGAACTTCGATCCGTAGCTGCAGAAAATCCACGAGCGTCGTTGGGGCTCGGTGTCGTTACGCAACTGATCACGCATGTCATGGGTATTTTTGCTCCAGAGGCGCTTACCAGTTGGACTGTCCAACGTCTTCCTCGACCGGCGTTGTTGTGGATTGAGATTTACGGACATAATGCTGTCTTCAAAACTTTCCCGGGCAACAAACGATACCTGCTATTGCAGAGAGAGCTGGAGGCTGCAGGAGTTCCGGCCAAGCGCTCACTGCAACGCGCCTTGTTACCCCTGCGCTTGCCGCCGCCCGTAATAAGGGCATCCACGAATGAGAGCCCATTACTGCGAATTCGTCGTTATCGCCTGCAGGTCAAACATATCTTCTTCCGCCTGCGTTTTCATATTGTGGAAGGGATTCGCTATTCCTGGGAATCACGTCGCTGGCAACAAAAGATAAAGCGGGTTGTACGATGATGTCGCCTCTACGTCCGGCGGCGCTCGCATTCGACGCAATTGCGCCGACTTTTGACGCACGCTTCGGTGCCTGGCGCAGTGTAGCGGCTCAACGCCGCGCGGTCCGAACCGCATTGTTGCGTGCATTTCCGAAGGGTGGTCGAATTCTGGAGTTGGGTGGCGGCACCGGAGAAGACGCAGCCTTTCTGGCGCAATACGGATTTAACATGTTCTTGACCGATCCATCGCCAGCAATGGTGGAGTTGGCGAAGGCTAAGCTGGCGCCGCTCGGCGCTCAAGCCGAAATAAGTGCCGCCGAAGATATGGAAGCCTTCGCTACCAATCACCTTTCCTCTGGGGGTGCTTTGTTTGATGGTGCATTCTCCAATTTTGCACCGCTGAATTGCGTCATAGACCTCGGGCCAGTGGCACGCGGCTTGGCGCGTCTCCTTAAGCCCGGAGCGCCGGCGATGCTGGTGCTGTTTGGCACCTTTTGCCCTGGCGAAATGGTGGTGGAGGTGCTGCGGGGGCGACCTCACCTGGCGCTTCGGCGATGCAAGCGCAATGAGGCTCCGGCCAAGCTGGCCAAGCGAGAATTCCAGATCGTCTATCATCGCCGGGCGGCAATTCGGCGCGCATTTGCGCCCTGGTTTGCTTTGGAGAAGAGCCTTGGTATCGGTGTGACGGTACCGCCGAGCGCCGCCGAGCCCTGGATTTCGCAACGACCCCGCGTGCTTACAGGGCTGGAGACGCTCGACCGTTTGCTTTCCCGTCCGCTCGCGCCGCTTGGCGATCATGTTCTATATCAATTACGCCGTACCCCCGCGCCATGAGCAACATGCCTGCGCGTCTCTATGGCGATTGCGTGTTTGTCGCTTTTGATAATCCAATTACTATACCGAGACATCCTGGTGACACGGACACGAATGCCGCGCGATATGCTCCATGCAGAAATATCGGGTCGGCGTTTCTAGCCAAAACGATGCACGGTACGCAACTTTTCAAGAGGTCGTTCGCTGTTGATCAAGTTAACAAAAATCGCTGATGTAAGCCTCCCAACGCGGTGGGCACACTTTCGCTTGCTAGCCTTCGAGTGCACACGCGCACACGCCGATATGAAGGAAGTACGCTCGGAGCCTGTCTTGGCACTGATTCTCGGCGATATTCATAGCTCTCCTCCTGTGGTCCGCATTCATTCTCAGTGCATGACCGGCGAAGTCTTCCACTCGCTGCGGTGCGATTGCCACGATCAACTTCACTTGGCTTTGCGCGCGATTGCAAGTGAAGGCTCAGGGGTTCTTCTCTACGAACATCAGGAGGGGCGAGGCATAGGGCTAATGGAGAAGCTACGCGCATACGAACTTCAAGACAAGGGGCTCGACACGATCGAAGCAAATCTTCGCTTGGGACATGGAGTCGACTTGCGCGACTATCAGGTCGCGATAAGAGTTCTTCACTTTCTCCAGGTCCCTTCGATCAGACTGATGACCAACAACCCCGAAAAGATCAACGCAGTGCTTTCATCGGGTATCGAAATCGTTGAACGCCTGAGAGCCGACGTTCCAAGTGGTCCCCATTCGGCTCACTATCTTGCAATTAAACGGGAAAAGCTCGGTCATCTCTCAAGTTCGATTGACATGCGTCCCGAAATTACTGACATCGGGGAGCCGCTAACTCATGTCACATTACTGCAGGGATTAGACGAGGCTGTCTGCGAGCCTAAAATGTCAAGGGTCCAAATTGCCGGCATGCAACCCGCAGAAAGATGACGCTGAGTTGACAATTGGCGGACAACTGCATGCACAGGCCAAGGCTACTCTCTATTTGGTAGGACCCTGCTTGCAATTTGCGTCGATCAGCCGCAAAACACACACGGCGGTAAGCCGGTTACGGAAAAGATAGGCCGCAAACATGCGAGGTGAATCTTGACAGATGTATTACTGACGCATTCGTATCATCTTCCATACGACTCAAAGCAGGCACGCAAGATGCAGCCATACACCCCTCTTGGCACTCTCTATGCTGCGACTGCTTTGCGCGATAATGGCATCTCCGTCGCAGCATTCGATTCGATGCTTGAAGAACCATCTGCACCGTTCGCTGCGATGTTAATGCAACATCGGCCGAAGATTGTGGCCGTCTACGAGGATGATTTCAATTTTCTTTCAAAGATGTGCCTTACCCGTATGAGAGACGTTGCGTGGGATATCGCGCAGGCATCCCGGGCAATCGGCGCTATCGTCATAGTACACGGCTCGGATTCAACGGATAATCCAGCCTTGTTCCTGGAGCGCGGCTTCGATTACGTGTTGCGTGGAGAGTCGGAACATACTCTCGTATGCCTGTGCAGATCGTTACTGAACGGCGCAGAAATTCCTGAGATCGATGGCCTTGTCAGGCTCGATGATGATCGCGGCTTGATCCAGAGCGGGCAGCGGTTGGCCAAGCATCCGGCATGGTCGGAGCTTCCCCTCCCTTCGCGCGACCTGATCGATCTTGAGCCCTATCGCGCAGCATGGATGAAGTCTCATGGATACTTCTCAACCAACATGGTATCCAGCCGTGGGTGCCCCTATCGGTGTAATTGGTGCGCAAAGCCGATTTCCGGCAATAAGTTCCATCTGCGTTCGGCCGAGGCTGTTGCAGAAGAGATGGGATGGCTGAAAACGCATGCCGGTGTCCAGCACGTCTGGTTCGGCGACGATGTTTTCGCGTTGAATCACCAGTGGATGGAAGAATTTGCCCGGGAAGTTACAGAACGAAATGCAGTTGTTCCGTTCAAGATACAGTCTCGCGCGGACCTGATGAGCGAACAAACTGTTCTGCATCTCAAAACGGCAGGATGTGCTGAGGTATGGCTTGGCGTCGAATCCGGGTCGAGCGCCGTCCTGAACGCCATGGATAAGGGCCTGAGTCTCTCTTCTGTCATCGCTGCGCGCCACCGCCTGAAAGAAGCTGGCATTCGAGCCTGTTTTTTCCTGCAGTTTGGATATCCTGGTGAAACTTGGATCGAATTGCAGGAGACGATCGCTTTCGTTCGTAAGACGCGCCCGGACGATATCGGGGTGTCATTCTCATATCCGCTTCCGGGCACAGTGTTTTATGAGCGGGTACATGCGCAACTCGGCCAGAAGCGCAACTGGACCGATAGCGACGATCTATGCATCATGTTTAAAGCGGCCTATCAGACCGGATTTTATCGCGCCGTGCGCGACGCCTTGCATGCCGAAGTCGACTCCTGGCGTGAATCGGAGCTATCACGCAAGACAGCCGCCGAGGTCGAAGCACTGTGGCGTAGAGTCCACGAACTGGAGCCAGTTAGCCGGTATGAAGATGCATTCGAGTTTCCTGAAGGGATTGACAGCTTTGAGCCGTCTGCGATTATTCCTGTCTCGCAGTTGAGTCTTCCAAGGAAGCAGCGCTGAGGAAACTCCTTCTTGCCGATGTAGATCCCATCGGATTGCATCGGAGCGTATTGAAACATTGAGAGATCGCATTTTGGTTTTCGGGGAGAAAGCATAGACATGCTTACGTTACACAGACCCGTCGGCAGCGATGTCCCTCTTCATCCGGATCTTTTACTGCAATGTCCACGTTGCAGATCGAACATAAGCGGGATGGAGTGCCGAGTGTGTGCATTCCGAATGGAGATTGTCCGTGAAATTGTGCATGCCATGCTGCCAGAGCGAACCGCATATTATGCGAAGTTCATGGAAGACTACGAGCACATCCGAGCGGCTGAAGGCCGGGGCAGCGAACGCGAAGAGTTTTATCTTGGCCTTCCGTATGCAGACACCTCCGGAATGAACAGTACGCAGTGGCATATACGGGCACGAAGTTATGACTATCTGATCAAGCATGTGCTGGCGCGAATGCCACGGCATGGAGAACGGCGAATTTTGGACCTTGGGGCCGGCAATTGCTGGATGAGCTTCCGCCTTGCTCTCGCCGGATATCGCCCCGTTGCCGTTGACTTGCTTACGAACGACCAGGATGGTCTCGGAGCCGCTGTTCACTATCGAGAGCATTTACAAGAGTATTTTCCTCGATTTCAGGCGGAGGTCGCGCGCTTACCCTTTCAAAGCGGGCAGTTTGATGCTGTCGTATTTAACGCCTCGTTCCATTACTCAGAAGACTACGAACAAACGATGCGCGAAGCGCTCCGATGCGTCAGAAGCGGTGGCATCGTTGTTATCAGCGATACGCCTTGGTATTCCCGCGAAACAAGTGGTAGACAGATGGTGTCCGAACGTCAAGCCACATTTCTTCGCAAGTATGGAACAGCGTCAGACTCCATCAGGAGCATTCAATATCTCACCGACGAGCGATTGCGAGCATTGGAAGAACAGTTCTCAATTCAGTGGACAGTGAGTTTTCCATACTACGGCATCAAGTGGGCCATGCGGCCGTTTGTGGCTATGCTGCGGAACCGGCGCGAACCCGCCCGTTTTCGCATCTACACCGCCAGGAAGGACGCATGTGAAAGATTGTAAACCGGACGCGCCTGGAGACATCCAGAAGCAGATGGTACTTCGCGGAGCGCGTTGCGCCATCGGGCCGAGGGAATGTCCTGAAGTTTCCATAGAGATCGTGGGCGCACACATAAGCCGCATCCTGAGCAATCCCTCTTATGGACATTCCCCTATATCGGACTGCTTTCTGATCGATCTCAGTGGCTTTCTGATGCTTCCGGGCCTCATCAACGCGCATGACCATCTCGAGTTCGCCCTTTTCCCCAGATTGGCAAACCCGCCCTACAGAAATTACATCGAGTGGGGCATCGATATTCACAATACGTGTTCTGATGTCATCGCCACGCATCGGAGCGTGCCCAAGAATCTGCGAGTATGGTGGGGAGGTATACGTAACCTTCTCTGCGGAGCAACGACTGTAGGTCACCATAATCCATTTCAATCCGAGTTTAAGCGGGGGGATTTCCCCGTGAGAGTGATCCATGAGTACGGCTGGGGACATTCCGTTGCCCTTGGTAGCGATCTTCGCGCAGCGCGTTGGGCTACACCGGAGGGATATCCCTTCATCGTGCATGCATGCGAAGGAGTTGACGATCAAGCACGCGATGAACTCCTGGAGCTTGATCGGATGGAACTTCTTGATGCCAGGACAGTACTCGTGCACGGACTCGCAATCGATCGAAAGGGTGTAGCTCTCATGCGTGAGCGCAGTGCTTCGCTGATAGTTTGCCCTTCCTCAAACCACTTTCTTTTCGGGAGGATGCCAGACCTCTCTCTCCTCAGCGAAATTGAGAACCTTACCCTCGGCAATGACTCTCCATTGACAGCTGAGGGAGATCTCTTGGACGAGATCCGCTTCGCTATTCGTTTTTGCAAAATACCACCCCAGGTTGCCTATCGCATGGTGACTGGGGCCCCCGCCGCAATCCTCCGCACCAGAAGAGGAGAGGGGTTTATAAGGGTGTCCGGCATCGCAGATCTAGTCGCAATTCGAGATACAGGGGACGATGCCTCTGAGAGACTCAAGACTCTTTCGATGGTTGACATCGAATTCGTGATGCTAGGAGGCCAGGTTCAGCTTGCCTCGAAAGGAGTGTTGGAACGGCTTCCATCTCAGGTAAGACAAGGACTGGAACCTCTTTCGATTGATGGCACGATCCGCTGGCTGCGCGCACCGGTCAAAGAGCTATTGCGGCAAACGGAGGAAGTGCTGGGTGTGGGACAAGTGCGGCTTGGAGGCAAGCAGATAACAATTCCATTGTGGACAGAGCCGGAAAATGTCTCGCAACTGGAGGAGTGCGATCTCCCTCTTCATTAACGTGAAGAAAATGGCGGCGGTTGCTTTGCTCAACTAGAGCAAAACCGCGATAACTGTGCCCCGAAAAGCTTTGTTCAGGGGTATTGATTGCGCAAACCACAGCAACCTTCTGTTCATGCTTGATCTTGATGTGGTGGAATTCACACCAAGTCGGAGCTGAGTCTTTAAGATTCTAGAAGGACCGGATGTCACACTTTGGAGTTCTGTCCCACAGCGGCATGGGGCACTTAAATCCGTTGATCGCTCTGTCCCGGCAGCTAACAGCACGAGGACACAGGGTTACTTTCTTTCAGAGGCGCCAGATTGAGTCTCGGGTGTGTCAGCAGGAAATCAGATTTTCCTCGATTGGCGAGAGCACGCACAGTTCTGAAAAGTATCGGGGGAGTAATGATACCAAGAGTTCCAGAACTCGCGTAGGCACTCTGTGTGACAGTGTCAGGCGTATCGTCGGAGAGATGGAAATATCTCTCAGGGAAGCTCCTGTTGCCATAACCCAAGCTGGAATTGACATCCTCATCATCGATGAAATCATCTTGTCAGGTCCGACCTTGGCTCAGATGCTGGATATACCGTATTTCGTAGTGTCGACGTCGGTTCCCCTTAACTTTGGGTGGTCTATCTCGGGTCGATCGTCGAGGTATAGATCTCCAGCCTCTTTTTTTTCATGGTTAGAGGATGCGGTACTACAGGTTTCGGCGCTTCGCATGCAGGGACCCGTCCGCTGGAGACTGGACAGCTACAGGCGACAAATTGGCTTAGGTCCCAGTCAAGAGATTCAAAAAGTATTCCCAGCCCTAGCGCAAATAACGCAGCTACCGAAGTGTATGGATTTTCCTCGCCTAAGGTTGCCCCGCAACTTCTACTACACCGGACCCTTTGTGGATGAAGCTGCAAGACCCCCGATCCAGTTTCCATGGCGTCAGCTCGACGGCCGACCTTTGGTGTACGCGTCGCTTGGGACTGCGCGAGCAGTCAAGCCGGCTATCTTCCGCTTCATTGCCGAGGCATGCAATGGGCTTGACCTGCAACTTGTGATTTCGTTGGGTGGCCGTAGCGATCCTGAGATCTCTGAAGATCTTCCGGGAAGGCCGCTGGTGGTGAAAGAAGCGCCTCAGCTTCAACTTTTGAAAAAGGCAAAGATTGTCATTACCCACAGCGGCCTAAACACTGTGCTGGAAGCGCTTATGGAGGGCAAGCCCATCCTTGCCATTCCAATCGCTTACGACCAACCCGCGGTAGCAGATCGGTTGGCTTGGTTAGGAGTCTCCGAGGTGCTTCCCCTTGACGGGCTTGCAACGAAACAGATCCGGATAGCGCTGGAAAGGCTTCTCAACAACGAGAGCTATCGAAATGCCGCCGTCGATCTGCAAGGCAGGATTCGAAACGCCTGCGGCTTAAGGCGTGCCGCTGATTTGATAGAAGCGGCCCTCGAGAAAATACGGGTTGCCGCGGAGCCAGTGCCGCTGGTGAAGTGATCCTCGCCCCTCTTTCGCTCGCGATGGTCCTTAAACCTGTACATTCCCCTGGACTAAGAAATCGAGGAGCCGGATGGCATCGTCCAGGTGACAATAACGCAGTTCGTACGTAGGAATGTCCGAAAGCGCCTCTAAGATCTTCTCGTGCTTCGCGCGAATCTCACCGGCGGAATAAAGTTCTTTACATGCACGCTGTGTCGCAGTCCCGGCCGGTAATCGGATGAGGCTCCCTGCTGCCGAAGGATATCTATTCAGGTAAAGGATGGCATCCACCGTTGCCTGGCTCTTTGTCCTCAGGACTGGAAGTTCCGAGATGGGGATTTCGATGGAAGGTTTTCCTTCAAGACGCGGCGTCAGTTCACGATCTTCCAATTCCGGAAAGAGAGCCCTTGCAGTCGGACGGAAGCGTACTCGATGTGAATGTCCGATGACGCTCGGAATATCCGAATCATTGATAAGATAGCTGGTGTCGTCCGAGGTATAGGTCCATCCTGCCCGCGCACACGCATACGAGAGCGTGGACTTCCCCGCGCCCGAATCCCCACAGAACAGAATACCCTTTCCATTCTTGCTGACACATGCGGCATGCAGATCGGTTACTACGCATGCGCCGAGCAACAAATATACGGTCTTTTCGAGAAAATTGTATCTTAGATACAGCCTGTTATTTACCGCGGCCCTAGTTAACCACATAAAACTCGTGCAGGTCTTCAAATCCAGCAGCGCTTGGTTATCAACGTCCGCAACCAGCGAATACAAGTGGTTATATTCACGTCGCGTTGGCTCTGGAGGACACTCAGAGCCACGTCCGTCGCTGACACCAATGCGTATCTGCAATGTGGCGCTTTTTCGGGAGAAGCGCGCGTGGCTGAAGCTCTCGCGAGCGGCTTCTAGAACCGCCGGATCATTGGTGATGATCTCAACAGCATAGCCTAGTGGGTAGAATGTGCTGCGGAGAGGCAACTCCATATTGAAGAGCAGGCTATCCTGTGGCGCAGTCGGAGTGAAATATTCAGCTTCTTCAGTGCTTACCCCTTGCATCAGTTTATTCCCCATGACGGTTTGTTTCCCATGTGCAAGACTCATAACTTGAGATTTTTTGGACTAAGACACGTCGATTCGCCGGCTATGAACCGCTATTGGTCTGTGACTGTTTGCGACGCTCCCTTAAAGGAAGCATTCAGTTCGGTAGGCGGATAGGTGCGTAGCCCTGCGAGTTGAAGCGAGATGTGCCACAGGAAAGCTGAATTGTTGCGAAGATAGCGCCAGAACAAACGACGTGGATCCTGAATAAGCCGGTGTAGCCACTGCAGTCCTGTACGTTTTACCCATTGTGGGGCATCTTTAATGCGACCCGTGTGAAAGTCGAACGCGGCGCCAACGCCGAACATCAAACTAGAATCGAGCAACGGGAGAATGCGCATCATGAAACGTTCCTGCTTGGGCGTGCTGATGCCCACCCAGATCATGTTCGGCTTCAAAGCTTGAATCCGCGCCGCCACGGACTCTATCTCCTCTAGCGTAAGATCGCGAAAGGGCGGTGTGTATGTGCCGACGATTCGTGCCCAGGGGAAGCGTTGCGTGAGGGTTGTATATAGCTCTTCCGCTACGCCTTCCTTGCCCCCGTAAAGGAAGTGCGTGCAGTGGGCAAACTCTTTGCGACGGAACAGTTCCAGCATCAAATCAGGTCCGGCGACTCGTTGCATCTTGCGAAAGCCTTGCCAGCGTCCTACCCACACTGTTGGTGTGCCATCGGGCACCATCAAAGTCGCACGTGCATATACCTGTGCGAGCTCCGAATTGCGGTGAGCCTCCATAATGCCATGCACGCCAATCAGGCAGACATAACCTTTTCGTCCTGCCTCGCATTCAGCTTGGATGCGCGCGATTGCGCCCTCCATATCGAGCGGTTCCACTGGGATGCCGAGAACCTTTACGGTTGCGTGTTCTGGTTCGGATTTCATATGGGGTATCGTCTTTCTCGAGAAGATAAAAATGATGTCTCCTGTAAGTCGGCAGCGGCCTCGGGAATAGACAACAGTGACCTATAAAGTTGCATGTATTGGTTGGCAATGACCTGCGCTGAGAGTTGAGGCATGGCAACGGACTCTCGGGGTCCTCGGCCAGCCGCAGCACTCACTGCATTGGCAAATGCTTCGATCTGATGCGGACCGAGCGGCACATAGTCGCAGTGATTTCCGCCTAACTCACGAAAGGCCGGGATATCGGAACAAACTATCTGGCAGCCGGCCAAGAGCGCCTCCGCAATGGGAAGACCGAAGCCCTCGATGGCGGAGGGCGCCAGCAGCAAAAGACAGTTGCGATAACACCACTGCAGTAGTTCGTCGGAGATTCCATTCAGAAAACTGACGCATTGCGTGAGGCCTGCAGTTGAGACGAGTTGCTCGATGGCCGATGTCTCCGGGCCCGGGATTCCTACGATGAGCAAGCGTGTGTTTGAGGGAAGTTGCCCCGTGTGCAAGAGTCGTTCAAACACTCGCAGCGCAAGCGGAATGTTCTTGTTGCGGCGATGCTGCGCTACACAAAGCAGGAAAGGCTGACTTGCCCATGGCGGTCGAGCGGTCTCGGATAAGTGCATCGCAGGTTGCTCGACTGAGTTGTAAATTACCCGAGTCCGTGCAGGTGGCAGGTTCGGGTTCATTCTTTTTAGCCGCAACAGTGTGCACTGCGATACGCACGCAATCACATCGACGAGGTCTAGACATCTGCGTAGAACAAGGCGATTGAAAAGCACCTTCGGGAATCCGAAATTTTCTGGAATGTCGTAGGGGTACAGATCGTGAAGCGTGACGACCGTAGGGCAATGGAACGCTCTCCGTTTCACGGGCGCTGGATAGGCGAGATGAACAATGTCGGCCTCAAGCTCTTTCGCCAGCCTTGGCAGGCTGTTGTAGTACCAGAGGTTTCTGCTAAGAGCATCGTTGCCGATGGGGGTGCTGTGTAAATGAAATCGTCCGTCGGCGACCGGAGCAGAATCCTGAACGAACTCCTGCTGCCACGGCGCTGCCAGTAAGTGAACGGCAGTGATTTCTGGGCGTATGAGCAAGCAGCGGGCTAGACCGATGGCGTGGCGCTGCACACCAGAAAGCTGGCCTGAACTAGAAGCGAGTGAGATCACTACCTTCATGCGACGAGGTCTGCTCCTTCCTGTGCATGCGCGATGGGACAAGTTGTCATGACGATCGCTCGAATTGGCAGGAACGATTCGATGAACCTAGCGCAAATCGCACACAGCTCAAGCGGGTTTACAGCATGGATGAAGGCAATCATGATGTTCCCTCGATCGCCTCACAGACCCGCTGCGACTGCAATAATGTGTCACCGGAGGACGACTTCCTGGACAGACGGCGTAACAATGGGATGTACAAGAACAGTGGAATCACGGCATAACTTAGTCTGGCGATTGCTATGCCCCTGATCCCGATACGCGGCGTGAGAAAAAGCATCAACAACATCATTGAAGTGCCTCCCGCCAGGTTGAACCAGGTGACAATCTGGACGCGACCCAGCGCCAGCAGCGCGTATGTGGCAGTTACGTTCAAACCCAACAATGCAGAGCTCCAGACGATCATGGTCAGTACTGGAGCTGCTCCTT
>Ga0302326_10018358_pt1 | contig 14508 bp, 12 predicted proteins | sample Palsa_T0_3_FD_202264 | JGI IMG/M metagenome (GOLD analysis project Ga0302326, IMG submission 202264) | Peat permafrost microbial communities from Stordalen Mire near Abisko, Sweden - Palsa_T0_3 | ecosystem: Environmental > Terrestrial > Soil > Palsa > Peat permafrost | place: Sweden: Abisko... | reverse complement strand
ATGGCCGTCGGTGGCGACCACGGTAATCGTGTCCGGCTTGAGGATGAGCAATGCACCGTTCAGGGTGTACCGCGAATCTTCCATGGAAATCGCGAATGCCGTTTTGGCGATCAGCGAAGAGAGAATGCTCGCCGGTATTTTCACCAGCGGATGCGGAAACTCGGGCACGCTTGGAAAATTATCCTTGGCCATGCCGACCATCTTGTAGGTGCGCCGATCCGAGGTAATCTGAATCCAGTGGTTATCCAGCAATTTGAAGCGTATTTCTGACTCGGGCAGCAAGCGCACCAGGTCGAGTAGTTTCTTGGCAGGGATGGTGCCTGCGCCCTCTTTCTTCACCTTGGCTTCGCACTCTGTCCGGATGCTCAGTTCGAGATCGGTCGCGGTAATCGAAAGTTTGTTGCCCTTGGCCTCGAAGAGTAAGTGCGACAGAATCGGGATCGTTGTCTTCCGTTCGACGACACCCTGCGTCAAATCGAGCTCTCCCAGGAGGTCGAACTTCTTCACACTGAATTCCATCCCGATTTTCCTCCGCTGGAACGTTTACTTATCAAACGGTGCGTCGGCTACTGTACCCTATTTCAATAGAGAGCATAAAGACCGTAGTAGTAGCCGTCGCTGTGGAAACGAGGATATCCGCATAAGCGGTGAAGCCTCGCACAGTTGAGCGTCGAACGAAGTCCGCGCCGCACCCGCGGTCGTGTGGAAATTGAGGCGCGCTGCCTCCTCGGCCGTGAAAACGTCCACACAACGCGGGATCTGCCCACAGGGTTTGCACACGGGTTTGCACAAGCTTTTTTCGACAGGCTAAATGCGCGCCAGGGCGCAACTCTGCCGCAGTACCTCGCGGCATTCGCTGCAGGATGCGTGAGAATCTCAGGCGAGAGAATCGAGCAGGCGGCTCAGCGTGCGATTCAAATCTTTATCGGTATGGCGGAGGGTCTCGATCTTATTGATCGAGTGCAGGACCGTGGTGTGATGTTTGCCGCCAAACTGCCGACCAATCTCCGGCAACGAGGCGTGAGTAAGCTGCTTGACAAGATACATCGCGATCTGGCGCGGGTAAGCGATGGCCTTCGAGTTCGAGCGAACTTTTAGATCCTGCTCCCGCAAACCAAACTGTTCGCCTACGCGCTTCTGGATAAGCTCGATGGTGACCTTTTTTTCTTGCGTGGCGATGATATTGCGTAAGGCCTGCTGCGCTGTGCTCAGGTTGACGGGAGTTCCGGTGAGCGAAGCGTAGGCCATGATGCGCGTGAGCGCGCCCTCGAGCTCGCGCACATTCGACTTGATCGAGCGCGCGATGAACTCAGCCACATCGCCCGGAAGCTGGAAGCGCTCGGTCTCGGCCTTTTTTTGCAGGATCGCAATTTTCGTTTCCAGGTCCGGCGGCTGGATGTCGGCGATCAGCCCCCATTCGAACCGTGAACGGAGCCTCTCCTCGATCGCCGCAATCTCTTTTGGCGGGCAGTCGGAGGAGAGCACAATCTGCTTCTGAAGGTCGTGCAAGGCGTTGAACGTGTGGAAGAACTCTTCCTGTGTGCGTTCCTTGCCGGCGATGAATTCGATATCGTCCACCATCAGCACATCGACCGAGCGGAAGCGATCTCGGAAGCTAACCATGCGGTCAAAACGCAGTGAGTTAATTACTTCGTTGGTAAATTTCTCGGCGCTGATGAACGTGAGTCGCAGGGACGGATTGCGCGCCTTCACCAGGTGACCGATGGCCTGCATCAGGTGGGTCTTGCCCATGCCGACGCCACCGTACAGGTACAGAGGGTTATAGGCTTTGGAAGGGGCTTCGGCAACGGCCAGCGAGGCGGCATGCGCAAACTGGTTGGAGCCGCCGACCACGAATGTGTCGAAGGTGTAGCGGGAATTGAGCTGGTGATCCACGGACTCGAAGTCCAGCCGCGTCTGTTTCACGACGGCCGGGCTCCCGGCCGAGGTAGGCTCCGGGTCCGCGCAAACAAATTCCAGCTGCGTGTCCGCCATGCCCACTTCGACCAGCACAGCCTGCAATAGCTCACCGTAAGTTTCTGTCAGCCGCTTGCGAAACGGCCGCGACGGCACGCGTACCACCAACTTGCCGCTGCTCGAGCCTTCCTGTGTAGTCGGACGGAACCAGGTCGCAAAGCTGTGCGGGTTCACCCGGCGTTCCATATGCTCCAGAATGTTTTCCCACTGGTTCATCATGATGTCCGACAGGGAGAGACACGAATCTAATTCCACTGGTGTGGAAAGACGTGTGGAAAAGACCGGTACAACGCTTCCTGTTCTGCTAAGTCCTTTTATTGATTAGGCTTGAGTGCACGGTCCGAACTTTGACATATCGCCATCGGGAAGGCCGTGAACTCGGGACTGCTATATATCCCGTACTAGTTCATCCGAGCGAGGCGTGATTGTCCATGAAGTCGCCGAACGCGGCAAGCGAAAATTCGACGAAGACTGCGAGCGGTCTGCACAGCACGTGCACAGGTTTTCCACAGGATATTTTCGGCCATGCGCGCTCGCAAAAAAAGTTGCTCTCGGGCGCTAGAGAGCTGCTCCTGCGCAGGCTGGCCGCGCTGTCGGCGTCAGGGAAAGATCACGGCTGTGCTGTGCGCCATCCGCTATCAATCTTCGATGCGGTAGCGCCGCCGCTCGATCGACCGCGCGCGGCCGGTCTCTGGATCGGCATCGATCAGCACAGCGTTCATCTGAACGTTGTCAGTGGCCACTTCGTAGCGGATGGACATGCCATCGAAGAAACGCTTGATGATCGGCGCTCTTTCCATGCCGATGATGGAGTCGTGCGGCCCAGTCATGCCCACGTCTGTGATAAAGGCGGTCCCGCCGGGCAAGAGGCGTTCGTCGGCGGTAGCCACGTGCGTGTGCGTGCCCACAACGGCCGTCACGCGCCCGTCCAGGTGCCAGCCCATGGCTTGCTTCTCGCTGGTGGCCTCTGCGTGGATATCGACCACGACAACTTTAACCTCCGGCAATATCTTGGCAAGTATCCGGTCGGCCGTGCGAAACGGGTCGTCATTCGGCGCCATGAAAACACGGCCTTGCAGGCACAGTACAGCGTAGGGTGTGCCGGTGCGCGAAGTGCCACAATAAACGCCGCTCCCCGGGCTACCCTCCGGGAAATTCGCGGGACGCAGCAGGCGGGGCTCATGCGGGATGAATTCGAGGATTTCCTTGCGGTCCCAGCTGTGATTGCCGCCGGACAGAACTTCGATGCCTGTGCCGAGGAGCTCCGCAACAAGGCGCGGCGTGATGCCGAAACCCGAGGCGGCATTCTCGCCGTTGGCGATCACCAGGTCCAGCCGCTCATTCACAATGAGATCGGCTACGCGCTCGGCCACGATGCGGCGGCCTGGCGAACCCACAATGTCCCCGATGAAGAGAATCCGCATCAGCGGCTCTGCGCGACCCCCGGAACGCAGAAACAAAAAATGGAGCGGTCCACTTCGCCGTGAGACGCTAGATCCTGAACCTCTGTATTAAGTGGGCACCCTGCGCCGGCCTTTAGGCTTTCCCGGAACCGGGCGGAACCCGGCAAAGGGACATGCACACGGGCCGTCTGACCCGGGCACCACAGAGATCCAGTATTGGTTCAAAAGATCTTCGCGCCAACACGCGCGTCGCAGGCCTACTCCAACTTCATTTTAGCCGCCCCGCGCGGGGCGTCCAATTGAATTGTCAGAGCGCGTTCCCATCGGGCTCGTGGCTCGTTGGCGAGACAGGAATCCCTGGCGGTCTTGCGCGCGGGGCGCCAGCTCGCGACGGCTAGGCCGATTGTTGCAGTGCGCGCTCGACCTGCTTCAGGCACTGCTCAGCGCGCTCGCGCAGGTCTTCGCGGTTTTCGCCGCGGCTGCGCCTCAGAGTCTGCAGTTCGTCGGTGATGGACAGCGCAGCCAGGACGGCTACTTTGACCGAATCCACCAAGCCGGTCCCTCGCGCGATCTCACGCATCTTGTTGTCCACATATTGCGCCAACTCTTCGACGTAGGTTGGGTCGAGGTCTCCCTCGATGCTGTAGGTGTGGTCGTAGATTTTGACTTTAACGCTCATGCTCACTCCCCATCGGATTCGAGACGCCATACTCAGCCGGGCGGGCGTATTGTGCGCCACTGCGGGCCGCCGAACAAGCCCGCCTGGGGATGAATCGCTAGCGCTGTTCAGAACGTGCGCAGCGTCGCGCCGAGCTGTTGTTCGAGCGTCGCCACGATGCGTGCGGAGAACTCGTTCGCTTGCTCTTCGGTGAGCGTGCCGGCCAAGCTCTGGAAGGACACGCGCACGAGCAGCGAAAATTTCCCCGTCGGCACATTCTTTCCGCGAAACAGGTCCACCGCTTCCACCGAGACGACCTCGGAAATACCCAGCGCTTCGATGGCGCGGCGCACAGCTTCGAAAGCCGTACCGTCGTTCAGAATTAGGGAGAAGTCGCGCTCGACCCCTGGAAAGCGGGAAATCGGCTGGTATTTTCGCGTCGCCCGCGCCGCTCTGAAGCCGTCATAAAACGGGGCCAGGGAAAACTCGGCGAGAAAAACATTTTGGCGAATCTTGAATGGATCGGCGACCCGGCGCGCGAGTTCTCCTGCTGCGCCAAGGCAGCGCGCCGCCGTCTGGCCTGTGCCCAGGTCCAGTTGAAACTCTCCCGCGCGCGCCAAACTCGCCCACGGAAGGCTCGCCGCTTCGGCCGCACTCCAAGCGAAGCCGCCCGCCAGCTCGCCAATCTGGTCGAGGTCGCCCTTCAAGTCAGCGAATTCATATGGCCGCTCCGACTCCGCTACACCCTTTTGCCGCGCGGCGCCCGTGGCGCCGATCGCGACGATGGGCGTCTCCAGAGGAGCGCCATTTTTCATGGCATAGGCGCGCCCGATCTCGAATAGCCGGACGTCGCGCCGGCCGCGATTCAAATTCCACGCGAGCGCGCGCGCCATGGTCACCAAACCGTTCGAGCGCAACAGCGAGGCATCCGCAGCGAGAGGATTATCGACGCGGGCGGGCACGCTATTCTCCCTGTCGGCGGGCCGGAACAGCGCATCCTCGCCTTCGTTCACCAGCGGAATCGTGACAATCTCGCGATAGCCCAAACCGATCAGCCGTTCGCGCAGCTGGTCTTCGGCCTCGGCGTGCGGCAAACGCGCGGCCGGCTGTTTTGACGGCGGCAGGCGCGCTGGGAACTTATCCAGGCCGAAGTGGCGCGCCACTTCCTCCACCAGATCCACTTCGCGCGTCACGTCCTGCCGCCAAGACGGCTGCGTGCATTCCCAAGCGGCCAGCGGTGAACCCGAAGTATCGCGCGCCGCGTCGATTCGGCGAGGTGCGAACCCGAGCGCGCCTAAAATCGCCTCAATCTCGCCGTCGGGTACGTCGCTGCCCATCACGCGCAAAAGCTCTTGGCGCGTTAGCTGCAAACGCGACGGCTCGATGTGGGCGGGATACACGTCCACGACTCCTGCCAAGATTTCGCCCCCGGCGATCTCGTGGATGAGGGCCGCGCAGCGTCGCGAAGCCAACTCGGCCATTTCCGGATCGGCACCGCGCTCGAATCGCAGCGAAGCTTCCGTGCGCAAGCCCAGCGCCTTCGAGGTGCGGCGAATCGAAATCGGATCGAACCACGCCGATTCAAGCAGTACGTTGCGCGTGGCTGAGTGAATTTCGCTTTCAGCCCCGCCCATCACGCCGCCGATGGCTACGCTGCGCACCGCGTCCGCAATCACGCACATCTCCGGGGAAAGCGCCCGCTCGACCCCATCCAGGGTGCGCATTTTCTCTCCAGCGCGAGCGCGGCGCACCACAATGCGCCGCTCGGCCAGCCGGTCGAGATCGAACGCGTGCATCGGATGACCGAGTTCGAGCATGACGTAGTTGGTGGCGTCCACGACGTTGTTGATCGAGGCTTGCCCGAGCGACTCCAAGCGCCGCCGCAGCCCTTCCGGCGACGGGCCCACTTTGATTCCACGCAGCACTCGCGCCGTGTAGCGCCCGCACAGCTCGGGACACTCGATCTCGACGCGCGTCGCGCTCGCCGCGCTCTCCGCCGTTTCCGTCAGGCGTACGTCGATCGCTCGCTGATGCGTGCGCTCAAGCGCGGCAACTTCGCGCGCCATGCCGTAGTGGCCGAGCAAGTCAGGCCGGTTGATCGTCAGTTCGGCGTCGAGCAGCGGCCCGGCCGGCGTCTCCTCGATGCCTTCCACGGCCGTGCCGGTGAGCGAGAGCCGCGCCCGCAGTTCGGCGGGCGGGAGGCTCACCTCCACGAATTCCTTGAGCCAGTCGTAGAGAACTTTCATAGCGTTTCGCGGAGCGCGTCAGGAAAACTGGCGCAGGAAGCGCACATCGTTCTGAAAGAAGAGCTGTACGTCATCGATCCCGTATTTGAGCTGCGAGAGCCGGTCCACGCCCAAGCCGAAGGCGTAACCTGACAATCGCTTAGCGTCGTAGTTCACAAACCCGTAGACCGCCGGGTCCACCATCCCCGCTCCGAACAGCTCGAGCCATCCGGAAAATTTGCATAGGCGACAGCCGCTGCCGCCGCACACGAAGCAAGTCGCATCGATCTCGACCGAGGGCTCCGTGAACGGAAAGTAGCTCGGCCGCAATCGCGTCTTGGCGGCCGGACCGAGGAACTCGCGCACAAAATATTCAACCGTGCCCTTGAATTCGCAAAAGGTGATGTCGGTGTCGACGGCCAGCCCCTCCACCTGGTGGAAAACGTAGGAGTGCGTGGAGTCCGGATTGTCGCGGCGATAGACTTTCCCGGGCACGATGATGCGCACCGGTGGCGCCTGCTTTTCCATGGTACGCACCTGCATCGGCGAGGTGTGCGTGCGTAGCAGCCGTTGCGGCGCGCCGTCTGGAGTTTCGAGGTAAAACGTATCCATCGTATCTCGCGCCGGATGATGCTCGGGAATGTTGAGCGCCTCGAAGTTGTAGTAAGGCGTCTCGATCTCCGGCCCTTCCACGACCGTGAAGCCGAGCGAAAGGAAAATACGCTCGATCTCGGCGAAGGTCTGGCGGAGCAGGTGGCGCGAGCCGACGGGACGAACGACGCCGGACAACGAGAGGTCGACACGTTCGCGCGCGAGCGCCGCTTGCTCGGCTGCAGCTTCCGCGGTCCGCTGTAGCTCGCCCAGTCGCCGCTCAACGTGCGCGCGCAGTTCGTTGAGAGCTTTGCCGACAGCCGGGCGCAACGCGGGCGAGGCGGCCTTGAGCCACTTCTCGGTAATCCGGATAATCACACCGGACTTGCGGCCGAGCCACGCGCCCCGGAGTTCCTCCCACCGGCGCTCATCCGCTGGAACGGAGGTCTGCTCGTCGAACCGCATACGCACTTCGCCAAATTGGCGCGTGACGCTTTCGGCGTCGGATACACCCAATTCGGCTAGCGTTTTTGTTGTCGGATCGTCAGCCATGGAGCATTGATGGAAATGGCGCGAGGCTTACGCCGTTGCTCGCGCTTTGGGCACTACTTTGGGGGCCGCCGCCTTCGCTTGCTCGGCAATCTGAGCGAACCCGCCGGGATCCATCACCGCCAGGTCGGCCAGCACCTTGCGATCGATCGCGATGCCCGCGGCCTTGAGCCCGTGCATCAACTGGCTGTAGGACAGGCCGTTGAGGCGCGCAGCCGCGCCGATGCGCTGAATCCACAGCCGGCGATATTGCCGCTTGCGATTGCGCCGGTCGCGATAGGAGTAGCGGTCGGCGCGATTGGCGGCCTCTTGCATGGATTGGTACAACTTGCTCTTGGTGAGAAAGAAGCCCTTGGTGCGCTTCGCGTACTTCTTGCGGCGGGCGCGGCGTTTTGTGCCGCGCTTTACTCTGGCCATTGCATGTTCTCCTGCGAGGAGACTCAGCCGGAGGCCGCGAATCGCCGGCAGTGCGCACGGATCTCGCGCGAACACGCGCGATCCAAACGCAAACCGGACGGCGAGCAGCTGCTCGTCCTGAGTCTCCACGGCGTGTTGAGGATTCGCCCCGCGGCGCTTACGTCCATGCGCCCGGAAGCGGGAGGGCCCGGTAGAGCGACCCGGTCGGCCGGCAGGCCCGCCGTGGCGGATAACGCGCTGCCTAGCACGACAAAAAAATCACGACAAAGAAAGTGCCACAAAAAATGCGACGAAAGCCGGTCTACCCGTAAGGCAGCATCCGCTTGACGTGTTCGACGTCCACGGGATTCACCAGCGCCACGTGCTTCAAATGCCGCATGCGCTTCGGCTTTTTGGTCCCCATCAGGTGCCGCTTGCCTGAATGACCCCGCAGCACTTTGCCGGTCGATGTAATCTTGAACCGCTTGGCGGCGCCGCGATGCGTCTTCAGCTTCAATTTTACCTTGGTACTTTTATGGTTTCCCACGATGCGTGTCCTTTTCCCTTACTGAGCGCTCATTAATTCGGTCCAGCTCCCGGCGCAGCGGGTCGTGCCGGCCCTCCGCCACCACCCCTCTTGGGCGCCAGAAGGGCCATCAGGATATTCGCTTCCATGCGCGGTCCGAGCTCGACCAGCGCGTGATCGGAAATCTCTTTGAGCAGGCGGTCCATCTTTGCTCGGCCGACTTCTTGATGCGCCATCTCGCGGCCGCGATGGAAGATCATCGCCTTGACCTTATGCCCCTCGCCCAGGAACTTGATGATTTGGTTCTTACGAACCTGATAATCGTGCTCGGCTGTCGCAGGCCGAAACTTTACTTCTTTGAGCTGCGTGCCCTTCTGATGCTTGCGCTGCTCGTGCGCCTTTTTGTTGAGTTGATAGAGAAACTTCCCGTAATCGGTGATCTTGCAAACGGGCGGGTCGGCTGTCGGGGAGATCTCCACCAGATCCAGCCCACGTTCCCGCGCCATGCGGATCGCCTCGAAGGGCTGCATTACGCCCAACTGGCCTCCATCATCGTCCACCACCCGGACCTCACGCGCGCGGATGCGATCGTTGATTCGCGTGCGTTCGGTCGGTCGAAAGCTTCGTTCGGCGATAAATCCACCTCCGCAGCGGATGCCTGGGCGACCGCTCTTCGGGTCCCGGCGTCAGCCCGCTGGGACACGGGTCACGGAGTATAGCATGAGTGACCTCGGATATCTCTCAGTTGGAAACGTTAGAACGTGCCGTTAAAGGGAAGGCACGGCCGAGGCTACTTCGCTGTTTGCGCGGAGGCCAATTTGGGGTTCGCGCCCGTCCTGAATTGTTTGCTCAGTGCGAGACCCTGCTGCTGGTAGGAAGAGCCGATGGCCTGGCCGTAAAGCTTGTCCGGGGCATTTGCCATTCGGTGGTAGACCAGCCGCCCAACGATCTGCCGATCTTCGAGCAGAATGGGGACCTCGTGCGCTCGGACTTCAAGCACCGCCCTGGTCCCTTTTACTTCGCCAGCGTTACCGTATCCGAAGCCCGGATCAAAAAAACCGGCGTAGTGAACGCTGAATTCTCCGATGGACTGATCGAACGGCTCCATCTCGGCCGCCCAACCCGAGGGGATACAGAACCTTTCCCTCGACGCCAGCAAATAGAAATCACCCGGATCCAGAACCAGCCCGCCGGACCGAGGCCCCTCGATGGCGTCCCAAAAGTCAGCCGCGGCATGCTCGCCCACTTTGCTCAAATCGACCGGCGGGCAATGGCTCTTCGCTTTGTAGGCCACAATCGCCGGCGAACCGGCCCCGGCGAGGTCAATGGTGGTCCGCAACCCGCGATCGATAATCGCCTGCTCTCGTCCGCCATCGCTCGGCTGGTGAACCAGCTTCGCGAGTCCCCGATCGACCGTCGCTTCCTGCGGGCCGTCGCCATTTTCGTAATAAACGAGGTGTTCCCGCTCGGCCAGCTGCTCGAGCACGCCGTCGCCCGACGGCGGATTGCCGCGAACAAATCGAAGCTGTGAAAGCTTGGTGCCCGCCTGCACGATAATCGGGAACGTTCGCGAAACGATTTCAACGTAAAGTTCCCCCGCGTAGCCCTTCGGCACCAGTTCAAATTCCAAGCCGCCGTCGGTGATCAGGCGCGTGAATATGTCCAGGCGCCCGGTGGTGCTCTTCGGGTTTGCTTTGCCGCCGATGTCCGATGGCAGCACCAAACCCTCGACCAGCGGCACGATGAATACCGCGCCCCTCTCGAGCAATGCCGGCCTGGTCAGGTCGAGTTCCGCAAGCTTTAGATCGCGAATCTTGGTGCTGATGGGCGACGACCGTCCCGGAAGGAAGCTCGCTTGAATCCGGTAGGCAACGGTGCCCAGTCGCAGGTCGATCGAGGCAGGCTGAATTTGGCCGTCATCGATCGCCACGCTCGAGCGAATCTTGCCGTTCCTGATGAGTTCGCGTATTTCCTGGGACGGCAGAATGCCGGTTTTTCGCGGCTCCGGCCGCGCATCCTTCGAGAACAAACTCCCGTGTACTTGGTTCGGCATCTTCGTTTAGTCGGAGGACGCAGGCCGCGCATCAATTTCGCCGCGAAGGTCGGTCAAGAATGTCGCTAGCGGCCGCGGGCCCAGATCGCCCTTGCCGTGGTGGCGAACGGAAACGGTGTGCGCCTCCGCTTCCTTGCCGCCAACGACGGTCATGTACGGAATTTTTTGCATCTCCGAGTCGCGGATCTTGGCCTGGAGCTTTTCATTGCGGTCGTCGAGATAGGCGCGGAAGCCAGCGGCCGACAGCTCCGCCGCCACTTGCTTGGCGTACTCGCCGAACTTGCCGCTGACCGGCAGCACGGCCACCTGCACCGGCGCCAGCCACAGCGGAAACGCGCCCGCATAGTGCTCGATCAGGATGCCGAAGAAGCGCTCGACCGAGCCCCACAGCGCGCGGTGCACCATCAAAGGCCGGTGACGGTTGCCGTCTTCGCCGACGTACTCGAGGCCGAAGCGCTCCGGCAAATTGAAATCGAATTGCACTGTGGTCAGCTGCCAAGGCCGCCCGATCGCATCGATCAGCTTCACGTCGATCTTCGGCCCGTAAAACGCCGCCTCCGCCTCCATCCGCTTGAACGGTATTTTCATCCGATCCAGCGTATTGGCCAGGGCTTGCGTCGCGTGCTGCCAATCGTCCACCGAACCAGCGTAATTTTCCGGGTGCAGCGGATCCCACTCGGACAGCTCCACCTGATACTCCGAGAACCCGAACCTCTTCATCACCGCCCAAGCGAAATCCACGCACGCCGCCACTTCGTCCTCGACTTGGCTAGGCATGCAGAAAATGTGCGCGTCGTCCTGCGTGAAGCCGCGCACGCGCAAGAGGCCGTGCAGCACCCCGGATCGCTCGTAGCGGTACACCGTTCCGAGCTCGGCCAGCCGATAGGGCAGGTCGCGATAGCTGCGCAGGTGCGACTTGTAGATCAGGATGTGGCCGGGGCAATTCATCGGCTTGAGCTGATAGTCGGCCTTCTCCACCTCGATCGCGCCAAACATGTTCTCGCGATAAAAGTTCGCGTGACCGCTGGTCTTCCACAAATCCAGCAGCATGATGTGGGGCGTATACACGAGCTGATAGCCGCGGCGCAGTAATTCGTCGCGCAGCCAGTCTTCCATCAATTTGCGGATCAGTCCGCCCTTCGGGTGCCAGAAAATCAGGCCTGGGCCAGCCTCATCCTGAATGCTGAATAGATCGAGCTCCGAGCCCAGGCGCCGGTGGTCGCGCCGCTTGGCCTCTTCGAGGCGGTTCAGATACGCATCGAGCTCCGCCTGCGTGAAGAAACACGCCGCGTAGATCCGTTGCAGCTGCGGATTGCCCTCCTGGCCCTTCCAGTACGCCCCCGAGACGTTGGTCAGCTTGAACGCCTTGATACGCGCGGTGCTGGGGATGTGCGGCCCTCGGCAGAAGTCGATGAATTTACCGGTGGTGTAAAACGAAACCATCGGCTCGATCGCTTTTTCCTCGACCAGTTCGCACTTGAAGCTCTGGTTCCACTTGCGGTAGAGCTCTAGCGCTTCGTCCTTCGGCAGTAGCTTGCGCTCGTTGGGCAAGTCCAGCGCGGCCAGCTCGTGCATCTTTTTTTCGATGCGCTCGAGATCTTCCGGAGTGAATGGCTGCTCGCGCAGAAATTCGTAGAAAAACCCGTAATCAATCGGTGGGCCGATGCCGAGCTTCACGTCTGGAAAAAGTTCCAGCACCGCCGCGGCCATCAGGTGCGCCGCCGAGTGCCTGAAGACCTGCAGCGCGTCGGGGTCCTTCGCCGTGAGAATCGAAAGTGAAGCGTCGCGCTCGAGTGGCCGCGACAGATCCAGCAACTGGCCGTCGGCGCGCGCTACCAGGGCCTCTCTTGCCAATCCGTGCGAAATCTTGCGCGCCACCTCCGCCGGCGTGGTGCCGCGAGGGAACTCCTGCTTGGCGCCATCCGGCAAAGTGACTTGGATCGTATCCATGATATTTGGGGTCGAAGTGATAAACGCTTACGCTAGCAGATGGCTTCCCGAGGGGCAAGGCGGCTCGCCCCTATGGAACAGCCGGATGCCTCGTTTGAATGACTTCAGCGTGCGAGGTGCGGCCTCAGGGGCAGTATAGTGAGAAAAGTTGCGGCGCAGTGAGAAGGGTTCCGGCGCAGTGAGAAAGGCCGGCGTCGTGTGCGTCACAGAAAAAAGCCCACGTTGCCGGTAAGAAGGAGCACGCATGGGGTTACCGGCATGTGGGCTGTTCGCGGGTTGGGTAGCTCGCCTACGACTTCGATCGCTCGGAGCCGTCGTCCCCGCAGCGGCTTCCCAACCCACTGGCTGCATCCTCGCAGACAGGCGTAAATCGCTCAATGGACCGGAAGCGCCATTTTTTTCGGTACCCGGGTTGTAGTACCGGCTCAGCTTTTATTTGAGATCGAAGCCGCCCGCAGGCAATCTCACGCGATGAGCCATGTGACAGCCTCCGCAGCCCGCTGCAATCGTCTTGGCAGCGGCCGCGGCGGCGTCTTTGTCGCCGGCCGTAGCGGCAGACTTCACGTCTCCTGCTGATTTCTCGACGGCCTTGGCAAAGCCCACAGCGTCGTCCGCACCGCCTTTTTTAGCCCAGTAGCCCTCGACCTTAGCAAAGGCCGCCTGCAGGGTACCGGCGTCGGTAGCAGCTGCGCCCATGTCGCCACCCATCACGTCCTTCTGCAGGGCCATGTTCGCCGCGACCGCGGGCTTCATGAACATCGCGTCATACTGATCCCCTTCATCGTTTGCGATCGCCACCACGGCGAGGCCGAACACCAGGGCACACAGGCACACAAAAAAGCGAGTCTTCATGTTGCTCCTCCGGAGTAAGTCATTAGGTTGGCCAGGACGCCCAATTTCCTTGGCTATCCGCATTCGAATCGCTCCCGGCTACCCCGCGCGGCCGTACTCTACACCGGGGCGTTGCCGCACGCAATGCCTCGCAGCTGCCCCTAGCGCTCGCTGGAGATCACGCCGCCGTGTTCGCGCCGGACCAATGGCAGCGCCTCGGCCGGCCGGCCCAGGTGACGGTACCCGCTGGCGTCGATCTGACCGTGCATGCTCTCCGCGAACAGGAATTTCCGGCCCTCGATGTCGTAGGTCGCCACCACCGGGAACCAGACGCCCGGTGCCACTTCCGCTTGCTCGATCGTAACCTGGCTGCCGCGATAGATTTTGCCGAACAGGCCGGCCACAAAGGGAACGTCGTCCCGCAGCTGCGCCTCCACGCGCGCCACCTGCCCGCTCGATTCATCCAGCCAAACGAGCCCGCCGGTGTGGGCGAATATGCCGGCATAGCGCGCGGACGATTTGTACGTGCCGGCAGGCTCGAACGCCAGCTCGATCATGGGGCGGCCGTCACGCGTCACACGGCCCGCCCACTGGTAGCGAAACGCACTCCCCACGGCGTCGACCATCTCTGCGTGCGCGCGATTCCGCTCTGCCGCCCGTTCATACTCGGGCTTGATGGCGGGATCGTCTGGATTGCTGCGGGCCGCCAGCGCCTTCTCGATGTCTCGCCAGGCTTGTTCGATCGACATGGCATCCACGGGCTTGCCGTTACGCGCCAGTTCCACGCGGACGTCGCCGGTGCCGGTGGGAACCACGCGCTCGACGGTTTCCACGGCAGCGCCATTTTTGCCGGAGTCTCGTTTGATGGAGTGCTCGGTGCGATCGTATTCGTCGAGTTCGCGGTCGTTGGCATGCTGATCCGCGATCGCTCTTGCCACCAGAGCGCGGATTTCCGCGAGCGACAGCGGAGCATCGTTATGATTGGTTTGTCCGTGATTTTCCTGCGCCCCAGCCAGGCACGCCGCGGCAAGCAACGAAGCGAGAACCGCCGGAATCCATGCGCGACGCCACATTGTCGTTGGACCCATGCTCCTCCGGTCCGGCTCGGCTCGGGTGCGATGCACCGGCCTAACTGCAGCGACAACGATTATCCCACGCCACCCGTGCAAAGCGAATGCGGGGATCACTACGGGACAGCCGACTCCGGAGCAGCCGCTGGGGCTCTCCCCAGCCCCTTGGGACTGCTCTTCAACAGCACCACAACATGTAGTTGCTTTAGACAAAAATCACCAGACATCTTGCGGTTTTCTCTTGACATCTTTTTCCCGTCCCGTTATCGTGCGGCCTCA
>Ga0302326_10018357_pt1 | contig 14508 bp, 14 predicted proteins | sample Palsa_T0_3_FD_202264 | JGI IMG/M metagenome (GOLD analysis project Ga0302326, IMG submission 202264) | Peat permafrost microbial communities from Stordalen Mire near Abisko, Sweden - Palsa_T0_3 | ecosystem: Environmental > Terrestrial > Soil > Palsa > Peat permafrost | place: Sweden: Abisko... | reverse complement strand
CCTCGCCCCTATCGCGGCAGAGGTCTGGCGCCGTGACCGACATATCGATCGAAGACCTGTCCGCTCGGATCGACGCGCTCACCGCCGGCGACGACCGCCGCATCCTCGGCTTGACCGGCGCGCCCGGTTCAGGAAAATCAACCCTCGCCCAGCAGATCGTGGAGCACGTCGCGGACCGCTCGGTCCTCGTCCCCATGGATGGGTTCCATCTCGCAAACGTCGAGCTTGCGCGGCTGGGCCGCAGCGCGCGCAAGGGGGCCGAAGACACGTTCGACAGTGCGGGTTATGTAGCACTCCTGCGGCGGTTGCGCGATCAGCGCGCCGGCGAGATTGTTTACGCGCCCGAGTTCCGGCGCGAAATCGAAGAGTCGATTGCCGGCGCGATCCCCGTTTTTGCCGAGCATCGGCTGATCGTCACCGAGGGCAACTATCTGCTGCTGGACACCGGATGCTGGATCGATATCCGGCCGCTGGTGGACGAGATCTGGTACATCGACCTCGACCCCCAACTGCGCCTGGAGCGGCTCGTCGCGCGGCACATCCGCTACGGGCGCGAGGAACGGGCGGCGCGCGAATGGGTTGCACGCACGGACGAACCAAATGCCGTTCTCATCGCCTCGACGCGCGCGCGGGCCGACCTCGTTATCCGCGTACCGGCGCGGGCGGATTCCAACGGCCCAGCCTAAGAACACTTGCCAGAAGCTCGCAGCGAGGATCGTGCATGCAGCGATACGGTCAGATCATCGGGCTCAAACCCGACGCAGCCGCCCAATACGATGCGCTCCATGCCGCCGTCTGGCCTGAGGTGCTCGCAACGATCCGGCGCTGCAACATCCGAAACTATTCGATCTTTCGCTTCGACCGAACGCTGTTTGCCTACTTCGAATATGTCGGGTCGGACTTCGCGCGCGACATGGCGGCGATGGCCGCCGATCCCAAAACGCAGGAATGGTGGAAACTCACCGAGCCGCTGCAGGACCCGCTCGTGTCGCGCGGAGCGGGCGACTGGTGGACGGTAATGACGGAGGTCTTCCACACCGAATAGGGTCGCATCACGCCCGATACGTGAGGTCAGGCCGCGCGGCCGGCATGCAGCAGGCCCGACGAGCGCTGGATGCGCCACACTTTCGTGCCCGCGAGCGCGACGACGAGCACATCGACGCCGGTGTCCAGCCACCATGCCGGATCGACGACGTGCGCGAACTGTCCGACCAGAATGACATAGCTGCAGGTGAGATAGAAACGATCGTCGCGAACTTCTTCGAACGTTGCCAGCCGCGGAAGGCGGCCGAGAAATCGCCGCCGCAGCGGTCCGACAATGGTGAGAATAAGCGTCGCCGCCGCCGTCGCAATCGCACCGGGATAGCAGAACCAATCCGGTTCATAACGCGGCACACCCACGTCGAGCAGTGCGTTGACGAGCGCATACAGGCCGACGAGGGCATATCCGAGCGCGCTCAATCGCGCGCCCCAACCGTCGAAAAAACGGTAGTCCGCAATGAGTCCGTGTGACTCGATGGCGTAGCGCGTCAAGAGTGCGGCTGCCGACAAGGCAACGATCGCGCTCAACATCCCGTATTCGACGAGCGCCGTCGAACCCGTCGGCTGACCATACGTGATTGCCGCAACCGCCACGAGTGCGGCCGTTCCGACGATGACGGCTTCGAGCCGCGCCGGCTGGGTGAATGGGGGAGCGAAAACGCGCTCATCGATGCGGCCGCTCGGGGCCGCCGGCGGGACCTCGCGAATACTCGGCGCGGGCTTCAGCTGGGCGGTCGCATCGATGACCCGCTTGCGGTAGCGGCCGGCCGGATCGATGCCGAGCGCGGCAGCAACGTCCTCGATGAGATCGCGACCACTCACGCACGGCACGAGCGCGCCATATTTTTCCTGGACGCGTTTGTTTCCGGCGTTGAACCGCGCGACGATCCGGCGAACTTCGCCGATGTGCACCGGGTCGAAGCGGCCGCTGAACGTACCCATGCGGCTGCCAACTGGAAAACTGCCCGGCGCACCGCGCGAACGCGTGTTGCGTTCCAGCAGGCGCAATACTTCGGTGCACGGGAGACCGGCGTTCAAGCGCGGCGTTCGCGCAATGCGCTGCGGCAGCTTCGGGCCGCCGATCGTGCGCAAGAAATCTTCGACGACGTCGTCAGCGCCGGATTGATACGGGCGCGCGATGATCTGCGCTGCGCCGAAGACGGCGGCGAAATCGGCCAGCAGCCGTTCGTAATCGAACGTGAAGCACCAGCCTTCGCTGAACTTGAATTCGCCCGTAGCAACGATCGTAGTGAGAAACACATCGAACGTTTCGGCCAGACCATGTTTGACGAGTTCCGCGTAGAGCGATTCGGCATATCCCGCTTGCGGCCGCAGGTACACGACGACGACGGGCCGATAACCGACCGCGTGCAATCCGTCGGCGAGCGCCCACAGTGCCGCGGGCCGTGCGTGCAAATACTCGAAGTCCTCTGACGTCAGACACACGCGCGGTGCTCGTTCACGCGCGATCTCCTCGAGCACATCGGCGACCGAGCCGTGCGCCGGGTCGAAGCGGCAATCGTCGTTGAGCTCCCAAGCAAGATTATGGTGGCCGCTGCGGGCGTCCGGCCGCCCGGCGCGCGGAACGAAAAGCCCCGCGTCGGAAAGGACCCCTTCGTTCGCGGTCAACACGCGCTGCAGCGACGTCGTACCCGTCTTGTGGGTGCCGACGTGAATGAAACACGTGGCCCCAAGTGTTTCCCAATGCGTGAAGATAGACAACACAACCGAAAAATACCCGCCGAGGTTGTCAAAATGCTGGCAAGCGGCGCAAAAAAAAAACCGACCGCCTTGACTTTTTTCTCTTCAGCCGCTATTGTGCGGGGGATGAAACCGGAGCCGACCGGCGCACAGGCGCCGCGCAAAGGCGCGCGCACGCGCCAGCGAATCGTTCGCGAGGCTGCCGGTCTTTTTAATACGCGCGGGTTTGCGGGGACGTCGGTCAGCGATGTCTCCGCGGCAACGGGGCTTGAAAAGGGCGGCGTCTACAATCACTTCGGATCCAAGGACGACCTCGCTCTGGCGGCCTTCGATTACGCCGCCGCCCTGATCCACACTCGGCTAGCCGCGGCTGTTCGGGCGCATCCCGACGGCGTCGGCCGGCTGCGCGGCATGTTCGACGTGTATCGGACGCTGTCCGAACAGCCGTTCATCGCCGGCGGCTGCCCGATCCTCAATACGGCGGTGGATGCCGACGACACCCATCCGGCGCTCCGCGAGCGGGCGCGTTCGGCAATGGACGTGTGGCTGCGCCTCGTCGCTGAGGCGCTCGAGGCGGGCGACGCGGCCGGCCAATTTCGGCCCGGACTCGACGTGACCGCGGTCGCGGGCACGATCGTGGCCGCGCTCGAAGGCGGTATCCTGCTCGCGCGGCTGTACCGCGATGCCGGCTGGATGCACGCTGTGATCGGCCAGATGTCCGGCTACGTCGATTCGCTGCGGACGCCGGCGGCGTGACCGCGCCGCCAATCGTCGTCGAGTACGGCCGGCGCCGGCTGATCATCGTCACCGGCGTGATGCTCGCGGCGCTGCTGCAGACGCTCGACGCGACGATTGTGAACGTCGCGCTGCCGACCATCGAGGGGAATATCGGCGCTTCGATCGACGACGGGACCTGGATCATTACCGGCTACATCATCTCGAACGTGATCGCGATCCCGCTCGCGCCGTTTCTGCTGCAGCGCTTGGGCCGGCGCCAATACTACGCGACCTGCATCGCGGGCTTCACGCTCGCGTCGTTTTTGTGCGGCACGGCAACGTCGCTCGAAGCGCTCGTTCTCTTCCGTGTGGTTCAGGGAGCCTTCGGCGGCGGCCTGATCGCAACGTCGCAGATCGTTCTGCGCGACACATTTCCACCAAACAAGCTGGGCGCGAGTTCGGCGCTGTTTGCCATCGCACTGACGGTCGGCCCAGCCCTCGGACCGACCTTGGGCGGATTACTGACCGACAACCTCTCTTGGCCATGGGTCTTCGACATCAACATCGTGCCGGGCGCAATCGCCGTCGCGATCGTCCTCACGATGCTGCGCAATCCCGCGCCGCCCAAACGCATTCGTTTCGATGCGTTCGGCGTTGGCCTCTTGGCGCTGGGTCTCGGCTCGTTTCAGTATGTGCTCGACGAGGGCGAGCGCTACGACTGGTTCGACGACGGGCGCATCATTTTTTTCGCCGCGACGGCCGTGATCGGTATCGCTTCCTTCATTGTCTGGGAGTTGCGCGGAACGCGCAATCCGATCGTCGACCTGCGTATTTTTCGCTATGCCAACATCCGGGTTGGGACCGTGTGCGCGATCCTGCTCGGCACGGTGATCTTCGGACCTACCGTGATGCTGCCGCAGTACGTGCAGACCGTATTGGGCTTCACGGCCACGCTGAGCGGGTTGCTGATCCTCACGCGGGCGCTTCCGGTGCTCCTGTTGACACCATTCGTGGCGCGGTTTGCGACGCGTATCGACGTGCGGCTCTTGCTGGCGACGGGCTTCCTGCTCAGCGCGGGCAGCTTCGCGGCGATCGCATCGCGCATGACCCCGCAAAGCGACTTCGGCGCATTCACGGTCGCGCTGCTCGTCAGCGGCGTCGGTCAGTCGCTGTTGCTCGTGCCGCTGCTCGTGAGCATCTTGGGCACCGTCACTGTGGCCGATTCACCCAAGGCGAGTTCGTTCATCAGTCTCTCCGTGCAGCTCGGAGGTTCGATTGCGAGTGCCGTCCTCGTCACGATCTTCGATCGGCGCACCTATTTTCACTCGGATATCTTCCGCGGTTTCGCGACGCCGGCGAATCCAAATCTGCAGCGCCTCTTCGGCCATGCCGCCGATCCGAGCAGGCTTGCGCGCGCGGTCGCGGCGCAAGCGTCGAACGCCGGATTCGCCGACACGATTTACGTGCTCGTGCCGCTGGCTCTCATCGCCGCTTGCTGTGTCGTCCTCCTGCGGCCTCGGAAATACGCGGTGTCACCGGCGGCGGTCGCAGCCGAGTGAACTATCTCGAAGATTTCGCGGCTGGGATGACCTTCCGGTCGCCCGAGCTCGAGGTCAGTGCGGAACAGATCATCAGCTTCGCCGGTGAGTTCGATCCGCAGCCATTCCACCTCGATCCGAGTGCGGCGCGAACGTCGTTCTTCGGCACGCTCGTCGCGAGCGGCTGGCATACGGCCGCGCTGACGATGCGTTTGCTGCTCGCGTCGGATCTGGCGATCGCCGGCGGTATCGTGGGTGCCGGCGGCCAGATCAGCTGGCCCACCGCGCTGCAGCCCGGCGATCGCATTCACGTCGAGATCGAGGTGACAGCGACCCGGCCGCTGCGTTCGCGCGACGATCTGGGTATGATCACGACACGTTCGCGAACGCTCACAAACGCCGGGACGGTCGTGCAGGAGCTCGTCGCCAATCTCATCGTGCCGCGCCGCAATGCCGCGGCCGCCGCAACGTAGAAAGGTCAACGATGCGTATTCTGGTTGTCGGGGCCGGTGCAACGGGTGGATACTTCGGAGCGCGTTTGGCACAGGCCGGGCGCGACGTGACCTTTCTGGTACGGCCCGCGCGCGCCGAGCAGCTGCGAACGGACGGGCTGCAAATCGTCAGCCCGCACGGTGATCTGCGGCTGGAGCCGCGGCTCGTGGACACCGCGCAATTGTTCCCGGAGTACGACGTCGTGCTGCTCGCCGTCAAGGCATTTGCCCTCGAGGCCGCGCTCGACGACGTCGCCCCCGCTGTCGGTCCCGCCACGATGGTGCTGCCATTCCTCAACGGAATGCGCCATATCGACGTCCTGACCGCGCGCTTCGGCGAGCGTCCGATCCTCGGCGGCGTGTGCTTGGTCGCAACGACGCTGGACACCCTCGGCCGGATCCTGCAGTTAGGCGATATGCAGCAGCTCGTTTACGGCGAACGCGACGGGACAGCCTCGCCGCGCGTTGCGGCGCTCGACGGGCTGATGCAGGGCGCGGGTTTTGCGGCACGCTCCTCGCCGCAGATCATGCAAGAGATGTGGGAGAAATGGGTGATGCTGGCGACGCTGGGCGGGATCACCTGTCTCCTGCGCGGGAACGTCGGTGAGATCGAAGCGGCGCCCGGCGGCGCCGACCTCGCCCTCACGCTGCTGGCCGAATGCGGCGCGGTGGCGACCGCGGCAGGTTACCCGCCGCGGGCGGAATTCCTCCAACGCGTCCGACCGATGCTGACCCAGCCCGGCTCGCCGCTCGCCTCATCGATGTACCGCGACTTGCAGCAGGGGCGGCGGGTTGAAGCCGATCAGATCCTTGGCGATCTGGCCGGACGCGCCCGGGCGTTCGCCGTGCCGACGCCGATCTTGGCCGCGGCCTTCACCAATCTCTGCGTGTACGATACCCGCACCGCCGACGCCAAGCCCGCGCCGCACGCGGTTGCCTGAGACGCCCGTGGAACTACGCGTCATGCCGGGCAGGTTGAGCTTCTCGGTCATGATGACGCTCGGCCGCGTTCAGCGGCAACCTCACGTCCCGTGCCCAACCGAAGCGGGGTCACGAGAGAATTCGGATTATATAGCACGCTAAGGGTCTGATGCTCGTGTCGTGTGAACCCACGGACGAACGAGGGCTTTGCCTGCGAAGGAACGACTCGTGGATTTGAAGGCACGGCTTTCCAAGAAGGAACGCGATCAGCTCGAAATGCTGATGGAAGCTCGCGATCCGGGCCATGACGGACCGATGCACTCCTCACTACCGCGCGTCCACGGGTTTTTGACGGCCATCGCATGCGGTCCGATGGTCATGCCGTCCGAGTGGATACCGGTCATCTTCCATGACCCGGACGAGGTGGGATGGGAATCGAAGCAGCAGGCTCAACGGGCGATGACGCTACTCATGCGCTTCCATAACGAGATCGTTGCGGATTTGGAGCCGCCCGGCCGCCGGTACAGCATCATGATCGATCGCCTCGGCGACGGGGCTGATTATGTCGATCTTGCCGGCGACTGGTGTCGCGGCTACGTCCTTGGTATCGGGATGCGCGATGATGAGTGGAACGAGGTGATGGAAGCGCCGGAGCTTCGGACGGCGTTTCTGGCGATTCTCACGCTTGCCGATCCAAAGAAGTTGGGGGTCGATGTTGCCGAGAATTCAAAGGCGTATCAAGCACTGCTCGATGATCTTCCCAATTGCGCCTTCGAGATCTCGGAGTGGTGGCGCAAGCAGCGCGTGGCGTCGATGCACGGGAGCACTGTGACGAGCCCTTCCGGCACGGTTCGCCGGGGTGCGGCGAAGGTTTCGGTCAACGCACCGTGTCCATGTGGAAGCGGGAAGAAATACAAGCGCTGCTGCTCGACATTGCGTGCAGTCTAGCGCCGTGGGAAATACCTGGATCGTTGACCTTGGCCACTACCTAACGCCGGACGGAACCATTGCCGATTTCCCGGGTCGCGCACGCGCTGAATACTTCGCGAGTATCGTCGTGTATGCGACGGCGAACGCCGATGAGCTCGTAGGCGTTCGGTGTCGACGTCGCCCGCGCCACCAGCGTTGCGCCGGCATCGTCGTATCCGCCCTCTTCGCCGACGACGACGAATACATACATTGGTATTGCCCGGTTTGTGACGACAACGGAGTCATCTCCGGGTGGAAGAACACGAGATGGGATGAAACGCTACGATCCGTTCGTGGGACCGGCTCCAGAGCATATGTCTGACCTTGCTCGTAACCCGCCTCCGCAAGCTGACCCAAACGCCCGCTATTTTGCGGCGCTAGAAACGTTGACGGTCGACACCTGGCGACAAACCTACGGCTGATTTGCGCAATCCCGTCAAACTTCGACGGTCCCATGTTTGATACAGACGGCCCCATGTTTTGAAGGTCTTGGACCTCGCGCTCGATGTCCTCGGGCCTTATCGCGACCGCCACTGGCCCCGAAAGATTTCAATTTATCGCAAGACGGCTCGGAGAGCATCTGCTGGATCTGCGCGCTGTTCACGTCACTCTCGAAGGGTAGAATCCGTGCTGATGCGTGAGGCGGGTAAGGTGACGATCGGCAACGAGATGCTTGACTGCGCGCTCACTGCAAAATCCGTCTTCGGCGCATGCGAGCCTGATGCGCCGCGGCGCGCACCGCGCGCAAGTCAGCACGCATAGTGCTTGACCGCGTCTTCGTCCCAGCGAACACCAGTGCCGGGCCGATCGGGCGCCGTGACCCATCCGTCGTGCACGCGCAGCGGCTCGCGTAACACGGGTGCGGCCCAGTCGACCATTTCGAGGCGATCATGACCCGGTGTCGCGGCCAGCAGATGAGCGCTGACTTCCGGGAAAAGATGTGACGACAGCGGGATCGCGCGATGCGCGGCGACCTGCGCCGCATCGATCCAGCCGCCGATGCCGCCAATGCGTTGAAGGTCGAACATGAGCAGGTCGGACGCCTGAGCCGCGAGCGCTGCCTCGACTGCGTGTGCCCCCGCCAGATTCTCGCCGATCTGCACCGGTGTGGCGATTTGCGCGGCGATTGCGGCGGCACCAGCGTAGTCGTCATGCAAGACGGGTTCTTCGATCCAACGAAGGCCCTGGCCGTCCAGCGCAACACACCGCCGCAAGCCCTCGCTGCGATCGAGGAGCTGATTGTAGTCGACGAGTAAGCCGATCCGCTCTCCGATAGCCTCGCGAACGGCGCGCACGACAGCCAAATCTTCGTCAAGCGTTGCATAGCCGAGCCGCAACTTGATCTCGGCGTATCCTTCGTCAGCTAGCTCGACCGCCTCGCCCGCGGCACGAGCTGCTCCAATCAGACCGAGTCCGTTGCTGTTGTAGCATGGCAGCGGCACCGTCTCGCCGCCGAGGAATCGCGCAAGCGGCTGACCCGCTTCTTGCGCCAACGCGTCCCACAGCGCCGTGTCAAGTCCGCCGAGAGCCATCCCGACGCCGCCTTGGCTACCGAAAAGACGCCATCGACGCGCGAGTGTTGCGCCCACCGCACGTGGGTCGATTAGCTGGCCCACGACGAGATCGGCGGTATCGCGCAGGACGTCCGCCATTAGGCGTTGTCCGAGTCCATGATAGCAGAAGAGATACGCACGCCCGACGATGTCAAGATCGGTCTGAATGTCGACCAGCAAGAGCGGCGCGTTGCGAATAGTCTGCGCGCTGGTTCCGAGCGGACGCCGCATCGGCACGTCGACCGCGCGGACCTCGAGACGCGTTGCGATCATGCGTGGACGGTCTTCGTAGCGCCGTCCGCGTACACCGATAAAACGTCGCCGACAAAGTCGTTCGCCGGGGTCGGGATCGCCTGATCGCGTCCGAATTGTGAGACGACACCTTGCAGCCAGGGCAACTCGAGGCGGTTCCCGCGTTCGAGATCGCCGTGCATCGACGAGCTGAACGCCGGATGCAAAGTATCGGTGAAGGTCAAACGATCCGCGGCGAAATCAGCGGCCAATCCGACGCCGCGTGCACGTCCGACGCTGACCGTTTCCGCGAAGAGCGATCCAAGGAACGAGCGGGCCCGCTCGTTTGAACGAATCGGACCGATCGGCTGACGAATCACGGAAGTCGCCCCGCTCAATCCGACCAGGAACACGAATTTTTCCCAAATGGCGCGCTCGATGTCGCCGCTGATGTCGACGTCGATTGCCGCCCGCCGGCACAGATCTGCGAAGGCGTCGACGCGCGACGAGCGCCGGCCGTCGAATTCACCGACGACAATGCGCTGCAGCGTTCCGGTGTGTTTGATCACGCCCGGTCGGGCGATGATCGCGCCGATATAGCACAGCGCGCCGATCGTTTGGCCCGCGCCAAAGGCCTCGCGGAGGATCTCGTCTTTGACGACCCCATTCTGCAGCGACAGCACTGTGGTTGCCGGCGCCACGAGCGGTGTAATGTGCCGCACCACGTCGCCCGTGTCCCACAACTTGACGGCGACGATGACGAGGTCGACCGGCCCGATGACCGCCGGATCGTCTTCGGCGCGAACGATCACGCGTGCGTTGCCGAGTTCACTCTCGATCCGTAAGCCGCCGTCGCGCAACGCCGCCAACTGCGCTCCCCGCGCAAGGAACGATACATCGGCACCCGCTGCGGCCAGCCGTCCACCGAAATAGCCTCCGACGCCGCCCGCGCCGACGACGGCAATGCGCATTACCGGTTCTCCTTCATTGTTGAGTAGCTGTTCAAGAACTGGTCTTGTGTTCCTGCGTTACTTGAAAGGTTCTTGAGCGTAGGTTCAATAACGGTGTACACATGGCTCGCCCCCGCGGTTTTGATGAGAACGTCGTGCTCGACCGAGCCGTCGACGTCTTTTGGCGGCAGGGATATGAAAGCACGGCCATCGGGGAGCTGTGCTCTGCGACCGAGCTCAACCCAGGCAGCATCTATGCTGCCTTCGGCGACAAGCGCGGCCTGTTCGTTGCAGCGCTCAAACGCTACGCCGAAAGTGTCTCCGCGGCTGTCATCGTGACCCTCGATACGACGCCATCGGGCGAAGCCGCGATTCGCTCCTACTTCGCGATCCTGGTGGACGGAATGGTGCACGGCCGTCGGCGCTGGGGCTGCCTCGTGACGAACACGTTGGTCGAACAACATGCCGCCGATAAGGAGATTGCGGCGTTGATCGCCCGGCATCTTGCAAAGCTCGAAGCGGCGTTCGTTCGTGCACTGGGGCGCGACGGCGCGGTGCCGGCGGATGCCGCGGAGCGCGCCGGCGCCCTGGTCTGTTTCGTTCTGGGCTTGAACGTGATGGCGAAGTCACACCCCGGCCGAGCAAAGCTCGAAGCGCTCGTCTCGACCACGGTCGACCGATTCGCTCGCCCCCTCAAGCCGCGCTCACGACGAACGACCGCGTAACTCAAAACCGTCGCGCGGCCGTGCACGCCTACGCCGACGCGAACCTTGCTGAGTGCGCGTAAACGCCGCGATGTCTCCGAGCGCTTGTAGATGAGGGAGCGATGCGACGTCGATGCCTTTACGGCGCTCCTCGTCGAGAGCGCAACACTTGCAATGCCGGCGCGGGCAACGTGGTACACATCGCGTGAAAAGCACGATGGGCCCCTGATCGTCTTCCAATTGTTCCGCTCGGAATATCCGGAGCGCTGTCCCTTTGTGGGTATTTCCACTTCTGAGCGCGACAGGGCATGAATATCTGCGGCGCCGGCCCACTGAAACTTTCGAATGGCGAAGTGTGATCCCTCAACGCGCGTTTTTCTAACACTCGAACGCCGGCGAATCGCGGGCACGCTGCAGAAAGTCTTCGATAACGACGCTCGGCTGGCGGGCCAACATCTGGCTGGAGCATGAGGGCGGGGTAAAGCCATCTGGTCTGAACTCGCGCGCAGTACTCGGCGCCGGCCTGCCGCACCCGTCGGTCGACGGGTGAAAGCGGCCGAAATCGCCGAAGCAGCGTCGATGCCGATCGATGAAGTGCTGGCTGCGCGCGTACGCAGCGAATTGACCGACCGAACCGAAATCACCGAGCGACGGATGTTCGGCGGATTGGCGTTCTTAGCGAACGGACAGATTCTCGTTGCCGTCAGCCGTGCGGGGTCGTTGCTCGTACGCCTGGAGTCGGCGCAAGAGCGTGACGCGCTGCTGGGCCAGCCCCACGTCACTCCGATGATCATGGGCGCACGCGTCGTCGAGCGGTTCGTCTACGTCGATCCGGCAGCGCTTGCATCGACCGCGCAACTCAAGAAATGGATCGCGCGAGGCTGGACGGCTCTGGCAGCGTCCGCCGCGAAACGGCCGCCGGCGCGCCAGCGGAAACCGGCTCGAAGCCGGCTGCCGTACTGATCGGTCGCCCGCGGGACGTAGAAAACCTCGACGCACTGGACGCAGCGCGGGAGCGCGAACACGTCCGCATGGTCACGTATGATGAAATCCTTGATCGACAGCGCGCGCTTCTTTAGACTATCGCGAGCGATGTGAGGCGCTTCCCGAAAATGCCGCCAGATTAGAGTCGAGTTTGGGCTTGATTGACGCCACATATTCAGTCTACCATTGACCGCCAGGTCGCCTCATCGGACGAGTGTCCGGCAGCCCGGTTCGACTCGACGATCACTTTCACGGTGTCCGCGTCCGTCCCACGACCGATTCTATCGATATCAGGACCATCGTGTAACACGCGAAACGATCGAGAAACGCGATGCGTGGATCTTCAAGTTGCGACGCGAGCTTCAGATCCTCGACGACCTCAAGCTCGTCGCCGCCGACGCATTTGACGCATTCGCACAATACGGTCGATATCGGCTCGACCTGCGACGGGTCGATCCGGGGGATCTGGAGCAAATGGAGCGCGTTGATATGGTCAAGCGCGTGGTCGCCGATGAATCGTTCGCGACGTCGTCCGGATTCTCGGTCGTTCGAAGCCGTACGCCGGTTCGACCGGATTGCAACCTTAGGCGCCTAACAGCTCAGCCTCATCGAGGGCGGCCTTTGCGTCATCAAGAGATCTGCCGTCGCCTCGACGGCAGGTAGCCGCATCTGCATAGGCAACGAGTTCTTTCGCGAGTGACCCAGTGTCGCGAGAGTGGAACATTTCGCCACTTGGTGCTTGCCCTGAGGAAGTACAGTGAGCTCATGCGCAAGCAGACCATGATTTCCGTTGCCCGGGTTGGATTGTGCGTAGCCGCCGTGTTACTGGCTTCTGCTCTGCCGCGTCACCTAAACGCCGAGCAATTGCCGCGCGCCAAGGTTGTCCTGGCAAACGCGCTAGCAGTCGACCTCAGGGCACAGACCGTCACCGTCCCGCTCTATCGCGGTACGTCTCGCGGGCGCACGGTTTGGTACATCGTTACGGATTCTTCCGAGCAAGAGGAAGCGACAAAGCGCGGCGCCGTGTATGCGCCGAAGCTTGCGGAGATGGTCGAAGCCTGCGGGTCGTGCGTTCAAATGGTGCATGAAAACGACGGTGGGATTGACTTCAACGCCGCGCCGGATTTCTCGCCGGAGCGCCGATTCCAACCCGGCCCCATGGGCTTTCCGCCCAGCGTCGCGGCGCCGGGCTCCATTGGCGCGGAGGCGTACTCGCCATTCGTCCGAATCGCCGGGCAAACGGCCATTATCAACGCGCCGATCGTCGCCGACGGCAACGGCCCGTTCGACGTCGTGACACACACCAATACGCTGGACCGCGTCTTAGCGATCGACGCAACGAAGATGACGGCAACGCTGCTGATATCGCGCGGTTTCGCGAATGGAAAACCGGTCGTTTACATCAGCACCGAAGCATCCGATCCCGGCGTTGCCTCGATGGAACGAGCGACGTTCGCGCCGGCGCTGAGCGGTGCCACTGAGGGCACCATCCCGGTTTTCGCCGTTGCCAACGGCCCGATGGACGATCGCGGTGCGCCGCAGGGGTTTGCGTTTGCGGCATTACGCGGCAGGCTCAGCCTCGATGCGACGCTGCAGAATTCCGGAAGCTTACGCTCGCCGATGAACGTGTTGGGCAGTTTTCCAACCGGCGCCGATCCGGAATCGTATACTCCCGTATGGTCCGCGCATGTCGGCGTTTGGACCGTCGCCGCGGTCAGCGACCACGCCAACGTCCAGCTTCGATCGCCGCAGGATTTTACGGCGGCCGCCGACGCGGGAAAGCTGACCGGTCCGGACGGGAAACCGTTTGGTGCAATCGGTGTGATCGTCAACTGCGAGGTTGTCGCCTACATCGACGACGCGCCGTAACGGGTGGAACGCCGGCTGAAAGCGCCGCATTCGGAGTTCGTCCCGCCGATTGACCGTTCGTTCCCCGAGCACTGACAGGTCGCTAGGTTCTGGGTGGCATCAAGCTGATGCACATGATCCGCAAAGGGCAGATGCGCGACGACGGGAGAGGTCTATCCGCAGCTCTACAATTCTACATGCTGGCAGAGTAACACCGACAGAACCGCGAAGTCCGCCGTGATGTCGCCGCGCGCTGTCTATGTTTCGTCAATCGAGGAGAGTTCCGCACGGACGATGTCGATGAAATCATGAACAAGGCGAGCTGTCTGAGCCTGCTATCAAATGCCATGCTGGTCTGGAACAGCAAGCGGATCGAGGAAATCGTTGGACAGGCGACTTCGTGTCGACGCGAACGAGGTCAGCGATTCCGATCTCGCCCGGCTGTCGCCGCCCATGTTCGCTCACGTCATCCCCAACGGGACGTACCGTTTTCGACAATGCGTACGATCAAACCGGGTTGGAGGCACGGCTCGCATTACATTAGACGCTCTTCCATGGGCGCTTGCGTGTTGCAGTAGGTAATGTGCTGCGCATGCTAGCAAGCGAATATGAGGCGGCGGTCAACATTGTGTACAATACGCTAGAGTGAATTTACGCAGACTTGCTGCTGGCGGGCCATGAACGTTCGCAGCTTGCCACCAAGCGCATATATAGCGCGCATCCAGGTCCGGCGAGGACACGCAGTAGACCGCAACACGGCGGTTCATCTGAGTCGGAGTCCTTGGCGGAAGCGTTATCATGCTCTCCCACTATAAATAACTGGGCAGTCGCGCTACGGTAAGCTCGCTGACACGCTGCGC
>Ga0302326_10018355_pt1 | contig 14509 bp, 12 predicted proteins | sample Palsa_T0_3_FD_202264 | JGI IMG/M metagenome (GOLD analysis project Ga0302326, IMG submission 202264) | Peat permafrost microbial communities from Stordalen Mire near Abisko, Sweden - Palsa_T0_3 | ecosystem: Environmental > Terrestrial > Soil > Palsa > Peat permafrost | place: Sweden: Abisko... | reverse complement strand
AATCGAGAACGCGATTCTCGGCGTCGATTTTAGCGTTGATTTGGAAAACCGCGCCGATATCCCCCGCAGTCCATTCGGAACTGGCCAGCGGCTGCGCGGGATGATCGGAGGGATCCCACAGAAGGTCGTCGGTTCTGTGTTCTATCTTGGCTGGGTCGATCTCGAACAGTCGGTGGTCGTGAACCTGTACCAATAGGAAACGATTGCCCATTTGCAGCAGGAGCGGGTCGCGCTTCTTACCCGTCTGATAGACGCTCCAGTCTTTCACCGGGGCGTCGTTGACGCGCAACAACGCGTCCTCGATCGCTTTCCAAGGGACGGGCTTGCTCTTCGCGAATGCCTCGCTCGGTAGGGCCGTTGTCCCAATCGCCGCCAGCACTAACGCCAGGCACAATGACGGGATCGTGAGAAATCGCAGCATCTTGCCGTTCCGTGCTCCCGGGCGGATCGTGTCTCTCGGCCGCAGAAGAGTGTCGCATACTTTCGTCTATCTACGGCCCTCCGGCTGTAGGAGTAGAAGCTGGTCCGGGCGAGGCTGACAGTTTGGCATTCGAGAGAAATTGTCCGATGTCGTCGTACATCAAGTCGTCAAAACGGGCTTTTTGGTCGCTGCTAAGGACCGCCCACGTCTTCGAGAACGTCTGGGCTTGCAACGTCAGCATTTGTGATGACAGCGAAGCTTGCTGTTGAGCCAGTGTCTTAACCTGATCGTCGCTTTTCCCCGCCTTCACTGCCTCAAAAATCGCTTCGTTGCTGTTTTCCATCTGCGTGGAAATAGGAGCGGCGGTTTTTACAGCGGCGTCAAACGCGGCGTGTAATTGTTGTTGCTGCGAATCACTCAAGTTAAGAATGGCCGAAAATAAATCGAGTACCGTCCGCTCATCCATTTGAACGGGAGCGCCAGTGCCGCGAACACGGCCTCCGCCGGTGCCCCGTCTGCCCTGCGCAAACGACAGCGTGGGGCACAGCACGGCGATGGCGAGCAACACTGCAACCTTCCTCAACATGTCGTCATACCCATAGGGAAGGCGCTTCACACTCTCCCGTGCCTGCAATCTGCACGCGGGCGCGGCTCTCCGCATTTCCCGGATCCAAAGCATCCTCAGCGCTGCATGACCCTCTCGGCCACGAGCGTCGGCGTGCTGGCGGTGTTGAACAGCAGACCGCCGACCGAAACGGTGTCACCGTCCGCGAGTGCGCTCACCCCCGTTATGTTTTCGAAGTTTGTGCCCGTCTGCGTGTCAACCTGGATCTCGGTGATCGGCGGCGTTGCGCCCGTCAGCAGAGGCGGCAACCCGTTCAATGTGAACGAAGGCGAGCTTATCGCCGCAATCGTAGCGGTCAACTCGGACGACTGCAGCTGGACACTGGGCGCTGTAAAAGAAATTTGGATCGCAGACGGGCCGGCGCTTGCCTGGATGGACGACACCGTCGGCTGCACCGCCAGGGTCTGCCCCACAACGATGTCGCCGATGCTGGCGAAGCTCAACGGCGGCTTCAAAGTTGGTAGCGTGACGCCGTCGGTATCGATGCTGTATGTGGTTGACGTTGGCAGCTTGATCGTGAGCGACAGTCCATACGTCATATTGGCGGCGGCCAAATGCCCCTGGGCATCATCCTGAAAGTCCATGAGGGCGAGCTGAATCTGCGCCGGACTCGTGGTTGTATTCACCCCAATCACGACACCTTCAAGCGCGGGCATGCCTTGCGGCGCGACCAGGTCGACCTCCGACGCGACGAGCGTGCCGCCCGCCATGCCATTCACGCCCACCCTGACGACGTCGCCCACGGCCAGGCAAGTGAACGAGTCCGCAGCGCAGACGCTGCCGAAGTCATACTGGGTGCTTGCATTCGTTGCGACGCTGAGAGAAAGACTGCCAAAGCCGGTTTGCAGCGTGAAGCTTGGACTGTTGACGGCGGTGACGCGGCCCTCGACGTGAAACTGCTCGAGCGCCCCGTTAGGCAGCGGCGGAACCTCTTTCAGGCTGATCGTGGGCGAAATGGAAAGATCACCCTGCACCGAAGCATTCACATCGAAATGCAACACAAAGGCCAGTGGGGAGGCGCTCGAGAGCGCGATCGGGAAGGGCGCCGAGTTATCGCTCGCCGTCGTTTGGTTGAGCGTTGGTGTCACGTTGCACACCTGATTCGGCGCACAGCCCAGATAGGTGGTATTGCTCCGATTCAAGATTGCCATCTGGGGATTCGCGAACGTTGCGGAAAAACTCGTGTAGTTTCCGGAAGGAACGCTGGGGTTCGACAGCAGAGCTGACTCGCTCTGCAGATGCTCAAGTTCGACCGTCGCCGGTGCCGTCAACAACGACACGGGGTTCCCACTGCTAGGTTGCAAGGACGCCGCTGTGACCTGAATCTGAAAGCGCAGAATGGCCACCCCGGTAGGTGGAGTGTCGCTGACGCTGAAACTGGTGTCCACCGGCTGGCCTGAAGCGCCTGCGCTGCCTATGTTGCCAGCACCACCAGCGCTGCCACACCCAGCCAGCGCGAGGGCCATGAGGATCGCAGCAGCAGTGAGGGGAGACAGTCCGAGCGCTCGTGTCATGGTTTCCTCCGCACAACGAGTAAACGTCTTTCGAGCCTGGGAACGGGGGTCTCACCGCCAACTCGCGCTAGTGTACTCCAGCCCCCTTCATGGGGGAATCTGGATGCACGATGTTCTACCGACGTTGCTTACGCGAGTCTAAGCGCGGTGATAAAGCCTCGCCCCACGTGGGCCGAGTTAGCGCCGCTCGTTAGAGAAGAATCCTCGCGGGATTTCTCGCACTGGCTGAAAACCACCGGTCGTGCGCCAAATCCACCGCAGGCCACGCCGCCGATTCCGTTGCCGTGCGCCGTCAGCCGGCCGCAACTTACTGCGCAGGCGGGGGTTACATTGACCAGAGAGGCGCGCGGTGTTTGGCATCGTCCCTGCACCAGAGTAGTCCACTATGGAGCAAACGAGCTTCACAGGATTGGCGCGCACGAGGACCGATGACACCCTCGAGTCCGAAGCCATCCGCTTGGCTTGTGACGGCGACCCCCGCGCTTTCGAGCGTCTCTACAGACTCCACAGTCGTCGCGTTTATGGTTTGTGCTTGCGGCTGGCAGGTAATCCGACCGATGCCGAAGACCTGACGCAGGAGGCCTTCCTGCAGCTCTTCCGCAAGATCCGAACGTTTCGCGGAGAGTCGAGATTTTCCACCTGGCTACACCGGCTGACCGTCAACGTTGTGCTGATGCGGCGCCGCAAGAAGCGGCATCCGGAAGTGTCGCTCGATGCGACCAGTGAATCCTCCGAGGAAGAATCGAGGCCACTCCTCGAACCGGGCGGGCCGGATCTGCGAATGAGCGGCGTGCTGGACCGGGTCAATTTGAACAACGCTATTGAGCAGTTGCCGGATGGGTACAGAGAGATGTTCATCCTTCACGATGTGGAAGGATATGAACATGCCGAGATTGCCGGGATTCTGGGATGCTCGGTCGGGAATTCCAAGTCTCAGTTATTTAAGGCCCGTGTGCGTCTGCGTGAGCTGTTGCGCGAGGCGGTTCGCAGTCGCGCGCGGGTCCAGCGCGAATCCGCCCGCAATCTGCCCATTCCGTCTCCGCAGCGCGACCGATTCCATTGCGCCAAAGCCTGAACGACCGAGTGGGTGCGCGTTCCGAGCTAGATTGGCCTCCTTCCTCTCTGCGCTTGTGAGCTTCCCGTTGCGTCTCTACGCCGATTGCTCCCCAGGTACCGGTTAAAAGCTTTGCATCAAGCCTGGGGCCCTGCGAAACTATCGTCCGCAATGTGCAACCATTTCAATTGGCATCGCGAACGCACGCAGTGACTCGGCGCCTTTGCCCATGATGAAAGATCCTGTCACATGGCTCTATCCCCCGATCGAGCCCTATAACACCGGCCGGCTGCAGGTTTCTCCCATCCACGAGCTTTACTTCGAAGAAAGCGGAAATCCCTCCGGCAAGCCGGCGGTGTTTCTGCACGGCGGCCCAGGCGGCGGCTCCGAGCCCAAGCAGCGGCGCTTCTTTCATCCTGACAAATACCACATCGTCAATTTCGATCAGCGTGGCTGCGGCAAAAGCACGCCATACGCGTCTCTTGAAGCAAACACGACCTGGGACCTCGTGTCCGACATCGAGAAAATTCGCAAGCACCTGGGCATCGACCGCTGGATGGTGTTCGGTGGGTCCTGGGGCTCCACTCTCGCCCTGGCCTACTCCGAGACCCATCCTGATCGCATCACCGAACTCATCCTCCGCGGCATCTTCCTTCTCCGCAAACAGGAGATCGATTGGTTCTACCAGCGCGGGGCATCGATCATCTATCCGGACGCTTGGGAGCCGTTCCTCGCGCACATCCCGGAGAGGGAACGCGGCGACCTGCTGTCGGCATACTACCGTCGCTTGACCGACGACGATCCAGCCGTGCGCCTCGCCGCTGCGAAAATCTGGAGCGGATGGGAGGGCGCCACCTCGAAGCTCCTGCCCGACGCTGTTTTCACCAGTCATTACGAAGAGGATGAGTTCGCCTTGGCTTTCGCACGCATCGAAGCTCATTACTTCATCAACAAAGGTTTCCTCGAAGCCGACGACCAGTTGCTGCGCAACGCCTCACGGCTCCGCCACATTCCCGGGACGATCGTGCAAGGCCGCTACGATGTGGTCTGTCCCATGGAAAGCGCCTGGGCGCTTCATCGCGCGTGGCCCGAAGCGGATTTCATCATTAGTCCCGACAGCGGCCATAGCGCCTTCGACCCACCGAACTGTCGCGCCCTCCTCGCGGCCACGGACTCATTTAGCCGCTAGCTGTACCGCGAATCGCGCTCCAAACCGAAAAAAAGGGGCCTGCTCATCGCGAGCAAGCCCCTTTTCTTCCCAATTTGTTCACGAGGCCGGTAAACAATTCCACTTCTCGTCAATTCGGCATCAGAACCGAATCGATCACGTGAATCACGCCATTGGACTGGAAAACATCAGCGATCGTTACGGTCGCAGTTCCGCCCTTTTCATCTTTGAGCATGATTAGCTTCCCGTGCGACATGGCCCAGAGCTTTCCGCCTTCGACGGTTGTGAGTTCGGCGGTCCCGTGACCCTCTTTGATCTTGTTCATGAGATCGGCCGAGCTCCACCGTCCTGCGACGACGTGGTAGGTCAGCACTTTGACCAGTGTGTCCTTGTTCTCCGGCTTTACCAGCGTATCCACCGTACCCGCGGGCAGCTTGGCAAACGCCTCGTTCGTGGGCGCGAACACCGTGAACGGCCCAGGCCCCTCCAGTGTGTCCACGAGACCGGCTGCCTTTACGGCTGCTACCAGCGTGGTGTGGTCGGCGGAATTCACCGCATTCTCAACAATATTCTTTGTAGGGAACATCTCCTGCCCGCCCACCATGGGGTTCTTCATCTGCGCGGCTGCCACCAGGGCGAGCAACATGACCGGCATCAAGGCCAACATTTTCTTTTTCATTGTGTGAATCCTCTCTCTGTATGGAGTGTATTGAAAATCAATACCCACCGGACGTACGCGGCGACCAAGGGTTCGGATCACCGGAACCCGACGATCGTGAAAAAAAGCTATAGGACCAGAGAGATGGAAACTTTTAGGCGAGGACCGCGGTTAGCACGGAGGGAAACCGTAAGCTTGCAATGAGCCGCAGACCCTAGGTGGTCCCCGACAAGACGATTGGCATCGTCGGCGTCGCCGCCCCCGGCTCGTTTTCAATCGTTACAGCGAAGCCTTTGGCCGCGGTGCCCTCTGCAAACTGCGACAGCACCAGGGTCGCGCTGCCCTGCGCGTCGGGCTCGAAGGTGCCGGCCGGAATCGGCTGAGCCCCGCCGGCGGGCAGCAACCACAGCTCATACACCTTATGAGGGGGCAGGGGATTCAGATTGCCGGCCAGCAATAGCAAGCTGTGCTGCTGTTGGGAATAAACTGCTTTGGCTTCCGGCTGCGGTCTCGCCCCCGCTGCCGCCAGCGTGAAGTGTTGCGCATCGGCGGCCGTCAACGTCTCGATCAATGCCCGAGCGCGCTTCAGAACGCGCTGGTCCGTTTCCATTTCTGCCGTTAGCTGCTCTTGCCCTCGGAGTTCGCGGAATAGCGCCCGATCTTGTCGCCAAAGCCCAACCGAGACCAGTGCGAAACAGGCAGCCGCAAACGCTGGCGCCCAGAACCACGCGCCCAGGGCCCCGAGCCGTCGAGTCGGCCTTCGATCCCCGGCGCGCGCAGGCGATTCGGAACGTTGACTCTCCGCGCCCTCTAAGCGCGCTAGCAATTGTCCCCGCAACCGCGCCGGCGGAGCCACAGGTTCCACTGCCATTGCGATCTGTGCCGCAGCCTCCTGCAGGCCGAGCAGTTCCTCGCGACACGCGTGGCATCCGGCTAAGTGGCGCTTCAGACGCTCCGATTCCTCGCCGGAAAGGGCGCCTACCGCGTATAGTGGTAGTTCATCGCGAAGTTGCTCGTGGGCTGTCATGGCGCCATCTCCTTTCGAAGAAAATGCAAGCCAAGCCGGATCCGTGACTTGACGGTGCCCAGCGGCTCGCCGGTGCGCGCGGCAATCTCCGCGTGCGTCAGGCCGTCGAGAAAAGCCAGCTCCAGCGCCTGTTTTTGCTCCGTTGGCAGCTGACTCATGAGCCTCCTGGCCTTGTCCGCGTCGACTGGCGAATGTCCGGTCGTCTCGGCTGCTGGTAATTCGGCCATCGGCAGTTCGTCCGAATCGACTTCGGGTTTTAGCTTGCGCAATAAGTCCACGGCCTTGTGGCGAGCGATGACTGCCAGCCAGGGAGCCAACCGGCCGCGGCGCTCATCGAAAGAAACCGGATTACGCCACAACTGAAGGAAAACCTCTTGCACGACGTCTTCCGCAGCCGTGGCGTCGCGCAAAACGCGGCGGGCCACGCCATACACCAACCCCGAATATTCATCGTACAGGCGCGCCAGTGCCCCTTTGTCGCCTTGCCGAAGCTGAGCGACAACGTCTGCGTCGTTCCAGGTCTGCTCGGACACGCTCCTCCCGTGTATACCCAAAGTACGCAACAAAGACACGTGCGGATCACCAAATCCCCGAAAATCGGACTTCTTCCCCGCAGCCCTCCGGTTGGCGCCAGGGAAATAAGACTCTATACGTGCCCCGCCACGGCGACTCCCAGGAATGATACCTCCCGAGACCCTGAGGTAACGGACAGAATTCGCCGCGTGGCCAATCGAGCCTATTCTCTGCGAGTGAACGAAACGCTTTCACCCACTTTAACGTCTTAGTAAAGCGAGGGATGCGCGACAGTCTGTCTGGCGGCGAACCCGTTGGTTTGCCTAGTTACTCGCCCCTTCCAAGGAGGGGATCATGTCTGGGGATCATCGAATTCGATCGTTTTGCAGCGCCTGTACGGCCGCGATTCTCGCGATGCTCTCGCTTCTTCCATGCAGCTCCTCGGCGGCCGGCCCTCAAGCGGCGCAGGCTCCGGCGCAAGCCCCGGCCCTGGTCCAAATCGTCGGTACAGTCAAAGCGATTTCAGGCACCACTCTCACGTTGGCGCCCGACAAAGGCGCGGAAGTCACTGTCAACGTGCAGCCGGGTGCCCGCGTCCTTCGCGTTGCCCCAGGGCAAACCGATCTCAAGACTGCGGCCACCATCCAGCTCTCCGATCTTCAGGTCGGCGACCGCATCCTGGTCCGCGGCAAACCCTCCGACGACGCCAAATCGTTCGCCGCTGCGGCCGTCATCGCGATGAAGCGTTCCGACGTGGAAGCCAAACAGCAAGCGGAACGCGAAGATTGGCAGAAGCGCGGCGTCGGCGGCCTGGTCAGTGCCGTTGACCCCGCCACCGGCCTGATCACCATCTCTGTGGCGGCTCCGGGCGGAGCCAAGCCTTTGGCCGTCCAGACTACCAAGGATACGATGCTGCTGCGCTACGCGGCCGGTTCGGTCAACTTTGACGACGCGAAGCCTGCCCCCATCGATCAAATCAGGCCCGGCGATCAGCTTCGCGCTCGCGGCGCACGCAGCCCTGACGGATCCAGCTTTGCCGCTGAGGAGATCGTCTCCGGCTCGTTCCGTAATATTTCCGGCACCGTCAACTCCGTTGACGCCGCCACGAACTCCGTTAACGTGACCGACCTTGTCACCAAGAAGCCTGTCGTGGTGAAAGTCACGATGCAGTCTCAGGTCGTCAAGATTCCTGCGCAAGTCGCCCAGGGCCTCGCTGCTCGCCTCAAGGGCGGCGCAGGGGCCGCAGCAGGTGCGGCCGGCGCAGCACCAGCAGGCGGCGGTGGCGACGCTGGTCGCGGTGGCGCCGGACAGGGGCGGCAGGGTGGCCAAGGCGGGCAGGCTGGTCAGGGTCAGGCGGGAACCGGCGGACAGGGCGGGGGGCGCGGCGGCCTTCCAGACTTGCAGCAGGTCATCGCCCGTTTGCCTCCCGTGCAGCTGACGGATTTTCAGAAGGGTGATGCGGTCATGATTGTCTCGACCGAGGGCGCTGGCTCGGAAGGCCTCACGGCCATCACCATGGTCGGCGGAGTCGAGCCCATTCTTGCGGCGCCTAGTGGACAGCAAGCGGTCATGAACCTTGCTCCTTGGAACCCGGGTGGCGGCGGTGGCGGCGGCGAGGAAGCGGGCGGAGCCCAATAATTCCGGCACGACGGCCGCCGGCTCTGGCCGGTTGGCATAACTCATACTCATACGCTGGAGACGATACGATAATGGAACATCGGCGGCACTCTACGCATGCCCGAGCAGCTCTGTGGTTCCTGCTTCTGGCGCCTTTGGCGCTCGCCTGTCCGAGCCTTCTGTCGGCACAAGCCACCGGCTCGATTCATGGCACGGTGCTTGATCCGTCGGGTTTCGCAGTCTCCAATGCTGCCGTGAAGGCGACTCCCGCAACGGGCGCAGCGGCAAATGCCACCACCAGCGCCACCGGCGCCTACAACATGAACAACTTGCCTACGGGAACCTACACCATCGACGTCACCGTTACGGGTTTTGCGCCTTACAAGAAAGAAAGTGTAGTCGTCACCGCCGGCCGCGCGGATCAGCTCGACATCAATCTGACGATCGAGCAGCAGAAAGAGCAAGTCACGGTGAACGCCGAAGCCCTCACGCTCGACACCAGCGCAGAAAGTAATGCTAGTCAGGTCGTGATCACCCAGCAAGAAATGGATGCGCTCCCCGACGATCCCGACGAGTTGCAGGCGGACCTCGAGTCCTTGGCAGGACCCGGCGCGGGGCCCAATGGCGGCCAGATGTACATCGACGGCTTTACGGCTGGCCAGCTTCCTCCCAAGTCTTCCATTCGCGAAATCCGGATTAATTCCAACCCTTTTTCGTCGGAGTACGATCAGGTTGGTTTTGGAAGAATTGAAATCTTGACCAAACCCGGCGGAGGAGCCTGGCACGGCTCGATCTCCGAAAACAACAACAGCGCCATCTTCGACAGCCGGAATCCGTTTTCTCCTACGCGCGGCGACTTTCAGTCCAATCAAATCAATGGCAACGTGGGCGGCGGGCTCAGCAAGACGATGTCCCTGTTCATCAACGCGGATTTCCGGGACATCGCCAATTCATCTGTAATCGCCGCGCAGATCATCAATTCCAGCTTTGCCGTGCAGCCTTACAACGCGTTGTTTTCCCTGCCGCAATACCGGCTCAACGTCGGTCCGCGGCTGGATTGGCAGGTGAGCAAGAACAACACGCTGACCGTACGATTTCAGTACCTGCGAAACTCGGTGACCAACAGCGGTGTGGGTAACTTCGTTCTTCCCGTTCAGGCCTCCGACGCATTGACGACCGAAGATCAGTTGCAGGTGACCGACACCCAGTATCTAGGCAAGCGAGTCGTCTACGAGACCCATTTCCAGTACCTGCACGAACCGACGAACAACATCGCGGCCAATCTGATCCCGTCCATCAACGTCCCCGGTGATTTCACCGGTGGCGGCAGCGGAAACTCGTTCGACCTGCAAAATCATTACGAGCTGCAATCCTACGCTTCGATCGCCCTAACCAAGCACTTTCTGAAGTTCGGCGGGCGCATTCGCGACACCGCCGACGCGAGTAATTCGACCTCTGCGTTTTTCGGCGCGTTTAACTTTTCGTCTTTGTCCGCATACCAGACGATGGTCCAGGATCTGAACAGCGGGCTCACCATGACGAAGATCATCAACCAGCCGCAATGCAACACCGCCGATGCAGCCGGCGGCACTGTACCGAACGGCGCCTGCACTCCCAATCAGTACTCACTCACTGCCGGGAATCCCAACCAGTCCGTCAACTATCTTGACGTCGAGCCGTTCATTCAGGACGACTGGAGAGTCCGGCCGAATCTCACGCTCAGCTACGGCCTGCGATTTGAAGCCCAGAATCACATCAAGGACCACGACGATTGGGCGCCGCGCCTGGCTGTAGCCTGGGGCCTCGGCGGCACCAAGACGGCTCCGAAATGGGTGCTGCGCGGCGGATGGGGCATCTTCTACACGCGTTTGGTGGAGCAGGACATTCTCACGGCCCTGCGGCAGAATGGAATCACCGAGCAGCAGTTCATCGTCACCAATCCCACCTTTTATTGCGGCCCCTTGACTTCGCTCGGCACGACTCTGGCGAGCACGAGTCAGCAGCCAACGGGCATTACGTGCCCGACACCAACCCCCAGCCAGTTAGAGGCTTTAGGATCTGCTTCTGTGAAAACGATCTACCAGATTTCTCCCAATTTCCACGCGCCATACTTGATGCAAACCAGCCTAAGCCTGGAGAGGCAATTGACGAAGTCGGTCCAGGTCTCGCTGACCTACAACAATGCGCGCGGCGATGACCAGCTGCTTGAAGCAAACGTGAACGCACCGGTTCTTCCTGGCACCGAGACTCTTACGCCAGCAGTCGCCTGTTCACCGCCCACCGTAACCACCAACTGCGGCGGCGCGTACCCCAACGGAATCGCCGAAAACATCTATCAGTTTGAATCGAAGGGCATCTTCCGGCAGAACCAGATGTTCGCGAATACTACGATTCGCCCGGGCGCCGGACGAATCACGAAAAGACTGACGTTCAATGCCTACTACGTGCTGAACTACGCGGACAGTACGCCGAACCCCACGGCGGCCGGAGGCGGCATCGGGACGACTGGTTTCGTCACCAATCCGTACAATGTTCTAGGGGACTACGGCCAGGCTGGCGGACGGTTCGGCACGCGCAACACGGTGTTCTTGCTCGGAACCATCAATTTGCCGCACGGTATTTCCGTTTCACCTGTGGTGCAGGCAAGTTCCGGACAGCCGTACACCGTCACGTTGAGCAAGGATCTGCTGGGTACCTCGGTATTGAATCAGCGCCCCGGGATTGTCTCCTCGGCCACCTGCGCCACTATTCAAGTGACAGGAACCGACTATTGCACCCCCGTCGGCACGTATAATTCCGTTCCCACAACCGGCGAAGCCATTGTTCCGGTGAATTCACTCCGCGGGCCGGCGCAGTTCACCTTTAACCTCCGCGTGACGAAGACATGGGCGTTCGGCGCGAAAGCTGAAAATGCCAAGGCGGGTCAGGCGGGCGGCCCTGGTGGATTTGGCGGACCGCAAACCGGCTTCGGTGGCGCAGGCGGGCCCGGTGCCCGACCCGGTTTCCCCGGCCCCGGCGGCAACCCCGGCAGGCGCAACGCCAACGGTGGCTACACGTTTACGCTCAGCGCCAACGTTCGCAATCTATTCAATTACAACAATTTTTCAGCGCCGGTCGGAAACCTGAATTCGACGCTCTTCAGCCAGCCTGAATCCTTGTCCACGGCTGGACCCGGCGGCTCGATAGTGACGAACCGCCAGTTCTACTTCCAGGGCACGTTCGGCTTTTAGTGTGAACAAATCAGGGCCGCTCGCTAGGGCGGCCCCCTCGGTCAACGAAAGACCTGAAGCGCATTCATCATCCCAGACGAAAGGTCACCTCAACCGTCAAGGTCACGGGGTAAGGCTCACCGTTTAAGTACGTCGGTTCGTACTTCCACTGGCTTACCGCCTTGAGTGCAGCAGGGATCAGAATGCCGGACCCGCTGATGGCGTGCTCCTGAACGACGTTTCCCTGCTGGTCGATGATGGCATCGATTTGCACGATGCCCTGGATCCTGGCTTGCTTCGCGAGCGACGGATAATCGGGCTGCGGTGAGAAAAGAGCTCGTGGGCGCTTGACCTCTCCGCCGACGCGAAGCGGTCCGCTCGGCGCGGCTGCGGGAATTGGTGGTGGAGGCGGAGGCGCGGCGGGCAGACTGCTCCCGCCCAAACTGCCTCCGACGATGCCACCAATCAGTCCGCCTGGAACACCACCCACGACGCCTCCGGGAACCCCCATTGCTCCTTCCGAAGGAGGCTCGGCCTCCTCGTGGATCATCGCAACGACCTTGGGAATAGCGGTCGGCGCGACGAGCTTGGCCACCGTCACATCTAGCGTCCGCGGTGCCTGTTGCGGGTGCGGTGCCGCTGCTGGAGGTGGCGGCGGAGGACCTGGGGGTGCCGGTGCATCAAGCGAGGGCGAGACCAAATATGTGGCTTGAAAGTGACTGAGATCGATCCCTTGCGTAATAAAAAGTGGCACGATCATCACGACAGCGATGACCGCCAGGTGCACTCCGAGAGAGATCAGCCAATCAAGGGGTTTGCGCTCATCGCCGCCCTCCCACGCTTTGTCGAGCAACGCGTCCTTAAAGACGTTCTCCTGAGCAGCGCTGGCCAAAAGATTTGACGCGCCATTTGTCTTTAGCCCTACGCCGGTCCGTGCATCCGCGGGAACGAGACGTCTGGGCACAGCGAGATTCTGCCGCGTCTCGATGGCCATCGCTCCGGTAGCCACGGCCGGCTTCATTTCGGGCATCCGTCCGTTTGCGGGTATCAGACGCCTGGGCACCAGCAGCTTTGAGTGGGCCGCGACGGCTGAATCGTCTGTTATTCCGCTCGGTTTGTCCTGCGCCATCTTTGCATCTGCGGGAACGAGAGTTCTGCTCAACATGGCTGCCCCCGTCGGTCTGGATCCACCCAGCACAGCGACAACCCTACGATCGCAGACGGTCGGAAATAACACAGTGACCGCAGTCACAGCAGGGCATGACGCGACACCGCTCCCAAGCCGAACGGATGCGGCGTCGGCGCCGAGCCGCCGTGTGACCTGCGTCACATTGGGCGGTCGTCGGCGTCACTGCGTCGTTCGCCGGGCCGCGCGAAGATTGCCGCGTGGTTTTACTTACGAAAGAGCATTCGATCCAAAGTCAAAGCAAACGGTTGAGACAATAGGAGACGAACATGCCACCGCTCACGACACCAACGACTGCAATCTTCTTTATGATTCTTTTGTTCACCGCCATGGTGGGAGTTCCCCGCTTGTTTCTGCGGAAGCACCACGGCTCGAAGTAATCGCGACGTCTGACCGCTTCGGCAGCTGCGCGGGAAGGGTCACGCTCAGGCGCCGCCGCGCCGGAGCATGGGCGCGGCAGTGCCCGCCCAGAGTGTGAAATGCCGGTCTGTGAAATAGACGATCAGCTCCGGTTCGTGCTGACCCCGTGGAAATTGGTTGCGATCAGCGCTGGCACGTAATCAACTGCGTACCCGCTTCTCGCTACTAAAACTTTCTTAAAAAGAAGCGCGAAATTCTGGATGTCCCGGCGACACGAAATGAAAAAGCTCCCGCGCGGCAGGTGCGCTGCCCGGGGGAGCTTTCCTTTCACTTTCGCGACGGAAGCTTCCTACGAACGCTTAGCGGTCCAATCCACCGAGTTCTGGCCGGCCATAAAGGTGCCCTTCATGCCATCGCCATCGACGGTGCCCGTGTAGGCCACCTTCATTTCACCGTTCCGCCCCATTCGCGTCACAGTGAACGTAATCGTGTTGCCGCTCACCATGCCGCCCTCGAGCGCGATGGCATCGCCCATCTCGGGCTTGAGGGTTCCCGTGATCGTGCCGCCATTTTGCGTGATGGTAAGCGTATTCGTCACCACGCCATTGCGGCCCATGTTGGTCATGACCCAAGTGCCCGCGACCTTGGCAGGGGCCTGGGCGTGAGCAATTGCGCCGAGTGCGAAGACCAGCAGTGCAACGGTGCACACTGCGGCTATCTTGTTTTTCATTCTCAATCCTCCATTGGACGATTTCCCCGGCCGTCCGGCAGTTGCTGAGGTTTCCGCCGCCCCTGGGTCACCAGCTTAGACGGGCGTTGCTACGGAACGTTACCAGCGTCCCCACTCATAACCCTGGCCCTCCTCTTACAGGTCTGCATCGCCCGGGGTGCCTACGAATCAGAATTTCCAGAGTTATTCTATGAGGTCGCGCCCATAGTTATGGCGCACTACGATCAACGACCAGTTTCCGTGAGGGGCGAATAAAGGCCGAGTGACTTCAACAGTTCTGGCAGCAATAAGGGAGTTATGGAGCGGGCGATGGGAATCGAACCCACGTCCGCGGCTTGGGAAGCCGCCATTCTACCATTGAACCACGCCCGCTCTGATTCCTAGGCTATCAGAGCCGTCAGGATTACGGCAAGCAGTTCATCGCCAC
>Ga0302326_10018353_pt1 | contig 14509 bp, 14 predicted proteins | sample Palsa_T0_3_FD_202264 | JGI IMG/M metagenome (GOLD analysis project Ga0302326, IMG submission 202264) | Peat permafrost microbial communities from Stordalen Mire near Abisko, Sweden - Palsa_T0_3 | ecosystem: Environmental > Terrestrial > Soil > Palsa > Peat permafrost | place: Sweden: Abisko... | reverse complement strand
GCACGACGCTCAGGTCGCCTTCGACTGCATCGCCCTGGGCGAACCCGACCGGGCCCACACGCACGCGCTGACCGCCCGGGTGGCCATCGACGCGGCGGTCACCGCGCTGGCCGCGGCCCTCACCCAGGAGGCCCAGGAGGACCAGACTTAAAGGTCGAGCAGTTCCTCGAAGAACCCGCCGAACTGCCGGCCGGATTCGATCAGGTGCACCTCGAGGATCCAGTGGCAGCTCCGGCCGAGGTGGTCATGCCTGCGCATCGGCTGATCGCTGCCGGGAGCGATGTAGGACTCTATCTCGTCGCCGTTGATCTTCTCGTGCGGGAACTCGCCCACCAGGTGCCCCGCGATCTCGCCGCCGAAATCCCACCCGGCGTCAACCGCCAGCTCCACCATGTGCGCGTACAGCTGCTCGCCGGTGACGTCCGGACGCGACTCGAAGAACCGCCGCCCGGCGTTGAAGATGACCGGCAGCGCGTCCCGCAGCCGGAGCTTGACCGGATCGTGCCCGAGGACGAACGTCCGGCCGAAGTCGGCCTCCCACTGCTCGAAGATCGGGCCGAAGTCGCAGAAGACGATGTCGTTGTCGGCGATCCTGCGGTCCGGCGGGTTCTCCCGGTACGGCTGCAGGGTGTTCGGGCCGGCCCGGACGATCCGCTTGTGCCAGTACCTGTCCACGCCGAACATCCCGGCCGCCAGGTCCCTGATCTCGTTGCTCGCCTCGACCTCGCGGATGCCCGGCGCGATGATCCCGCGCGTCTCGATGGCCGCGAACAACTCCGCCGCCTTGGCCTGCGCGTCCAGCAGCCTGGCCGCGCGCAGGTGCTCGTTCAGAACGACCTCGTTCATCTAGTCCTCGAGGGCGCTCAGCAGCGCCTTCATCCAGGGGCCGAGGTCGGCGGGGGTCCGCGCGGAGATGAGGTTGCCGTCGACCACCGTGGCCTCGTCCACCCAGTCGGTCCCCGCGTTGACCATGTCGTCGCGAATGGCGCCCACGCTGGTGGCCCGGCGGCCCTTGAGGATCTTGGCCGAGATCGGCACCCAGCCCGCGTGGCAGATGAACGCGATCGGCTTGTTCGTCTCGTCGAACGTCCGGACCAGCTCCAGGACGGCTTCCGAGCGGCGCAGCTTGTCCGGCGCGTAACCGCCCGGGATGACCAGGGCGTCGAATTCATCCGCGAAGACATGATCGACGGTGGTGTCGACGGACACCGGCCCGTAGCCCTTCTTGCCCTGCAGCGGGTGGTCGTCCAGCCCGGCTACGGTGACCGCGACGCCCTCCTCGATGAGCCGGTGCAGCGGGTACAACAGCTCCATGTCCTCGAAGTCGTCGGCGGCCAGCAGGAGCACCTTGCGTGATGAGAGCGGCATAAACCCGACCCTACCTTCGCCGCGGATGACCTGCACGTTGATGGTGCCCGGCCCGCGCGGCCGCCGTGTACCTGGCCGCGAGGGCGAGCACGTCCCGGACGTACCACCGCGCGTGGTTGTAGGCGAAGATCGCGCCCTTAAGCCCCCGGGCCCGGCCGCCGCCGTCGGAGCACAGCATCCGGGCCGCGGAGAAGATGGCGTCCTCGGGGTCGTACGGGCTGAGCTTGCGTGACCGGTCGGCCCGCACGGCGTACTCGGCGAACGTGGCCGGCTCGAATTGCATGGGGCCTTCGGCGCCTTTGCGGTTCTTGCCGTGGTGGACACCCCGGGCCGGGGACCGTCCGTTGTCCGACTCCATCGTGCCGATCGCGGCGAGCACCTCCCAGGCCAGCCCGCGACAGGTCCGCGCCGCCTCCTTGTACCAGGTCAGGTACGACACCGGGATGGCCGCGAGCCCAGAGGCCGCCCCCCGGGACGTCGCCGCCCCCGCCCTCCCCGCCGGGATCAGTGCCGCCACCGCGACCGTCACCACGATCAGCGCCACCACCCACCCCCTGCGCAAGTTTTCCCAGCTAGCCGACCTGTTGCCCATCTACTGTTTATGCGCACAATAACAAAAAGTAATCATTAAATTACTTTGAGTAACACATCCGGACCAGTCCTAGCACATGAAGCGCGGACACCGCAGGAGCCCATAACCCCGCAATAGCGACGCCGCTTCCCGCAAAAGATCAAAATCCTTTGGCCGGAACGGTCCTGGTTCCTCCCCACCGCCGGCTTTCAAGCTCGACCGCCCGCAAGCCGCCGCCCGGGCCCGGCCTCCGGCTGGGCGGCGTCGCGGCGGGTAGACCTAGGTACACCCTGGTATCCGGGGTCCAGCGTCACTGACAACCGCCCGCCCGCCCGGCAGACTGACAGGGACGGAAACCGCCGAAGGAGGCTTCGTGATGAACACCGCGATCCCGGTCCGGCGGACCAGGCCAAGGCTCAGTCCGGTCGCGAGCCTGCAGGCCGCAGCCCGCGGCCTGGCGTTCTTCGGGCTGATGCTGGCCGGGCTCGGGCTGCTGGTCGTGATCCTGGTCGCGCCGGGTCTCCTCGCCCTCGGTTTCAGTAACGTCACCCCCGCGCACCATGGCGACCACCGGGTGGTGCTGGCCTTGCTGGTGATCGGGGCGGGGCTCGGCATCGCCCGGTTCCTTGTGCCCGGCGCGCTGCTGGCCATCAGGCGGCTGGCCAGCCTGACCAGGCGGCTGGCGGGCGAGTGGTGCGGCGTGCCGATCGCCGAGTCGTACCTGCCGCTGCCGGGTCCCGGCGATCGCCCGCTCAGCTTCACCGGGCGGCTCAGCTGGCTGCTGAAGGACCCGGCCACCTGGCGTGATCTGCTGTGGGTGACGGTGAACGTGCTGGTGGGCTGGGTCGTGGCCGCCGCAGGCGCCGCCATAATGGTCGTTGGCCTGGTCGAATTCATCGGAACTAATTTCATCCGGGCGATCCCGCCGCCCGCCTTTCCTGGCAACAGCGCGGGCACGCTCGGCTTCCTGGGCGTCGCGATCATCTCGGCCGGACTGCTAGCCGCTCCCTGGCTGCTGCGGGGCTACGGGCTGATGGCCAGCTCGATGCTGGCGCCGGCCGGGAATGCCGAGCTGGCGCTGCGGGTCCGCCAGCTGTCCCAGACCCGGACCGAGGCCCTCGACACCGGGGCCGCCGAAATCCGCCGGATCGAGCGTGACCTGCACGACGGAGCGCAGGCCCGGCTGGTGGCCATGGGCATGACCCTGGATGCCGCCGGGCAGATCATCGACACCAACCCGGTCGCGGCGCGGGCGCTGCTTTACGAGGCGCGCGACGCCTCGGTGAAGGCGCTGGCCGAGCTGCGCGACCTGGTTCGCGGCATCCACCCGCCGGTGCTGGCCGACCGCGGCCTGGCCGACGCGATCCGGGCGCTGGCGCTGGACAGCCCGCTGCGGATCGAGCTGGCCGGCGAGCTAGCCGGCCGGCCTCCGGCCCCGGTCGAGTCGGCCGCCTACTTCGCGGTCTGCGAGCTGCTCGCGAACGTGTCCAAGCACGCCGAAGCCCGGCAGACCTGGATCGACATCCGGCAGACTGACGGGATGCTGCGGATCGGCGTCACCGACAACGGCCGCGGCGGAGCCGACCCGGCTCGCGGCAGCGGCCTGAGCGGGATCGAGCGGCGACTGGCGCCGTTCGACGGCATCCTCGCCGTCAGCAGCCCGCTCGGCGGTCCGACCGCGGTCACCATGGAGATTCCGTGCGCGTTGTCATCGCCGAAGACCTCTTCCTGCTGAGGGACGGCCTGACGCGGATGCTTCAGGCCCACGGCCTGCAGATCACCTCGGCGGTCGACAACGGGGCCGACCTGCTGGCCGCGCTGGCCAACGACCAGCCCGACGTGGCCATCGTCGACGTCCGGCTGCCGCCCACGTTTACCGACGAGGGGATCCGGGCCGCGCTGGCCGCGCGCCGCGAGATGCCCGGCCTGCCGGTGCTGGTGCTTTCCCAGTACGTCGAGCAGCTATACGCCCGCGAGCTGCTGGCCAGTGGTACCGGGGGGATCGGCTACCTGCTCAAGGACCGGGTGTTCGACAGCGCCCAGTTTGTCGACGCCGTCCGCCGGGTCGCGGCCGGCGGCACCGTGATGGACCCGGAGGTGATCGCCCGCTTGCTCGCCCGTAACACCGGCGACGGCAGCCTGGCCGCACTCACCCCGCGCGAACGTGAAGTACTCGCCCTGATGGCCGAAGGCCGGTCCAACGCCGCCATCGGCCAGCGAATGGTCATCACCGAACGGGCCGTAGCCAAGCACACGGCATCCATTTTCCTCAAGTTGGACCTGCAGCCGTCCGACGACGATAACCGGCGCGTCCTCGCCGTCCTGGCCTACCTGGGCGGATAGCGCAAGCACCCGACGCGAGCAGCCGACGCGGCCGAGGTCCGCGGTCGTTGACCGTGACATACCGCATGTATAACCTCTCCGTGGCCGGGCAGTAGTGGGAGGCTCACTCCAAGCCGCTATACGGGGGTTGTTATATATGAGTACGGAACAGCCGATACCGACGCCGACGCCGACGCCGACGTCTGCTCCCTTGCCGCGCCCCGCGATAGGTGACGAGGCGCCCCCGCCCACCAGCGAGATACCGAGCGCCGGAATCCCGGATGCGCAGGTGGAGCAGCTGGCACCGGCCACCGAGCCGCCCGCTGAGGCCGCCCCGCCCGCCTCGCCCACGCAGGCCGCCCCCTCGCACGCCGCTTCCGCCTCGCTCAAGCCCAAGCACACCCGGACCAGCGGGCTCTGGGTCGCGGTGGGCTTCTTCGCCGTCATCCTGCTGCTCCTGCTGATCTTCATCTTGCAGAACGGCAAGACGGTCGATGTGTCGTACATGGGCGCGCACGGTCATCTCCCGCTCGGCGTGGCCCTGCTGCTGGCGGCCGTCTGCGGCGTGCTCCTGGTCGTGCTGGCCGGGGCGGCGCGGATCAGCCAGCTGCGGACGGTGGCCCGGCGCCACCGCCGCGCCCACGCCCAGCGGGCCAAGGTGGCGGACAGGGCGGGGAGCTAGGTCGGCCGGCGGGTGGACGCGAGCACGAGCGCGATGCGCCGGACGGCCTCCCGCAGCTGATCGGGTGTGTGCGCGGCGTAGCCGAGCACCAACCCCGGCGGTCCTGGCCGCTGGCGGTGCCAGGACAGCGGGTGCACGAGCACCCCGGCGGAGGAAACCCGCTCGGCGAGCTCGATGTCGTCGGCCGCCCCGGACCGCTCGGGAAACGTGATGAGCAGGTGAAGTCCGGCGGCGATGCCCTGCACGCGCGTCTCAGGCAGGTGCTCGGCCAGGGCCTGGAGCAGGGCATCGCGCCGGCCCCGCTGCCGTTTACGGACTCCCCGGATGTGCCGCTCGAGTTCGCCGGTCGCGATCAGGTGCGCGAGCACCAGCTGGGGCAGCGCGGGGCTGCCTAGGTCGCTGGCGTGCTTGGCCTCGACCAGGTCGGCCCGCAGGTGGCCCGGTGGGATCAGCCAGCCCAGCCGCATGCCGGGGGCCAGCGTCTTTGAGGTGCTGCCGGCGTAGGCGACCTGGCCGGGCGCCGAGGCCTGCAGCGCGGGCACCGGTGCCCGGTCGTAGCGGTACTCCGCGTCGTAGTCGTCCTCGATGACCAGGGCCTTCGCCGCGGCGGCCCAGTCGAGCAGGTCCCGGCGGCGCCCCGGGGCCAGCACGACCCCGGTGGGAAACTGGTGCGCCGGGGTGAGCAGCACCGCCCGCACGCCGGTGCCCGCCAGCTGGTCCACCATCAGGCCGCGGGAATCCACCGGAATCGGCACCGGGCGCAGGCCCCAGTACGCGAGTTCGTCGCGGGACCCGCGGGAGCCCGGGTCTTCGACCGCGATCCCGGCGTTCGCCCCGCCGCTGCGTCGCAGCCCCTGGGCGAGCAGGGCGAGGGCCTGGGCCACCCCGGTCACGATGATGATGTCGTCGGGCTCCGCCCGCAGGCCGCGGGTGCGCGCGAGCCAGCCGGCCAGCTCCGCCCGCAGCCACTCGCTGCCCCTCGGGTCGCCGTAGCCAAGGTCGGCCACGCTTGCTTGTTCCAGGACCGCCCGTTCGGCGCGCAGCCAGGCGGCGCGGGGAAACCCGGAAAGGTCAGGCACACCGGGGGACAGGTCGATCTCCGCCCGCCCCCGCCACCGCAACGGCAGCCGCCCCGGATCCGCCCGTCCCGCCGCCCCGCCCCCCGCGGGCCCCGCTGTCCGTCCCCGGGATCCGTCCGCCCCCGTCCGCCCCGGGTTCGCCGACCGTAGGCTAAGGACCCGCGTTCCGGCTCCGGGCCGCGCGCTAACCAGGCCCTCGTCGGCGAGCCGCTGATAGGCCTCGACGATCACGCCCCGCGAGATCCCCAGGTCATCGGCCAGCACCCGGGTGGGCGGCAAGGGCGCTCCCGCCTGCAGCCGCCCGTCGATGATGGCGGCCCGGACGGCGTCGGCCAGCCAGCTCGTCAGCCCGCGTACGGGCGCCGACGCCGGACTCAGCTGCAAGAAATCCGCGCCGCCGACCCTAGCGTCCACGGTCCGCCCGCGTGTCCCGATCATTGGTCCACTATAAATTCCCTACCTTGGCCCTGTTAATCGGACCATCCAAGCCCATAACTTAGCGTCGTGCCAGCTCCTCACGCCGCCGCCGCCACCGCTGCCGGACCCGCCCCGAATCTCGCGCGTCCCGCTTCCGCTGCTCCCGCTTCCGGACCGCTCACCGGTGTGGCCGTTCCGTCCGCCTCGCGCCGGGGAACGGTGACCGGGGTGGCGGCAGGGGCCTCGGCCATGGTCTGCGTGGGCGGCAGCGTCGCGGTTTCCTCGGTCCTCACGCGGGCGCCGGTCTTCACCGCCGAGGCGCTGCGGTACGCCACGGCGTGCCTGGTTCTGGTCCTGCTCGCGCGGATGACCGGGCGGCGGCTGAGCTGGCCGCGCGGCACCGAGTGGCTCTGGCTATCCGGCATCGCGGTGACCGGCCTGGTCGTGTTCAACATCGCGCTAGTGGAAGGGTCCGCCCACGCCGAACCCGCCGTGCTCGGCGTGGCGGTGGCCAGCGTTCCCGCGCTGCTGGCCGTGATCGGACCGCTGCTGGAAGGCTCCCGCCCGCGCCCGTACCTGGTGGTCGCTGCCCTGGTGGTCACCGGCGGCGCGGCCATGGTCCAGGGGGTGGGGCGTACCGATGCCCTCGGCATCGTCTGGGCCGTCGTGGTCCTCGGCTGCGAGGCCGGGTTCACGCTGCTCGCCCTACCGGTTCTGACCCGGCACGGCCCGTGGGGGGTGTCGGTGCACGCTGTCTGGATCGCCGCGGTGATCTTCGCCGTCCTCGGGCTGACGCGCGAGGGGCCGGCCGCGGCCGCCCACCTGACCCGGGCCGACTGGTTCGCCGTCGGCTACCTTTGCGTCGCGGTCACGGCGGCGGCCTTCGTCCTGTGGTATTCCAGCGTCAGGCGGCTCGGCGCCAGCAAAGCCGGGCTGCTCACCGGGGTGGCGCCGGTGGCCGCGGCGGTGACCGGGGTCGTGCTCGGCGCCCCGGCGCCCCGGCCGCTGGTCTGGGCGGGTATCGCCGTGGTCGCGGTCGGCCTGGCCCTGGGCCTCCGCGGCGCCGCAGCGAGGGGAGACTTATGCGATTCCAGCATTCCGGTGACATCTGGCGCGACTTTCCCGCGCTGGTTCCCGGGGTCCTGTACGCCGAGGGGATCACCAGTGACGTCTCGACGGGTCCTGCCGCTGACCGGTTCGCCGCCGTCGCCACGGCCCGGCTGGCGGCTGGACCGGAGGGTGAACTGCCGGAGATACAGGCGTGGCGGCGCGCGTTCGCGAGGATGGGGCTGAAGCCAACCCAGTACCGCTGCGCCGCGGAATCACTGCTGCGACGCTTCCGTAAGGAAGGCAGCCTGCCGCGGCTGCACCCGCTGGTCGACCTGTGCAACGCGGTCTCGCTAGCCTTCGCCATCCCGGTCGCCGTCCTCGACGTCGCCGCCATCACCTGGCCGCTCCAGGTCAGGTACGCGGTCGGCGACGAGGACTACGTGACCTTTGGCGGGGAGACTGAGCACCCGGTCGCCGGTGAGGTGATCTTCGCCGACCAGGCCGGACAAGCCCACGCGCGGCGCTGGACAAACCGGCAGAGCGGCCTGTCCGCGGTCCAGGACACGACCACCGCGGTCCTGATCGTGGCCGAAGCGCTGCACGACTCGGCGGCCAGGGACGTGCCCGAGCTCATGACCGCCCTAGCCGCCGAGCTCGCCGCGACCTGGTCCGTTCCGTCTCCTGCCACGGTGCTGACCCCAGCCGCTCCCCGCTTCACCTTCAGCGCCTAACCATCAGGCAGCGTCCCTCCGCCCAAGCCGGCTGGGGCCCCGGCGAGGCCCAGTCACCTCAGGGCGGCCCGGTGGGGCCCGGTCACGTCAGGGCGGCGAGCTTTAGCGACCCGGCCCGCGTCAGCTGCGCGTACTCCGCTTCCTGGGTGGCCTTCGGCTGGCCGGCCCGGCCGCGATAACGCTCCGGCGTAATCGTGCCGCGAGCGTAAGCGCTGATCGCCGCGGTCGCCTCAGCCACGCCGACCGGCCCGTAGTACAGGCCGTGCGGCAAGATCACCAGGTTGGCGGCGAACCGGTGCCCGCCGACGTGGGTTGTCTGCCAGACTTGCCCCGGTTGCCGGGCGGTGAGGGCCCGAGCGAGCGGGGCGCCGAAGCGCGCGCAGCAGGCGTTGCGCTGCCCGTGCGCGCAGACCAGGAACACCGGCTCACCGACCGGCCTCCCGAACATCAGCGGTATTCCCGTCGACAGCTCTTTCAGCTCCAGCTCGGTCAGCGCCGCCGATCCGGCCGCTAGCTCCCCGCACCTGAGCCAGGGCCCGGTCCCCGCGGTCCAGCCGACGAAGACCCGGCGCACATCGTTCGCCGTCCGGCGTCCGGGCCTGCGGATCATCTGAACCCGGATGCCCAGGGCGTCGGCCGCCGCGACCATGGCGTCAAGCGGCGCGGGCAGCACGGTCTCCGCCGGTTCGTGCGGCCACGGTCCCGGATCCTCGATCAGCAGCCAGGCCCTGGATGCCTCGGGCGCCGACGCCATGGAAGGCTCCGTCCCGTCATGACACTCCGCACCGTGTTCGCATTCAGCGGCCACGCTGATTACTCTCCGATCCCTCCGACCCCGGTCTTGCTCCATCTCATGCTAGTTGTCACCGCCGATGACCATGTCTCGCGACTCCACGAGGAAGGAGAGCTCCAAGATGCCCATGTGATGGCATTCCGCCGGGCGCTGATCGCCATGGATCGCTATCCATAGCAGGCTGGTTTTTCCGGGAGCATTTGGGCTCACGGGAGGATTCTGGGGTCGATAGTGCACAAAAAGCTCCCCGGAGCCCAAATACTCCCCGATACGACGCATCACGCCGCGCTCAGGCATCACGGCACACATACGTACCCGCCCTCGTCCAAGAATGATTGCTTGAACTCTAGGCGTGTCGCCAGATGACCCAGCCGGCCGGCCGGTTGGAGGCGACGATCCGCCAGCCAGGCGGGGCGTGCGGCCAGCTGGCGCTGGCGGACGTGCCGTTCGGCCATAGTGTTTCGACCACGTTGACGCCCGCCGGAGGCGGCTGGCTGGGCGGGTTGAAGAACTGAAGCTCGGTCCAGGAGATCTCGAACGCCTGCGGTATCCACAGTTCCCAGGGGATCGCGGCGGAGATGGCGATCTGGTCACCCGGCTTCAGCCCGGCCGCGGTGACCAGCCCGGTCGTACTCGCCGCCTGGCCCGCCGTCGCGGGCCGGGAGATGTGGCTGGTCATCTGGGCCACCGCCACCAGGCTCACCGCCGCCACGCTCAGGCCGAGGAAGCCGAGGCCGCAGGCCAGCATGAGGCCGCGCCAGCGGCGGACGATGAGCGCGACGACGATCCAGCAGCCGAGCAGGCCGAACGTCACCGCCGTCGCCACCAGGACACTGGCCTGGGTCCAGTCCTGGGTGAGCACGGCGGGTTCGGCGAAGTTGAACCCGTTCCCGAACCCGTTCACGGGCAGCGACGTGCCCGCGTAGGTCGCGACCGTAGCGGCGGCCACGGCGGTGAGCCCGACGAGGGCGGCCGCGTAGCCGAAGATCCACCGGGCGCTCGCCCGCAGCAAGACGACCGCGCCGACGAGGAAGTACGCGATGATCATGCCGTCCAGGTAACGCCCGGACGCCCAGGTCGGGGACTGGTCAGCGGGCAGCGCGGCGGGTGCGACAAAGGCGATGAGGACGGTGACCGCCACCGAAAGCGCGGCCATGATCCTCAGGTCGCTGCGCAGGTCGCGCCGCGCGACCGCGGCCGCCGCGGCGACCAGTCCGATCCCGGCCAGGCCCCAGCTGTCGATGGTCACCCGCCAGCCCTCGCCGACGGCCATCTCGGCCACGTGAATCACCCCGTAAGGGCTCGTCAGCCGGGTCGCCAGCTGACCGGTCAGGCTCCGGACGCCCTCCGGGTAGAGCACCTTGGTGACATAGCGGTTCAGCTCCCACCCCGCGCCGACAGTGAGCAGCGCGGTCAGCGCCGCGGCCGCCACGGTGCCCCGGGCCGCGGGACGACGCCAGCCGATCAGGATCGCCACGGCCGCGAAGCCGATCAGCATCACCAGGCCCCGGGAGTGGACCGCGTAGGCGAACCCGGTCAGCAGGGCGGACCCGGCCGCCGCCGCGTGGCCGGCTCGCGGCGACCTGGCGGTGAGCCAGCTGTGCACGGTCAGCAGCCAGGCCAGCGTGATCACCGGGAAGATCGCGTCGGTCATCGCGTACTCGCTGTAGAAGAACCCGGCGGGCACCAGGGCCGCGATCGTCGCCACGCCGTAGGCGGCCGGGCGGTCAAGTCCGAGCCTGCGGCAAGTCAGGTAGCCGAACGGCATCACCAGAGCGCTGATTACCGCGTTGATCGTCAGCACGGCGTGGTACACGCTGACGGGGTTCTTGGTGAACCAGTAAATCGGCGTGATCAGCAGCGGGTAGCCACCCTGGTACAGCGTCGAGCCGGAGAAGTCGACGCCCGGCCCTCCCGCCAGGACCCGCGCCGCGATCAGGTACGCGGTCTCGTCCGGGTTGGCCAGCGGCGTGGCCTGCCCGCGGCTAAACCACACCCGCAACCCGGCCTGGATCAGCCAGCCGAACCCGAGCAGCAGGCTCCACCGCCACGCCGTTCTCCTCGGGGCGCGGCCCGGCCCGGTACCGGTCAATTCGGCGCCGGTCAACTCGATGCCAGTCGACGCGGTACCGGTCCGGGAGGTGATGGCGTCAGCGGGATCAGCGAAGGCGAGCCTGATCAACGGGCGTCCCAAGGCTGCCGCCTCCTTGCTGTCGTAAGAATGGACTCGGCCTTGGGCCCCGAGCGTGACATCGACGTCACTACTGCGCGCACGGTGCTGGTACGCGCGTGACCAGCGTGATCCTTCAGTCTGAGAACAACTTAGGTTAATTTTGTGTGCAGGCCAAGAACTCCCTGGCGCGTGTCCGCATGACGGCCTGCGACTTCCCTGGCTGGGTGTACCATCGCATCCGTGTCACGGCGGTATTGGCGCTTTACTCTGGCTCCCGGTATGCGGGTCGACAGCCAGGCAACTCGCCTGCCCTTAACCGCCGCCTGGAGCCAGTAAGACAGAGACATTCATCTGTCGCTAAGGGGTGTGCTGGCTCCCGGGGTCTCGGGCAGCGGCCCGCCCGGGAGGAGACCCGCCTGATGCCAACCACGGGGAAGACCAGCACGGGGAAGACCAGCACCTCCGACACCCGCGTCGTCGGCTATGAACCGCTGCTTTCGCCTGCCGCCCTGCTCGACGAGCTGCCCCTGACCGACGCGGCGATGGCGACCGTAGAGCAGACCCGCGCCGAGGTCCGGGCCGTGCTCGACGGGTTCGACGACCGGCTGCTGGTGATCACCGGCCCCTGCTCGGTGCACGACCCGGTGGCGGCGCTGGACTACGCGGGCCGGCTGCGGGCGGTGCGCGAGCAGAGCGAGGCTGACCTGCTCATCGTGATGCGGGTTTACTTCGAGAAGCCGCGGACGGTGACCGGCTGGAAGGGCCTGATCAACGACCCGGGCATGGACGGCCGGCACGACGTGCACCGCGGCCTGCGGACCGCCCGGCGGCTGCTGCTCGACATCGTCGGCCTCGGCCTGCCGGTGGGCTGCGAATGGCTCGACCCGATCACACCGCAGTACATCGCGGACACGGTGACCTGGGGCGCGATCGGCGCCCGGACCACAGAAAGCCAGGTCCACCGCCAGCTCGCCTCCGGCCTGTCGATGCCGGTCGGGTTCAAGAACGGCACCGACGGCGACGTCCAGGTCGCGATCGACGCCTGCCGGGCCTCGGCCACCGGGCACACGTTCTTCGGCGTCACCATGAACGGCGCCGCCGCCGTGGTGACCACGGCCGGGAACCCGGACACCCACGCGATCCTGCGCGGCGGCCGCGGCGGCCCGAACTACGAGGCCAGCCACGTCGCCAAGGCCCTGGACCTGATCACCGGGGCGGGGCTGCCCGGCCGGCTGATGGTGGACGCGAGCCACGGCAACAGCGGCAAGGACCACCGCCGCCAGCCGCTGGTCGCGACCGCGATCGCCGAGCAGGTGGCGGCCGGGGAGCGCGGCCTGACCGGCGTGATGCTGGAGAGCTTCCTGCGCGAGGGCAGCCAGCAGCCAGGCCCGCCGCCCACCCTGGCCTACGGGCAGAGCGTCACCGACGCGTGCCTGGACTTCGAAACCACCAGCGCCGTCCTGGACACACTGGCCGCAGCCGTCCGTTCCCGGCGCGATTTTTTATGCCGAACGGTCCTGGCTCACCCCCCTAGCCAACCACCGGCAGCCGGGTGAGAGCGTCGTCGATCCGTTCCTGCGACAGCTCGAAGTCGGTCATCTCACCGGACAGGTAGCGCTCGTAGGCGCCCATGTCGAAGTGCCCGTGGCCGCACAGCGCGGTCAGCAGCACCTTCGGCTCGCCGGATTCGGTGCACCGTTTGGCTTCCTCGATGACGGCCGCGATCGCGTGCGAGGGTTCCGGCGCCGGGATGATCCCCTCGGCCCGGGCGAAGGTCACCGCGGCGGCGAAGCACTCCCGCTGCGGCTTGTTCACGGCCTCGAACAGGCCGAGCTCATAGATGTGCGAAAGCAGCGGCGACATGCCGTGGTAGCGCAGCCCGCCGGCGTGCACCGGGTCGGGGATGAAGTCGTGGCCGAGCGTGTGCATCTTCAGCAGCGGCGTGAACCCGGCCGTGTCGCCGAAGTCGTAGGCGTACCGCCCCCGGGTGAAGGACGGGCTGGCCGACGGCTCGACCGCGCGGAAGGTCGGGTTGGCCCGCCCGGCCAGCTTTTCCCGCAGGAACGGCAGGATCAGCCCGGCGAAGTTGGAGCCGCCGCCGGTGCAGCCCACGATCAGGTCCGGCATCGACTCGCCGAACGCGGCGAACTGCTTGATCGCCTCCTCGCCGATCACCGTCTGGTGCAGCAGCACATGGTTGAGCACGCTGCCCAGCGCGTACCTGGTCTCGGCGCTGCCTCCGGCCGCCTCGACCGCCTCGCTGATCGCAATGCCGAGGCTGCCCGGCGAGTCCGGGTCCGCGGCGAGGAACTCCGCGCCCGCCTTGGTGGCCCGGGACGGGCTCGGGTGCACGGTGGCGCCCCAGGTCTCCATCATCGTGCGCCGGTACGGCTTCTGGTCGTAGGAGGCGCGGACCATCCAGATCTCGCAGTCGATGCCGTACTGGGCGCAGGCGAAGGCCAGCGCGCTGCCCCACTGGCCCGCACCGGTCTCGGTGGTGAGCCGCTTGGTGCCTTCCGCGGCGTTGTAGAACGCCTGCGGGACCGCGGTGTTCGGCTTGTGCGACCCGGCCGGGGACACGCCCTCGTACTTGTAGTAGATGTGCGCCGGGGTGCCCAGCGCCTTTTCCAGCCGGTGCGCCCGGTACAGCGGGGTAGGCCGCCACAGCCGGTACACGTCAAGCACGTCGGCCGGGATGTCGACGTAGGAGTCGGTGGACACTTCCTGGCGGATCAGCTCCATCGGGAACAACGGCGCCAGGTCCTGCGGCCCGACCGGCTGCAGCGTTCCCGGGTGCAGCGGCGGGGGCGGGGGAGCGGGCAGGTCAGGGATCACGTTGTACCACTGGCGAGGGATCTCCGACTCATCCAGCGTGATCTTGGTGCGCTCGCTCACAACAACCTCCACCGCTTCGAATCCTCACAACTCCTCTGACACCTTTCCGAACCATACAGTGCTGGTCCGGGGGGGCGACCCCCCGGAACCCCCCGCTCTGGGGGGCCAGCCCCCCAGACCCCCTACGGGGGGAAACCCTCCCCCGTTCCCCCCTGGGACCCCCTTCGGGGGTCGGCCCTTCTGCCCCTTCTACCCCTGGGGTCAGGCGACCAGGGTCTTGACGGCGGAGCTGAGCTCGGACATCGCCTTCTTGGCGTCGGCGAAGTACATGCTGGTCTTGGGATTGAAGTACAGCTCGTTTTCCAGGCCGGCGTAGCCGTGCCCCATCGAGCGCTTGATCACGATGATGGACTTGGCCTGGTCCACGTCCAGGATCGGCATGCCGGAGATCTCGTTTCCCGGACGGCGGGCCGCCGGGTTGGTCACGT
>Ga0302326_10018348_pt1 | contig 14511 bp, 13 predicted proteins | sample Palsa_T0_3_FD_202264 | JGI IMG/M metagenome (GOLD analysis project Ga0302326, IMG submission 202264) | Peat permafrost microbial communities from Stordalen Mire near Abisko, Sweden - Palsa_T0_3 | ecosystem: Environmental > Terrestrial > Soil > Palsa > Peat permafrost | place: Sweden: Abisko... | reverse complement strand
AACGCGATGTTCCGGGTGAAGTGCGACAACGGCCTCACGGTCCTCGCGACGATCAGCGGAAGGATGCGCCAGTTTTACATCCGCATCCTGCCCGGCGACCGCGTCACCGTCGAAGTGAGCCCCTATGACCCGAGCCGGGGTCGCATCACGTACCGGCACAAGTGAGCTGAGCGATGAAGGTTCGACCGAGCGTGAAAAAGGTGTGTGAGAAGTGCAAGGTGGTCCGCCGCAAGGGCGTCGTGCGGATCATTTGCGAGAACCCGCGGCACAAGCAGCGGCAAGGCTAAAAAGGTAAGACAGGACCATGGCTCGTATCTCCGGCGTCGACCTCCCCCGTCACAAGCACATCGTTCGTGCGCTCCCGTACCTGTTCGGGATCGGCCCCGCCGCTGCGCGCCAGATCTGCGCGAAGACGGGCATCGCTCCCACCCGGCAAACGGAGGAGCTGACCGAGGGCGAGATCAAGAAGATCCGCGACGTCCTCGACGCCGACTTCAAGGTCGAAGGCGACCTGCGGCGCGAGATCCAGATGAACATCAAGCGTCTGATGGACCTGGGCTGCTACCGGGGCCTCCGTCACCGCCGGGGCCTGCCCGTCAACGGCCAGCGCACCCACACCAACGCGCGCACGCGAAAGGGCCCCCGCAAGGGCGTCCTCACCCGCGCTGCACGCAAACCCACGGCGACTTGAGCGTCTAGGAGCATCGGTCCATGTCCCAGGATAAGACGACGATCCCATCCGCTGCGCCCGGCGCCCCCAAGGCCAAGGCCGCGAAGAAGAAGAGCAAGAAGAACATCTCGACGGGGATCGCCCACATCCAGTCGACGTTCAACAACACGGTCGTGACGATCACCGACGTCAACGGCAACACGGTCGCGTGGTCGAGCGCCGGGTCGCGCGGCTTCAAGGGCTCGCGCAAGAGCACCCCGTTCGCGGCGCAGCTCGCGGCCGAAGAGGCCGCGCGCAAGGCGATGGAGCACGGCGTGCGGTCCGTCGCCGTGTTCGTCAAAGGTCCCGGCGCCGGGCGCGAGAGCGCGCTCCGGGCGCTGCAGGGCGTGGGATTCAAGGTGACGCTGATCCGCGACGTCACCCCCGTCCCCCACAACGGCTGCCGTCCGCCCAAGCGGCGCCGCGTCTGAGCAAGAGAAGAGAACGACGATGGCGCGATATCACGGTCCTGTCTGCAAGCTTTGCCGGCGCGAAGGCATGAAGCTCTTCCTCAAGGGAGAGCGCTGCTACAGCGAGAAGTGCGCTCAAACCCGCCGCCCGTACCCTCCGGGGCAACACGGCCAGGCGCGCATCAAGCTGAGCGAATACGCGATCCGTCTGCGCGAGAAGCAGAAGGTGCGTCGTATCTACGGCGTCGTGGAGCGCCAGTTCCAGAAGTACTACTTCGATGCCGCGCGCCGGAAGGGCCGCACGGGCGAGCAGATGCTTGGCCTCCTCGAGTCGCGTCTCGACAGCGTCGTGCATCGCCTGGGCTTCGCGTTCACGCGTTCGCAGGCAAGGCAGCTCATCAACCATGGCCACGTGCTCGTCAACGGGCGGCGCGTCGACATCTCGAGCGTCATCCTCAAGCCGGGCGACAAGATCGAGATTCGCGAGAAGAGCCGCGAGGTGAAGGAGATCATCGCGTCGCTCGCGACGGTCGAGAAGCGCCCCGTGCTCTCGTGGCTCGAGCTCGACAAGGCCAACTTTGCCGGCACCTTCAAGGGCGTGCCGGTGCGCGACGAGATGAACGAGCCGGCCATCCGCGAGCAGTACGTCGTCGAGTATTACTCGCGCTGAGCCGGGCAGGACGAAGGGCACATCGAGAGGCACTGAAACACACGGGCAGGTGACGGGCGCCGCTGGCGAGCGGGTTCAAAGGCGCGCCGAGATCATCGCGTGAACATCCCGTACCAGCGAGTACGGCAGCGACACGGCAAGGAAAGCAAATGAGCACATCGAGCGTCATCACACGCAACTGGCGGGACCTCATTCGTCCGCGCGGCATCCACGTCGAAGCCGAAACGCTGACCGAGTTTTACGGGAAGTTCACCGCCGAGCCGCTCGAGCGCGGCTACGGCATCACGGTCGGCAACTCGCTGCGCCGGATCCTGCTCTCCTCGCTCCAGGGCGCCGCCATCACGGCCGTCCGCGTCGAGGGCGCGCTGCACGAGTTCACCACGGTGGGCGACGTCGTCGAAGACGTGACCGAGATCGTCCTCAACCTGAAAGAAGTCGTCCTCAAGGCCGCCTCGCCCAAGACGTACACGGTCCGGATCGAGAAAGAGGGCCAGGGCGTCGTCCACGCGCGCGACATCCAGCTGGTCGACGGCCTGCAGGTGCTCAACCCGGACCACGTCGTGGCGACGCTCGACAAGAAGGGCCCGCTCGTCATGGAGCTCACGGTCAACGTGGGCCGCGGCTACGTGCCGGCCGAGCGCAACAAGACGCAGACGATGCCGATCGGCACCATCCCGATCGACTCGCTGTTCTCGCCGGTTCGCAAGGTCAACTACACGGTGACCAACGCGCGCGTCGGTCAGCAGACCGACTACGACAAGCTGACGCTCGAAGTCTGGACGAACGGCAGCGTGAAGCCGCAGGACGCCGTCGCCTACGCCGCCAAGATCCTCAAGGAGCAGCTCTCGATCTTCATCAACTTCGAAGAGACCGAGGAGACGCAGTACGCGCCGTCCGGCTCCGAAGAAGAGCCGCTCAACGAGAACCTGTTCCGCAGCGTCGACGAGCTGGAGCTCAGCGTCCGCAGCGCGAACTGCCTGCAGAACGCCAACATCCAGCTCATCGGCGAGCTGGTGCAGCGCACCGAGCAGGACATGCTGAAGACGAAGAACTTCGGCAGGAAGAGCCTGAAGGAGATCAAGGAGATCCTGGCCAACATGGGTCTGTCCTTGGGCATGAAGATCGACAGCTGGCCCCAGATGCTCGAGCGCTGGAAGCAGCAGCAGCAGCAAAATTAGAGGAAGACGATGCGCCACAAGAACTCGGGTCGAAAGTTCGACCGAAATACCAGCAGCCGGCGCGCGATGCTGCGCAACCTGACGGCGAATCTCATCCTCCACGAGGGGATCGAGACGACGGACGCCAAGGCCAAGGAGCTGCGCCGGGTTGCCGAGCGCCTCATCACCAAGGCGCGCCGCCTCGGCCCGGTCGCTTACACCGTGCAGAAGGACCTGCCGCCGATCGACCGCGCACGTCGCCTCGCGGCGGCCCGCAACATCGCGGCCTACATTCCCCGCTTCGGCGTCCGCGTCGAGACGGGCGGCGCGACGACCCGCGTCGACCTCGTCGAGAAGGTGCTGCTCGACCTCGCTCGCCGCTATGAGAGCCGCGCCGGTGGCTACACGCGCATCGTCAAGTTTGGCCCGCGCCGCGGCGACAACGCGCCGATCTCGCTCATCGAGCTGGTCGACCGCCCGGCCCGCGAGATCCCCGGCGGCCCCACGGCCACCGTCACGGCCACCGAATCCAAGCAGGCCGCCAAGGCTCAGTGAGCTTCGAGAGAAAACAGGGAGGAAAGGAGAAGAAGAGGAGGAAATCCTCCTTCCCTCATCCTCTCCCTGTGAACTCTCTTGCTTTGGCGTTCACCCGATGATGCGGAAGTCGGAGAACTCGCCCGTATAGCCGCGCCAGCGGACGTCGACGTCGTCGACCCGGGCGGCGGACGGGCCGTGGTGGGACCAGGAGATCATCTCCTTGATGGCCTCTTCCTCGGCTTCGGCCACGATCTCGACGCTGCCGTCGGGACGATTTTTGACCCAGCCCGTGATGCCGAGTCGCTTGGCCTCGCGCTGAGCGGCGGCGCGGAAGAACACACCGGTCACCCGGCCGCGAACGATGACTTGCACTCGCTTCGTCGACATGGGCCCCGTAGCGCGCGAGCGCGTGCCCGCACGCTTCTCGTAGCGAATCCGTGCGCTTCCGGCAAACTTTCCGGCGGGATGGCCTTCTCATGAGCGTGCGGCGTCGCGAGGTGACCGTTCGGGGGATCGGCCTTCACACGGGCTCTCTTGCGTCCGTCACGCTCCACGCCGAAGCGGGGCCCGTGCGGCTGCGCTCTGGGGGAGCCGAGGCCAAGCTCGGAGACCTCGTCGTGGCGTCGGCCGAGCGCTCCACGACCGTTGCCGCGGCGAACGGCATTCGCGTCGCCACGGTGGAGCACCTGTTCGCGGCCCTCGCGGGCCTCGCGATGTATGAGGGTGTCGTGGTCGACGTCGACGGACCGGAGCTCCCGCTGCTCGACGGCGGCTCGGCCGCGTGGTGCGAGGCCCTTGCGATGCTCGACCTCGGGACGCCGGGAGCAACGCCCCCGATGCGCGTGACGCGCGAGGGCGTGGTGGCGATCGGATCGAGCCGACACGAGTTTTCGCCCGGCCACGGAGTGCGCGTCGAGGTGAGGGTCGAGCTCGACGACGATCGCCTGGAGCCGGTCGCAATCTGGGACGGCGACGCGGGCGACTTCCGCGAGCGAATCGCGCCAGCGCGCACGTTCGCGCGCGCGAGCGACATCGAGCCGCTGATGCAACGCGGGCTCGCGCGTCACGTCGAACCGTCGTCTGTCGTGGTCCTTGCGCCGGACGCCGTGCATCACGCCGGGCGCCCCTTCTCCGCCGACGAACCCGCGCGCCACAAGCTGCTCGACCTGATGGGCGACCTCTATCTGCACGGTGGACCGCCCATCGGCCGGGTATACGCGGTGCGCCCGGGGCACGCGGTCAACGCCGCCGCGATCGCGCGCGCTTTCGTGGAAGGCATCCTGGAGCGCCGATGAAGCTCGGTCCGCGGGCGGGCGCCGCCTACGCCACCGCGGCCTTCGCGTGCGCCGCGCTGCAATCGTCGACGGCCGTCGCCGCCGAACCGGCTGTGCCCATCGAGGACCCGTACGCCGTCCCCCCCGTGCCGCGGCCGCCAACCCTGCCCGAGCTGACCCACTCGGACATCGAGGCGACGCTCGAGTCCACGGTGGGCACCATCCTGCCCAATGGCAGCGGCGCACCCGTCGGCGCCTACGTGCAGCGCGTGAACGTCGAGGTCCCGCTGGCCGTGCGGCGCTGGTACGTGGGCGCCACCTTCGAGATGGCCGCGGGCCACGGCCCCGTCGTCGGCAGCAATCTCGTCATCGACGGCCGCACCCTCTGGGCCACGCGCACCGGTCTCGCTTTTGGCGGTGGCGTGGGGCTCATCGTTCCGACCGCGCAGTTCGTGGGCGACGGCCCTGCGAGCATGGCCGCGCTCGACGCGGGCACGCTGCGCCCCTGGGACGTCAGCTTCTTCAACCCCGGTGCTATCGGCGGCCGCCCGTTCATCGACGTACGCGCCATCGACGGCCCGTTCGTCGTGCAGTTTCGCGAGGGCCTCGACGTGACGACGTCCACCGTCCCCGGCGGCGCCCCCATCTCCGTTTACGCGACGGCCGGCCTCTATCTCGGCCTGTGGGCGACGCCGCACGTCGCCGTCGGCTTCGAGGCGTTCGAATCGTACGCCATCGACGTCCCCGGCATCCGCGACGGCGACCGCGCGTCCGTCGTCGTCTCCCCCAACGTGCGCCTCGTCTTGCCCTTGATCGAGCCCGCGATCAGCATGTTCACCAGCATCGGCACCCCCTTGCAGGGCGCCAACAGCAACATCTGGGGCTTCCGTTTGGCGTTTACTTTGGTGTTACCCGGTTCACCCTGAGCACTCGCTCCGCCTCGACTCGTCGCTTCGCTCCTCGCTCGGCTCTGCTCGCGCACGTCGGCAGTCACGGGACGTCGAGGGGAGCGGCGCCGCTCCACCTCGAGCTCCCCAGCGGGAGATCGCGACCGGTGGGGAGGTCGCTCCGCAGCGCGCCCCGAAATCCGGTGGGGAGCTCGAGGGGAGCGGAGGTCGCTCCCCTCGACCGTAATCAGTTCGCCGCGGACGTGCTCTCGGGCTGTTTGCGGCCTTCGGACTTGATGCGGGCGGTCTGGCGTTCGAGGGCCGCGCGGACGAAGCGCGCGAAGAGGGGATGCGGCGAGACGGGGCGGCTCTTGAACTCGGGGTGGAACTGGCAGCCGACGAAGAAGGGGTGATCGCGCAGCTCGATCATCTCGACCAGACGCTTGTCGGGCGAGCTGCCGCTGAGAACGAGCCCGGCGGCCGAGAGGCTCTCGCGGTAGTCGTTGGCAAACTCGTAGCGGTGACGGTGCCGCTCGCTGATCTCGAGCGACCCGTACGCCTCGGCCGCGACCGTCCCTGCCAGGAGCACGCATGGATACGCGCCGAGGCGCATCGTGGCGCCCTTGTTCCGCAGGCCACGCTGGTCGGGCATCAAGTCGATCACGGGGTGCGGCGTGTCGAGATCGAACTCGCTCGAGTTCGCGCCCTTGAGGCCCGCGACGTCGCGCGCATACTCGACGACCGCGAGCTGCATCCCCAGGCAGATCCCGAAGAACGGCACGCGGTTCTTGCGCGCGTACCCGATGGCGGCGATCTTCCCCTCGGTGCCCCGGTCGCCGAAGCCGCCGGGCACGAGCACAGCGTCGAGCCCGGAGAGCAATGTCTCCGGCCCCTGCTGCTCCACCTGCTCGGAGTCGATGTACTCGAGCTCCACCCGGCACTCGTTGTCGAGCCCACCGTGCACGAGCGCCTCGTGCAGCGACTTGTACGAGTCTTTGAGGTGAACGTATTTGCCTACGATCCCGATCTTGACCGTGCCGCGCGACGGGTTCTTGAACCGCCCGACCACGCGTTGCCACGTGGCAAGCTCGGGCGAACGGCTCCAGATGTTGAGGCGCTCGGCAATGAGCTCGTCGAGCCCCTCGTCGTGGAACATCGTGGGCACTTCGTAGATGCAGCCCACGTCGGGCGCGCTGATGACGGCCTCGACGGCGACGTTGGAGAAGAGCGCGATCTTGTCTTTCACCGCTCGCGTGAGCGGCATTTGCGTGCGGCAGAGCAGGATGTCCGGCTGGATGCCGATCTCGCGCATCTCCTTGACGGAGTGCTGCGTCGGCTTGGTTTTCAGCTCGCCGGCCGTGGGGATGTAGGGCACCAGCGTGACGTGCACGTTGAGCGCGTTCTGCGGGCCCGCCTCGAGCTTCATCTGGCGCACCGCTTCGAGGAACGGCAGCGACTCGATGTCGCCCGCGGTCCCGCCGATCTCGATGATCGCCACGTCGACGCCCTCGGTCGCGTCGCGCACGCGCGCTTTGATCTCGTCGGTGATGTGCGGGATGACCTGCACCGTGGCGCCGAGGTACTCGCCGCGCCGCTCTTTGGAGATGACGGCCTCGTAGATGCGGCCCGTCGTGAGGTTGTTCTGGCGCGTGAGCCGCGCGGTGGTGAAGCGCTCGTAGTGGCCGAGGTCGAGGTCGGTCTCGGCACCGTCGTCGGTGACGAAGACCTCGCCGTGCTGGTACGGGCTCATCGTGCCCGGGTCGACGTTGATGTACGGATCGAGCTTCACGTGCGTGACGCGAAGACCGCGCGCCTCGAGCAAAGCGCCGATCGATGCGCTCGCGAGGCCCTTGCCAATCGAGGAGACGACTCCGCCGGTGACGAAGACGTATTTCGTGGGCTTACGGCTCATCTTCGATCCGCAGGAAGTAGCACACTCGAACGCCCGACGCGACGATGGGCGCCCTTGCCCATCACCGCCGCCGTCATGGTAGCTGGGCCAGGCCGAGCCACCGGCCCTCGGCGCTGGGCACGAAGGCCCGCGCGGCCTCGCTCGTCACGACCACCTGATCCTCGTACCACAGCGGGATCACGTGCATCGCCGAGTTCTCCACAGCCTCCATGCGCGCGTAGATCGCGCGCCGGTCGCCGGGATCGGAAACATGCGCGCCATCGTCGAGCAACCGGTCGAGCTCGGGATCGCGTACGCGGCCGCGGTTGGCGCCCGCTGGCGGAACGAAGGCGCTGTGCAAAAAGCGGCGCAGCACGTTGGGCTCGGTCATCTCCGGCAACGCCAGGATCGCCAGGTCGAAATCGCCCGCGTTCAGGCGCGCGATCATCGTCCCGAGCTCCAGGGGGACGACTTCGGCTGCGATCCCCACGTCCGCGAGCTCCTGCGACACGACGCGCGCGACGTCACCCCGTAGCCGCTCGGTCGAGGTGAGCAGCGTCAGGCGCAGCGGCCGCGGCGCGGCCGCCTCGGCGAGCAGGCCGCGCGCCGCCGCGGGATCGAAGGGCAAGGGGGGCAGATCGGCGTGCGCCCAGTGCGTCGGAGCGACGAGGCCCCCGGCGGGATGGGCGTGGGCGGCGAAGAGCGTCGCGCAAAGCAGGCCGCGATCGATCGCCGCGGAGATCGCGCGGCGAACGCGCGCGTCCCCGAGCGGGCCACGCTCCTCCTCCGCGACGATGTATGTGAGGTTCGCGCCCGCGCGTGACGTCACCGCGAGGCCCCGCTGCGCCGCGAGCGCCGGCAAGAGCGTGGGCGACACGAGGTTCTGCGCGACGTCCGCCCGACCCGACTCGAGGCGCAGGGCCCGGGCGTTCTCGTCGTGGACCGTGCGCAGCACGAGCGCGTGCGCGGGCTTGGGCAGCGCGCCATGGTCCGCCGGCGCGAGGGCGATGGCACCGCTCTCGGCGCTCGTGACGACATAGGGCCCCAGGCCATCGAGCGACCCGTCGGGCGCGGGCGGGGTGTTCGCCTGATCGGTGCGCAGGATCGGCAGCTCCAGATCCGTCAGCAGCGTGGCGTGCGGGTGCGCGAGGTGCACGATCACCGCGGCGTCGCCGTCGGTGTCCACCCGGCCGATCGCGTCGACCACGCTGGCGTGCCGCGACGCCACCCGGGGCGAGGCGAACGCGTGAAGCGTGGCCACCACATCGCGCACCGTGAAGGGCGCGCCCGAATGGAATCGAACGTCGTCGCGCAGCTCCACCCGCAAGGTGAGCGGGTCGACCCAGCGCCATCCCTTGGCGAGGTACGGCATCGGCGCGAGCGTGTCCGGATCGAGCCGTACGAGCCCCGCGTGCAAGAGGCGCGTCACGCGCAGGCCCACCGCGTCCGTCGCGTACCGGGGGTCGAGCGTCTCCGGATCGTTGGCGATGAGCACTTCGAGTGGCCTTGGCCCGGCCGTGCGATCGCTCGAGCGCCCGCATCCGCCCGAGGCCGCGATCGCCAGCCCGCACGCCGTCGCTTCCCACCAAAGGCCGCGCGATCTAGAAGAGGGGCTGGCGATGTCCGTACGAGAGGTGGCGTTCGCGACATGGCTCGCTGCGGTTCTCGTCGCGCCGGACGTGCGCCCCGACCCGCCCGCCGCGCCGGCGGTGCCGGTCGCGCCGGCGCTACCGGTCGCTCGGTCGGCGGACCTCGTGCCGGAGCTCGACGCCGCCGTTCGCGCCATCGCGTCGGAGCGCGCGCTCGGCGGGGCCGCCGTGGGTATCGCGATCCTCGACGTCGACTCGGGGCACGTCCTGGCGTCGGTCAACGAGCACACGGCCATGAACCCAGCGTCCAACGCCAAGCTTTACACGGCGGCGGCCGCGCTGGCGACGCTGCACGGCGATCACCGCTACGAGACGACCCTCTCGGGTCGGGTCGAGGGAGGCGCCGTCGCCGGTCCTCTCGTGCTCCGCGGCTACGGCGATCCCTCGCTCGCGACCGGCGATTTGTGGGAGCTCGTGCAGGGGCTGAAGGAGTTCGGCGTCACGCGCGTCGACGGCGACATCCTCGTCGACCAGGAGTTTTACGACGAGCAGACGACGCCGCCCGCCTTCGATCAGCAGCCGAACGAGTGGGCGTCGTTTCGCGCGCCCGTCAGCGCCGTCGCGCTCGACGAGAACTGCGTCACGATGACGGTGCGCCCCGCGTCGCCAGGCAACCCCGCACACGTCGCGTTCGAACCCCCGGGCTTCGTCGACTTCGACGGCTCCGTGCGCACCGCGGCGGCTGGAGGCGCGGACACCGTCGAGCTGACCCTGTCGGGCAACGGGGCCCGGATGAGGGCCACGGTGAGCGGCGCGGTCTCCAGCGACGCGAAGCTCGTCCGCTTCACGCGCCGCGCCGAAGACCCGCGCCTCCTGCCCGGCTTCGCCCTGGCCGCGCTGCTCGACCGCGCCGACGTGAAGGTGAGCGGCTCGGTGAAGCTCGGCACGCGGCCCGCGGGGCATCTGATCGCGAAGCACGCCTCCGCGCCGCTTTCGTCGCTCCTCTATTCCCTGGGCAAGCAGAGCGACAACTTCTACGCCGAGATGATCTTCAAGAGCCTGGCCGCCGAAGGGCACGGCCGGCCCGCGCACGCCGGCGACTCCGGCGAGATCGTCGGCCGCTTCCTCGATCGCATCGGCGCCAGCGATCCGGGCGTCTCGATGAAGAACGGCTCCGGCCTCTTCGACGCGGACCGCGTCTCGGCGTACGGCACGGTGCAGCTCCTTCGCTGGGCGTGGCGCGATCCGGCCATCCAGCCCGAGTACGTGGCGCAGCTCTCCGTCGGCGGCGTCGACGGCACCCTCCGCAAGCGCTTCCGCACCGACGCGATGCGCCGCCGCGTCCGCGCCAAGACAGGCACCCTCGACGACGTCATCGCCTTGAGCGGCTACGTCCTGCGCACCGACGGCCACGCCCCCATCGCCTTCTCGATCTTCTTCAACCATGCAGCCGGCAAACAGGACGGCGCGCGGCACGCCGCGGACCGCCTGGTCGAACTTATCGCTCGCTGGGCGGACAAACGCGTTCCGTAAAGAGGAGAGCCGCCAAGCCACAAAGTCCGCCAAGAGAGGGATTTTGCGGGCCTCTTTTCTTCTCGTGGCGCCTTGGCGGCTTGGCGGCTCGCCCTCTCCCGCGTCACTCGCGCATGTGCTTGCGGATCTTGCCGAGGGCCTGCTCTTGGAGCTGGCGGATGCGTTCGCGGGACAAGTTGTACTTGTCGCCGATCTCCTTCAGCGTGAGCTCGTCTTCGTCGTCGAGGCCGAAGCGCCAGCGGATGATGCGCGACTCGATCGGGGTGAGCGTCGTCAAGAGACGGCGGACCTCGGCCGTCCACTTGTGGGTGGCGAGCGAGTCGTAGGGGGAGAGCGCGACCTCGTCCTGCAGGAAGTCGATGAACTTGCGGCCGTCCTCGTCGCCCACGGGGCGGTCCAGCGAGAAGGGCGTCTCGGCCCACGAGCCCTTGACCTTGTCGAGCTTCTCTTGCGGGATGCCCGTCTCGTGCTCCAGCTCGCCCAGCGTGGGGTCGCGACCGGTGCGCGCCAGCACCGCCTGCGTCGCGCGCTGGATGCGGTTGTGCGTGTCGAGCATGTGCACGGGGATCCGCACCGCGCGCCCCTTGTCGGCCAGGGCGCGGCTGATGGCGTGGCGGATCCACCACGACGCGTACGTGGAGAAGCGGTAGCCGCGCGTGTGATCGAACCGCTCGACGGCCTTCATCAGGCCGATGTTGCCTTCCTGGATCAAGTCGATGAGCGGAAGGCGCCCGCGGTTGTAGCGGCGCGCGATCGACACGACGAGCCGCAGGTTCGCCTTGACGAACCGGTTCTTCACCACGCGCGCGTGCGCCGCGGCCGCGGTCATCTTGTCGAGGTACTTCTGGTAGGCGGCGCTGGGCTCCAGGTGCAGCGAGCTCGGCGCGGCTTCGCCTTCGGCCTGATCGAGCACGGCCTCTTGCTCGGCCTCCGTGGGCGGAGCGCCGAGCCGCCGTGCCGCGCCCTCGGCGTGGGCGATCCAGAGGCGATCGCTGTCCGGCAGCCGGATCGTCTTGGCGAGCGAGACGCAGATCGCGCGGTACTTCTTGTCCTGATCGCGGCTCACCTTACCACCGCGCTTGGCGTAACCATGCAGGGCCTTGCGAAGCTCGGCCATCTGCGGGAGGCTCAGCGCCTCTTCGCCCGTCGGCAGGTCTTTTTCGAGCGCGTCGAGCGCCGCGCTGGCGGCGTCGTGGTAGCCGAGGATCGTCACCCACTGGTCGACCTCGGCCTCTTCGACGGCCATCGCCGTCTGGAGCTCTTCGTCGGGACCCATGACGGGGTGGGTCGCCATTTCGCGGAAGTAGCGGGCCAGCATCGAGTCGCCGCCGCCCTCTTCGATCTCGCGATCGGTGGGCTGCTTGCGCGGGCCCGGCGCCGCCTCGGCTTCGGGCGCTTCGAGCTCGAAGTCTTCTTCGATGAGCTCGATCTCGCGGCTGGCGTCGCCCGAGCCTTGCTCGCTGGGGGCCTCGAACTCGTCGTCGCCGGAGGGCTCACGCGCCTCGGTCTCGAGCGGGGGCGCGCTCGTGCCGGCGCTGGCCTTGCCGCGACCCTTGCCTTGCGCGGCTTGTGCGGCGTGTGCGCCTTGCGCCTTGGCGGAAGCACCCGAGCCTCGCGCCGACGCTCTCGTGGCGCTCGTCGCGACGGGATGAAGCGGCGCGTCAGCCCGCTCGGTTTCAACCACCGCCGCGCTGCTCTTGCTCTTCGCCATGACCGGAGCTCCCTCCTTCGCAAGCGAGTGCGAAGTCTGATCCCCTGCAGCTCTCGTACCCTTTCCGCGGCCCCCCGCGGCCCTGCTCCGAGCTCCCTTGTGCGGTGCGCCGTGCGAGAGCTTGCGCACCCCGGCTCCCGACCGGGCGTCGTGTGACGTAGCCAAAGATGGGCGGGCGGATTTGGGCATGTCGTCGTCGGCCGACCTCTCTCTCTTTATGTGGCCGGTACTACGTAAGATGAGTGAACATCGTTCCACGTTCGCGCGCGGGCTGCGTTCATTTGCTGGCCGCGGGCGCCGAGCTGCGCTAGCTGCCGGCCCTCTGGATGCGGTCGGCATGCGCTCGCGATCGATAACCTCGTACTATCTCCTTCGCTTGCGCCGGCTCGCCGCGCGTCCAGGGCGGCTCGCGGGCTTCGCCGTCGCGTCGGCGTTGCACGCGGTCGGCCATGCGTCGGTCGCGCTCATCGCGGCCGGCATTGCGCTCTGCCTAGCTGAGCGGTTCGGCGTTCGTGCTCTGCCGTTCGCGTCGGCGTTTGCGTCGCGCCGCGCGGCCACGTCCGAAGACCGAGCGCTTGCCCTGGCACTCGTCGGGCTGGCGGTGCTCGTCGTCAAGGGCGTGGCCGGCGCCTACGCGACGTTCGTTCAGGCTCGTCTGGCGGGCGAGGTCGGTGGCGCACTGCGGCTCGAGCTCCTCGACGCGATGCTGGCTATTCACCGGTTGCGACGACCACGACACGGCGATCATGCTTGCGCCGCGCTGGCCCAGGTCGCCCCGTCCGTACTCTCCTTGACCGACAGGGTGCGCGACGTCGAGGCGGGGCTCGAGCAAGGAGTCCTCGGCGGGGCGCGTGCCGTCGCGCAGATCGTCCCGATCGCCGTGTTGCTCGTCGCCCTTTCGCCCCGCATGGCGGCGACGGCGGGCTTCTCGCTCGGCGCGTTCGGCTGGCTGCTCGGTCGGGCGCGCGCCGGGTACCGCAGGGCGACGCAGGGCGCCAGCGTGGATCGCGAGCGCCTGCTCGCGGCGGCCGACGAAGCCGTCCGCCATGCCGACCTTTGGGTCACCTACGGCGCCGAGGCGAAGGCCCGCGCGACGACCAAGTCCCTCGGCGCTGCGATCGCGCTCGGCGCCGCGCGCCTGCAAGCCCGCGGGGTAGCCCTCAGCAGCGCGAACGAGGCCCTGGGCGCCGTGGCTCTCGTGGCCGCCATCGCCGCGGCGCGCGCCGGGTGGCTCGGCGACGCGCGCGACGGCACGACGCTGCTGTCCTTTGCGGTAGCGTTCTTTCTCTCGTACCGGCCACTGCGCGATCTGTCCGATGCGCGGCTCACGATGGTGCGAGCGCAGGGCGCGTACGACGACCTGCGACGCGTGACCGGCCCGCGTGACGACGCCGACGACGTCAGCGACGCTGATCAAGAGGGGGACGACGCGAGTGCCGCGACCGATGGCGCGGCCCACGCCGAGCCGCCGCGCCTCTGGCCCCTGGCCCCCCTCGAGCTGCGGGCCTTGCGTCTCTCGCATGGTCCTTCGCGCGCCATCACCGCGCGCATCGAACCGGGCGCGATTGTCGTGGTGTCGGGCCGGACGGGCGCGGGCAAGACCACCTTGCTCCGCACCCTGCTCGGCCTCGAGCTGCCCGATGGAGGCGAGATCCGATTTGGCCACGAGTCGCTCGAGGGTGCCCCCGCAGGTCCGCGCAGCCGTCCCTTCGCCTGGGTCCCGCAGGACGCGCCGCTCCTCGCCGATACGCTCGAAGGCAACGTGGCGCTCGGCGCCCCCGGTGCCGACGCCGCGGCCATCCTCGAGTCCGTCGGCGCGCCGGCCCTCGCGCGCGCTCTCGACGGCGCGCGCATCGGCGGCGGCGGACGCGTCGTCTCCGGCGGCGAGCGGCAGTGGATCGCGCTGGCGCGTGCCATCGCCACACGCCAGCCCGTGCTCTTGCTCGACGAACCGACGAGCGGCCTCGACGCCGCCGCCCAGCAGCGCGTCCTCGACGCGATCGCCCGGCTGCGCGGGCGACGCACCGTGATCGTCGTCACGCACCGCCCCGAGCCGCTGGCGATCGCAGACTGGGTGCTGAGGATCGATGGGGAGGAGGGGGTCGAGCGGGCGGCATGAGGGGGAGGGGGGTTCGGGCGATCG
>Ga0302326_10018347_pt1 | contig 14511 bp, 15 predicted proteins | sample Palsa_T0_3_FD_202264 | JGI IMG/M metagenome (GOLD analysis project Ga0302326, IMG submission 202264) | Peat permafrost microbial communities from Stordalen Mire near Abisko, Sweden - Palsa_T0_3 | ecosystem: Environmental > Terrestrial > Soil > Palsa > Peat permafrost | place: Sweden: Abisko... | reverse complement strand
GTTTTTTTTCACACGTGCGATGATCGTTCATCCTGACGTGCTTGTCATCACGCCGCTGTTTCAGACAGATTTGGGCCTCGTAGAAATTCCAGAATCGCCGCCGTCTGCCCAGGAATGTAGTGCCGCGCATCGGGCAGGAAGCGAATGTCGGCCCGCTGGACATTGTGCGCGAGGCGTTCGCGTGTGTCCGCGGAGTCCAACATCACGTCCTTGCCGCCCACAATCGCAAGCAACGGCATGCCCAACCGCTTGAGCGCATCGTCACTGAATATGGGAATTTTCACCACGCGCGGGCGGAAATGCTTGAAGATAAGCACCATGAAATCTCGTATCTGGGGTTGCCCCGGAGACATCTGCGCCGCCGCGCGGCCGAACACCATTTCGCGCAATCTGCGTTGGCCCCAGGAGCCCAGCAGCATCAGCGGCAGCGCCTTGAGCAGAAAATTCTTCTGGCGGCCGACGCCCGCCGGGCACATCAGCGCAAGCTTTTCCACCCGCTCCGGCCGCCGCGTCGCATAATCGAGCGCGAGCCAGCCGCCCAGCGATATGCCCATGATCGCTGCGCGTGTGAGCGACAGGGCCGTCAACACGTCGTCGAGCCACAACGCATAACATTCCGATCCGAGTGGCGGGCGCGACTGCGCGCTTAAGCCGGGCTCACCGATCATGTCGATGGCATAGACGCGGAAATGGGCTGACCACGCCGTGATGTCCGCGAGCCACGCCGTCGAATTCGCGCCCGAGCCGTGAAGCAACAGCAGAGGCGGCGCGGTTTCGGAGCCGCAGGCAATGATGAAAGTCTCGCCCTCGCGCGTCTTCACGTGGAATTGCTCGCTTGGGACCGGCCAGCGGCCCAGGAATTCGCGATAGCGCGCCTCGACAGCGAGTGCACCTCTATCGGATTTGTAGATCGCACTCATGACCCGGCCTCGACGATCGCGCTCACGACCTTAAGCAACGAGGCGCTCGCCTCACACCCGCCCAGGATGATCACCTTCAGGCGCGCGCGTTCCGGATCGTGAATGGCCTCGATGCGCAGCTTCTCGTCGCCGTCGCGACGACCGTTTGCCGCGCCCATGAGAAACGTCGTCACGCGGCTCGCGGAATCCGGATCGATCGCATCGATCTCCACGATGCTGGATACATCGATGTGGCGATGGCGGCGGACTGCGTCGCGAGCGAGCGCCTCCATCGGACGCCCGGTCAAAGCCTCGACGGCTTCGCGCGCGATTCGATATTGCTTGCCGATGCGCACGGCTTTGAGCCGCCCGTCGCGCACATAATTCCGCACGGTCCGCACATGCAGACCCAGATGGGCCGCAACCTGCTCGACCGAATAAAGCTCCTGCGACATGGCAATCCTTGGAGGTCTTTCCACCCCCAATATACCGTAATGTCACATACTCGAGTCAATAGTTCTGTACAAAAAGGCATTTTAAGGTACTATACCGCCGATTCACCCTATCAATCGCCGATGCCCTTGGCCAGGAGCCGCTCGACGTCCGCAAGACTGCGCCGATCCGGCCAGTTTGACTCCCATACGTCGTATACCTTACGGTGTATAGGTCATGAAAAAATCGACGATTGCCAAGATCGAGACGGCCGCGCTTCGCATTCTGGAAAAGGAAGGTCCGAACGCTGTCAGCATGCGCCGCATCGCGAAAGCCGTGGGGATCACGCCCATGGCGATCTACCATCATTTCCCCAACCGCGAGCAACTCTTGCGCAAGATAACCGATCGCGAGTTCGAGAAACTCGCGGAATATATGGATACGCGAAGAAGCGAAACGGCGACGACGGAATCGCGGCTTCTGGGCATAATGGACTATTACATCGACTACGCATTCAAACGTCCCAGGATTTTCGATTACGTGTTCTCGGAGCACCGCAAGGATGCCCGCAGATTTCCGGACGATTTCCATGCCAGACGCTCGCCCACGATGAACCGCGTGGCAGACACCGTCGCCGATACGATGAGCGCGGGCGAAATCCGACAAGACGATCTCTGGGAAGTCGCGATGGAATTGTGGGCGCTTGTCCACGGTTATGTCGCGCTCTATCGGGCGGGACGCTTCGCGCTGTCCGAAAAGCAGTTTCGTGAGCTGTGCCGGCGCGCGGTGGAGAGGTTGATAAATGGCCTGGGCTAGAGACCGCGCGCACGCGGCGTTGCTGGGGATTGCCGCGCTGGCAAGTTCCGCAGCACTTTTCTACTTTGGGACCGGCGAAAATCCGATCTGGTGGGCCACATGTCTCGCGCCGCTGCCGTTGCTTCTCGCAGCAACGAGATTGCCCGCGCTGGCCGCATTTGCCTCGAGCGCCACGGCATATTTCCTGGGCAGCCTGAATATGCTGCGTTACACGCGCAATATTCTCGCATTGCCGCACGGCGCGCACGGGGTGACGCCCGACTCCGCCTGGATCGCAATATTGCTCTTCATGGTTCTTCCGGCCTGCATATTCGCCACCGCCGTTTGGCTCTTTCGGCACTATGCGAAGCGTGGTGCGCTGTGGCAGGCCGCGTTGCTGTTTCCCGCGTTGTGGACGGCCTACGAATTTCTTTCGGCTTGTATTTCTCCGCATGGAACCTTCGGCAATCTCTCCTATACGCAGATGGATGTGCTGTCCTTTTTGCAGATCGCCTCGGTGAGCGGACTGTGGGGTATCGACTTTTTTCTCTTCCTGCTTCCCGCGACGCTCGGTGCGCTGCTCGTAACGAATGGCGCGACCGCTCAAAAACGAAATCTGGCTTTCGCCGTCGGCGCGATCATTGGACTAGTCTACGCATTCGGCATGTGGCGTCTCCAATCCGTGCCCAGCGGCGCCGCGTATGTCAGAGTTGGTTTGATCGCCTCCGATCTTCCGAGCAATGTCGATATTTCCGATCCCGGCAACCCCACGCAGCGGAAATTGCGCGATTATTTGGACAGCGCGCGGCCATTGATTGATCAGGGTGCGCGGATCGTCATTCTGCCCGAGAAGCTCGGAGTTACCATTCCTGCAACGAGCCAAGCCGATGATAGCCTCTTTCAGACATTTTCGAATCGCGGCCGCACGGATGTCGTTGTCGGTCTCATCCGGAAAAGCGGACACGATCTCCTGAACGAAGCACGGGTCTATGTTCCGGGGCGTGCAACGGCTTTGACCTATGACAAACATCATATGCTGCCGGCGTTCGAATCCCGGCTCACACCGGGCAAAACCACGACGCTGATGTCGAGACCGTCCGGCCTTTGGGGAGTGGAAGTTTGCAAGGACATGGATTTTCCCGCGTTGAGCCGGGACTATGGGAACGACGGGATAGGCCTGCTGCTCGTGGCCGCCTGGGATTTCGACGACGATGCGTGGCTGCACGACCGCATGGCCGTGATGCGCGGCGTCGAAAGCGGCTTCACCATCGTGCGCGCAGCCAAGGAAGGGCTTCTCTCCGCGAGCGACGACCGGGGCCGGATCCTGGCCGAACGCAGCAGCGCGTCGGCTCCATTTGCATCTCTTGTCGTGAACGTACCCGTTCGCCACGATCCCACCTTCTATGACCGCTTCGGCGATTGGTTCGCATGGCTCGATATCGCAGCCCTCCTGGGGATACTCGCGGTGCTTCCCTGGATGCGCACCCGGTCCTGAGTCCGCATCCGGATACGAAATCGCTGGCGCGCACCACAATCATTCAGCACAATGCGTCCCTGCTATTCGCGAAGGCGCGACCTCCATGGAATTCGAACTCTCCGAAGAACATCGGATGCTCAAAGATCTGGTGAACCGCTTCGTCACCGACGAGCTGCTACCGCTCGAAGCAGGTGTCCTCGCGCGCGAGGCCGGGGGTCAAGGCATGTTCCTGGCGCCAGCCGAGCACAAACGCATCGACGACCTTTCGAAGAAGCTTGGCCTGTGGGGTCTCGATGCGCCGACGGATATCGGCGGCTCCGATCTTCCCGCCGTGGCGCTCATCGGTGTCAATGAAGAACTGGGCCGCACCATCACGCCCTACACACTGCCCCCGGATTCGCCCAATCTCCGCATGCTGATGGCGACCGTCACAGAGCGCCAGCGCGAAGCGTATCTCGCGCCTTATGTGCGCGGCGAAACTGTGTCGGCAATCGGCATCTCGGAACCGGGTGCCGGTTCCGATCCCGCCGCAATGACGACGCGTGCCGAACGGATTGGTGATGACTGGCTCATCAATGGCCGCAAAATATGGATCAGCCGCGCCGATCATGCCGACTTCACGATTTTGATGGCAGTCACCAACAAAGAGAAACGCGCGCGCGGCGGCATCTCCGCATTTCTCGTCGACAAGGGCACGCCGGGCTTCAATGTGTTGCGGCGCATCCCGATGATCGGCGGCGCCTACACTTACGAAATCGCGTTGGAAGACTGCAAAGTCGAGGGATGGAAACTGCTCGGCACCGAAGGCCAGGGCTTCGCGCCCATGCAACTCCGCCTCGGCACGCGGCGCCTCGAAATGGCGGCGTGGTCCATCGGCATGGCGCAGCGCGCGCTCGACATGATGTGCGAGTACGCACCGTTGCGAGTTACCTTCGGACATCCGCTTGCCGAGCGCCAGGCGATGCAGTGGTGGGTGGCGGATGCGGCCACGAAAATTCACGCGACGCGGTTGATGACCTATGATTGCGCCTGGAAGCTGGATACCGGTCGTGACGTGCGCCTCGAAATCTCGATGATTAAAGCGTTTGCCACAGAGATGGCGTGGGAAGTCGTCGACCACGCGATGCAGATGTATGGCGCGATGGGCATGACAAAGGAGTTGCCGCTCCAATTGATGGCATCGAAACTCCGCACCATGCGCATCTATGACGGCCCGACCGAAGTACACAAATGGGTCGTGGCACGAAACCTTCTGGGAGCAAAAAGATGACGACGGACAGCAAATTCGGCGAAGTGTCGCTTCACCGCGACGGACATGTAGCACTCCTCGAGATCGATCGGCCGCCGCATAATCACGTCACCGTCGAATTGATGCACCATCTCGCCAACGCGTTCGCAGTCGTCGATGCGGAGCGTGAACTGCGCGCGTCGGTACTGGTGACGGCCGGCAAGAGTTTTTGCGCCGGCGCCGATCTCGTGGCGCCGACGGGTATCGCGCATTCGGAGGGCAACACCGGCATCAGTGCGCTTTACATAGAAGCCGTGCGGCTCTTTTCCGTGAAGAAGCCCATCGTTACCGCCGTGCAGGGTGCGGCGGTGGGGGCAGGACTGGGCCTTGCGCTGGTGGCGGATTTTCGCGTGGCCGCGCCGGAAGCCCGCTTCACGGCCAATTTCGTCAAGCTGGGATTTCACCCGGGCTTCGGCATTACGTACACTCTGCCGCGCCTGATCGGCGACCAACGCGCCGCGCTGATGTGCCTGACGGGACGAAGAATCAAGGCCGACGAAGCGCTCGCCTGGGGCCTCGTCGACGAAATCGCCCCGCTCGATGTGTTGCGCGATGCGGCGCTGAAATTGGCTCGCGAAATTGCGGAGAATGCGCCCCTCGCCGTTCAGGCCACGCGGGCGACTATGCGTCGCGAATTGGCGGCCAGGGTAAAAGCGCAAACGGATCACGAATTCGCCGAGCAATCGATCCTGCGCAAGACTGCCGACTTCGCCGAAGGCGTGCGCGCCGTCGCCGAACGCCGCGCCGGCAACTTCACGGGAGCGTAGTCACTTCGCCAGTGGAATCCAGATTTCGACGCCGCCCTCGCCCGTGCGCGGGTCGAAAGTCTTCTTGTGCCGCTCGATGCTGGGGCCGTTGGCCACGGTGCGGTTGTGATCGGTGAGCCAGGAATTCCAGATCGCGAGATAGGTGTTGCCGATTCCCGCCACATGGGTGAGATGCTGGAATACCGCATAGGTCTGGGCCGGAATCGCTATCTTCTGCAAACCGTTCGGTACGTCGCAACCGCGCGCGACTTCCACGCCGCAGACATATTCGAACGTCCCATCCTCATCGAGATTGCAACTCACGCCAACGGGAATTTCGCTCGCCTTGCGCTCGATCAGGGAATAAATCGCCATGAAGCGCTGCCATTGCGCGGGGATTTTATGAGGCGCGTCGAAAGCATGGCGCTCCGCCAAGCCCACCACTGAGATCGCGTCGCCCTTCACGATCTCCGGCTCGTCGAGTTTCACGGGAGGGCCTTCCGGCAGTTTCAGCGGCGGAACAAGCGCGAGCGATGACGTGGAACGGTTGCGCTTCACGGTCTCCGGCGTGGTACCGAACTGCTCCTTGAATGCACGCGTGAATGCCTCATGCGATGCGTAACCGCTGTCGAATGCGACCTCCAGAATGTCCGGCGCACCGTCCGCCAGTTTGCACGCGGCCTCGCTCAATCGGCGACTTCGGACATAACTCATGGCGGGTTGTCCGGTCGCAGCGCCAAAGGCGTGCGCAAGGTGGAAGGGCGATACGCGGCACGATTCCGCGATGCCGTTCAACGTGAGACCGCTCCCCAGATTTCGCTCGATAACCCAGACGGCCTTGGCGGCAAGCTGCATGTGAAACCCCCTTGTTCAGACGCAGAGACCCAATCACCGGGAGGAGGTCTTCGCCTGACAGAAATTGCGGTCAGGCATTATTTTCGACCGCCGCAGACTGGAGGTCATATTGATCGCGACGCCGCTCGCTCATCGGCCGCTCCGTTCTATTTCTTCGGCTCCAGTTTCAATGACGCCGAATTGATGCAGTAGCGCAGACCTGTCGGCCCCGGACCGTCGTCAAACACATGGCCCAGATGGGCATCGCATTTGGCGCACATCACTTCGGTGCGCACCATGCCGTGGCTGCGGTCCACTTCTTCGGCGACGTTCGCGGCGACGGCAGGCTGGGAAAAACTGGGCCAGCCGCAACCCGCGTCAAACTTCTGATCGGATTCGAACAACATCTCGCCGCAACAAATGCAACGATAGGTTCCGGGCGTCGTCACTTTGTCGTATTCGCCCGTGTGGGGGCGTTCGGTCGCCTTCTGGCGCGTCACGGCAAATTGCGTCGGCGTCAATTGGCTGCGCCACTCTTCATCGGTCTTCTTGATTTTGTCGGACATTTCGCCTCCGCGGGAATAACACCAAACGGCAAACCTCTTTCTAGCATATTCGAAGAGTTGCCCCAAATGCGATCGTCGTGGCCCATAGACGCTTGCCCGTCTTCTCGTCATAGGCGAGCAAGCGCCGGGAGTGACCGAACAATATGACACGTCACAGACTTGTTTCCGGGAGCCGCCTGGGTTCAAACGCTCAGATGTCCGGCTAGCGCCCGTCATTTTCCGGATGTTGATCGCGCTGTACCAATCCGTTCGTTCCCCACCAAGAATCGGCGATCCGCCGCTCCTAAATTCCCGGCCACTCGGCGCGAAGACGCTCGCCAGCGGGCCTGCACACGCGCCGTACTTCAATGGAGACCGAGCCGTGACAAGTTTCGTCGTCGATACGCAAAACCCAACCGATGTGTTCAATCAGGATGCTTTTGACCTGACGGGCGACGGCGACTCGCTCCTCGTGACAAATGCAGGATCTCTTCTCGCGCTCGACGGCGGCGCCGGTATCACAGCCTCGGGCAGTTCGGAGACGGTCACGATCTATGGGCTGGTTTACTCCTCCGGCGGCAATGGCGTCGTTCTGACCAATGCCGAAGATACTGTTTATGAGGACGGACAGGTGCAAGGCGCCGTCAGCGGCATCTCGGCCGCAGGCGACGCCCTCATTTACGTGAATGGAACTGTACAGGGCGGCGGTGCAGGGGTGTATCTGCAAGGGTCCAGCTCTTCTTTGGTCGTGGATGGTCAAGTCCAGGGCAGCGTTTCCGGCATTACCTTGAACAATGCAAGCGGCGCCACGATCAATATCGGGCGAACCGGCGAAGTAAATGGCGGCGGGGACGGCATTCTCAGCGAATTCTACAACAGCGCCGTCATCACGAATGACGGTCACATATCCGGCCAAAATTACGGCGTGTACGTCTACAACAGTGATGCGAATTCGATCCTCAACAACGGTATCCTCTCCAGTTCGGAATCCAACGGCGGCGGCGCGGCGATCGCTTTTTCCGCTTCGACCGACGGCGTTGTGCAGAACACCGGAACGATTTCGGCCCAACTGGCGATTTACGCCGCCGCCGGTTCGACGGTCGCCATCTCGAATTCGGGAACCGTCGAGGGCAGCCTGATCGTGTTCGACACCTCGCAAGTCGACTTGGAAAACACAGGCGCGTGGCAGGGCCCGCTCGAATTCAACAGCAACGCCGACAACACCCTGACGAATTCCGGAAAAATTCACGGCGCCATCACAATGGGATCCGGCAGCGGCACGCTGGCCAACACCGGAACGATCACGGGCAGCATTTCATTCGCCGGAAGCTTCGACACATTGACCAATGGAGGCGCCATTCACGGGTATGTCTACATGGGCGTCAATGACGAGCTGACCAACACCGGCACGATCCACGGCAGTGTCGTGCTCGGAACCGGCGATACGCTCGACACAAGCCGCGGCGAGATCACGGGGAGTGTTGGGGCGGCGACAAAAGACACCTTCGATTTCAGCGGCTCGTTCGGCCACAACACCATCGACGAATTCGCCTGGAGCGGCGCCACGCACGATGTGATGCATTTCGCGAGCGACGACTTTGCCAACTACGCCGCCGTGCAGGCGCATATGGCACAGGTGGGAAGCGATGTCGTGATCACGCTCGATGCCGGCGATACGATCGTGCTGCAAAGCATGACCCTGGCGCATCTGGTCTCGCACGATTTCACATTCGGCTGAGCATAGCGAACTCCGATTGCCTGATTTTTCGGCAACCGGACGGCGTCACAGCTGATGAATTATTGAACTTTCTTTATCGAGTGTCTTTCCGGAAAGAGTGAGGGAGTGTAAGAGTTGTGCTCGTCAGGGTTGCCTAAAGGCCGTCGCATGCTGGATGCCCCTCCGTCGGATTATTCGTTGTGGCATTGGTCCAGCGAAGATGCACCCAAGCGGGCGCGTCTGGACGCTTGGCGCGATCTGGTGTCGCGAAAGCTTATCACGCTGGACGTGAAACCGGTCGGCGACCAGCCGTTTCGCGCCCGCGTCCAGCTGCGCGCCTTGCCGGGATTGCGTTTTGCGTGGGGCGATGTCGACGCGTCGTCCAACCGTTGGACGAAAGAAGCGGCTGATAGCGGCAACAACGACGTAATCGTTGTGGTGAATCTCAACGACCAATTCGTGGTGACGCAGAACGGGCGCGAAGTGACGCTCGGTGCCGGCGATGCCTGCCTCACGGCTTGTGAAACGCCCGGCTCTTACGACCAGCCGACATTCAGCAGTGTGCTTTGCGTGCGCCTGCCGCGCGCGAATATCGAGACGCTCATCCCGAATTTGGACGACCGGACCGCCCGCCTCATTCCGGGAGACACGGCGGCGCTGCGTCTGTTGGTGAGCTATATTCGCGTTCTGGACGACGATCACAGACTGGCGACGCCGGAGCTACGCCGACTCATCGTCAAGCATATCCAAGATCTGACGGTGTTGATTCTCAATCCGTCCAAAGACAGTCGCGTGCTTGCCGAATCGGGAGGCGGACGCGCCGCGCGCCTCAACCTGGTCAAGAAATTCATTTTGCAAAACCTCGATCGCCGCGACCTCTCGGTGGCAAAAGTCGCCGCACATATCGGTGCGACGCCTCGTTATGTCCAGAAATTGCTGGAAACCGAAGGCACGACCTATTCGGAATTCACGCTGGTCTCGCGGCTGGAGCGCGTGTATGCGGCGTTGAAAGATCTGCGGAAGCTGAACCGCACGATCAGCGATATTGCGTTCGACAACGGCTTCACGGACATCTCCAATTTCAATCATGCATTTCGGCGACGCTTTCGCGCCTCGCCATCGGATATCCGTAATCGCAGCGCGTCCTCGTCGCATTAGATGCGGGCCGTGCGGCCTTCCTGGAGGGAATGCTTGTACCATCCCGCGAACCGCACGCGGATCATCCAGAAGACCAGCAGGCCCAGCGGAACAAACAGCGGAAGGAAAAATGCCCCCGGCACGTGATAAGGCCCGGGCAAAGCCCGCGCAAAACCGTTCGTGAAGGCCGATCCCACGGCTATCGTCAGCCCCAGGCACATGCGCCACAAATGCCGCGCAATCCGCGCCGCGCCCGCGATGCCGCCGGCGAATGCCACTTTCGCATCGCCGATAGCCGCGATCGCGAGTACCGCCGTCACGCAATAGGTCGCGATGAGGACGGGCCCCTCGGGCGCAACGGCGCTCTTGAACAAAAAGGCCGTGTGCGTCGCCGCCTGGAGGAGCAGGATCGCGAAAGGCGCCAACAGAACGAGAGCCACGACCAATGCGATGCGCTCTGGAAGAACGCCGGCGTTGCGACGCACAGTCAGCCAGCCCGTCGTGACGAGATAGGCTGCGAAAACGGCGCCGAACAGGTTGCCGATCTGTCCCGGCATCACGACGGCGAGCCAGCACGCGAATGCCGCCATCACGAGCATGGAACCAAAGAAGACATTTCCGGCGCCGCGATGCAGCCGCCCGCCCTTGCGCGCGAAGGCCGCAAGCGTTCCCGCAACGAGCGCAATCGATCCGGCCCCGATGTGCAAAGCAAATGCGAGAGTCGTCAACATGCTAGCGGGCCGCCGCGCCGGCGATTGCCGCATGCTTGTACCAGCCCGTGAGCCGCACGCGGATCATCCAGAAGAGCAACAATCCGATGGGAATGAGCTGCGGCAGGAAGAAGATCGTCGTCACATGTACGGGCGGCGGCAACAGCCGCGGCAGTCCATTGGTGAAGGCGGAACCCGCGGCCAATGTCAGCCCCAGGCACATGCGCCACAGATGTCGCGCGATCCGCGGTGCGCCCGAGATGCCGCCTGCGAGCACCGTGTTCGCGTCGCCGATAGCCGCGATCGCGAGCACGGCCGTGAAGCTGTAAATCGCGATGAGAACGGGTCCTTCGAACCGGACCGTGCTCTTGAACAGGGGCGGCAGCCCAGTCGCCAGCTGGAAGGACAAAATCGCAAAGGGTGCGCAGAGAATAATTGCCGCCAACAGACCGATTTTCTCGGAAAGGCCTATAGCACCCTCTTTGCGCCGGACGGTTAGCCATGCCGTCGCCACGAGATAGGCGGTAAAGGCGGCAATGAAGATGTTGATCTGGTCGGGAACCACAATGCCGAGATAGGCGGCGAACGCGGCCATCACGAGCATGCACACGAAGAAGACGTTGCCGGCTGCGCGGTGCAGGCGCCCACCCTTAGGTGCGAAGGCAGCTACCGTTCCCGCAACAAGCGCGAGCGTGCCACCGCTGATGTGAATGACAAAAGCAAGCGTCGTCATGGCGTTAAATGGCGACATGTTCGCCCCGAACAATTCGCTTTGAACCGGCTCGTGTCAGCGAGAGCGCAAACCCCATGAGCAGAATCGCCAGCAGAATCAGGTTGACGTAGAAACCTATCGGCTGCACGCCGCCAGCCCTGGCGATGGGGTGCGCAAGCTGCACGGCCCTCCCGGCGAGATATAAGAGCAGCATCATAAAATATATCAGGGGAATCATGGCGCGATAGAGGACGAGCGCAAGGAGGCCCATCAAGGGAAGAATCAGCAGGTTCAGCCCTAGAAGCGCGAACATGGAAACCATGGTCTGCGCGGCCGCAGCGCCATAGTCTTGAAGGGGAATTCCATCGGCGTTCGTCGCCGTGGCGTAACTGTCAATAACCGATTCCGCGCCCTGAAGCAGCTTGACGAACACGAAGACGCCGAACAGCCAAAGTCCGAGCCGACGGCCGCGGAAATTGTTGTCGATCTGCCTGGGAAACAATCGGCGCAGTAGCCCCGCTTCGGAGTCTTCGGATTCCGGGCTAATCGTGCCGGCGGTCATACTTGCCCCTGGGCTTTCCGGTGCGGATACTGAGCTTATGGGCCGCCGAGCGCGTGGGCCATGACACCAGGCAACAGAAGCCATGATCGCAGGTAACAACCGCACGGAACGTCCATGCCGGAGCTGACGATTGCGGCGGGACTCGCGCGGGGGCTGATGGAGCTGGCCGTTGCCAAAGGTGCCGACCGGGTTGTGCTCTCGGCGCAATCCGGAATTCGCGTCGAAGATCTGGCCGATGTCGATCGCCGCATCCCTTTCGCGAAATATGTCAGGCTGATGCGCGCAGGTCAGGCGCTTACGCACGATCCCGCGCTTGCTCTGCACTATGGCGAAACCAACGATATGGCCGATATCTCCATCGTGGGACTGATCGCCTATACTTGCGAGACCATGATCGAGGCGATGGTGCAGGTGAATCGCTATGCGCGGCTGGTGGTCGAATTCGACGGCCCCAAGGACCGCTGGACGGTGGTGCCCAGGCATGGCGGCATCTGGGCCGTCGACAACCGCGAGAACCCGAATGATTTTCCGGAACTGACGGAATCCAGTCTCGCGCGCATGATCTGCGGCCCGCGCCGCTTCGGAGTCACCCAGATCGCGAAAGCCGTGCATGTCACGCACAAGGCGCCCGCCTGGCGCGCGGAATATGAACGCATCTATGGCGCACCCGTCACCTTCGAGGCCGAATGGAACGCGGTGCAGCTCGACGAGAAATGGATGACCCACAAGATCGCGGTGCAGCCACGCTATGTCTTCGGAATCCTGAGCGAACATGCCGACGCTCTCCTCAAGAGCCTAGAAAATTCCAAGACCGCGCGGGGGCGTGTCGAGAGCCTGCTGATGCCCGTCCTGCATACGGGCGAGGCGAGCATGGATAAGATCGTCGGGAAGCTGGAGGTCAGCCGGCAGACGCTGTTCCGCCAGCTGAAAGCGGAAGGCACGACATTCGAGAAAGTGCTGGACGAATTGCGCCACCGGCTTGCGCTGCAATATCTGCGAGGGAAAAAAGTGTCGGTAAACGAAACCGCCTATCTGGTAGGATTCTCCGAGCCGGCGGCGTTTTCGCGTGCGTTCAAACGCTGGACGGGCATAAGCCCCCGCGAGATGAGGCGAGAGAGTTGAATGAGGCCCGGTCGCAACGCAGTGGCTTGCAGGCGGCAAGCCGATTTTCGTTGAAAATACGGTGGAAATGGACTTTATCCAATCAAATGAATTGCTTAACGCACAGATTCTCCGTCGCGCCCATGATGGACTGGACGGACCGGCACTGCCGGGTGCTGCACCGGCTGCTGTCGGCGCGGGCACGTCTTTATACCGAGATGGTGACGGCTGAGGCGGTCATTCGCGGCGATCGCGGAAGACTGCTGGGCTTCGATGCGTCCGAGCATCCGGTTGCGCTGCAATTGGGCGGCGCGGAACCTGTGCGGCTCGCCGAAGCCGCGCGCATCGGCGCCGATCTCGGCTATGACGAAATCAACCTCAATGTCGGCTGCCCGTCGTACCGCGTGCAATCGGGACGCTTCGGTGCGTGTTTGATGCGCGAGCCCGCGCTCGTCGCCGACTGCGTCGGCGCGATGCGGGCGGCGGTCGCCGTTCCCGTCACGGTCAAGTGCCGGCTGGGCGTGGACGACCAGGATCCCGAAGCGAGCTTGCGCGCGCTCATCGATGCCTGCGCGAAAACCGGCGTGACGATCTTTGCCGTCCATGCACGCAAGGCGTGGCTCCAGGGCCTTTCGCCGAAAGACAATCGCGAGCGCCCTCCCCTCGACTACGATCTCGTCTACCGCGTCAAGCGCGAGCGGCCAGATCTCACCATCGTCGTCAACGGCGGCATTGCCACGCTCGACGAGGCGGCACGCCATCTCGAACATGTCGACGGCGTCATGCTCGGCCGTGCGGCCTACCAATCGCCCGCGTGCCTCGCCGATGTCGATGCGCGATTCTTCGGCGGAGACCCAAGCGATATCGATGCGGTGACGGATGCATTCTGCGAGTATGTGAGTGCGCAGCTGACGAAAGGCGTGCCGCTGCATGCAATGTCGAAACATATGCTGGGCCTCTATAGCGGCCGGCCCGGCGCGCGGCTGTTTCGCCGGCATCTGAGCGAGAACGCGACACGGCCCGGTGCAAGCCTCGGGGTCTTGCGCGACGCGCTCGCGCATCTCGAACGCCCAAGCGACCTCGCGGCCGCCTGAGATGCATTTCGTTCTTGCGACGTCCGATCTCGGCACGCTGGCGCTTGGGCTGGTGATCGCCGGCGTGTTCGGTGGCTTGATCGCGGGCACGTTGGGCGTCGATATCGGCATCGTCATCGTGCCGGTGCTCTATCATGTGCTCGCGCTGATCGGGGTGGACGAGACATTGCGCATGCATCTGACGATCGGGACTTCGCTGGCCGCGATCGTGCCGATCTCGCTCGCACCCATTCTCAGACCCGACCCGGACCGCGCAATCGACCGGGATGTTTTGCGGCGCTGGAGTGTGCCGTTGTTTGTGGGCGCGCTGATTGGGTGTGCGCTGGTGAGTATCTCAAGCGGACGCACGCTCGCACTGATATTTGCGGGCGCGGCATTTCTCATTGCGCTCCATTTCGCGTTCGGCGGCGAGAAGAGGCGGCTGGCAGACCGATTACCGGACGGCGCAGGCGGCATCGCATT
>Ga0302326_10018346_pt1 | contig 14512 bp, 15 predicted proteins | sample Palsa_T0_3_FD_202264 | JGI IMG/M metagenome (GOLD analysis project Ga0302326, IMG submission 202264) | Peat permafrost microbial communities from Stordalen Mire near Abisko, Sweden - Palsa_T0_3 | ecosystem: Environmental > Terrestrial > Soil > Palsa > Peat permafrost | place: Sweden: Abisko... | reverse complement strand
CCGGGTATTCCGATCTGGGAGGATCTGAAGAAGCGCGGCCTGGCCGAACCGGCGTCTCTGGCGGAATGGTCGGATATCGATCTCGGCAGCAACACGCTTCCGTGGCTGAGCGGCAGACCCTGGCAAACGCTGCAGCGCGGGATTTCTTACTTTCTGCTGAACAATCAGCTGAACCGGGCCCGCCGCCATTCCGAGTCCGTTACCTTCCGATGGCTGACCGGCATCGCGCGCGAGTCTCTGCACTGGCGGCTGCGCAACTACTCATTCGACTATCCCCTGGAGCTTTGGTTTTCGATGGCGAAGCGGTGGGTTGTCGTCCGCCGGTCGCTGCTCACTGGACAGGCTCTTTCCAACAGCCTTTCACGTACCGGGTAAACTGCGGCATGGCGGACGTTCTTCTTACTCACAGCAATCATCTCTACTCCGACCGCAAGCAAACGGCGAAGATGCAGCCCTATCCTCCGCTGCAGACGCTGATCGCGGCTGCGGTGTTGCGCGAGAACGGCATCGATCCGGCCCTGTTCGACCCCACACTCGAGCCGGGAGCGGAGCCGCCGATCGCAGCGTTTGAAGAGGCGCTTGATTTGCATCGTCCGCGGCTGGTCGTAGTCTGTGAGGACGACTTCAACTTTCTTTCCAAGATGTGTCTGACGCGAAACCGGGAACTTGCTTTCCGCGTGGCGGACGCGGCAAGGCGACGCGGCATACCGGCAGCCGTGCATGGTTCGGACGCATCGGATCACGTGCGGGAATTCACCGCTGCCGGTTTCTCATTCGTACTGATCGGCGAAGTTGAGCAGACACTCCTCGAACTTGCTCAGGGGAAACCACCGGATTCGATTGCGGGTCTGGCATCGGCGGGCGTGCTGACCCCGCGTTACAATCCTCCCCGGGCCGTTCGCGCGGATCTCGACTCTCTGCCGTTACCGGCGTGGGATCTTGTCGATATCGACCGTTACCGGCAGGCCTGGACATCCGCCCACGGTTATTTTTCGCTGAATATGGCATCGAGCCGCGGGTGCCCTTATCGCTGTAACTGGTGCGCAAAGCCCATTCACGGCCAAAACTATCATTGCCGGAGCGCACGGGCGGTGGCGGAAGAAATGCTCCTGCTGAAAACTTCCTTTCAGCCCGACCACATCTGGTTTGCGGATGACATCTTCGCGTTGTCTCCTTCCTGGACGCTCGCGTTCGCGAAGGCGGTGCAGGAACTGGGTGCGCAGCTTCCGTTCCGGATGCAGTCCCGGCCCGATCTGATGACGCGCGATACGGTCTCGGCGCTGAAGCAGGCGGGTTGCGCCGAAGTCTGGATGGGCGCCGAGTCCGGCTCGCAGGAAATCCTCGATGCGATGGACAAAGGCACGCGCGTAAGTCAAATCTACGAAGCGCGCGGGAATCTCCGCAAACACGGAATTCGCGCCTGTTTCTTCCTCCAGTTCGGATACCCGGGCGAGGAGTGGAGCGAGATTGAAGCCACAATCCGGATGGTTCGCGAAACCGCGCCGGACGATATCGGCGTATCGGTGTCTTATCCGCTGCGTGGCACGCGGTTCTACCAGAATGTGGCGGAACAGCTGGGTCCGGTTGCAAACTGGTCCGACAGCGGGGATCTGGCGATGATGTTCCGGGGCGCATATTCGAGTGACTTTTATCGCGCGCTCGCCCATGCGCTGCATCTGGAAGTTCGCGGCGGCGCGGGCGCCGGCCCCGCATGGGAGAAGGTGTATGCGATGGCGCCCCGCGAAACTGCGATCGCGTCATGAAGCTGCTGCTCACTCACGCTTACTTCATTGAGGCCGACCCTAAAGAGCAGCTGATCATGAAGCCCTATGCGCCGCTGGGGATCCTCTATCTTTCGTCGCATCTGCGCGCTAAAGGGTTCGATGTTGAGATTTACGATTCGACGTTCGGTTCACGCGAAGAATTGTTCCGTATATTGAACGACGGGCCTGCCGCCGCGCTCGGCATCTATGGCAATCTGATGACGCGCGGCAATGTGCTGGCGATTATCGCGGTGGCGCGTGCGGCAGGGTGGCGCGTGATTCTGGGCGGCCCCGAGCCGCCGAATTATGCGGAAGAATACCTGGCGGCGGGCGCTGAAGCGATTGTCGCAGGTGAGGGCGAACTTGCGGTGGAGCAGCTGATGGCCTCGGGGTTCGATCCCTCCGCGTTCCCTCATATCGAAGGAATTATCTATCGCAACGAGAAAGGCGCGGTGGTCAGAACCAGCCCGGCGCGTCTTATCGAAAATCTGGATGATCAGCCGTGGCCGGATCGTGAACGCATCGACATACCGCGCTACATGCGCACGTGGCGCGAGCACCACGGGAAGGCTTCGGTTTCGGTAATCACGGCGCGTGGCTGCCCCTACAAGTGCAACTGGTGCAGCCATTCCGTCTACGGCCACACTCACCGGCGGCGCTCTCCCCGGGCCGTTGCGGAAGAGGTGGAGTGGCTGCTGCGGCGGTATGAGCCGGACATGCTCTGGATCGCGGACGATGTTTTTACCATCCATCCGGGCTGGCTGTATGAATATGCCGCGGAGCTCAAGCGGCGCGGCATTCATATTCCGTTCGAGTGCATCACACGCGCGGACCGGGTGAACCAGCGCATTGCCGATACGCTGCGCGATCTCGGCTGCATGCGCGTATGGATCGGTTCGGAAAGCGGATCGCAGCGCATTCTCGATGCGATGCAGCGCGGAGTCACTGTGCAGCAGGTTCGTAATGCGGTGGCGATGTGCCGTGCAAACGGAATTCAGACCGGCATGTTCCTCATGTGGGGCTATGAAGGCGAAGACCTCAGCGATGTGGAGGCCACCATCGAACATGTCCGGGAATGCCGCCCCGATATCTTTTTCACCACAGTGTCTTATCCCATCAAGGGCACTCCATATTTCAACCGCGCCGCGGCGAAGCTGGTGAACCTGCAGCCATGGGCCGAGAGCACCGACCGCGAGATCAAAATTCAGGGAAGGCATTCCCGCCGGTTCTATCAATATGCCGATGAGCTTCTGAAGATGGAGATGTCGGAACAGCCAAATCCCGAGGCGATCCTCGCGGCGCGCGCCGGGCTGCACACTACTTACGCGGAAGTGGAAGCATGACCGCCACCGCTCAGTTTGACGCGATTGCCGCCCGTTACGACGAACTGTGGACCAACACCACTGCGGGACGGTTGCAGCGCGACGCGGTCTGGCGCCGTCTGGCGCTTTATTTCCGGGCCGGGGAACACATACTCGATCTCGGTTGCGGGACCGGCGAAGATGCGCTGCACCTCGAACAGGCCGGCGTCCGGGTCAGTGCTTTCGACGCTTCTCCCGCAATGGTGCGGGTGGCAAGAGAACGTGGCGTTGCCGCGAACGCTCTGGCGCTTGAAGACCTCGACAAAGTCGATGGCGCCTTCGATGGCGCGCTTTCCAATTTCGGCGCGATCAACTGCGTTGCGGAGCCGCACAAGCTCCGGGCGCCACTCGCGCGACTGATCCGTCCCCGCGGCTTTCTCGCCCTCTGCACGATCGGCCGTTTTTGTCTTTGGGAGACTGGCCACTTTCTCATGCGCGGCGAGCTTCGCAAAGCAACCCGCCGCTGGAGCGGAGCAAGCACCAGCGCCTCGCTCAATCTGCAAGTGTTCTATCCCACAACAGGGCGCCTTCGCAAAATATTCGCCCCGGACTTCACCCTGATCGAATCCACCGGAATTGGAATTTTCGTACCGCCCTCATATGGCGATACGCTTTCGAACACAACGCTCTCAAAATTCGCCGCGGCGGACCGCCGCATCGCACATCTCCCGGGTGTCCGCGCGCTTGCCGATCACCGCCTGCTCATTTTTAAACGGTGCTGACGATGCAGGGTGAGGCGCGGCGGCAATTTCTTAAAGACTACTCGCGAATCCGCCGGGCCGAGGGTCGCGGTTCGCCCGACCCCGAATACTATCGCGCGCTGCCATTCAAAGACCTGTCCGGCCTGAACAGCGCGCAGTGGGCAATCCGCGCGGCCAGCTACCGCCATCTTGAATCCCGTGTGCTCCCAGCCATCGAGAAGGAAATCGGACGCCCGCTCGACATTCTCGACCTCGGCGCGGGCAACGGATGGATGTCATACCGGTTGTCGCTGCGAAGCCACCATCCGGTTGCGCTCGATATCTTCGCCGATCAGAGCGACGGCTTGCGCGCGGTTCGGCACTACCCGCAACCATTCCCCTGCGTGGAAGCCGAGTTCGACTATCTGCCGTTCGCCGATGCCTCGTTCGACCTCGCGATCTACAACTCATCCATCCATTACTCGACCGACTATGTCCATACTCTGACAGAAGTGCGACGCTGCCTGCGCAGATCCGGAGGCCGTTTTCTCATTGTCGATTCGCCGGTCTATAAACGTCCGGAACACGGCGAGCGCATGCGGGCGGAACGTCATGAACAGTTCGAGCGGCAATACGGTTTCCGTTCGGACGCGCTACCCAGCATCGAGTTCTTCGACGAGAAGACCTTGGAAGCGCTTGCCACCGAACTAAAGATCGAGTGGACGCGCACGCGTCCCTGGTACGGCCTGCAATGGGCGCTGCGGCCGCTCAAAGCGCGCCTGCAGTCGCGCCGTCCGCCGTCGCAGTTTTTTATACTGACAGGCCGGTTCCGCAACCCGTGATCATTCTTTTTCATCCGCGCGCCGTCCGCCCGAAGAACCGCCGGTTTCCGCTTGCGATCCTCTCGATCGCCGCTGTTCTTGAGGGTAAAGAGGAATACATAATTGTCGACGGCAATCTGGACCCGCACCCGGACCGCACGATAGATAAGATCGTCGCCGAGCATCAGGTGGAGTTACTGGCGGTATCGGTCATGCCGGGGCCCCAAATGGTGGCGGCGATGGAACTGTGCCGCGAGTTCCGCGTAAAGCACAAATCTGTTCCGATCGTCTGGGGCGGCTACTTCCCGTCGCTTTACACCGAAGCGACTCTGAACGCAAACTACGTGGACTTCGCGATCAAAGGGCAGGGCGAAGAAGCCATCCTCGAACTCATCGCCGCTCTGCGCGGCAACAAAGCGTTCAACGGCATCGGAAACCTCTGTTACAAAGACATGTTCGGGTTGCATGTGCAGAACGCCACGCGTCCGCTGCGTTCGCCGAACGATTTCCCCGAACTCCCTTACCACCGCCTCGACCAGGTGGATAAGTATCTTCTGCCCACGTTTCTCGGACGCCGCACCGCCGTGCATCATGCCAGCATCGGCTGTCCCTTCCGCTGCCAGTTCTGCGGCGTGGTTCCCATTTTCGACGGCCGACAAAAAGTAGAAGCAGCCGAGCGCACGGCGGACGTTCTGACCCGCCTTCAGATAACGTACGGCATCGACGCGGTGCAGTTCTATGACAATAACTTCTTCCTGAACGAGAGTCACGCGTACCGGCAGGCGGAATTGCTTGTACCGCTGAACCTGCGCTGGTGGTGCGAAGGGCGCATCGACACCATGCTCCGCTATTCGGACGACACCCTTCGGCTGATTCGCCGCGCTGGCGCGAAGATGATCTTTTTCGGCGCGGAGTCCGGCTCCGACAAGACGCTGCTTGCGATGAACAAGCGCATCACTACAGACCAGACGCTCGATCTGGCGTCGCGCATCCGCAAATTCGATATCATCCCGGAATTTTCCTTCGTCGTCGGCAATCCGGACGATCCGGAACTGGACACACGCGAAACCATCGAATTCGTGCGCAAGATCAAGCGGCTGAATCCGGACGCGGAAATCATCGTGCAGCATTACATCCCGACGCCGCACCCGGACGGCATGTTCGGCAAGATCGACAGCAAAATCGAGTTCCCCCGCACGCCTGAAGAATGGGCCACGGACCGCTGGTTCAACTTCACCATCCGCAAAGATCCCCACCTCCCCTGGCTGCCCCGCCATGTAAAACGCCGTATCGACAACTTTGAGCTGGTGATCAATTCCCGCTGGCCAACCGTGCAGGACGTTCATCTGCCTTCGTGGGGCAGAGTCATGCTGCAATCCCTCAGCAGCTGGCGGTATGCGATGGGTATCTACGGCGCGCCACTGGAGCTGCAGTGGGCCCAGAAGCTCGTGGCGCTGCGCAAACCACGGTGGGAGAGTCTCTGATGCAGCTGGCTGCCGCTGATGCTTATCGGGTTCTGTCGCAGCATTACGACAATACGCCTAACGCGCTGCTAGACCTCGAAATGCGCGTTCTTTCGCAGCGCATCGGTTCAGTGGAAGGACTCCGCGTCCTTGATGCAGGATGCGGGACCGGCCGCTGGATGGCCTGGGCCGGGCATCGCGGCGCCCGGGTCTTTGGCATCGACGCGTGCTTTGAGATGACGCGGGAAGCCGCGCGCAAACCCGGAATCGCGGGCCGCGTGACATGTGCCGACATCAGCCGGATCCCGCTGCGCGATCACGCTGCCGACATCGCCATCTGTTCCTTTGCGATCGGATATCTGCCGGATGCGCGCCCCGCGATTGGGGAACTTGCACGTATCGCCCGCCGCGTGATCGTCGCCGATCTCCATCCCGAGGCGATTCGCCGCGGGTGGACGCGGTCCTTCCGCGCAGCGGGAAAGGTCTACGAAGTCGATCACTACCTGCACACCGCGGAAGAACTCGACAAAGCGGCATGCGGCGAAGGACTTTCCATGGTCTGGCGCACGGAACCGTCATTCGGCGAACCCGAACGCGGGGTATTTCAGCGTGCAGGCAAAGAGCTCTCCGAAGTACAAGACGTTCCCGCGGTCCTGATAACGGAATGGAACAGATAGTCACCCTGGCCGGGGGGCGGGTCACTCTCACAGCCCTGCGCGCGGAAAAGACGGACATCACTATCGGACGCGGGAGAATCCTTTCGCTTGCTCCCGCAACTGCCACCGAGCCGCGCCACGACCTCTCAGGCCACCTCATCCTCCCCGGACTGATCAACGCGCACGACCATCTCGAGTTCGGTCTCTTCCCGCGCCTTGGCAACGGACCTTACCCGAATGCCTCACAGTGGGCGGCGGACATTTACTTACCCGAAGCATCTCCCGTAAGAGAGCATCTTCTCGTATCGAAAAAAGTTCGCGCCACATGGGGAGGCATCAGGAATCTGCTCAGCGGCGTCACCACGGTAGCGCATCACAACCCGTGGGAATCTTCAATTTTCGGCAGAACCTTTCCCGTGCGCGTGGTGCGCCGGTATGGATGGGCGCATTCGCTCGCGTTCAGCCCGGATGTTGCGGACCGCCGCCGCCGCACTCCGGTGCGCTGGCCGTTTATTGTGCATGCCGCCGAAGGCACCGACGAAACAGCGCGCGCCGAAGTGGGGCGTCTCGACGAGATGGGCCTGCTGAACCGCAGAACCATGCTCGTACATGCCGTCGCGGCAGGGCTTCCGGAACTGGAAACTATTTCCATGCGCGGCGCTGCGATCGCGTGGTGCCCCAGTTCCAACTTGTTCACGCTCGGCCGCACGCTGTCGCCTGAAACGCTGCGCGGTGGTCTTCACATCGCCCTCGGCACAGATTCTTCGATGACAGCGGAGGGCGACCTGATCGATGAAATCAGGGTTGCCCGCGCCGCGGGTGAATTGAGCGCCCCGGAAATTTATCCGCTCGTCACCACCAATCCCGCCCGCGCACTGCGCCTGAACGAAGGCCAGGGATTGATCCGTGAACGCGGAGTGGCAGATCTGGTCGTGGTAAAGGATGAGGGACAGACCCCGGCCGATGCGTTGTCCGAACTGCGTCCCGAACTCGTGATCGTCGGGGGCAGGGTCATGCTGGCCTCGGAACGGTTCGCGTCCCTGACCGACGGCGATTTCCATCCCCTCGCGATCGAAGGCCGCGGGCGCTGGCTGGTGCGCGCAAAGATTCCCCGCTTGCGGGCGGCGGCCGAAGAAGCTCTCGGGCCGGAAATCCGTCTGGCCGGAAGGCGTGTATGCGATTAAATTCCGTGCTTGAGAAGATGCCGATTCTCATTCTCAGTCCCCACAGCCGCTGCAACTGCCGCTGTGTGATGTGCGACATCTGGAAAATCACGGATGCCATCGAAATCAGCGCCGACGATCTTCTGCGCCACGCAGGCGATATGGAACGGCTCGGCGTCGAATGGGCGGTCTTCACCGGCGGCGAGCCGCTGATGCACTCCGACCTGTTTCGCCTTTGCCGTGTTCTGCGGGAGCGTGGCATCCGCGTGAGCGTGCTTAGTACGGGGCTGCTTCTCGAACGCCACGCCGCCGCAATCGTCGCAAATGTGGACGACGTGATCGTCTCGCTCGACGGCCCGCCGGAAGTTCATGACCGTGTCCGCCGCGTTCCCGGCGCATTCGGTACGTTGCGAACCGGTGTAAAGGCCATCCATCGGCTGAACCCGGACTTCCCGGTCACCGCCCGCTGCACCATTCAGCACAGCAACTGCACCCGCCTGCGCGATACAGTCTCCGCCGCGCGCGAATCGGGTCTGCACAGCATCTCGTTTCTCGCCGCGGACCTGACGTCCACCGCCTTCAACCGGCCAGACGGCTGGACGCCCGAGCGCACAGCGGGAGTCGCACTCTCCCTCGAAGATCTCGCGGGACTCGAGCGCGAGATCGACGCCCTGATCACCGCCGGTGAGTGCGGCAACTTTGTAGTGGAATCGCCGGAAAAACTGCGGAGAATCGTTCGTCACTTCCGGGGAGCCGCAGTCGCGCCCTTGTGCAATGCGCCATGGGTTTCCGCAGTCGTCGAATCCGACGGCACTGTTCGCCCGTGCTTCTTCCATCCACCGATCGGGCGAATCGATGCGAATAACTCCCTGTTTGAAGTGATAAACGGAACAAGGGCGGTCGCCTTTCGCGCCGCCCTTGAAGTCGCTTCCGATCCGGTATGTCGCCGGTGTGTTTGCTCTCTGAACTACGTTCCGTGAACTAAGGACTGTAATCAGGCCTGGTGTGCGCCGGATCTGAGCTGCGGCGCGGTCTGCGCAACTTCCACATCCCAACTCCCGTCGAGGACCAACGCCCGTTCAGCTTCGGCCAGAGCCTCCGGACGACGGCCTGTAATTTTCGGAACGATGTCGTAGTGAAACAGGATGCCGGGAGTGATGACAAGGGGGATCAGCCCGGATAGCACCAGAAGCAGCATCGGCACCGGTTAGACGCCGCCAGTAAAGCCCGTAGAACGATTCCCGGCTGATAAGCTAACGCTTTCACCCCATCATGAAATCCCGCGTTCTGTCAGGCATTCAGCCGTCCGGAAATCTGCATATCGGCAATTATCTCGGAGCGCTCGCCAACTGGGTCAAAATCCAGTACGACTACGAGAGCATCTTCTGCATCGTCGATCTGCACGCGATCACCGTTCACCAGAATCCCGCCGAACTTACCGCAAAAATCCGCGAACTGGCCGCGCTGTTTCTCGCGGTCGGCATCGACCCGAAGCACTCGCGAATCGTCGTCCAGTCCACCGTGCCCGCCCATGCCGAACTCACCTGGCTGCTTACCTGCGTGACTCCGATGGGCTGGCTGGAGCGCATGACGCAATTCAAGGCCAAGGCCGCGGCGCAGGAATCCGTCGGAGACGGTCTCTTTCAATACCCGGTGCTCATGGCCGCCGATATTCTTCTTTACCAGGCCGCAATCGTGCCGGTCGGTGAAGACCAGATGCAGCACCTCGAACTCACCCGCGATATCGCGCAGCGCTTCAACTCTCTCTACGGTGAAACCTTCACGATGCCGGAAACAAAGCTGCCTTCCGTAGGCGCGAGAGTGATGGGGCTCGACGATCCCACTGCCAAGATGAGCAAATCGGCGCAGGGTTCGGGACATGCGGTCGCGCTGCTCGATCCGCCGGAACGCATCCGAAAGACCGTCATGCGCGCGACCACAGACTCAAACCCGGGCGTAGATTTCGAAACCATGGGACCGGGCGTGGAAAATCTGCTCAGCATCTTCCAGGCCTTCGCGGACTGGTCAAACGACCGGATGCAGGCTCACTTCGCAGGCATGCGTTACGGCGACCTGAAGAAACAGGTTGCCGAAATGGTGGTCTCGAAACTTGAGCCGATCCAGAGCCGGTACAAAGAAATCACCGCGGACCAGACGTATCTCAATCAGGTGCTCCGTGAAGGAGCCGAAGCCATAACGCCCATCGCCAACTCGACCGTAGATCTGGTCAAGCGCCGCATGGGCGTCTTCGCGTTCTGATCGGTCGGAGCCCGGTCAGAGCCTGGTAAGCTGATGCTAACCCAGCGCGCTCCATCGCATGAACGCGAGGGAGTCCACACGAGTCCACAATGGCAAGAGCTTCCGCTGCCCTCTAATCTGAGAACCGAACTTCTCGACTACTCTCCAAGGTGGCGCCACGAAGCTAACTATCTCCCGATTCCGGCGCACATATCGAACTACACCTCTCACCCGGCCTGATACACCTCTCCTGGCTCACCTCGGACCCGGTCGGTTTATCCCATTGCAGGACCGCTGTACCTCATCACCCCGGCGGGCGAGGCAGGCTCGAAGGGTTGATCGCAAGCGTGGGTGACCGGTGTAGCGGCGTTTTCCCGGCGCGGTGAAGAGCGGCCGGCGAATGCTTTTCTGGAGAGTACATCAGTCTCTACTCGTCATGGAATCATGGAGTTGAAGCTAAGTCCGCGACGTGCCGGGAATTTTTCAGGAACATTGCGCATTATATTCACTTGGCGCTTCCAGCAACTTGCGTAACTTTCGAGACACCGGATGCGAACTATAACCAGGATGACGTGTCCAGACAGGCAACGCCCAGAGAACTCGACAATCTGATGATCCTCTATCAGCAAGCCGACGCCGTTGCCACAACCGCTCTTATTGCAGCCGTTAGCCCGGCTTTGTATCGCTACTTTATTCACCATTGCCGGGATCGGGAGGAAGCAGCGGACCTGCTGCAGGAGACCTGGCTGCGATTGCATCGGATACGGCACACCTACAGGACGGGTGAGCCGGTACTTCCATGGCTCTATGCCATCGCGCGTCATGTTCGCGTGGACGGTTATCGCCGCAAGCGCCGTTTGGAATCGCATGAGCAGGCAATGGACATCCTTCCCGAAACCCCATCAGTCTCGGGGCCTGCCGGCACAGGTCTTCCCGGTTTTGCCGTATTGGTTGCCGCACTTCCGCCCGCACAGCGGGAGATTGTTACCATGCTGAAAGTCACGGGAATGAGTCTCGAAGAAGTTGCACGGGCAACCCGATCGACCGTGGGCGCCGTGAAACAGAAGGCGCATCGCGCGTACAAGAAACTTCGGGCGCTGAGGAGCGGGCCGGACACGCCAGGCAGGGAGGCGCGGCGAGATGACGCCTGATGAGCTATCCGCCGTGCAGGAGCGCATAACGCGTCAAATCCTCGCGGACCTGCGGCCCGTCTCGCCGATCCCCCGGAACTCCGTCCTTATCGCCGTTCTGTTACTGATCGCCGCGGCCGTCGTTGCCACAGGGGCATGGCATGAAGGTACAGCTGGAATTCGTGCTCAATCGGAGGTTCAGTTCGTGATGGTTTTCGGTCTGCTCGCAGTCGCGCTCGTTGCGGGTGCGACACTTGTCGCCAGCTGGCTGGTACCTGCCGGGCGCTATTACCGTCTACCCGCCGCGGTTTTGACCTTGAGCACTCTTGCGCTGCTCGTGGCCTTTGTGTTTCTGTTTCCCTACGAATCGAATCCGAATTTTCTTGCGGTCGGGTTGACCTGCTGGAGAATCGGGATGGCATATTCAGCCGGCGCAGCGCTGCTGTCATTCCTCGTGCTGCGCCGCGCGGCGTGGCTCTCGCCCGTTGTTTTGGCGGCTACATCCGGCATGTTTGCGGGACTCACCGCCCTGACGGTGCAGGAAATCTACTGCCCGTATCTCGACGCTGGACACATTGCCGGCTTCCATGTGGGAACGCTTGTTTCCGCGACGCTGCTCGGCACGATATTCGGGGTTACCCTTCCCCGCATTTTTGAAAACATGAAATGGAGAACAAAATGACTATGAAAATTATTGCTCTGATCGGACTCGCCTTGGGCCTCTTCCTGGTCCACACCGCCGGCACTGCGGAAACGGTGCCGCACTCACCGGTGCTGGTCGAACTGTTTACATCCGAGGGCTGTTCCAGTTGTCCTCCGGCGGACGCGCTCCTCAAGCAGTTGGACGCGGCCAACGATCCCCAAAGCCCGCAAGTCATCGTGCTCAGCGAGCACGTCGACTATTGGAACAGCATCGGCTGGAAGGATCCGTACTCGTCCGCCGCATTCAGTGAACGCCAGGGTGTATATGCGCAAAAGTTCAATCTCAACTCCGTATACACTCCGCAAATGGTTGTAAACGGAACTGCGGAATTCGTCGGGAGCGATGGCCGGGAGGCGAAAGCTAAAATCGCGGCCTCGGGCGCGCACCAGGCCGCCGTTCCCGTCAGCCTGTTCGCCGTTAGTCCCGGAATCGTGCGCGTTGAGATCGAAAAGGCATCGCCCGGGTCTATATCCGGCTCCGCGGACGTGATCGTGGCGGTGGCATCGAACGAAACGAGCACGCAGGTGACAAGCGGTGAGAACGGCGGACGGAAGCTTCATCATGTCGCGGTGGTTCGCACGATGAAGACGGTTGGTGAGATTCGGGATGGGCAGCACTTCAGCAAGGAAATCGACCTTGGGAAGAATTCGGGCGGTCTCCGAATCGTCGCCTGGGTGCAGCAGCAGGGTCAGGGCCGGATTTTGGGCGCGGCGATGCGCTCGATGGCCGTAACTTCCGCACCCGTAAATTCCGATACCGTAACTTCTGAGCCGCGTGCGGCGAAGTAAACGGAGAGGGACCATTTCAGTCACTCAAAGGTAAACGCAGATGACAAAGAAAGCTCTGTTGAACATATCTCTTGGTTTCGCTCTCGTGGCCACCCCCGCCGCCGCCCTGGCCTTTACTCCACAGGATGCATCCATGCCCAGGACCGACGGCAAAATGGATGGAAAGACCGACGGTAAGATGGACGGCAAGATGAAGAAGGACAAAAAGAAGAAAACCGATAAGACCAATGGCAAAATGGGCGGAAAGATGGACAAGCAATAACAACTGCCGATTCCGGCCCGATCGGTGCAGAGCGCCCGCGAGGATTCCCGCCGCGGGCGTTTTCGTTTTTACGTCACTCCTCTGAGTCCCAGCCTACATCTCCCGCCGGCAAGATCCGCCGGTTCAAGAGGACACCTCGAGTGACTTATTGACCAGCGTAACTTTATCCGCGGATAGCGCACGGGGCATCGGCCCGACTGCCAGTTTTGCTCCGTAACTTTTCCGTCGGGAATCGCGAACTACCTGGTGAAGTTCATTCCCTTTTCAGAAAGACCATGGATCGTCTCAAATATATGAATTATCAAATCGTCAGTCATCGTTTGCTGCTTGCCTGCGCCGGCACGGTATTTGCATCCGCCGGCTTCGCCCAGACCACGGCGCCGGGAGCGGTGTTCATCATGAACAACAGTGCGAAGAAAAACGAAGTCATCCAGTACGCTCGCCTGGCTACTGGAGCGCTCGTCGAAGTCCGCACCGTTGCGACGGGCGGCCGCGGCAGCGGCGGCGTCACCGACCCGCTTGAATCGCAAGGCGCGCTGGCGCTGAGTCAAGACCACTCGATGCTCTTTGCGGTGAACGCCGGAAGCGGCGATATATCCTCCTTCCTGGTATTCCCCACAGGCCTCGAGCTTCTCGGCAGGGTTCCATCCGGCGGGGCTTCACCTGTGGCAATCGCCATTTATGGCAACCTGCTCTACGTTCTTAACTCCGGTGTCAGCAGCAATGTCACGGGATTCGAGATCGAAGCTACGGGCGAACTCAGACAGATACCGGATTCCACCAGATTCCTTTCCACAAACACATCCGGCGCCGCGTCGATCTCCTTCAGTGCCGATGGGAAATTCTTCGCCGTGACCGAGCGTTTGACGAATAACCTGGACACATTCAATGTATTTGCGGACGGTACGTTATCGCCGATTGTGACGAATGCCGCTGCTGTTCCGGGTCTCTTCTCCGTATTGTTTGCGCCGAACGATGTCGTCGTTGCCGTCTCGACCGGGGCGGCAGGCGCGACGAACGGATCGCTGCTGTCCACCTATTCGACTGCTGCAAGCGCGGCGCTGACGCCGATCACGCCGGGAGCCGCAACGCTGGGCGCGGCGGCGTGCTGGCATGTCTTGACGCCGAACAGCCGGTTCGTTTATGCGTCGAACAGCGCATCCGGCACCATCTCCGGCTTTGCGCTTGCTGCCAGCGGGGTGCTGAGCGCGATTCCTGGAACCATTGTCGCGACCAATCCAACCGGCAGCACCAATCTTGAGCTCGCGGTGAGCGCGGACGGACGGTTCCTCTACAGTCTGAATGTGGGAACGGGAGTGATCGGGATCTTCTCGATTCAGACGGATGGCACCCTTGTGAGCGCCGGCGCTGCGGGCGGCGTTACCCCGGGGGCCGGCTTCGAGGGTATCGTCGCTTACTAGCCAAAAATGTCTGCACGCGCGGAATCGGGCGGTAATCCGCGCGTGCATTCCAAAGCAAACTGC
>Ga0302326_10018345_pt1 | contig 14512 bp, 13 predicted proteins | sample Palsa_T0_3_FD_202264 | JGI IMG/M metagenome (GOLD analysis project Ga0302326, IMG submission 202264) | Peat permafrost microbial communities from Stordalen Mire near Abisko, Sweden - Palsa_T0_3 | ecosystem: Environmental > Terrestrial > Soil > Palsa > Peat permafrost | place: Sweden: Abisko... | reverse complement strand
CGCCGAAGGTTTCCAATCGCTGCGCATCTTGCGCAACTGCGGCGTTCGCTACGATTAGATTGAGAGCAGACAGAACGACCAGCCGGCACAACCATCTCGTTCTCATAGGTGCGCTTCCGGTTCGCCTCAGTACTAAGGCGGGGTTCCCTTTTTGACTTCAAGAACGGCACTATAGTACATCCGTCTCGCCTGTTCGCGACACTGTGAAACGAGTTTTCATCGAGAGCACTCCTGACGGTCTACCGGCCGCAGCAGCACAGCAGCCCTAGCAGCCCGTGGCAGAAGTGTGAAACTCGCCAAACCGCGTTCGTAACTTATTCAAACAGCAGGGCCGCATGTTGCGATATTTGAGAAGAGGAGCATTGCACCACGGGCTGCTAGCCTATAATATCCCACTTTGTGGTATATACCACTACATGGGATAGCTACCGCGCTTCTCCGCTGTGTCATTCTGGGCGATGAGCTTGCCCTGAGCATGCCGAAGGGACCCCTCTGTTGGCTTCACAGTTTGCTGGAAGACTCCTGGCGGAGGAGAGTTCAGGTAGAGCTGGCCTTCAGGCCAGCGTCTAGGTCTCGCGTTTCTTATCCTGAGCCGGCTTCAGCCGGCGGCACGGGGCCTTGTTTCGACTATTTCAGCAAACTGGTCGGGCCGCGGTATTCCTGTAGGAGCGCCGTTCCACAAGCCGCGAAAAAAGTCGCTGTCAACGGATCCTCACCAGATCGTCTTCAGCAATGAACAATCCAGCATCCGCTGATCGGCAGTGACCAACGGCAAATTTTCCGCGCGTGCCGTGGCGGCGATGATGCGATCCATGGGGTCGGACGGAAAATCAGGCGGGAAATAAACCGTCAGCAGTGCGATCTCTAGTGTGATGGGTTTGATCATTACGTCGGCGATCAAGTCTTCAATGGTGGACTCGATGCTGCCACGCAAGCCCACTCTTCCCCGGCGAAGAAGCCCAGCCACCTCTACCAAAGTAATCGCACAAATCGCCGGTCCGTCCGATGCTCTGGCTCTTCGAATCGCCGCAGCGGCCGCACGTGACAGTTTGTTCACTCGAAGCTGCGACCACACCAGGACATGAGTATCGACAAGGATCATTTCAGCATATCGTAGTCTTCCAGCGGGAACACTGGCTTAATCAGATCGTCGGGATCGCCGACAATTTTGATGATGCCCTCCCAACGCCCGAGGAAGTCATCCTTCCTCCTGGTTTTGTTGCCGTTGCGGGGCGGACCCACTTCAACCAGCGGCTTGCCCCACACCGTTACCAGCACGGGCTTCCCGGTATTGGCGACCTCACGCATCAATCCCAGGCATTTAGCTTTGAACTCACCGGCGGCGACTTGTTTGATCTTGCCAATATCTGTCGCTTTCACCGCGCTCTTTTTCTTCGCTGGGGGTTTCGACGCCATATGGTCACCTCCAGATGACCATGGTCATTTTAACTTGGATTAGCGTCTTAATCGAAAAATGGTGCGACTGACCCACCACTAAACTAGCCGGCGAAGGTGAAGGGTCACCGTCTTCCGTTTTCCAGAGTGCAGGATTGTCATCGCAACCGCGCTTCCAGGGTGCGTCAACAATTTCGCTACCTCGTATAACGGTGGCAGAGGCTTGCCATTGAGGGTTTGCAGGACATCTCCGGTTTCCAGGCCTGCTTCTGCAGCGGGGCTGCCGGGGTCGACTGCCGCAACCTTGATGGTCTTCCATTCCGGACCCTCCGCGACCAGTCGCAGGCCGCTGGCATCCCCATCAAACGGGTCGGCATAGCGATGGTTGGGAGTAAGACTCATGGTTTTGTGTTCGTAGTCCCAATCGACCGTGAAGCGGCTCAGGATGCCTGCTCCAATGAATCCGGCCAGGTCGGGCATGGCCAGCACTCCCGCGACCTCGCGCGGGACTATGGCGATCGGAGCGCTGAGGTGGAACGGACCCAGATCCACGCCCGTGATGCGCAGCAACTGGAACTCAATCGTGCCTCCCACGGCCTTCATTGACGGCATGTCCACATAAGGGTGGCCTGCTGCAATCGCAGGGTGTGCCTCAAGAAATTTCCGGCTGAGAAGCATGGCGCCGGTCGTCCCGCTGTCCACTATAAAAAGCGCAGGAACCTTCTCGCCGCTCGCCGTTTCAAGAGTTGCGGTTACGAAAGGCACTCCGCCGTTGATGGTGAGTGGAATTGACGCCGCGGCTGCCGGAAGCGCACCCCCCCTGAGAAACGTCACCGCACCTTGTTCGTAATCAACGCGGATCTTAAAATTCTGAAACAGGCTGTTTCCAAAGATTGCGTCAACTGGATGCCCTGTCTGCTGGCTGATATAAGCAATGGGCAGCGCGGCAACTTGTTGATCGCCGAGTTTCACCTTCTTGTCAGGTCCCCACGCCAACTGAACACCCTCGAAATGATGCAGGGTCTGGTCCTCGCCTTTACCGATGCCTTGTGCCGTGGAACTCGTGGTCGGCTTGAGTTTGAGTTCAGCTGCTAGTTCGGGAGCAAGGATGTTGACGGACGGGACAGTATCCAGCGCAACATCAAGCCGGGGCGAGTCGTTGATATATCCAGGCATGATAATCAGGTTCGAAATCACTTCTACTTTGAACGCTGTTCCGGTGGTGGTATCGGAAGTTTGGGCCAACCCTGCATGTGGACACAGCAGCAACGCCGTCAGGAAAGCAAGGCCCGCGACGCTGTTCGCTAACGCAAATTTGTGGACGTAGCTCATCGTTGGCCTCCAGCACCGCCTCGACGAAAGACTGCCAATTCCTTAACGTGGTCACATCGCTGCATTCCTCGGAAGCACCACCCGCCGTCCCTCAATCCTGTACTTCCCTTCCAGCACCATCCTGATCCCCTCTGTGTACGCAGTGTGCTCCTGCTCCAAAATCCGCGCAGCCAGCGTATGTTCGTCGTCGCTGTCGAGCACCGGAACGACCTTCTGCACAAGAATCGCGCCGTGATCCAGGTTCTCGTCGACGAAGTGTACGGTACAGCCGGAGACCTTCACGCCGTAGTCGAAGGCCTGCTTCTGCGCGTCCAGCCCGGGGAACGCCGGCAACAGTCCCGGATGAATATTGAGAATGCGATTGGAAAACTGCTGCACGAACCACGGCGACAGCAGGCGCATATATCCGGCCAGACAGACGAGATCGACTTCGTGTTCGCGCAGGGCCGCGACCACCTGGCGGTCGTGCTCCTGGCGCGCTATGCCCTTCGACGGAATGACTAACACGTTCAGCCCACGCCGCCGCGCCGACTCGATTCCCGCCGCGTCAGCCCGGTTGGAAATGACGAGTGCGATCTGCGCCTCGAGCTTGCCCGACGCGACATTGTCGGCGATGGCCTCAAAGTTCGACCCCCGCCCGGAAAGAAGAATGCCAAGGTTCTTCATGGTGACATGCGAATGATAAAGCGAAGTGAGGGCATTGTCAGCGCCTTAAAGATTGCTATTCCTCGGTGGAAGCGCTGGGCTTCAGCCCAGCGAAACTCGCGCGCTTTGTCGATGGCTTCAGCCACGGAATCTGCTGCTGCCGACAACCGCCAACTCTGCAATGTCATCCGAGTGTTTCGCGGTGCCGCTCTTTTCGCCGTGTCATCCTGACCGAGCTTTTCGTGGGGTTGCTTTTCGCTGTGTCATCCTGAGTGGAGGCGACGCCGACTTTGCGTCGCCGGAGTCGAAGGCCCCCTATTCGTACATAGGTCTTCGCTAGTGCGCCTCTTCTGCGGAGTGCAGGGGTTGAATCACGCCCCCACGCCGCCCTACCCGTGCCCCTGCACCAGCGCATGGGTCACCGCGTGTACGGACAGAGCGATTCGATTGGCCACTCCCACCTTGCGCAGAAGCTGCGCTATGTGTGCCTTGACAGTGCGTTCAATGATCCCCAGCTCGTCGGCAATTTCGCGATTCGAGCGCCCCGCGACCAGCAACCGCAGCACTTCGCGTTCGCGCTCGCTGATCTTGCTTTCGATCCGCGGATGGACGCGGCGCTGGGAAATCGTGGTCCGCTCGATAAAGAACGCCAGGATGCGTCTCGGCAACCACACCGACCCGAGGTGAACTTCATGCACAGCCTTCCTGAATTCATGCGCCGGAGCCTCTTCGGAGACATAGCCCTTGGCTCCAGCCGCGACCGCCCGCAGGATGTCCTCGTCGCGATTCCTCGCTCCGGTCACGATGATACGAATGTTGGGGCGCCCCGCCTTCAGCGCGGACATGCCCGCATAAAACACCGCGCCGCGATCCACCGCCATCAGCACAACATCGTCGCCTGGACTCTCCAGCACCGAGCTGACCGTCGTGGCGCGCAACTTGATATCGGGATCGGAAGCGACAATCGCGCGCAGTCCCAGGTAGCGTACGGGGTCACTTTCCACAACGGCGACTCGAATAATATTGCGCGATACTGGTTTCATGAATCGTGTGGTCGCAACTACTCTATAGCACTTTTCTCGGGATATTCCTAGCAAGGAAGTGGTATAAAGATGCGATCGGAGCGCGAAAGCTGGCCGAAGAGCAGCTTCTTCCAGAGGCTCGCAATATTGCAGCAGTCATGCGAGCAGTCATGCGCCGTATGGGGCAGGAGTTTCCATGGTACCCAATTTTTTTCGCTGTGCTGGATTACAACTTGTTTTGGTTCTTAGCTGCATCTGTCTCCCGGCAGTCGGAAGGTCTATAGCTGTCGCCTCGCCGGCTCAGACCCAGGCCGGTCAAACCCAGACGGGGCCCATCGACGAGCCCCGCAGCGCCGAGCACGAGCCCAGCGGCCCTCCCATTGCCAAGGGCGCCGCGGCCATCACGCAACAGGACGCGAAGTGTTCCAAGCGGCTCATCGTCAACGCCGATGCCTTGTTTAAGCCAGGCCGCTGGACGTTGAATCCCGATGGAGCGGAAACCATGCAAGCACTCGCTCCCTTGGTCGTGAAGGCCGGTAAGCATCCGGTGCGGATCGAAGCCTTCACCAGTTCCACCGCCTCTGACCGCGACAATCAAATCGTCGCCCAGCGGCGTGCCATCACCGTTCGCGGCTGGCTCAGAAACAATGGCTACGTTCCCGTGGACACTCCAGTCGAGGGATTCGCCAAACACAGTGCGAACACCGGCCCAACCGCAGAGAAAGCGGCCGTCGCTGGAAACTCCGCTCGCGCGCCCGAAGATTCAGACAATCCCGCTGGCGCGTCGAACGATCAGCGGGTGGAAATCATTTTCGACACCTGCCATTAGAGTTCGCTTCCCCCCCGCGAGTCCGAAGAACGTCCGCTGAAAATGCCGTCTCCATTCAGCCGCCGATCTTGCCCATCGAAGCCCCATCCGCGCCATTCACTGCATACCCGCTTCACTCACCGGGGTGAGTTACGACACTGCGCCCCAGCGCTCATCCACGCGACAATTCCTATAACAAGGAGCGCGGCGGTGCGCCCTTCATAAACCCGCTTTCTATAACACCATTCATCCGCCGTCGCGCCTACTCCACTCCCAGAGGTGAGCAGAAACGTGAGCACCCAGACTGTTTCTCCGGAAGTCACTCTTGCCACACTGTCCTCCGACACAAGGCGACCGGCTTCGTCACTTCGTAAGCGGCCAGGGCTGCACATCCTGCAACCGGAAGTCACCTATACCGGCGCGCCCATCAAGCCGTTGCAAAAGGGCCTTCCCAAGCAGACCGAATCGCTCTGCCCGGAGTGCAAGAAGGTGATCCTGGCCGATATCTTCGCCGACGGCGGCCAGGTCGTGATGGCGAAGTGTTGTCCCGACCACGGCCAGTTTCGCGACATCATCTTCAGCGATGTCGAGCTCTACCTCAAGATGGAGGAGTGGAACTTCGGCGACAACCTGGGATTGTCGAATCCGCAAGTCGAGGGCGGCACCACCTGTCCGGACGATTGCGGACTGTGCAGCATGCACACCTCGCATACCGCGCTGGCCAATGTTGATCTCACCAATCGCTGCAATCTCACCTGTCCGGTGTGCTTCGCCAACGCCAACGTTGCGGGCTATATTTACGAGCCCGACCTCGAGCAAATCCGCACCATGCTGAACACGCTGCGCGGCGAGCGTCCGGTGGATGGGCGTGTGGTGCAGTTCTCCGGCGGCGAGCCCACCATCCATCCGCAATTCTTCCAGATCCTGTCGATGGCTCGCGAGATGGGCTTCACCCACATTCAAGCCGCCACCAACGGCATCGAACTGGCGAACATCGAGTTTGCTCGCAAAGCGAAAGCCGCCGGCCTGGCAACGCTCTATCTTCAGTTCGACGGCGTCACCGATGACATCTATCGCCGCGTGCGCGGAAAGTCGCTGCTCAACATGAAGATGCAAGTCATCGACAACTGCCGCGCCACCGGCATGAAGATCGTCTTTGTGCCGACGATTGTGAAGGGCCTGAACGATCATCAGGTCGGCGACATCGTTCGCGTGGCCATCGAGAACGTCGATACCGTCTCGGGCATCAGCTTCCAGCCAGTCGCCTTCACCGGACGCATCGCCAAGCACGAACTGCTGGCCAAGCGCTTCACCCTGTCCGACCTGGCGCGCTGCGTCAGCGAGCAGACCGGCATCACCGATCCGCGCGCCGATTGGTTTCCGCTGGCCTGCGTCACGCCGTTCTCCAAGCTGACAGCGGCGCTGCGCGGCACTGGCGTGCCCACCATCTCATCGCATCCGCACTGCTCGCTTGGAACCTACTTCTTTGTCGACGAGAAGTCGAAGAAGGCCGTGCCTATCACGCGCTTCGTCGACGTACCCAACATGTTGCAGGACATGGAAGAGCTGTCGCGCTCGGCGGGCAAAGCGCGCTTCAAGCTCTACAGCAAAGTGAAAGCCTGGAACGCGCTGCAGACGCACTTCAAGCCGCAGTTCGCACCACCGGGACTGACGTTCAGGAAATTCCTTCAAACCCTGCAAGGCATGACCAACAAGAAACTGGGCCGCGATGGCAAGGACGGCACCTTTACCTATCGCACGCTACTGGTGGCCGGCATGCACTTTCAGGATGCCTACAACTACGACATCGAACGCGTAAAGCGCTGCGTGATCCATTACGCCACGCCCGACGGCAAGCTGTATCCGTTCTGTACCTACAACTCGGGCCCGTGCTACCGCGAGAAAATCGAGCGCCAGTTCTCGACGTCGGTGGGGGGAAGCAACTAGCAACTAGTTCACCTACCTAATCTAGAGTTTATCGGCTCTTTTGACTTCGTGGCTATAACCAGCGACCGCAGCGTCGGCGAAAAGCGTGGAGTGCCAGCAATCGAGCCCCGCGAAGCGGGACGGCGACAGGATAGCCCAGCACGCAGCGGGGGCCCCGGTTCGCCGCTTTTTGGCGAACTGGGGAAGCGGAGTGCTGGGTTTAGTGGGAAAAGTACCCGAGTCCCCCGGGGACGACACGGTTCTCACGCAAACTCCTCAGTCCGTGCCGCACGGATCGTCAAAGAACCCGGGCTTTAGCCCCTGAGGGAAGCGCTTTTTGCGGAGCTAGGGCCTGGCGCAAACTCGACGTTCTACCAATCCTTCGACTTACTTCGCCGGAACCAGCTTCGCCTTCGGCCAGGCTGCGTCCTTCGCCTGCGCCTTGCGCGGCCCGCACGTCGTGCTGCCCACCAACTCGGGCGCGTGGTCGTCATCGCGCTTAAAGATGTAGGCGCGGATCTTGTAGCAGACATCGTCGGGAGTCGAAAGTGCATTCTCGTCGCGCGTCTTGGCCGGAGTTAGTTCGAACGACTGCTCACTCTGGTTCAGCGAGTCCAAATTCTCAAGGCTTGCAATCATCGCCGAAGGTTCGACGGGTTGGGCTGCGCGGTCAGCAGCCGCTGACAGGACCATCGACAGCAGAAGGAATCCGGCTAGAGGCATGGTGAGCCCTCCTGTGGGGAATCATAGCACCGAAGCTACGCCTCCGAGCTGCAATTTGGGACGAGTTGCAGCAGCCGGACTTTCCCGTTACGCGGCGGGCTTGCGACGCGACTTGGCCTTCTTCGCCGCTACCGCCTTCACTTCCGACTCCCGCTGCGCTGCCTCCACGCGTTGCGGCGCCTTCTTCGGCACTTGCGCCAGGCTTTCCTTCAGCGCGGCCATCAAATCCACCACCGGAGCCAGCTTCTTCGGCTTCTCCACCGGCGTAACCTCTTCGCCTTCCAGCCGGGCTTTGATCAGGGTCTTCAGGTTCTCCTCGAAGCTGTCATGATACTTCTCCGGCTCGAAGTCGCCGGCGAGCGCTTCAATGAGCTGGTGCGCTACTTTCACCTCGGCGTCCTTCAATTCGACGTCGGGCCGGCCAAAGTTCTCCAGGTCCTTGACCTCGTCTTTGTAGTACATGGTGTGCAGCATCATGCCGCCCTTGTAGGGACGCAGAAACACCGTGTACTCGCGGTTATGCATCGTGAGCTTGGCGATGGCGACGTACTTGGTCTCTTCCAGCGCCTTGCACAGCAGTGCATAAGGCCGGCGGCCGGCTTCCTCCGGCGTCACAAAGTAGGACGACTCGAAGTAGATGGGATCGACGTCGTCGGCCTTGACGAATTCCAGGATCTCCATGGCTTTGGCGGTCTTGGGCTCGATCTTCTTGATCTCCTCGGGCTCGATGATGACGTACTCGCCCTTGCGATACTCATAGCCCTTCACAATCTCATTGCGCTCCACCACCCGCTCGTCATGGGGACACCACAGCTGCTGCTTGATCCGCGTGTTGTCATCGCGGTGCAGCATGTGGAACGAGATGTGGTTACCGCGCGCGCCGGAGAACAGCCGCACCGGCATGGAGATCAATCCAAATGTCAGGTATCCAGACCAAACGGAAGATGCCATAGAGTCGTCCTTTTGCCAGTCAGTGCCCTATGGAAAACCGGGCACAATATCATCCGGCGCTGCCCCAAGCTTCGTCAAGAGCTATTCGTCCCATCGGCGGGGGAACCAAACTGCTTACTGCCTGGATCCGGATAAAGATAAATTGGATGCCGCCGGCGCCGCCTGTGCCGCTTGCCGCAGCGTGCGGTCACCTTCCCCCGCTCGCCATGCGATACTGAGCTTCCTGTGACAAGTCTCATCCATGCGAGGGGTTTGCCCGCGGCGGTTGTGGCCATCGGATTCGCCATCCTGGCTCGCCTTATGGGCACGGTCACGGACGGCGGCGCGATGGCGGGCGTGCTGGCGGCCTTCGTGCTGATGCTGGCGGGTGGATTCGCCGGATTCAGTCCACTACTAACGCTCTTCCTGCTGACCATGATCTCCACCCGCTGGGGCAACGCGCGCAAGCAGCGGTTGGAGGTGGCCGAACGCAAGCGTGGCCGGAGTGCGTCGCAGGTGATCGCCAACCTGGCGGCCGCGACTGCCTGCGCGCTGGCGGTAGTTTGGTTCCCGGAGCTGAGCGATCTGCTCCTGGTCGGCTCGATGGCGGCGCTGGCCGAAGCTGCCGCCGATACGGTTTCCAGCGAAGTGGGCCAGGCCACAGCGCGTGGAGCCTACATGATCACCGACTTCCGCGACGTGCCCATCGGAACCAACGGCGCCATAAGCGTGGAAGGCACCATCAGCGGATGCGTAGCTGCCTGCATCGTTTCCTGGGTCAGCGCCGCCTCAGGCTTGGTGGATTGGCGCTGGACTCCCGTGATTGCCTTCGCGGCAATCGGCGGCATGTTCCTCGACAGCGTCATGGGCGCCATCTGGGAAAATCGCGGCAAAGTCGGCAATGACACGGTGAACTTCGTCAGCACAGTATTCGCCGCCGACGTCGCGCTGATCGTAACAATCATCGTGGAACGCGTCAGCGGCTAGTCGCGAGCATTTTATCGTTGCAACCGCTCCGCAACTACAACTCACTCCGGAAACGCCGTTCGCCGCTAGTTTTGCGAAGCCTCGCCGCCGGTGCTGCCATGAGAACCTGACTTGGCTTTCGCCGATTTTGACTTGGAAGCGCTTGTTGCCCAATCCGAAAGTGCCACCCATTGCGAACAAGTGCCGCTTGATTGCTGCGCGCACACGTCGAAGGCATACACCGGATGGATCTCCCAACCTGACATCCGGCTCGGGTTGTCGCTGGCTGAGAAGCCCTGCTCGCCACAGATCTTGTGGTCCGCGTCATACATAAGCTGGCCTGACACGCGCACCAGCGTGGTGTGACCGATCTTCTGCAGATTGGTTACGGTCCAGCTTGTAGGCCGGTAGTGCGGTATCATCTCGGCGCTATTGCTCTGGCATTGGTTGGTAGTTCCAGCCTGAGGCGCCAGAGCAATATGAATGTCGTTGGAAGCTTCGTCGTTTTTTACTTCGCAATTGACGCTCTCGCCGCTGGTGAGGTCCGCATAGTGGGCTTCGACCACGTAGCCAACAAACTGCACCGCCGTACCTTCACCCCAGCTCACAAAGTCCGTGCGGCTGGCCGGCATATTTTCCTGGTCCCATTGCAAGTACCCCGGAAGCGCCGCTACCTTGGCTTGTTTGCTAAGAATGTCTTGTTGCGTAGTCGCCTGATAGGTCGTGCCCGCGCAGTAGTTGTTCTTTGTCTGGTTCTGCAGCGCCGATCCACCTTTGCCGGTGCCGGTAATACCGCACGAAGTATCGATCGGGCGTTGCGCTTCAATTGCCTGGAATGGATGGCAAGTCATGGGAAACTTGCTTTGCCCAGCCGCAAAGGTGCCCAGCACCATCGTGATTGCCACAAGCCACTGCAACCTCATACATCCTCCTAAGCGCAACGGCTACATCGGTCGCGGTAAGCATACCAGTTACCTCACAACCTCGGCACAATTCGTGCGCGTGCTGATTCGGAACACTCTACTAAGTTCGTAAAGTTTCGTTAGAGCACGCGGCTTTTGTCCAAATGCTGGGGCCGCAAACCGATCCTCGCGATAGTTAGACTCTGACCTCAGAAACTCGACTCGGCCGCAATTTTCGCCGCGTCTGTTCTGATCTTCCTCGTCGGTTTCAGGTTACAATCTACGGCAGTATTAGCTTCCAGAGCGAGGTCCCGCAGATGAAACAATCGCTCCTGACCGCCCTTGCACTCCTTCTTATATCCACCTTATCCGCTTGTGGCGGAAGCAGCGGAGGCAACATCCCGACGGGGCCCGCCGTCAGCGTATCCCCAGCGACGGCGAATGTGCAGGAGGGCGGGACGCAGCAGTTCACAGCTTCGGTGACCAACACCAGCAGCACGACCGTGACTTGGCAGGTCAACGGTGTTGCGGGCGGCAATGCGACGACAGGAACCATCACCAGCACGGGACTCTACACCGCTCCGGACGTCATTCCCAGTCCAGCCAGCGTTACCATTTCTGCGGTGTTGCAAGCGAATTCGTCCATCTCAGGCAACTCCATAGCCACCATCACGGCCGTGCAGTTCAATAACGCCTCGCTGAAGGGCAACTACGTCCTCAGTCTTACCGGTATCGACTTGAATGGGAATGCCTTTTTCGCGGTCGGAGCGATTACGGCTGATGGCAACGGCAACATCACCGCCGGCGAGGAAGACTTGAACGATGTTTCGTCGGGATATGTGCTGGCCTCCTCCGTTACCGGAACTTATACTGTGACCTCCGACGGGCGCGGCACACTGAACCTGAGTATTCCGGCGATCGCTCCGACCACATTCTCCTACGCCTTTGCCATCCAGGCGCTCAACAACGCCGTCCTGAACGAAATCGACAACAATGTCGTCAACGCCTCGGGCAATCTGGAGGGCCAGACCAGCGGCACTCCTCAACCTTCAGGAAACTATGCTTTTGGCTTCGCCGGAAGCAGCGCGAGCTGTGGTCCGCTGAACTCGAACGGCATTTTCAGCATGACCAGCGGCAGCGTCAGCGGAGTGCAGGACGCGAACTGTGGGGGCTCAATCACCCAGAATCAATCGCTGAGCGGCTCTTACGGCAATATCGACGGCCTGGGACGCGGCACCGCCTCGCTGTCCATCAGCACCGGCAGATCGAGCTTTGCCTATTACGTGGTATCGGCCAACCGTTATCGTTTCATGTCTCTCGCTGCGACCGTATTTTTCCTGGGCAGCGCCGATTTGCAAACCCAGTCCTCGTTCGCCGGCAGCGATTTCAACGGCAGTTACGTCGTTAACTCCTCGGCGAACACGGTGGCCGGAGTCTCTTATTCGCTCATCCAGTTCAACGCCTCGGGAGGGAACATTTCCACCGGCTATTACGACGTGAACGATACCGGCAGTGTCGGAAACAGTTCGTTGACCGGCGCATACAGCGTCGCCTCCAACGGCCGCGTATCAGGTTCGTTCACCGTAAGTCCGCTGACGTTGCCTTTCGCCATGTATATGATTTCCCCGAGCCAGGCCTACTACCTGGATGAGCGGACGATCGCCATCGGTGGCGGAAATGTGTACGCGCAGAGCTCGGCGGTGACCAGCAACGCGGCCTGGGCTGGCAGCTACGCCACCAGGCAGTTTGGCTATTTCATCGCTGCCGTCGGGATCCTGCCGGGAAACAGCACCAGCGTCAGCGGACAGATTTCCGCGGACGGCAATGGAACGCTGGCTGGAACGCTGGACATCAACGATCCCTCGGGCGTCTTCCCCGGCCTCACCCTGCAAGGCACCTACAGCGTGGGCAACGTAGCGCCGGGCCGTACCACCGTCGCCATCACCACTTCGGAGGGCACGCGCAACTACATCGCCTACGTCGTCAGCCCGACCCAGGTGTTGCTGCTGGAGACGGACAGCAACCTCACCGCAGGCGGCAATGCCATCCGCCAGTTCTGAGGAGAACCGCTGTTTGCAACTCGCTTTTCGTCTTCCATGAAGCAACCGATTCGCATTGTCGGCGCCGGACTCGCCGGCTCGGAAGCGGCCTGGCAATGCGCTCGCCGCGGTATCTCCGTCCAGTTGTTCGAGATGCGGCCCGTGCGCTCTACTCCTGCTCACCAGACCGCAAATTTCGCCGAACTCGTCTGCTCCAACTCGCTGAAGTCTGACACCGAAAACACCGCGCCCTGGCTGTTGAAAGAGGAGATGCGGCGTGCCGGGTCGCTGTTGATGGAAATCGCGCAACAGACAGCCGTTCCCGCCGGTCACGCGCTCGCCGTCGATCGTGAAAAGTTTACCGAAGCGGTTACGGCAGCGATTGAACGCGAGCCGCTCATTCAGGTTGTTCGCCAGGAAGTAACCACCATCGACGAAACCGGTGCGATCACTGTCGTCGCTACAGGACCGCTCACCTCCGACGCGCTCGCCGTCGAGATTCTGCGCCTGAGCGGAACCGAGCAGCTCTATTTCTACGATTCCATCAGCCCCATTGTCGAAGCGGATTCGATCGATATGTCGCGGGTGTACATGGCCGCGCGTTACGACAAAGGCAGCGCCGATTACATCAACTGCCCGATGACCAGGGAGGAATACGACCGCTTCCTGGATGCGCTGCTGGAGGCGCAATCGGTGGAGGAGAAAGAATGGGAAAACCTGAACTACTTCGAGAGCTGCCTGCCGGTGGAGGAGATTGCGCGCCGCGGCCGTGACACCTTGCGCTTCGGCCCGATGAAGCCGGTTGGGCTCCGCGATCCGCGTACCGGGCAGATGCCCTACGCTGTGGTACAACTTCGCCAGGAGAACCTGCGGGCTGACTCCTACAATGTGGTAGGTTTCCAAAATCATCTGAAATTTGGCGAACAAGCACGCATCTTGCGGCTTATCCCTGGCCTAGAAAACGCAAAGTTCCTGCGCTACGGGCAAATCCACCGCAACACTTACATCAACGGACCTGCGCTACTGCGTGAGACCTTGCAGATGAAGGAAAATCCCAACGTGCTCATCGCCGGACAGATTTCCGGCGTGGAAGGCTATGTTGAATCGATCGCGACGGGCCTGCTGGCCGGCATGCACGCGGCCGCCCTGGCCGTGGATGCCGACCCGGTGCCGCCGCCGCGCGCAACTGCGTTCGGCGCACTGGTGAACTACATCTGCCATGCCGATGCCAAGAACTTTCAGCCTGCAAATATTACTTTCGATCTCCTTCAGCCGCTGGACGAGGAAACGCGCCGCCGGGTCCGCGACAAAAAGCAGCGCCATGCCATGGTTTGCCAGAGAGCGCTGGAACAGTTGGCGATCTGGCTGGACGTCGAGAAAAGAATCAGTGAAGTTCAAGTGAGGGTTGACTGAAAGAACGCCACAAACCTGAGAAAGCGCCTGCGTTCTTCTTCCCTTGCCTGCTGCAATAGAATGGAAACGGCGGCTCATCTAAGGCATATCTCTCATCTTCGCCGCTTTTAGACATTGACTTCCAAACTGCCCAATTTAACTTGACCGCCAGATGGTTTGTTCATAAGATGGGCTCCACTCGCTCCCAGGGACATTCGTATTTCCTCGGCCTTATGGCATCCGACAGAAAATCTCAGTAGGAGAGCACACATGCGTCACAAACGTCCAACCCTCGTTCGCATTCTGGGGAATGCGGCAATCCCACTGATTGGCTTCGCGCTATTTCTGGCGATTGCACCTGTGGCGACAGCCCAGAGCACGGTGTATGCGGTTACATTAGGGGAAGCCTTCGGAACGCTGAACCTAAGCTCG
>Ga0302326_10018343_pt1 | contig 14512 bp, 13 predicted proteins | sample Palsa_T0_3_FD_202264 | JGI IMG/M metagenome (GOLD analysis project Ga0302326, IMG submission 202264) | Peat permafrost microbial communities from Stordalen Mire near Abisko, Sweden - Palsa_T0_3 | ecosystem: Environmental > Terrestrial > Soil > Palsa > Peat permafrost | place: Sweden: Abisko... | reverse complement strand
AGCCGGCCGCCAGCAAGCCGCAGGCGACGGCGTGGTGCAGCATCTCGCCGCTCGACCGGGTGTCGCGTCCGACGACGACGCGGCCCGCGCCCACGTAGGTTCCGAAAGCTTGAGCGAAAGCGCAGGCCAGGCCGGGCGTGAGGAAGTCGCCGACCACGCCGCGGATGCCGGAGACGCCGATTTTTAAGAGATGTTCGCGGGGCATGTTTAAAGACCTTGCCTGCTGGTGGGAAGAGCGGTTGGCTTCATGCGAAGCTCCTGACTTCTTCGAGCAGCGATTCGAACAGCTCTTTTGGCGGATCTCCCTGCTGCTCGCAGATCACGCGCACGATCGGTTCGGTCTGGCTAACGCGCACGTGGAACCAGCGGCCGGGCCAATCGACGCGCAGGCCGTCCAGCACGCTCACATGGCCGTCGCTATAGCGCTCGCGCAAATCCATGAGCAGGGCGGGGATGCGTTGCGTGACCAGCGGCACTTGCCCCTTCAGAATCGAATACTTGGGATAAGAGTTCAGGATCTGGCTCAAAGTGCGGCCGCTTTCGTGAAGCATCGAAAGCACGGCCAGCATGGATGCGATGCCGTCGTAGACGAAGCGGAACTGCGGCATCATCACCGCGCCGGTGCCCTCGCCGGCCAGCGCGATTTGTTCCGGGCGGTAGGTTGAAAGCGCGTCGATGGCAGCCTGGCGGCCAACGGGCACGCGCACAACTTTGCCTCCGTGGCGGGCGGCGATTTCTTCCAGCAGCGCCGTGCTGGATATGTTCGCGATGATCAGCTTGCCCGGCGCGCGCGGCAGCAGGTAATCGGCGAGCAGGGGCAAGACCATCTCCTCGGAGACCGGCGTGCCATCTTCGGCGGCCAGCGCCACACGGTCGGAATCCACATCGAAGAGAAAGCCGGCATCCGCAGCCAGTGGTTTCATCAGGGGCGCCAGCTGCAGGGCCACGGCGTCGCGCGTGGTGGATGGGTCGTGGGCGAACCTGACGCCTTCGATCTTTTCGTTGATCAGAATGAATTCGGTCCCGAAGCGCTCGTTGGCGCGGCGCAGAATCAGCGAGGAGGTGCCATTGCAGCAATCCACCAGGACGCGGAATTTGCGCAGGGCGGCGAAGTCGTAGTTGGCGGCAAGGTCGTCGAGATAGCGCTCGATGGCGCGGTCTTCGGGCGTGACGTGGCCGATGTGGGTCCAATCGACGAAGGCGAATTTCTTCAGATGGTAGATGTCGAGCAACTCGCCGGCTTCGGCGGTGGAAAGATAGGTGCCGTCGCGGCCGAAGAATTTCAGCGCGTTCCATTCGGCGCTGTTGTGGCTGGCGCCGATGGAGACCCCGCCGGCAGCATTTCTGCGGCGGATGGAATGCTGGATCACGGGGGTGGGGGCGATGCCCAGATCGATCACGTCGTGGCCACAGGCGAGCAGTCCAGCCAGCAGCCCCTCGCGGATCATGACGCCGCTCGCGCGCGGGTCGCGGCCTACCACCACGGCGCCACCCGGATCGAGGAAGGTACCGAAGGCGGCGGCGAAGTCCAGCACGTGCGAGGCGGTGAGGCCGGAGCCCACTACGCCTCGCAGGCCGACATGGGAAATGCGCAGCGATTTGGCGGCTTGGGTCATTTGTGAATCATGGCACGAGCTTCAGCAGGCCGAAGGCTTGCGGCACGTGAAAGTTGGCTTCGCCGGTCGGCTGCCAGGCGATGAACTTGCGGCCGGGCTCGGGCCCCTGGCAGCGATAGAAATTGACGCGCATCCGGAGGCCGGCCGCGGGCGGGCGGCTATCGATGGAGCGCAGGGGAATGCGCATCTCGCCATACCAGACCTTGTTGCGCGCGTCGATGCGGGCCTTCACCGCAAAGCCGGAATTCCAGCGCCAGCCGCCTTCGGGGAGCGGGTTCACGCGGTCGATATCCAGGTCTACCCATTCGCCTTGCGGGGAGACCTCGAACTCTTTGTAGCGGGTGATACGCTCGAAATCGCTGCCGACGAAGACTTCGGCGACATCCCAGTTCCAAAGCTCGTTCGTTTCGGCGGTTTGGGAGGGATTGGGTTTCAGGTGCAACTCCTGGTAGGGGCAAATGAACAAAAAATAAATGTTGTCGCGCGTCCAGCGGGAGCGGATTTCGGTGCGATGGCCGGGGACGGGTTCGCCGCGCGGACCGTTTTCGGCGAAGACGGCGGGGGCGTTTTTCCACTGGGGGGCCTGTGGGTCGGCGGTCAGGGGAAAATCGGACGCGGCGCGGCGGCTGGCGGCGGTGTCGGGTTCGCGGGCGAGCAGCGTGGAGCAGGCGAGCAGGCAGAACAGGAGAGGTTTCATCAAACTTCTACTATAGCTGGGCATCGGATTTAGCCGTGGGGCAGGCCATCTTTGTTAGTGGCCTGCCGAGTTCGCGGACGCATCGCACCGCGGGTGTCTTTATCCTCTCTTCGCAGGCGCCCGGCGCGGGGATTCCACCGCCGGCTCAGTGGATGGTTTCCAGATATCCGCCGGTGCTGGCGTCCACGAAAATCGAGAAGTTGCTGGTACCCGCCGTCTCCCCCCAAATCACCCGCCAACTGACGTCGGGGAATTTATTGTTGGCTTCCAACAAGAAAATGATCGGCTTGCCGGGGTTCTTCTTGTCGTAGTCGGCGCCCTTCTTCAACGCGGTCTGGTAGGCCTGGTCGGAATCGACCTTTATTGCGGCCATGGGAAAAGGCTTCGCCGCTCCTATGGAATAGCTTTGATCGAACCCGGCAAACACACCCTTATGGAGGTTACCCTCGCCCTCCACCACTGAATAGGTGTAGGCGCGAGCCTTGTTCTGGCTGGCGGAAACGAAGAGGGCCTCCCACGCGGCGGCCTTTCCTGGCTCGGCCTTAACCTCGGCCAGCAAGATGCTGGTGATTCTGACGGGCTGGATGTCGGCCGCCCAGCCGCGGGCGGCGATGTACATCTGCTGCAGAGCTTGACGGCCTGTAACGGGCTCGGGGGGCTTTTCTTCAGCCTTTTTTTGCGGCGCGGAAGTTTCAGTCGAACAACCGGCCAGCAATAGAAGCACGACGGCAGAGGAGACGAGTGTGAACGTTTTCATGGGACCATCCTGAGAAGCCATATTCTAGCAAGGCTTGTAAAGAACTGGGCCACCGATTGTAAAGAACGGCGGCAGCCTGTCGCGCCATCTTGCGCCATCTTGCACAATGTATAATGTGACTAACGAAAGGGGGTGCTCGCATGCCGCAGAGCATCCGGATGCGAAGCTTTGCTGGACTGGCGATCGGGATCGCCATCTCCTTCCAGGTTGTATGGGCGCAGAAAACGGGTGGACCGCCGCCGGTAGCCATCGGAAATACGACCGGGCCCGGGACAGGCCGCTTTCCCCCTGGCACGGCTGGCCAGCCGAACGGGACGGCAGCCGGTTCGCTGGGCGGCGGAATCTATGTGAGCGGCAACGTCATGCTGGACGACGGCACTCCGCCTCCGGATCCGGTGACCATTGAACGCGTGTGCGGCGGGTCGCCACGAGCGCAAGCCTATACGGATCAAAAAGGCCGGTTCAGTTTTCAGATTGGCCAGACCTCCGGGATCATGCAGGACGCCAGCGAAGAAGGGTCCGGCTTACCGGGCGGCGCATCCCGCCCGGTGACCAGCATCGCTAATGGGCCGGGCGCGCAGCCGCAGTTGCCCAGCGAGCCCGACAAGCGGCTGGACAACTGCGACCTGCGCGCGGTGTTGTCCGGTTTTCGCTCAGATACGGTCGGCCTGGAGGGACGGCGCCTCCTGGACGATCCGAACGTGGGTACCATCGTGCTGCACCGGTTGGCGAACGTGGAAGGTTCGGCCGTCAGCGTGACCAGTCTCCAGGCTCCGAAAGAGGCTCGCCAGGCTTACAACAAGGCTCTTCAAGATCTGCGGAAGAACAAACTGCCGGAAGCCGCCAAGGAGCTCCACAAGGCCGTGGACATCTATCCAAACTATGCGGCGGCATGGTACGAACTGGGGCGGATCGAGGCGCAGAACCAAGACAACCAGCAGGCACGGAAGTCCTTTGCGCATGCAGTGGCGGCAGACGCCAAGTTCATCAGCCCATATGCGCAGCTTGCGGAGCTGGAAGCCAAGGCCGAAGACTGGGCCGAACTGGCCGGGACCACCGGCAAGCTGTTGAAACTGGACGCGGTGGATTACCCCATGGCGTACTTCTACAATGCCACCGCCAACCTGAATCTGGGACGCATCGAAGAGGCTGAGAAGAGCGCACGCGCCGGGGAAAAGCTGGATGCGGCGCACCGGTTCCCAAAGCTGGAACAAGTGCTGGCCATGATCCTGGCGCGGGAGAAGGATTATACGGGTGCCGCAGCGCACCTGCGCAGCTATCTGCTGCTGGCGCCGGACGCGGAGGACGCCGCGCGAATGAAGAAACAGCTTGCGGAACTGGAGCGGCTTTCGGGCGCGAACGAGGAAGCCAAGGCCTCGGCGGCGCAGGAATGACGAAAGCGGCGGGCGAAGATCGCGGCAGATGGTTCTTGACTTTCCACACTCCGGTAATTTATTCTAGCCATTCGTTTTGGCGATGCGCCGTGGCGCCTTGACTATGGGAAAAAACTCGCGCGCCGATACCGAAACCGTCGAACGGTTTCTGGATTCGACCCTGGAAAGCGTGGATAACGCTGAAGAAATGGCGTTGCAGGAAGCCGAAAAGGCCGGCGTGCCGGAAGACGACCTGCACAAGATCGCCATGGCCGTGCGGGAATCGATGGTGAACGCTGTAGTGCATGGAAACCGGTATAACGCCCATAAGAAAGTGCGTCTGTCGTTTTCGAAGTCGCCTGCCGAATTCGTGGTGAGGATCGCGGACCAGGGCGAAGGTTTCGATTACGACAATCTGCCGGATCCTCTGGCGCAGGAGAACCTGATGCGGCATTCCGGCCGTGGCATTTTCCTCATCAAGGCTTTCATGGACGACTTTCGGGTGCGCCGCCTGGAACCCGCGGGCACCGAAGTAACTTTGGTAAAGCACCTGGTGTCGAAGTAAGAGATGTTCAGCAATAGGCTCGGTTGCGAGCGAGGAGGCATATTTAAGTGAGTGTAAAGCTAAGCACGAGACAAGTTGGCGACGTGACTGTGGTGGATGTGGCCGGAAGGATCACGTTGGGAGAGGGATCCAGTGCGCTGCGCGATGCGTTGCGCGATATGGTCGGCAAGAACCAGAAAAAGATCCTGTTGAACCTTGGGGATGTCTCCTATATCGACAGCTCGGGGATCGGCGAACTTGTGTCCGGCTTCACCACGGTGACGAACCAGGGCGGCCAACTTAAGCTGCTCAATTTGACCAAGCGGGTTAAAGATCTGCTGCAGATCACCAAGCTGTACACGGTCTTCGACGTACATGACGATGAAGCCGCCGCCGTGCGAAGCTTCGCCTAAATCAAGCCCGTCTGTGGTTGCTGTCCCGGCGCAGGGGCTTATTGGTATGGGGCGATCTGGTCCGCGATTTTGGCGTGGTCGCCTACCACGACTATGGTCATCTGTGACGGAACAAGGTACGTTGCCGCCATGCGTTGGACATCGCCCGGCTGCACTTCCATGACTTTCCGCGTGTAGGTGGAAAGGTAGGATCGGTCGAGCCCCTGCGAATCCACAAAATGCAGTTGCGCGATGATGGCGTCCGGGCTGATGGTGTTGCGCAAAACGAAGAGCCCGGCCAGGTAGTTTTGGATGCCCTCCAGTTCTTTCGCGGACGGCGGATCTTGCTGTAGCCGCCGGATCTCATAGAAAATCTCATCCATCGCCGGTCCCGTTACGTCGGTTGCCACATCGGCGGATTGCAGCCAATAGGCCAGATGCCGGCGGGTGCCGATCTTGCTCGACGGCGAATAGGTGTAGCCCTTGTCTTCGCGAATATTGCTGGTGATGCGGGAGGCGAAGGAACCGCCCAGCAAGGAATCCATGACATCCAGCTGGATGTAATCCGGACTGGACGGCTCGGCTACCGGCAGGCCGATCAGAAGGTTCGACTGGGGGGCTCCGGGCCTGTCGATGAGTTGGAGAGAGCGCGCTTTCACGGGATGCGCAGGCATCCCGGGCGGAGGCGCTCCTTTGGCCCAACCATCGAACGCGTCTTCTATTGCGCCGCGCAGGTCGCCTTCGAGCTTGCCCGCGACATACAGGTGCGTGCGCGCCGCGGCGAAGTTTTTCCGGTAAAACGACTGCGTATCCTCGATCGTGTACCCTTGCAACTGGCTTTCGTCCGGATACACGCGGCCGTAGGGATGATCGGGAAACAGCGTTCCAAGGAAACGCTCGCGAACCAGTGATTCGGGCTGCGACTTCTCGATGGACAGATCCCGCAGGAGATCGGCCGTCAGCCTGGGCAGCTCCGATGCGGGGAGCGCGGCGGCGGTCAGCACCTCCGCCATCAGAGCCACGAATTTCGGTCCAAAATCGGAGAGCGCCACGCCGCCCACCGAGGTGAAGTCGGAACCCGCATGCAGCTCCAACTGTCCACCCATATCGGCGGCCTCCTGCGCGACTTGCTCGGCGGACCGCGTGCGTGTGCCTTCCTTCATAAGCGCGGCATTCAGCTTCGACAACCATACCTGTGCGGCGGATTCGTCGATCGCCCCCGCGCCCACGAACAGGCGCACCGCGACTTTGGGCACGGTCCCGTAAGGGACGATGGTCACTTGCAGGCCATTCGGTAAAGTGAAATCCGTCGTAGCGGGCAGGTGGAAGGGCTTGGGCGGCGGCCCTTGCGGCGGGATTTCCTTGGGGCCGGCGAACACTTCAGTGGACATTTTTGGTTTACTCCTCGGGCGCGTCGTGCCCATCTTGCTCGTCTTGGCCATCTAGCGACATGGTGGCGCCAGGATCGATCAGCAGCACGGTACGGTTGGTTTTGCGCAGATACTCACGTGCAGTGCGCTCCACCAGTTGCGGCGTCACTTTGCGGAATTCCGATTCGAGGGAATCGATCTTGGAAGGGTCGTCGTCGAACAGCGCGTAACACGCCATCAGGTCGGCGCGTCCGAAGCCCCCGAACTGCGTCAAGGTGTCGTAAAGGCTCGACCGCATCTTGGTCACGCTGCGGTCCACCAGGCTTTGGTCCACTGGCTTCGACCGCAGGCTTTCGACCACTTCGTCGATGGCCGACAGGATCCGCCCGGGCTCGACGGTGGCGTCGTGAAAAAGCGCCGCGGTCCACAGCATCGGGCCATCGTAATCGAACATATTGCCCAACTCGTTGATGGCGCCGCCGACCTCGCCCGTGAATCCGTGCTTCTTCACCAACTCCTGGTAGAGCAGGCTGTCGTCGCCTTGCACCAGCATCTGATCGAGCAAACCCATGGCGAAGTATTCCGGCGAATTTCGCGGCGGCATGTGATAGGAGAAAGCCAGGGCCGGACGGTTCGCCAGCGGATCTTTGCGGGTGGCGGTCTTTTCCTCTTCCTGGCGCGGTTCGCTGAGGTCGGGCGGCGTGGGCAAATCGGCCGGGGCGATTGCAGAGAAATACTTCGCGATCATGGCCTGGGCCTGCTCCGGATCGAAATCGCCGACGATCGCCAGCGCCGCGTTGTTGGGCGCGTAGTAGGTCTTGAAGAACGCCTGCACTTCGCTCAGCGTGGCGGCTTTGATGTCCTTCAGTTCGCCATAAAAGTTGTGTGAGTTGTACCAGTTCGAGTTGGCGTATTGTGGCATCCACAGCCAGGGGAACCCACCGTATGGCTGGTTGAGGACGCTGGTTTCCACTTCGTTGACGACCACGTCCTGCTGGTTTTTCAGATTCTCATCTGTGATGGCCAGGCCCTGCATGCGGTCGGCCTCGGCCCAGAGCGCGGTTTCGAGCTTGTTGGACGGTAGCAGCTCGAAGTAGTTGGTGAAATCGAAGCGCGTGGAACCGTTGAGCACGCCTCCGTTCTGCTGCACCAGCCGGATGAATTCCATCTTGCCCAGATTCCGGGAGCCTTGAAACATCATGTGCTCGAACAGGTGCGCAAAGCCGGTGCGATCCTTGGGCTCTACACGAAATCCGATGCGGTAATAGACCGCGGTGACCACCGTCGGCGCCGTCGAATCGGGCGAAAGAATCACGCGCAGGCCGTTGGGTAGTTTGTAATAGGTGATGGGCACGGTGAGATCTCGACGGGGCTCCTCTTTGGCTTACGGTAACACGGCCCGCCTTACCATTGAGAGTGTTGTCAAGGCGCTTTTTCTGGCAATAACATACTTGACATTCCACGCATCTTGTCGCATACTTGGTTTATGGAAACGCCAAACACTCTCCGAGACGCGATGATTTGGTTCGCGGACTTCGAACATTGCCGCGAGTTCATGATCGCGTTGCGCTGGCCGGATGGCGTTGTTAAGTGCCCGCGTTGCGGAGCAGAGAAGCTTAGCTACCTTGCCAAGCAGCGTGTATGGAAATGCTACGCGAAGCATCCCAGCCCCACGTTCACATTGAAGACTGGAACGATCTTCGAGGATTCCCCTATCGGCCTTGAAAAGTGGCTCCCTGCCGCGTGGCTCATCGTTGGGGCAAAAAACGGTATCAGTTCCTACGAAATCCATCGCGGCCTTGGCGTCACTCAGAAGACCGCGTGGTTCATGCTGCACCGCATCCGTCTTGCTATGCAAGACGGGGGTTTTAATATGCTCGCTGGCGAGATCGAAGTCGATGAGACTTTTATTGGCGGCAAGGCCCGCAATATGCACAAGGCCAAGCGAGCGGAGAAGATTCAAGGGCGCGGCGCTCAAGGTAAGGAAATTGTATTCGGCATGGTGGAGCGCGGCGGAGATGTTCGCGTGATGCATGTAGAGAAACGAACGAAGAAAGAACTTCAGAGCGAAATTCGCGAACACATTGAAGCCGGTTCCGCGATCTTCAGCGACGAACTTCTGTCCTACGATGGACCGGAGTCGGACTTTAAACACTCGGTCATCAATCACGCCGTCGAGTACGTAAACGAAAACGTTCACACGAATACGATGGAGAACTTCTGGAGCCTCCTTAAGCGTGGATTGCACGGCACCTACATCAGCGTGGAGCCCTTCCACTTGTTCCGGTACCTCGATGAGCAGGCGTTCCGTTACAACAACCGGAAGGCCACGGACGCCGAACGCTTCGCCGCCGTCATGAAACAGGTTGTTGGACGCCGCGTGACATACAAAGAACTCACGGGCAAGACTCAGGAGGCTGGACGATGAAACCTCCTTCCCGTAAGCGCCAGAATCGCGGGAAACGTATCCGCATTCTACTGGGGAGAGTATGAAGGCTGCACCATTCGACTCAACGCCCGAGTTCCAGCACTTCAAGGAAGTCATGCGTGGCGTCCTTGCCGTTCCGAAGAAACGACTAGATGAACTTGTAGCCAGGGCAAAGGAGGAGTCGCCGCGAAACGGCGATCCGCATGCACCTGGGCAAAAGCGTGTAAAGCGAAAGCGCAGATCATAATTTCTTAGCCATCTTTCTTCTATCCAATAAATCGGTAACCAGTACAGCGATAAAAAACACTCCAAATAAAATTGCGAGCGCTACCATCTGATAGAATGCGGTGCGTGTGGCGTCTCTGCGAGATTCCAAAATGGACACATCCGCTCTATTGAATGCACTCGCGGCAAGGTCTTCCGAACTGGAGCGCTGGGAGTCTATAGATAGTTCTTGGCTACACATCTGGACTGGAATGGTAGTCGTTGGAGTAGCCTTTGAACTTGGAGTAATTTTCTTTGATTTTTGTGAGAATCTCCATGCGTTCCGAAGGGCCACCATCAGATCTCCAGAACGGCCCAGTGTTAAGAAGCTACTATTCGAAGTATTTGCATGCGCGCTAGTTGTGGTGGGCGTATCCGGTGAGTTTTTTGTAGCCAGAGCGACCGAAGATATCGGCACTGAACTGCGCATCATCTCTAACGAGCGAGTCGGCGTCGCGAATAAAGAAGCTGGCGATGCCCGCAAGGAGGCCGCCGATACATCCTTACGCGCCGCGACCTTAGAAAAGGAATCGGTATTGCTGTGGAAGCAACTACTATCCCAGGACCGAAGAGCGAATGTATTAATGAATCCCAACCATCGGCGCCAATTCGTATCTCGCATCCAACAATTTTCCGGCCAGAATTTCGACGTGGTATCTTGCGGCATCAAAGACAGCGAAATAATAAGCTTCTCTATGGCGGTTTGGACCACCCTAGACGGAATAGCCAAATGGAAACTCGGCAAGATAGAAAACAATTCTCCATCCTGCGGGCCAGGAATGCTAATTCTAGTGAATACAGACGCCCCCATTCCCACAAAAAAAGCCGCTGAGGCGTTGTTGAAAGCCTTCATTGAGCAGGGGCTAATGAAAGAGGGTTCAACGGTCGGAACGCTCTCTCCACCTCCCGCAGGACCTCGTGGCCCCGAAACATGGTTTTTGGAAACGTCGCACGCTGACTCAATCTTAGTATTACTGCAAATCCACGAATAACACCGGCCTGTCACGCCGCCCCAAGCGTAACCCGCCAAAGCTAGGAATGTCAAGTATGTTATTGCCCTTTTTCTCTCTCGGGCAAAAATGGAGAAAACTCCGCGAGTGGAATAAATCGGGGACGGCTCGTCTTCTATAATTGAGCATATGCTGGTAAAGAAATCGGCCGAAATCCGTTACTCGCAGGTAACCCCCAAAGACGCCTATCTGAACCGCCGGCGCTTCCTGGCCACCCTGCCCCTGGCGGGCGCGGCATTCTTCATCGCCCGCGCGCAGGGCGCCGCGAAACTGGCCGCCGTCAAGGGCCCGTTCAACACAGACGAGAAGCCCACGCCGTTCGTGGACGTCGCCAGCTACAACAATTACTACGAATTCGGCACGGGCAAAGACGAGCCGTCCAAGAACGCCGGGAAACTGAAGACCTCGCCCTGGGCCATCCACGTGGAGGGCGCGGTGGCCAAGCCCAAAGTTTTCGACCTGGACGAAGTGATGAAAATGGCGCCGCTCGAAGAGCGCATCTACCGGCATCGCTGCGTGGAGGCGTGGTCCATCGTAGTTCCGTGGATCGGGTTTCCCCTGAACGTGCTCATCAAAGCCGTCGAGCCCACCGCGAAGGCCAAGTTCGTCGCCTTCCAAAGCCTGTACGACCCCAAGTATATGCTCTCCGAGCGTCAGGCGGGCATCGGACTACCTTACGTCGAAGGCTTGCGCATGGACGAAGCCATGCACCCTCTCGCGCTGCTGTGTTTCGGCATGTACGGTCAGGTGCTGCCCAATCAGGACGGCGCGCCCGTCCGGCTGGTAGTGCCTTGGAAGTACGGTTTCAAAAGCATCAAGTCGATCGTGAAGATCAAATTCGTCGAGAAGGAGCCGCCCACCACCTGGAATCTCACCAACGCACGCGAGTACGGTTTCTATTCGAATGTGAATCCTACTGTGGACCATCCCCGCTGGAGCCAGTCGAGCGAACGCCGCCTGGGCGAGTTTGTCAAGCGCAAGACGCTCATGTTTAACGGCTATGGCGATCAGGTCGCCAGCCTGTATACCGGGATGGATCTGCGCAAGAACTACTGAGCCATGGCAATCGACTGGAAGCGCCTGGCATCGCCACGATGGCTCAAGATCCCCGTCTTCATCCTTTGTCTGGCGCCTGTGATTATGCTCGCCTGGAAGGCGTTCCACCAGGACTTGGGCGCGAATCCCATCGAATTCATCACGCATGCCACCGGCGACTGGACGCTGCGCTTCCTGGCCATCACCCTGGCTGTCTCGCCGCTGCGGCGCCTCCTGGGCCTGCCCCAGTTGATTCGCTTTCGGCGCATGCTGGGGCTGTTCGCCTTCTTCTACGGATCCCTGCACTTCACTACCTATCTTTGGCTCGACAAGTTTTTCAATTTCGACGAAATCGTCAAAGATGTATGGAAGCGGCCCTTCATTACCGCCGGCTTTCTCGGTTTTGTTTCCATGGCGCCGCTGGCCCTGACGTCCACCACGGGTTGGATCCGGCGCCTGGGCGGCCGGCGCTGGCAGATGCTCCACCGGTTGATCTACGTCAGCGCGATCGCAGGCGTGGTGCATTACTACTGGCTGGTAAAATCGGACGTCAGGAAGCCGCTATTCTACGGGGCCATCGTACTGTTGTTGCTCGCCGAACGGGCCGTAGCCGCATTCCGGAAATCCAGGGTTAAGCAGGCAGCTTGGACATCCGGGAAGCCTGGTGGCGGCGATCCCGCATCCCCCGCGAAAGCCCGCGCTTCCTCTTCTGCCCGCTGATTGCGACGTGGCGCACGCACTCGTGCGTGCCGCGTCGGCACTCGTGCCGACGCCCGCCTCTAAATAACAGGCTGTGGCGGCCGACATGATGAATGCGTACGCCATCGTCCGGCCGGAGTCACCCGCGCAACAGGCCGGCAATCGGGGCGTGGCCCATTTTCGTGGCCCAAGCCAGCGGCGTCGCCCATGCTTCGGCATCCGGCTCATCGGCCGGCGCGCCGCGCGCAATCAGAAATTCAACCAGTTCCCGCCGTCCCCACCGGCACGCCCAGCCGAGCGGCGTGGACCGCAACAATTCGTCCCGCACGTCCAGCCTGGCGCCGCAGTCGAGCAGCATCGCGGCGAATCGTACGCGCTGCGCCTCTGTGGGGTTGGCGCGCGCGGCCGCGTAATGCAGCGCAGTTTCGCCCCGGCGCGCGATGTTCGGATCGATCCCGCGCTTCAGCAGCAGCGCCATGCATGCAAAGTAGTCCTCATCGCCGGGGCGGTCGCCCACACTGCGAATCGGCTGGATCAAGATCCAGTGCCATCGCGGATCGTTCGCCGCCCAGGTCAGCCGCGGCAGCGCCAGATCGACAATCGCCGGGCGGCCGTTGCACGCTGCCGACCAGGCAAACTCACGAGCCAGGTCTTCGCTGCCATCCGCGTCCAGCATGCGCCTGGCCTCGTCGACATCGTTCACCAATGTGGTTGTCCATGGCTGCGGCTTCGCCCCGCGGGCTAGCAGCAACTGCTTCATGGGCTCGTTCCGCTGACGGTACGCATGGTCGATCGGCCAGCCGGAGGCATAGACATTGGCGTTCGGATCGGCGCCGCGGTCGAGCAGCAGCTCCGCGATATCGCTCCGTCCGGCCAGCGCCGCCACCCACAACGGGCTGCCCCAGCTGGGGGTCGGCTCCTCCAATTCATCGAGAATTGTCCGCTCGTCCACATCGGCGCCCAGGTCGAGCAGCAGCCTGACGGCGTCGATGTGCCCGTGCTTCACGGCCAGGGTGAGCAGCCCGCCCCCTTGCCAGCGGATCGCCCGCAGCACGCCGGGGTCGGCCAGCACCAGCTCGCGGATACGCGCGGCGTCCGCCAGTGCCACAGCCGCCCGGATAGTCAAGTCCGCGCCATGCGCCAGCAGCCGCCGCGCGATGGCGGGAAAACCGCGCGCTCTGTCGTTCCGCGGATCGGCTGCCAGCGCGGCCCGATCGAGCGGCGTCCAGCTCCTCAAATCCTGTTTGCGCGCGTTGGCCCGCTTGCTCAACAACCAGGCCACCAACTCCTCGTTGGTCTCCGCCGCGGCGGCGTGCAGCGGCGTTGCGCCATCGCGATCGCAGGCGCGAATCAACCGTTCGTCCGCCTCCAGAAGACGGATCGCTTCGTCATTGTTGCCGTTGCGGATCGCGCGGTTGATCTGGTCCTGTACCGGCGAGACTGTGACGTTCGGACAACTCATCCCCTCCCGGCGGTGCTGCTCTTCTTCCTCGATGGCGGCGACGATGTCTCCGTAGCCGCGGTCCCGCGCCAGCGCGAACGCGGTGGTCGCATCGCGGTGCGGGAAGATGCCCTTGCGCGCATCGGCGCCGGCCGCCATCAGCAGACGCACCATGGCCGGGTCGCGCCGCAGCACCGCGTAATGCAGGGCCTGGTGCTCGTTGTCGCCGGCCATGTCCATCTTGGCCAGTTCCGGGCGCGCATGCAGCAGCGCCCTCGCCTGGGGCACGTCGCCGGCCTTTACGGCCTCGGCCAGCCGGGCCACGCTGGCTCCGTCCACGAATGCCTTGAGCTTGGACCAGCTCTCGAAGCCGTAGGCGCGCGCCAGCACCCGCTGCGCATCGTGCAGGGCGAATGCGGCAGGGTCGGGATGGAGCTCGAACCGGCGCACCTCGGCGATGGCGGCAGCCTGGCCGGCGCGATACTCCTCCAGCAGGTCTTTGGCTTGTTTGCGCAACTGCTCCAGGCTGGGCTGCGGCGGCAGCCGGCGCATGGGATGGGAATTTCCGGTAGTGGGCATGACGATCTCCTTTTTGTCGTTGCCCGGTGTCCGCGTAACGGGCGAAAAGAAGATTCGTCGTAAAGCAGTAACAATTCTGACGATTCGGCGGGCTCAGCCCTTCCCGCGGACACGGTGGCGCCCGGCGCGCTCAGTCCGCATCATAACATGACCCGCCGGGTGTGCGACATAGAAGTGGAGACTTAAGGCGACGCCACTTGAGCCCCCGGATCACCGCGCCTGCGTTATCCGCGTTCGTCGGCGTTCATCGGCGGCCAAATGTACTGTGTTCGGGCCCAATGCGAAAACCAAAACCCGATATTGGCCG
>Ga0302326_10018342_pt1 | contig 14513 bp, 15 predicted proteins | sample Palsa_T0_3_FD_202264 | JGI IMG/M metagenome (GOLD analysis project Ga0302326, IMG submission 202264) | Peat permafrost microbial communities from Stordalen Mire near Abisko, Sweden - Palsa_T0_3 | ecosystem: Environmental > Terrestrial > Soil > Palsa > Peat permafrost | place: Sweden: Abisko... | reverse complement strand
GGCACGCGCCGACCAAGTAGACATCGTGATCGCCGGCGGCGGACCGGTCGGACTCATGCTGGCCTGCGAGCTCCGGCTGGGCGGCACCGACCCGATCGTGCTGGAGCGACTGCCCGGGACCGACGAAACCCCCAAGGGCAACGGCCTGACGGGCCAGATCGTGCCGGTGCTGGATTACCGCGGCCTGCTCGACCGGCTCCGCCAGGAGGCCACCTTTGCCGGGCCGGTACCGCGCTTCTCGTTCGGTCCGCTGCAGCTGGACTTCTCCAGGCTCGGCACCAGCCCGCTGCACATCCTGGTGGTGCCGCAACGCCGGCTGGAGAAGGTGCTGGATGCGCGGCTCACCGAACTAGGCGGGACCGTCCGGCGCGGGCACGAGCTGACGGCGCTGTCCCCGCATGACGACGCGGTCACCCTCGACGTCCGCGGTCCCGGCGGCGACTACCGGCTGCGCGCACGCTACCTCGTGGGCTGCGACGGCGCGCATAGCCTGGTACGCAAGCAGGCCGGGATCGGCTTCCCCGGCACCACCTCGCCGGAGATATCCCGCATTGGCCAGGTGCGCCTGCCGACGGCGAAGCTCACCCGGCGCGGCGGCGTGGTGAAGGTACCAGGGATCGGCCGCCTGCAGCTCATGGGGCAAGTCCGCACCCCGCGAGGCACCTACTCGCTCGCGCCGCTGACCGTACTCGACAAGAACGCTACTGCCGGTGTCTTCATCGTCTACACCAGCGAGGACGACCCCACCGCCGACCTGAGCGCTCCGATGACCCTCGACGAACTGCGCGCCAGCGTCCGGCGGGTCCTCGGCGGTGACCTGCCGATGACCGATCCGCAGCGGCTGACCCGGCTGGTCGGGAACACCCGGCAAGCTGACCGCTACCAGGCTGGCCGCATCCTACTGGCCGGCGACGCCGCCCACGTCTTCGCAGTATCACTGAACACCGGCCTGATCGATGCGGTCAACCTCGGCTGGAAGCTCGCCGCGCAGGTCCAGGGCCGGGCACCGGACGGCCTGCTGGAGTCCTACCACGCCGAGCGGCACCCTGCCGGACAGCAAGCCATCCTGCACACCCGCGCCCAGAAGGCCCTGACCACCATCAGCCAAGGCGGGACGGACGAGCCCGCCAAGGTGAGCCCGGAAGGCGCCGAAGCGCTACGCGAACTGTTCGGCGACGTACTCCAGCACCTCGAACCGCTACAGCACGTCCGCGAACTGCTCCGCCAGCCCGGGCAACTGCGTCACGTAGGCGAGCTGATCGAGGGCTCCGATGTCCGCTACCCACTGCCGGCCAGCGACGCCCAGCCCCACCCGCTGCTCGGAAAGCTCGCGCCAGATCTCCAGCTGGAAACCCGTCACGGCCGCACCCGGGTCGCCGAGCTCATGCACGCGGCCCAGGGCGTCCTGCTCGACCTCACCGCCGATTCCGCAGTCGCCGAGGCGGCGGCCCAGGACCGGGCCGGCCTGGTCACCGTTATCACCGCACGCTGCCTGACCAAGCCCGCTCCGGCCGCGGCGCTGCTGATCCGGCCCGACGGCCACGTCGCCTGGGCCGCCGCACCCGGCACACCAGACCCGGCCGCCGGGATGAACAATGCCCTGCGCACCTGGTTCAGCCCGCGCACGCCTCCCCAGACACGGCCCTAGCGTCCGCCGGACCGCAAACGCCAGGCAGGCGACGCGGGATCTGCGGAACAAGCGGTCCTCATCCCAGCATCGTGAAGCTGCTGCCCTCACCATGTCTTCGATCGGCCGCGCTGCTGTCGCCACGTATCACCGATCGACCAGCGTTCATGATCGCCGTGGAGCCATTGAGAGCTCAGAGTTAGGCAGTCCCCTCATGCGGTCACTTTACCGCGCACATGATTGCCTGAGCTTCACGTGAAGGCTGCTGCATAGTCGGTGACGAATTGTTCGAAGGTGCGCGCCGGCCGGCCAAGGATCGACGGCACGTCGTCGTTGATCCAATCAGAGTCGCCTTGCGCGAACAGGGTGACGGCCTGGGCGTTCATCTTTGCGATGTGCTCAGGGACGCCAACGTCGATCATTGCCTGCTTTTGCTCATCGAAGGTCAGCGGATGGAAGGTGACCGTTCGGCCGAGCACCTTGGAGAGCACCGCGGCCGCGTCCGCGTAGGAGAGGCTCTCGGGCCCGGTGGGCCAGTAGGTCCTTCCCTTGTGGGCGGCGGGTGACGCAGCGATCTCGGCGGCGACAGCGGCGACGTCGCGCGTGTCGACCATGCCGATGCGGCCGTCGCCCGCGGAGGAGCCGAAGCTGCTCGTCGTGGCGATCGCCGGCGCCAGCATGAGGAAGTTCTGCATGTAGGCGTTGTTTCGCAGCAGCGTGTAGCCGAGCCCGGAGGCGATCAGCCCGTTCTCAATTTCGGTCTGGTCGCGGCGCCGCGCGATGGGTGAGTCCGCCGAGGCCTTGCTGGTGATCTTCACGACGTGATCGACGCCCGCTCCCACAGCGCTGGTGACCACGTTCAGTTCCTGAGCGGGAAGCGCCGGGCTGACAAGCACGACGGCCGAGACGCCTCGCATCGCCGCGTCGATGGTCGCCGGAACGCCTAGATCGCCGACGGCAACGTCTACCCCTGCCTGCGCCAGCGCGGTCGCCTTCTCCGGGTCGCGGACCAGGATCCGCACAGGCTCCTCCCGCTGAGCGAGCAGCCTCGCCGCCTCCGCGCCCACCTTGCCGGCTGTGGTAATGAGGATCATCTACTGTCTCCCTCTGGCTGAGATATGTGGCCCGATGGCTCGTGGAGGTCGAACGGTGGTCGAACGGTGGTCGCGGATTCCGCGTCCGAGCCGGTAGCTACCCTCGGGCTCAGCCGAGTCCGATCTGCTTTGCCTGCAGCGCGGAGTCCCAGAAGGCGGAAATGGCGATGAGCTGGTCGCCCTGCCACTTGCTTGTCTGGCCGAAATCGAGGTCGAACGCCTTTCCTGTCGGGGAAACCACTGAGCCGTCGGGTAGCACCATTTCCCCGGTGAAGGTTCCTGTGGTGCGGGTGACCACGGTGACCCAGTCGCCGTTTCCGAACTGGACCGGGTACGGGTCGTTGTGGACGCGGACGTCGGGGAAGATGCGGAACATCTGCCGCACCATCGCGGCGTGGGCCGCCGATCCGTAGATCGGCTCTGCGTTGCCGGTGACGAACGCGATCATGTCGGGATGGTGGATCGCGTTCAGCGCCGCAAAGTCGCGGTCGTTGAAGGCGTCGTCGCCCTGCTTCATGAGCGCGAGGAGGTGTGTCGTCCGGCTGATGTGGGTGATGGTAGCCATGAGGGCCCCTGTTCTTGTCGGTGATCGTCAGGTCACGGCCGCTGTGGTCGTTAGTTCGCAGCCGGGTGCGCCTTTCTGGTGCTGACTCTAATTTTGGTGCACGATCTAAACGATAGCATGTTTCTGCCGATGCCTCGCCGCGCGCCGGACCGGGCTGCGCGTCACCAGGAGGCCACAGTCCAACTTTCCTGGTCCTGGGAGCATGGCAGGCTCATCTCAATAGATGGAGACAAGTCGATTTCTAGTGTGGGATCAAAGCTTGGAGCAACTCCGCTAAGCTGTCGGGATGGCCACCACCGGACTGCGCGACCTTAAGAAGGCGCGCACGCGCCGGCTCATCGCCGACACCGCGGCCCGCCTGTTCGCCGAGCGCGGCTACGAACGTGTCGCGGTCAAAGATGTGGCGCGCGAAGCCGAGGTCGCCGAGCAAACGGTCTACAACTACTTTCCGACCAAGGAACACCTGGTCACCGACCGCGAGCAGCAGGTTCAGGACCGGCTGTGCGAGCTGATCCGCTCTCGCCCGCCCGCCGTCACTCCGGCCGCCGCGATCCGCGGCTCCGTCCTCGAAGCCGTCGCCGGAATCCGCGGCATCCCGCCGGAAATCTGGCGTGGCGAGCTCGGTTACCTGGCGGCGATCAGCCCGACGGTTCACCGGCTGGTGCTTGAGCTGACCGACCGCCAGGCCGCTGCCCTGGCCGCCGCCATCATCGATACAACCGCCGTCGCGCCGGAGGTCGCCAGGCTCCAGGGGATCGCGCTCGCCGCGGTGTTCCAGATCATCATCAGCGAGGCCGGCCAGCGCACCCGCGACGGCCAGAGCCAGGCCCGGATCGCTGACGAGCTGCACCCGATCGTGTCGAACATCCTCGACGAGCTCGACCGCTGGCTGGGCGTCTCAGCACCGCCCGCACCGCGGTAGCCGGGCAGCAGGCGTTGCCGGCAACCGTGCGCCACCCCGGGCGTCACGGCCACGCCGGGTGCGCCAGAACACTTGCCACCCTCCCGTTCACCAGCCGACCTCAGCGGCCGGACCTATCCGCCACCGGACAGGCGTGGCCCGGGCCTGACGACGTTGTGCGCCGCGCCCACGACCTCCGCCAGGCGCGTGGCGGGATGCCCCAGCAGGTGCGCCAGGTCCTGGCTGCTGGTCTCCAGGTCACCGCGGGCGATGGAGGCATCGAGGCCGGCCACGAAGTGGGCAGTCGCCTGGTCAAGGCCTCCTCGCTGCAGCGAGGAGGCATACTCCTCCACCGTAAGGTCCCGGTACGTCACCGGGGTGCCGGTGATGTCAGTGATGGTCCGCGCAAGCTCGGGCAGGTCGAACGCCGGCCCGCCGAGCTCGTAGGTCCGGTTGCCCGCCTCGTCTTCAAGGAGTGCCGTGGCAGCGGCGGCGGCATAATCCTGCCGGGTGGCCGCGGAGATCCTGCCGGTGCCGGCCGCCCCGGTGATCTCGCCAGCTTCGAGGTACCGGCCAATCTGGTCGGTGTAATTCTCCGTGTACCAGCCGTTGCGGAGCAGGGTGAACGGCACGTCCGCGTCCCGTAGTGCCCGCTCGGTGTCCCGGTGCTCGCCGGCCAGCGGGTTGGCCGAGTTGTCGGCGTTGAGCATGCTCGTGTACACGACGCGGGAGGTTCCGGCTGTCTGCGCAGCCTGGATGACGTTGGCGTGGTGGGCGACCCGCTGACCCGCCTCGCTGCTCGAAACCAGCAGGAGCCGCTCCACGCCGGCCAACGCCGCGTCCAGGGTCTCTGGACGGGAATAGTCCGCCTCACGCACCCCCACCCCGCGATCGGCGAGGTCGGCAACCTTGCCCCGGGAGTGCACCACGGCGACAACATCGGATGCGGGCACGCCCCGGGCCAGCAGCTCCGCAACCGCGAGACGCCCAAGATGGCCCGAGGCCCCGGTCACGGCGAAGCTTGGCATGCTTGTCCTTTTGTCGCCATCAGGCCGCTGCCAGGAGCAGCCCCGCCGCGGCCGGCCGCGTGGTCAATAGTTGCCACGCCAGCCCTCGGCCGGTGAGAACGCAGGGACAGTCCCCTCATGGCTGAAGGGAGCCGACCATATCTCCGTCGTGGACATCTCCGACCCTGCCGCGCCGGAACTGGTCTCTCTCTTCCCCGATCCCGCGATCCCGGCGGACGCACGTTATGCGGATTTCCGCGAGCGACCGGGGTGGACCGGTCCGCACAACCAGAGCCAGCTGCACCACAACGCCGACGTCGCTCCCCAGGGAGACGACGTCGCTCCCCAGGAGACCTTGTCGATCTGACGTACTTCAACGCCGGGCTGCGCGTCCAGCTGAAGCCAGCCGAACCTGCCGCCCCCAGCGTGGCTGACCATATTGTCGGTGGCGGCCAGGGTATGCGCCTGGGCGCTGCTGCGTCGCCCGTAGCCGACTCGGGCGGTCCGTCACGCGTCCGGCCCATCGTCACCCGACCCGGCGGGGAGATCGTGAGGCACCGACGTGTGGAGGCGTTGTCTCGCTCACCGAATCCTGGGGCTTGTGTCCGAGGTCCGACCGCATCAAAAAACCAATGCTTGCTCGCGGCAGAGTTCGCCTTTGGTCACGTGGCCTAACGATGCTAGCGGACCTTCCGGCCGGGCATCTACTCCCGTACTCAGCCCGGCCGCGACGGCCAGACTTGGCCCGTTCGGGCCGAACGGGGCGGCACTCCGAGTTCTGCCGGCGGTTCGCCCCCGAGCTGGACGGGTGCGGCGAGGTACCGGTGCGCTCCGAGGAGGTAATCGAGCCCGGTCCGGAACAACGGGGTCCTGCACGCCGGCACCATCATTGGGACCGGTACGGTGGACACGCCTCTGGCCCGGGCGCTGATCACTGGGGAGGAACCTGATGACCGACTGGAAGCCGGCGATGCGGGTGCCCAACCCGGCGGTGCGGGTCCTCGACGAGCGCTTCCGGCACTATGTGCTGCCCCTGGCGAAGCTGGAGCGGCTGGCCACCGGGTGCCGCTGGGCTGAGGGCCCGGTCTGGTTCGGCGATCACCGGACGCTGGTGTGGAGCGACATCCCCAACGACCGGATGCTGCGCTGGGACGCGGCCAACGAGACGCTGTCGGTGTTCCGCCAGCCGTCCAACTACGCCAACGGCAATACCCGGGACCAGCAAGGACGGCTGGTCACCTGCGAGCACGGCGGCCGCCGGGTCACCCGCACCGAGCACGACGGCACGATCACGGTGCTGGCCGACAGCTACCAGGGCAAGCGGCTGAACGCGCCCAACGACGTGGTCGTGGCGGCCGACGGGGCGGTCTGGTTCAGCGACCCGGTCTTCGGCATCCTCGGCGACTACGAGGGCTACCGGGCTGAGCCGGAGCTGCCGACGTACCTGTACCGGCTCGGCCCAGACGGCCGCCTCGACGTCGCGGCCGAGCTGCGCTCGCCCAACGGCCTGGCCTTCTCCCCGGACGAGACGGTGCTGTACGTGGTCGAGTCGCGGGCCGTCCCGCACTGCCGGATCGTCGTCTATGACGTGCGCGGCGGGCGCCTGGACGAGCAGCGCCCGTTCATCGACTGCGGCGACGGCATCCCGGACGGGCTGCGGATCGACGAGGACGGCAACCTGTGGTGCGGCTGGGGCGGTGGCGAGGGACTGGACGGGGTCCGCGTCTTCGCCCCCGATGCCACCCCCATCGGCCACATTGACCTGCCTGAGCGGTGCGCCAACCTCGCCTTCGGCGGCCGCGCCCGCAACCGCCTGTTCCTGGCCGCCCACACCTCCCTGTACGCCCTCTACGTCAACGTCCGCGGCGTCCGCTAGCGGCGGTGGCCGATGATCAGAACCGACCGCGGCGTGGCGCTAGGCGGTGGCCGCGTGGCGAATCGTTGCCCGCGGTCAGCCAGGCTCCCCAAGCCCAGCCCACCACGGCCAGACCGGCTCGACCAGCCTTGCCCTCAGCCGCCGGGGACGCCGTCGCCGACGCGGTGCGCCACGGCCCAGCGCGTGGCGGTGGCGCGGTTCGACACGCCGATCTTGGCGTAGATGTTCTGGATGTGATGCTCGGCGGTCCGTGCCGAGATGAACAGCTCGGTAGCGATCTCCCCGGACGTGCCGCCCGCGGCGACCAGGCGGAGCACGTCGATCTCGCGCCTGCTCAAACCACCCGGGCGGGCGCCGCGCGGCCCGGGCCTGGGGTCGCGGCGGACGGCGTCGATTTGCCCGCGGGCGTACCCGGCGGCGTCGAGGTCGAGGCCTGCGCCGGCCGCGACCAGTTCGGCCGCCTTGGTCGCGCCGAGTCTGGCGGTGAGGCGGTCCCCGAGCTCGGCCAGTTCGGGGACATGGTGGAAGCTTCTCGTAGAACTGCGTGGTTGTGCATCGAGGCAGCGTGCCGCAGCGACGCGGCAAGCGCGGGCGTCAGGTCGGCCAACTCGACCCTGATGCCCATCCCGAGCCGGGCCCGGACCACAGCCGCCACCTCCGGGCGGATCTTCGTGGCGGCTGGCGGGGTAAGCCTGGTGACCTCGCGGCCCGCCGGGACCCGCCCGGCCTTGTCCGCGGCCTGGCTCACCTCCTTAGGCGTCATGCGCCAAGCGTTGACAGGTAAGACCACTGATCCTGGTGCGGTTCGAGGTTCTCCAGGTCAGGAACACCGTCGCGTTGCGGTCCCGGGCAAACCGGAACAGCGGCAGCGCAATCAGGTTTCCGACACCGCCGGCCGGGAGCAGATCCTGGGACGGGAACAGCCGGTAAAAACTGGCCAGATTCACTTTCCCGCGAATCGCCATCGCCTCGCGCAGCAGGCCGGTGCCCAGCCGCCGCGCAGTCCCGGGTGGCATAGAGGTCGGTGCGCGCCGCGAACAGCGCCCGGAAGAACGCCGCCTTCGCGTCATTGGGCGAGTCTTGATGGACCGGTCCCGGCGGCGCGTCGAAGAAGCCGGCCTGCGCCGGACCAGGCGGCGCGGCCTGCCGCGGGCTCAGCGCCAGCATCTTCAGCAGGCGCGAGTTCTCCGTCCTGGTCCGCGCCGACTCGGCCGGCGGGACGCATGAGTTCCTGGAATGGCTGACGGCCAGGTCACGGCGGCTGCACTACTCGGCCGGCCTGACGATCACCGGCGACATGCAGGCCGCGATCGGGAAAGTGCCCGCCGATGCGTGGACGCCGGCCTATGACGGCGACGGCGAGATACGGGACGGCGCGTGGGTCGCGGACATCACCGGGCTGCTCGACCTGTCCTCCTGGCCTGCGGGAATCCGGGTCATCGTGCGCAAGGAGCGCCCGCACCCCGGCGCGCAGCTGCGGTTCACCGACATCGACGGCCACCGGTTCACCGCCCTGGCCGCCGGCACGAGGAAAGGCCAGCTCGCGGACCTGGAACTAAGGCACCGGCGGGCGCGGTGCGAGGACCGGATCCGCAATGCGAAGGACACCGGGCTGCGGAATCTCCCGCTCAAGGGCTACGCCCAGAATCAGGTCTGGTGCGAGATCGTCGCCCTGGCCTGCGAACTGCTCGCCTGGACCCAGATGATCGCGCTCGCCGGCGAGGCCCGCCGCTGGGAACCGGAACGCCTGCGCCTGCGGCTTTTCAGCATCGCCGGGCGGCTCGTGCGCGGCGGCCGCCGCCTGCGGCTGCGACTCGCCGGACGATGGCCCCGGGTTGACGAGGTCACCGCCGCGATCGCCCGCCTGCAAGCCCTCCCCGCCGGCTGACCAGCCGGAACACCCCTACGACCAGGAAGGAGAAACACCGGGGCCTGTGGAACCCCGCCCACCCGGCGCGACAGCCGGACAGCCCGCCACGGCCGGCACCGGAAATCACCCACCAGCCGAACAACTCAGGCCAGCATGCCAGTGACGCGAAAGATCGAGGTTAGGGTCTTTGGTCCTTCCGCACGCTCGCTATCCATCAGCGTCTGCGTACTGCGTGGATTGGGCAGCGGTTCCATCGCCAGTAGTCTCACCGACATCGGCGAAGAGGTCAAGGTAGGGGACGAACCGGAACATGCGGTTGCGGCGGCCGCCGGTAATCTCGGTGAGAACACCCGTATCCTGCAGGTCGTTAACTATTCGGCCCGCAGCGGGAAAGGACACGCCAAGCCATTCCTGAGCCGCCTTCACGTTGATCACCGGCTGCTCGAATAGGTAGTCCATGAGTTTGAGGGTGTTGACGCTCACGTCGGCGGCCTGGGCGTCGCGGCGCAGTTCCTCGCGCAGCTCTACGATCTGCCGCGCGGTCTGCTCGGCCTCTCTGGCTACTGTGGCGACGCCGGTGAGGAAGAAGCCCAGCCAGCCTTCCCAGTCGCCCTCGTAGCGTACGGCCATGAGCCTGTCGTAGTAGGTCCCTCGGTGCTGCTTGAGGTAATGGCTGAGGTAAAGCACCGGCCGCCGGAGCACTTTCGCGTGACATAGCAGAAAGGTGATGAGGAGGCGGCCGACGCGGCCGTTGCCGTCTAGGAACGGATGAATGGTTTCGAACTGGGCGTGAGCCAGCGCACAGACGATGAGCGGGTCCAGGCCGCCTGAATCGTGAAAGAAGCGCTCCAGGTCGCCCAACGCGGTTTTCATCTCGTGAGGCGGCGGCGGGATGAAGATGGCATCTGCCAGGCGGGCTGCGCCGATCCAGTTCTGGCTCTGCCGGAACTCGCCCGGTGACTTCGTGCTCCCGCGACCGTCGGCTAGCAGCTTCCCGTGGATCTCTCTGAGCAGCCGCAGGGACAACGGCAGCGTCTCCAGCCGGGCAAGGCCGTAGTTCATGGCGCTGACGTAGTTGACCACCTCCTCAATGTCGCGCGGCAGCTTGCTGCGATCGGAGTCGATCTCGAAGGCCAGGACATCGTCGAGCGTGCTCTGCGTTCCCTCGATCTGAGAGGACAGGACTGCCTCTTGGCGCACGTACATTGCGACGAACAGCTCGGGGTTCGGGAGCGTGGCAGCCACCCCGTCCAACCGCCCGACCGCAGTGCCAGCGGCAGCCAGGATGGTGGCGAGCTGACTATCGAACCCGAGGGGCGGCTCAGGCGGCAGAGGCTTAGGGACGAACGCGCCGTAGCCCTCAGGCTGGCGGATCACGCGTCCTGCTCGTGTCCTCTGGTCGGGTGTCACCATGGCCGGTACCCTACCAGCGCTCCGGCCCTATATTTAAGCAATCTGGCAGTTTGGTTAAATACTTCGTCAAGACGTCTAGCCGAACTTACTCCGACTTAACTATGGCGTAGAGAGCGGCTTCGTGTTGAACCTCTCCGCGGACACGGTTAAGCATGGGACACAGGCGCCCTCGGCGCCGTGGTTCCGAAGGCCCATTGACCCGCTCGGCAGCGGTCGAGCGCGCTACTGCGGCCACGGTTAGGCGAGCAGTCGCTGTGCTGTGGCTGATGCCGGGCAGGTGCAGACGCGTTTCGCCGCCGCTGACAGCTGACACGTCTCCGAGGCGACTGCACCGAAAATTCCATCCAGCGTGCGGCTCTTGACCAGCGGGTCTGCGATTCCCGGCCGGGCGGGTGCAGGGTGCCCGAGGCCGCCCGGATGCCGCTGCTGAGGTGGTCGTGCATTGGGGGGCGTCCAGCGACCTGGCTGTGCTAGCCAGCCGACGCCTGAACCCGGGTCCGGCAGCCCGTCTGGAGCGTGCGCCCGACAAGATGCAGATGACCATCTCCGACGCGGACGAGTTCTACCTCCGCTCGTAGGACGCTCCCGGTTCACGGCCGGGCGGACGCGGACCGCCCCAGCTGCCGGCGGCACGATGCGAGAAGTCATGAGGCTGTCACAGATTAGCCAGGCGGCACCACGCGAGCCGGGCGAGCCGACTAGCGTGGCGCCAAAGCCTCTACCTCTGGCAGGCGGCTAGTGCACCGAGCTAGCGATCCGGCAACGCAGGCAACGGGATTAACCGATTCCCATCCACCCTCGGCTTCCGAACATCTATGCCTTACCCCTCTGTGCCTTGGATGTACGGTCGAGCGTTGGCAGTCACCTTCCACCTGCCGCCGACGCCGGATCGGCTGTCGTCTCGGACAACCAGGCCCAGTCCTTGGAGCGCCTCAAGTTCCTGCAGGACGGTACCGTCACCTGGGCCGTATCTAGCATCAGCCGTCAGGTCTATTCGCCTAGCGTCCCAGTCCCCGCCCCCCTCGGCGACGACCGCCAAGAGCCTGATCTGACGACCGGAAAGAGGAGCGTCACTCATGGCGCGAGCCCCGGATGGAAGAGATCCGCCCCGGAGATCGCGTAGTCCTCCAGTGCAGCGGTGTGGACGTCATTCCACACGTCGTACATGGTTGGGCTCCCGAGATCCACGCCTGACTCAGGCCCGAGGCCGAGTTGTGCATACCTAGCCGCCTCATCCAGTTCGTGAGTGTAGAAATTCAAGTCATAGGATGTCGGTTTCATGTCACCAGCCGCAATGGTCGTCAGCCGATCAAGCATCGCCCGCTCCGGGACCTCCAAGGCACCGCCTCCAGTGAACCTCTGAAGGTGAGCCGTAGCTTCCTGAACGCCTTCACTGGTAATTCTCGCTTTCCCGGCGTCTAGCTGCTGGATCGGCCCTCCCGCCGACTCAGGATCGAACTCACGTCCCGAGGCAGGCCCACGGGCACCCGTCTGCACGTCGTCTGCGGCGGTACCTATGGCCGGGTATCCGAGGCCGAGGGCGTTGCGGGCGAGGACCGGGGCGGTCTTAGCGACGTTATGGTACGCGTCGCTGCTGGCCAGTTGGGGCACAGCGCGGAAGCCTTCCAGTTCAGTGGCCTCGGCGAGCCGGTCCCCGCTATCCGAGCGATTGTCCAGGCCTACCAGGTGGCGTTCCGGGGCTTCGGCCTCGGTGCGGCGCGTCGCCGGGGTGATCGTTTCGCGTTCGGCTTTTCCCACCCGGGCATAGCCGTGGTCGATGGCGTCCTGCCGATAGGCGGCATCGACGGCAGCGCGGTAAGCCGCGACCCGTTCGATGCCCAATGCTGAATCCGGGGGAGCGGCGGACGAGCCGGAGGGACCGTCACTCCCGCCTGCGCTGCCCTGGTCCTTGGCGCCGGCATCCAGATCGTCGGGAGTCGACCGGGTGCGGCGGGGGGCCATGTGGGCATCGTCGGGCTCGTCGGCTAGGTCTGAGCGATCGATCCGCACGCGTCACCCACCTAGCGGCACCAGGCCAGTGTCGAATGTCCCCTTGGGGAACGGGTGGATCCTGGCTGCGGTTCACCACGGCTTCGGCACCCGGTTCCAACTCAGCGGGTCTCGAATACCCGCATTCTCGACGTGCTCGTCTGGGTGCCGCACCGTACCCAGACCTGTCCGCCGCGGCCGTGCAGGCACGCGCCACCGAGACCGCCAAGACCGTCACTGTGAAAACAAACTAACCCGGCTGGAAAGCCCGTATAGGAAGGAGGAGCAGGCAAGGAACGCCGATCGCCCGGCGCTAGCGGAAGCCTGCGCTCAGGGTGACGCCCTGGCATGCCCGCAAACGGCAAAATATGGGGAATTACTGTGTCCGAGGGACTTGAACACGGAAACCAGTGCGATCTACCCGGATCGGGGAAATCATGTAACAACAGTAACCGCAGCAAGGCTGACGCCCCAAGTTGTTCCGTGAAGTGTTCGTTATCTGTTTTGCTACCTGGCTTGTGTACGGCTGATGGCAGGTGCAGGGCTACATCGCGCGATTGCCGGAGCCGGCGGTACCGACCGTGTAGCGGGGAGGTCAGGCTGCGGCAGGTCGGTCAGCTGGTCGAGCATGTCCCGGAGCGGGGCGAGGTCGCCGTGGTGGGCGGCGGCGCTGGCGGTCATGTTGCGGTCAGGGTCCATCCGCACCCAGGCGATGTGATGCCCGGCGTCGTGGGCGAACTGCTGGCCGGCCCAGGCGTAGACGTCGCCGAGAATGCAGCGGTGGAAAGCCTGCAGGTGGGCGAAGTCATACCGGCCGGGCAGCCGACGCCGTTCCAGGTCGATCAGCCGCGACGCGGACAGCGCCGCCTCGGCCCGGGCCAGCTCGGCGGCATCGGTGATGCCCAGCAGGTTGCGCAGCACGCCGCCGACCGGATCCAGGTACGGGTCAAGGGTTCGGCTCGATCGGCGGCTTCCGCGGTACTCGGCGTTCGTCCCGGAGGACAGCGCAGACGAAGCCAGTTTTAATGATCTTGGATCGAGGGTCACCGTCGGCGGTAGCCGCCGATCCAAGATCATCGATAGGGCCTCCGTTAGTCCTCGGACTCGGCACCTACGCGGGCTGCTGCTGCCATCTCACCAGATCGAACTCGTTGCCCTCGGGGTCGGCGAAGGTGGTTTGCGACACGCTGAACGTCACACCGCCCGTGCGGACCGGCGGGAGCTTGATCTGGTTGAGCGGCCTGGCACCCAGGCCGGTCAGTCGCTCGATCTCCTCGTCGTAGTGGTCGGTGATCAGGACAAGATGGATCCCCTTGGGCTCGGGGACATTGTGCAGGATCATCCGGGGGCCGCTGTCGGGGCCGGTGGCGTCGACCGCCGTGTCCCCGGCGACGGCGCCCGGGCTGACCGGGCGGCCAAGAGCCTTCCCCCAGAAGTCCGCCAGGGCGGCGGGATCGGCGCTGTCGATGGTCAGGGCTGCGACACTCAGACTGACAGTGGTGGTCATGATTGCTTCCTTCCGATGGGTTCATTCACAGGCGACCGCGCTCGGTGGAGGGCACTAGCGGCTCTGGCGCGTCAGCGAGGATGAGGCCCTCGCCTGTCCGAGCGAACAGGTTCTGATAGGTCCCTAATGACTTAACGCGTTAACTGACAGTACCTTCATATCGCTTCACGATGCAAGTCATAAGAGTGCTGGATCACTTCAAAGTTTAAGTTATCCTGTCCTCATGGACGCCCCGCAGGAACCCCGCTGGCTCGACGCCGAGGAAAGTCAGGCCTGGCGCGCCCTGGCCAGCACGCTGGTCAGGCTGCCGGCCGCGCTCGATGCGCAGCTTCGCCGCGACGCCGGGATCAACCACTTCGAGTACCAGGTGCTGGCCCTGTTGTCCGAGGCACCCGGCCGCACCCTGCGGATGGGCGAACTCGCGACGCTGGCCGAGGGCTCGCTGCCGCGCCTGTCCCAGGTCGTCACCCGGCTGGAGCAGCACGGCTGGGTGCGCCGCACCCCCGATCCGGCCGACGGCCGCTACACCCTGGCGACCCTGACCGGCCAGGGCCAGGCGAAGGTGACCCAGGCCGCGCCCGGCCATGTCCAGGAGGTCCGCCGCCTGGTCTTCGACCCGCTGACCAAGACCCAGTCCCGGCAGCTGCGCGAGATCGGCCGGCGC
>Ga0302326_10018340_pt1 | contig 14514 bp, 12 predicted proteins | sample Palsa_T0_3_FD_202264 | JGI IMG/M metagenome (GOLD analysis project Ga0302326, IMG submission 202264) | Peat permafrost microbial communities from Stordalen Mire near Abisko, Sweden - Palsa_T0_3 | ecosystem: Environmental > Terrestrial > Soil > Palsa > Peat permafrost | place: Sweden: Abisko... | reverse complement strand
CGGCTCTTGCTGATTGCGATCAAACTTGCTTTGTCTTCGGCGGAACATTCCAATACAGGCGCGTGTCTGGGCATCCTCCAAACATTTTAATACATAAATGTAGTAATGCAATTAAGGACTAGCTAGGCGACAGGAATCTGGTTGGCCTAGTGAACAAAGCTGGAATTGTGGTGAGTGGGCCACTGCTTTATCTGAGGCCCAGCGAGTACAGGCGGCAGTTGGATGTCAACATGATTTCCCCGCTTGTTGTAATCCAGGCCTTCGCTCTTGGGAACTGATAAGAAGAGGCGCGGTCCCACCGGCCGCATCGCGAACGTCAGCTCTACCACCGCAAAAGTTGTTATCCCGCTTCTCGGTGCTTATAGCTCCTCCAAATGTGGCCTGGAAGGAATGTCGGATGCGCTGCGGCGAGAACTGATGTGATTTGGCATTGACCTCGTGATCGTTAAACCGGGCGCCGTGAACAGGTCGATGTGCGACAAGCGCGAAAAGAAGATCTGAGTGAGTTCCAGCAGACCGGGTATTGGGAGGCGGAACGGAAGTTCCCGAAGTACATCGTCACCGAAGCCCGTACTAACGGCTTGTCCCCTGAGCGTCTGGGCGAAGCCGTCCACGTGGCGCTCACCACGGCGAAACCGAAGGCCCACTATGCGGTCGTTCCGCGACGTTTCAGGAACTGGACGCTGCCTAGACTTCTTCCTCTGAGGATGCTCGACGCCCAACTCGCAAAGCTCCTCGGACTCACAAAGCCGCAGCCAGCCTCGAACGGTGGGTTCTCAACCTCTCATGACAAGGGGAACGAAGCCAGGGTGTTTCGTCAGCAACCGATCGCGTACCAGGAAACCGCCGCCGATTACTCGATTGTCATTGGGAGAGCGAAACGGCACATCGAGAATTCATCGCCACCGCACCCCGAAACTCACGCCAGAGATGATGGCCCTCGATCTGCGCCGCGTCCATGCCGCTCAGTCGCTTCCGTTGGTCCGCCGTCGGTGAAACGGACGCACCTCGACCGACGCCCGACAGGCGACGGCGGCCTTGCGCCCCCACGTCAGCGCCTCGTCCAAGTCAGCGGCTTCCAGCACCCAAAAACCGCCAATGTGTTCCTTGGTCTCCGCGTACGGCCCGTCGGTGATGAGCACCTTACCTGCCGGCTGCAACCGCAGCGACCTCGCGCTGCTTTCCGGTTGCAGGCCGCCAACAAAAACCCTGACACCAGCAGCCTTCATCTCGTCGTTGAGCACGCCTATTTCGCGGCCCATCGCTTGGTCCTCTGAGACGGCCGGGTCGTAGTTCTCGGGGCGGTAAATAGCCACCAAATACTGTGTCATGACTTCTCCCTTCGCTATATCGACGAACGGCCGGACCGGAATTCGACAAATCGTCCAAGAACATTTTCCGGCCGCCGCTGCGTTGAAGGAGTGCGGACGGGTCCGTACGCCATCGCGGGTCGAGGGTTCCGCCGGCACTGAGCCGTTGAGTCTGGACTGGCGAGCGCGTGCGCAGCGCGTCGCATAAAGGGTCCTTTACGGCACAGCCGCGGAAGCCGCAGAAGCCAGCCAAAACCCGTTAATAACCATACGGGTTTTCGGGATTGCCCCTGCCCTGCCGTCACACTACAAACAGAGGCATGGGCGACGGATCAATCACCATGCGCAAGTACACCGACTTCGCTGAAATGAAGGCGGACGGGTACCGCTGCTGCAAAGTCGGCCCGCGCATGGGCGGTTGGACGCGGTTGATGAAATGATCGCGACCGCCTACGCGCTCAAGGGTTGGGAGATCGAGCCGGATGTACCAAGACTACAAAGACCTTTTGTCCGCCTTCCAGTCCCATGGCGTTAAATATCTCGTGGTGGGAGGCTTCGCACCTATCTATCAAGCGCAGCCGCACGGCAACCCACGCCGCGCTCGCTGAATTCGGCGCATCGCTCACAGGCATCCGCCCCGAAGACTTCACCCACCGCAACAGTTTTTTTCGATTTGGCCGTCCGCCGAAAGGCTTCGATATCCTTCCGGTGATCCTCGGTGTAGATTTTGACGCGGCTACCGGCTTGGGAGCAAATTTCATTTCCGCAGATGACCTCATAGCGTCCAAACCGGCGTCGGAACGACCGCAAGACCTTGCCGACGCAGACGCCATCCGCAAGGCGAGGGCAAGCCAGCGCCCAGACGCGAAAGACAGCTCGACCCGTGGGGAAGAGGACCAGAACAGAGAGACCTTAGTCAATGAATGCGCCCGTGCCGAAAAGGGTAAGTTTTGAGAATGGCTTTTTACCCATTTCAAACTGCATTACAGGCGAGGCCGTTTTCCCGTAGTCTGAAGGCATGACGGTAACGCTCGACATGCCGAAGGAGCTAGAGGCGCAATTCACCGCCGCCGCGCAGGCGCGAGGTATGCCCCTGTCTGATTACGTGCGCGATTTCATTGTGGAGCATTATCAAGAGGAGGCGGACGATCTTCGCACGGCGCAAGAACGTATTGCCGACCCTCAACCCGGCATCACCTCTAATCAGTTGGGTAAAAACCTTGGCTTAGAGGAACCCTGTGTGAAAGGAGCGCTTGGCGAAACGCATCGCTAACGCCCTGTGCCGACTCTCTGGGGGGAAGCTGGCGTGTACGCTGTTTTTGCGCTGTGCGCAATGACGGCGATTAGCCTGCGGGCCCAGACGTTCACCACCTTGTACAGCTTCTGTCCCGAGGGCGCGCCGTGCCCGGATGGAGCAAAACCGACCGCCGGCCTCGTCCAGGCCGCTGATGGAGACCTGTATGGGACAACCAGCATTGGCGGGGCTAACTGTCCCCCGTTCGGATGTGGCACGGTCTTCAAGATTACTCTGAGCGGCACGCTGACGACCCTATATAGCTTCTGCCTGCTGGGAACTCCCGCACGGATGGCGACTCCCCGAACGGGTTGGTCCAACGCGCGGATGGGAACTTCTATGGGACCACGAGCGCTGGAGGGGCAAATATTGTGCTGGCACAGTATTCAAAATCACGCCAAGCGGCACGTTGACGACGCTATTTAGCTTCTGCGCCCAAACCGGATGCTCTGACGGCGCAAATCCGCAGGCGGGGCTGGTCCAGGCGGCCAATGGCGACTTTATGGGACAACGCCCAATGGAGGTGGGGTATGCTGCGGTTATTCCTCTGGGACGCTCTTTAAAATAACCCCCGGTGGCACGTTGACGACGCTATACAGCTTCTGCACGCAAAGCGGATGCCCGAACGGCTCCTTTCCGGGATGGGGTGAGCTCGTCCAGACAATTAGCGGGGACCTCTACCGTACAACAGAAATTGGAGGCTACAACTGTGCCTCCTGTTATGGGACGGCGTTCAAAATCACCCCGAGCGGTACGCTAACGACGATATACAACTTCTGCTCCCAAAGCGGATGCGATAACGGTTCAGCGCCCGTAGGAGGGCTCACGCCGACGGAGAATGGGGACACCTACGGAACAACAAGCGAGGGCGGCTCCGATCACGCTGGGACGCTTTTCAGCATAACCCCAAGTGGCACACTGACGACGCTATACATCTTCTGCTCTCAAAGTCCTCTCTACTGCCTAGACGGCGGGGAGCCGGAACAGGCGCTGGCTCAGGCCACAGATGGGGACTTCTTCGGTACAACGAGTGTTGGCGGTGCTGGCTGTCCAAATTCCAAAGGCCTCTGCGGGACGGTCTTCAAAATCACGCCAAGTGGCACGCTGACAACGCTACACAGCTTCTGCTCCCAGAGCGCATGCGCGATCCCCTAGTGGAAAACTCGTCCAGGGCGACCAATGGGGTTCTCTACGGCGTAACTTCTGCAGGCGGTGCCAACAATTGGGGAGCGGTCTTCAGCCTGTCCGGTCTGGGCCCGTTTGTGGAAACACGGCCTACCTCCGGCGAGGTGGGGAGCGGCGTCGAGATTCTGGGAAGCGATTTGACCGGCGCGACCAGCGTCAACTTTAACGGCAGCACGGCTGCGTTCCTCGTGGTGTCCAGCCACGTTCAAAAGTAACGTGCCCTTCCGGGTGCCATAAAGGGCGCTCTCGCACTGCAAGCTCATCGCTCCCACGAAACGGCGTTGTGGTGGGAAGTTGACCGGATCACTCACGAGAAGTCGGGTTGGTCGGCGGTTATTATTTCCAGAGCGAGAACGCCATTGTCCGCCTCTCCGATGATCTCGACGTCGTCGAACACCTTCCGCGTTGCTGGCTCGTTGCGGCCATGCTGAAGCCAAAACTCAAATACTTTTAACACGCTGGGGTTGATCTCCCAAGCCGATTACCGCCCGTCCCAATCTCCTTCTGCCCCAAATCCAACCACATACCACCTCATCCCAAAGCCGAAACCGCCGCCCCTCTGCTACCCTCAAACCAAAGCGCGCGATACCCCCAAGCTGCGCCCACTCCCACCGTTCGTTCTTCTCAAACTAAAACATGAAGGAGACTTTATCTTCACCAAACACAAAAATACCCCTGATGCGCAACCCGCCAAAATCCCGCGAATCGTGGGTTCGTTCGCGAAAATAGGTTCCGACGCCACCAGCGGCACAGCCCTCCACCCCCCCTGGAACGTGTCATGTGGCGCGCCGGGACCTAATCCGCACGTAGCCGCGCCGCTCGACGCCTATGCGCAACTCCTCGCAGCGTTCCTCAGCCGACGCGGCGAACCATCCACCGCCGTTTCCCGGGTATCCCGCTTCGCATGTGGTCGGACAAAGTGACATACCACCCCCATGCGATCGGAGCAGCCAAACTGGCCCTTGGATTTCCATGATCCACCGTCCCTGGAAGAAGTTGCAGCCCACCTCAATATGCGGCATGCTTAGGAGCAACTCAATTAAGTGTCATCGGTGAACTCCAAGGTTCGAAAGGCTTATCGGGAATGAGCCGTGAAGGCGATCTCCGCAGGCATGCGCGGCCCCGGAAATCATCGCCGGTTCAGATGGTTTGGAAAGACCGTAGTGGAGTCGACCGGTTTGTCAACGGCAAGACCGTTGATGTTTCCCCAACCGGAATACGCGTCGAGATCGCGGACCCGATCGACAAACAGACCTACGTAACGCTGCGATGCGTTGGATTGGGCCTGCAAGGCGCAGCGTCGGTGCGCAGTTGCACCCGCAAAGGTCTGAAGTACCTGGTGGGGCTGGAGTTCAGCGCCGGACTGCAATGGAAGCCCAAGGACTCGACGCCGCTGGGTTGAAGTCAAGGATTGAACCCAGGAGGCGAGCTATAATTTCGAAGCGGAGCCATGAAAAAGATCGAAGCGATTATCCAGCCGCATAAGCTGGAAGATGTGAAAGAAGCGCTCAAGGGGATCGGCATTGACGGGATGACCATCTCGGAAGTGCGCGGGCATGGCCGGCAGAAAGGCCACAAGGAAGTCTATCGGGGGATGGAATACCAGGTCGATTTGCTGCCCAAGGTCAAAATCGAGATGGTGGTTTCCGACGAGCGCTCCTCCGAAGTGATCCAGACCGTGGTGCGCAGCGCCCGCACGGGCAAAATCGGCGATGGCAAGGTGTTCGTGTACGACGTCGCGGAGGCCATCCGCATCCGCAACGACGATCGCGGGGACGGCGCCCTTTAGCCCCGCGTCTCCGTAACATCCATCACAGAACTTTCGTCTTGTAGAATTCCACCTGGGTCACGTCTTGTAGAATATTATTTACTCTTTCATCCGACACGCCATAATGGACCAGCCAAATGAAGGACAACACGCGGCCGTGGATGTCTCCCCCACCCGGCGCGCTTTTTACATCGGGTTTATCAACGGCGTCATGGGCTTGATCGGCTTGGCCCTGGCGGCTCCGGCCGCCGTTTACCTGTTGTTTCCGCCCAAAGTCCGCAAGGAAGCCGACTGGGTGGATACCGCCGATTTGTCCACCATCCCACCCGGAACTCCTACCGAGATCTCCTTCGAGCGCAAGCGCGTGGATGGATGGACGGTCTCCACCCAAAAGGCGACCGCCTGGGTGGTGAAGAAGCCCGATAATGAGGTAATCGCCTTTACGCCGCAATGCACCCACTTGGGCTGCGCGTATCATTGGGACGATCCCAGCCACACTTTCGTCTGCCCCTGCCATACATCGGTGTTCTCCATCGATGGAAAAGTATTGAGCGGCCCCGCGCCACGCCCGTTGGATCGCTATATGACGAAGATCGACGCGGGCAAGCTCGCCATCGGGCCAGTGGAACCCCAGGCGTAAGCCATGCGCACCATCATAGATTGGCTCGAACACCGCACCGGCATCGAAAGCGCCATCAAGAGTTTCTTATACGAAGAGATTCCAGCGTCCGCCGGTTGGCACCAGATCATCGGCAGCATGGCCGTGTTTTTCTTCGTGATTCAGGTTTTTACCGGCGCCATGCTGGCCTTTAATTACGCTCCTACGCCCGGCGAAGCCTACAACAGCGTGAAGTACATCATGACGGAGCTGACAGCCGGCCCATTGATCCGCGGCCTGCACCATTGGGGCGCCAGCATGATGCTCATTATCGTGGTGCTGCACATGATCCAGGTCTTCATCTACGGCGCTTACAAGAAGCCGCGCGAAGCCACCTGGATGATGGGCGTCACGCTGCTGCTGATCACGCTCGCGTTCAGCCTCACCGGCTATCTGCTGCCTTGGGACAACCGCGCCTATTGGGGCACCGTAGTCACCACCCAGATCGCCTCGCAAGCGCCCATCGCAGGACCATATTTATTGCGATTGCTCGGCAGCCAGGGAGCCGTTGGAAACGTCACCTTCTCGCGATTTTACGCATTGCACACCGTGCTGCTGCCGCCCCTGACCATCATTCTCATCGCTGTTCACATTTACCTGGTGCGCAAGCACGGCGTGGCGCCCGCGCCCGGCGATACCGCGCCCAGGCGCAAGTTTTTCCCCGAACAGGTTTTTAAGGACACCGCCGGCATTGCAGTCGCGTTTATCGTCCTGTTCGTCATGGCCCTGGTCGCCAAGGTTCCGCTGGAGCGCCTCGCAGATCCGACCGACACCGCCTACATCCCCCGCCCGGAGTGGTATTTCCTGTTCCTTTTCCAGACGCTGAAGTTCTTCAAAGGCCCTTTGGAAACGGTCGGAAGCGTGGTGCTGCCCGGCGTGGCGGTGCTGACGCTCTTCCTGATCCCGTTCATTGATCGGGGTCCTATGATCCGTCTCGGCAAAAGGACTTTTGCCATTACCTTTGTAGTTCTGGCTGTCATCGCCTGGAGCGGCCTCACTACGGCCGCGGTGGTCACAACGCCCAAGAATCAGGAATCGGCCGACGACACGGAAACGCCGGCCACCGAAACTCCGGAGGCCCGGCCACCGTCCGCCGCCGCGTCTCCGGCTGCGCCAACGGACAATTCCCAAGCCCCAACCCCCGGCGCGCCACCGGCCGCGGCCACGCTTGCCGCCTGGCAGCGCTTGACCCCGGAAGAACTGGCCGGGCTCGCGATCTTCAAGAAGCAAGGCTGCCTGGGCTGCCATCCGGGCGCGGGCCAAAAAGGCATCGGTCCCGACCTCACCAGGATACCGGCCGCCCACCGCAACGTCGCGTTTCTGGTGCCGCACTTCAAGGATCCGTCGAAGATCGTTCCTGGCAGCATGATGCCGCCCGTGGATTTGAGCGCCCCCGATTTAAATGCACTCTCCTTGTTCGTCCTGACGCTCACCCCGCAAAACGAAGCCAGGCTGCTGGCCGCGCCCGATTTCGTGACGCAAGGCGCACTGGTTTATCAGAGTAACCATTGCAACGCGTGCCACCAGATTGAAGGCGTCGGCTCCACGCTCGGTCCAGCGCTGGATGGAGTGGGCCTGCGCCACGACCGCCCGTGGCTCGAAAAACATTTCGCCGATCCCGCCGGCGTGACCAAGGGCAGCATCATGCCGCCTTACAAATTCATGCCGATGGAGCTGGACGCCATTTGCAAATACCTGCTGCAGTTGCCGAAAAGGGCTTAGGTCCGGCTCGGTGGCGCGCGGAATTTGCTGCGCCGCGCGCGTGAGCAAGCGGTCTTTCGTCGGGCGCCGCCCCAGGCATTCAGTTCTTCGATCTTAGCAGTGTCGCAACGGAAGGTTTATGAAATGTTCCTGCGCACCGCTCCTGCCGAGCCCTGTCGCGTACCCACGCATGCCATCCTGAAATCAGATGGGTGTCCTTCTCAGTGTCTCCGCGATTGCCCGGCGTTTCGGCGCGCGTGTGCTGTTTGAAAATCTTTCGCTCAGCATCTCCGAGGGCGACCGCACCGGCCTGATCGGCCCCAATGGCAGCGGCAAAACCACGCTGCTCGAAATCCTCGCCGGGAACGACGCCCCCGACGGTGGAACCCGCGCGCTCAAAAAGCAGACGCGCCTGGCTTACGTCCCGCAGGATTCCCTCTTCGCGCCCAGCGACACGGTCGGTTCCGTCCTCCTGGCGGCGCTCGCGGAACTGCCTTTAGAAGATGAGGAGAGATCCGCGCGTCTGAAGTCGATGCTCGGCCGCGCTGAATTCAAGGACCCCGCCATGCCTGCCGCTGCGCTCTCCGGAGGATGGAAAAAGCGCCTCGCCATCGCGGCCGCGCTGGTAATGTCGCCCGACGTGCTGCTGCTCGACGAGCCCACCAATCACCTGGACCTTGAAGGCATCCTGTGGCTCGAGACCGCCATTCAAGCCGCGCGCGCCTCCCTGGTCGTCACTCATGACCGCTATTTTCTGGAACGCGTGGCCACGCAGATGGTGGAAGTGAACCGCGTCTATCCGCAAGGCGCATTCCAGGTGACCGGCAATTACAGCGAGTTCCTGGAGAAGCGCGAGGATTTTCTCGAAGCGCAGGCCAAGCAGCAGGACGCGCTCGCCACCAAGGTGCGCCGCGAAATCGAATGGCTGCGGCGGGGACCGAAAGCCCGCACCGGAAAATCGCGCGCCCGAATCGATTCCGCGGGCCGCCTCATCGATGAATTCTCGGCTGCCGGCGCGCGCAGCCGAACCGGCGCCGTCAAAATCGATTTCACCGCGTCCGACCGCAAGACCAAGCGGCTGATCGAAGCCGCAGGCATCGCTAAAACGCTGGGCGGGCGCAGGCTCTTCGAAAACCTGAATCTGGTTCTTTCCCCCGGCGTCCGCATCGGACTGGTCGGCGCCAACGGCAGCGGGAAGACCACGTTGCTCAAGCTTATGGAAGGCGCGGTCCAGCCCGACGAAGGGACCATCCGGCGCGCGGATCGACTGCGCATCGTGAGCTTCGCGCAGGACCGCGGCGCCCACTTGGACCCGGATACCAGCCTGCGCCGCACCCTTTGTCCGGAAGGCGACATGGTGATTTATCGCGACCGGACTATCCATGTCGCGGGCTGGGCTAAGCGCTTCCTCTTCCGCGACGACCAGCTCGACATGCCGGTGTCGCGGCTCTCGGGCGGCGAACGGGCGCGCGTCATGATCGCGCGGCTGATGCTGACCACAGCCGATGTGCTGTTACTCGACGAACCCACTAACGACCTGGATATTCCGACGCTCGAAGTCCTGGAAGACAGTCTGCTCGATTTTCCCGGCGCCCTGGTGGTAGTCAGTCACGACCGCTATTTGCTGGACCGCGTCTCTACAGTCGTGGTCGGATTGGATGGCGGCGCCGGCGGTATCTTCGCCGACTACTCGCAGTGGGAAGCCTTTCGGAGCGAGCCGGCGGCCATTGAGAAAATTCCCGGGAAGGAATCCAGGCCCACTGTTTCCGCGGACGAACCGAGGAAGAAGCTATCTTACTTGCAGCAGCGCGAGTGGGATGGTATGGAGGCAAAAATCCTGGAAGCCGAACAGGAGCTGGCCGCCTGCCAGCGCGATCTCGAAGCCTTCGCATCGGATGCCAGGCGCGTGGCCGAAGCCTACGAAAAAATGGAGAGGGCGCAGCGCCGGGTGGAGGATCTTTACGCTCGCTGGGCGGAACTGGAAGCGCTCGTGGTCACGAAGTGAGGGGTCCATCCGCCGGGCCGGGCGCATGGACCGAACGCGTCGATGGCCGAACCGCGGAGTTGCTCGCCACCGACGTAGCTGCCTTTGAGGCCTATCTTTTTCTTCCAACGGAATTGTTGCCACAGCACACGATCAACGCAAGCTTGCGGAATGTGTCGCAAGACGGCCGGCACAGATGCTGGTTTCGAAACCTGGAGCGGGAGCGCAACAGAGATTCCGATTGAGGTTCCTATGCGGAAAGGGAGGAGACAGCGACCGCCAATCTAGTTAGCGGACCTGTCGAGTACGACGCCTCACTCTGGGCCAAGCGCGATGAACTGCGAGAAAAACAGGTAGAGGTTCATTTAAAGTACTTTTCCGCCAGCTCCGGTTTCACTTGCACCGCCTGTTGCCAACAGCCGCGAGCTTCGTCTTCCTGCCCCAGCGCTACCAGCGCATGGCCCAGGTTGAGCAGCGCTTCGGCGAAATCCGGTTTCTCTTCCGTGGCCCGGCGGTAGGAGCGGGCGGCGTCCTCTTGTAAGTTAGCCTGCTGCAACAGGACGCCAATATTGTAGTTCAACTCCGGAATGCGTTCGCCCAACCCATCGAGCTTGGCCTCCGCCTCCAAAGCCAGCGCGTAGTCGCCCTGATCCACGGCGACGGCCGAGAGCGCGCGGAGCGCTTCGGTGGACTGCGGATGATGCTCGACGGCCAGCGTGAACGAAGCTTTGGCCGCTTCCAGGTCGCCCAAACGCCTCTGCGCTAAGCCCATATTCATGAGCGCCTCCAGCCAATCGCGCCGCTTACCGACGCAGACGCCGAACGGCTGGATACTCCCGGCCGAGTCCCCGCGCAGCAGGCGCATATAGCCCAGGCGAAACCAGGCTTCCTGGCGCTCCGGCTCAACCTGCACCAGCTTCTCCATGCATTTTTCGGCTTCCGCCGGGTTGCCAAGCCGGTCCTGCACGATCGCGAAGTTCCACAAGGCGGTGGGATTATCGGGATCGAGGTTGAGCGCTCGTTCGTAAGCCTTGCGCGCTTCGGGCTGATCCCCGCGCTCCTGCAGAGCCGCGCCCAGATTGGCGTACGCCAGCGCGCTGTCCGGCTTCAGCTTCAAGGCTTCGGCGTAGGCTTGCCCGGCCTGCTCCAAGCGGTTGGTCTTCTGGTACGCCACGCCCAGGTTGAACCAGGCTTCGAAGGAACTGGAGGCCGTTTTCACCAGTTGCGCGCCAAGCTGGGCAGCGGACTTGTAGTCGCCGCGGCCCATCGCGGCTGCAATCATCCCCGTGAGTCCGGCTTGAGCGTTCGGACGCAGGCGGAGCAATTTTTCGGAATATTCGCGCGCCCGATCGTGCTGTCCCTGAGCCAGGGCGACACGGATCATGTTGGTGACCAGTTCGGTGTCGGTGGAATTGTCCGGCAGCAGCTCTTGATAGAACCCCATGGCCTCCTCAATTCGGTTCAGGAGATGCAGCGCGACCGCCTTCCCGTACACCGCCCGGCTGTTGCCGGGTTGCACCGTCAGGCATTCTTCAAAGGCAGCCAGCGCATTTTCGGGGCTCTTGCGATGCAGCTCGCAAACCCCGGCGCCGAGAATCGCTTCGGCCAGCAGCGGATCGAGTTGGGCCGCGTTGCGGAACGCTGGAATGGCCTCCTCATACCGCTTCAACTTTTCCAGGCAGAGGGCCGCATTGTAGGTCGCGGACTTGTGGCTGGGTTGCGCTTCGAGCACCTTCCGATAGTCTTCGAGCGCGTTTTCGAAATGGCCGAGCTGGAACTCGAGGTGCGCCTTGGTCCATGCCAGTTCGGGCAAGTCTTCACCGCCATCGATCGCGTCGCGGACCTCGCGCAGCGCCTGCTCCGTTTTGCCGTCCATATTGAGCGCCAGCGCCTTGGCGAGCGCCGCCGATTGCATCGGGCGCTTTTCGCTCTTGGCGTCCAGAACATCGGTCCTCGCCAGCGCCTCCACCAACTCGTCGTCCACAAACCAAAGCCACTGATCGTTTGTCTGTTCCATGCAACCCTTTTGTTTTACTTGGCGGCGCCCTTGAGGTAACGGATCGCCACCGATTTCACTTTTCCGCTCTCCTCGCGTTCCTTCAGAAAGCCCGCGCCGCCGGTCTTCAACTGGTCGTCGGTCCAACTGTCCACCTGCTGGCCCTGGAGGTAGGTGGTGAACTGGGGGCCGCGAACATCGACGCGAACGTCAAATACGGTATCCAACCCTACCGCCAATTCGATCGGCACGCGCCCCACTTGGGTTTGCCTTCCAGCGGCCACCAGGTACTTGAACAGCGCCACCTTGGGAGATAACCCGGAAGAGACCGTCATCAGTTTCATCGCGTAATAATTGTTTGGATCCGAAGCGCGGAAAACCCACCCGATGCTTTTGGAATCCATGCTGGCCTTGAACTCCAGCCGGTAATCGGACAACTTCAACGACGGCCGATAAATGGTGATCTGCCGGCCGGCGTGCAGACCGCTGGGGTCCCCGGCCCAGCCTTCCACCCAGCCCCCTTCGCCTATAATGATGCTGGGACCGGAGCCATCGCCGGCGGCCGCTGGATTCAAAATGAGCTTGCCGGGCTTGCCGCCACCCCAGCCCAAGAAATAGGTGCAAGCCCCAACCAGCAATAGAATTGCGACCCCGAGCTTAACTTTGAGCGAACCGTGCCAAGAGGCTTCGGTGGGTTGAGCGATGCCGAAATTGGGCGCTTGGTCCACTCTGGGTGTGCCCGTCGCAAACGGAACCGCGGGAGCCGGCGCCACTTCGGTAACGTTGGGACCAGCGGCGTTGGGTTCTGCCACGGCTGCCGGCTGCGTTGTGTCGCTTTGCACGGATTCCCCCTGCGGCCCTGAGGGCGTTCGCGGCTCTATGTTTTTGGCGGCGACGGTTTGCGCCGGCTTGGCCGGTTGTTTGGGCTGGGTGAAACGAGCGGCCGGTTCGCCGGTGGCCACAGCCTTCCACGGAGCAGGAGTGGCCACAGCGGCGTCTTCGGCCAGGCCCGGCTTGAGATCGGAAGGAGCCTCGGCGTTCGAAGGCGGGACATAGCCAGTGGCCAGCGCAACCTTTGGACGCAAGGGCAACAGCTTCAAGCGCGGCAACAGGGGAGCGATGCGGCTGGGGAGTGCGTGGCCTTCGAGGAGCGCAGCTTTGGCCGGAGGAAAGGTCTTGATCGAGATCTCGAACAATTCCACCGTGGGCCTTTGCTTCGAGGCTCCGGCTTGGGGCTCCGGGGCTTCCGCTTTGCTCCGGAGATCTTCCGCGGCTATCTCCACCGTGTCATTGCCCTGTGGCGCGTCCGCCGCTTCTTGTTCGACAAGTTCCCGATGGAGACGGGACAACGCTTCGAGCGATGCCCGAGGGCGGTCGTCCCCGGCAGATTTTTCGAGGCCGGAGTTGAGGGACGCATCGTACGGGGCTTCAGCCAACGGGTAGGGGGCGCCAGCCACCACCACAACGGCGGAATCCTGGGCTGGGAAATCGATGCCCGTCGGCGACAGCTCCAGCAGCCGGGAATCGCCGTACAGGGCGCTGCTCTCCCACCGCAAGGCTTGCATCAAAATTCGGTCGGCATCCGGGGCAACGCGGCTTGGCTCGATATCGATCGCGATCGCACTGCCCGCGGGGAATCGATCGGCTTTCGCGATTTTCTTGGCGTTTCCAACCGGCAGCACAGCAAGCTTGGGTTGCGCGGCCGCGAACGCTTGGGGCGATAAATCGGCAGCGCAAACGGTATTTTCAATGGAGGAGACTTTTGGCGGCAGATCGAGCGATAACCGTTCCGCGCAGGATAGGCTGAGCGCGCCATTCTGGATCTGCCATTCCGACATGGCCGGGCCGGGCGAAAGCTCCATCCATGGTTCTAAGTAAGGTGTCTGGCCTGCTAAAGAAGCGAGTGCAGGGCTTTCGAACAGGAACCCGGCCGAGTTGGCGGGCTCAGGCTCCGCACCTAGCGGGAGTTTACTGAGACCTCTCGCGTGAGGCGGTTGGTGCGCGGGTGATTCCTCCGCGGCAGCCGAATCGATCGACGCCGGGGGTACGGCTGGTGCTAAGGCTTCCCTCAGGGCTACTTCGAGCACCTGAACCTCTGCGGCTGGATCGGTCGCGTTCCTGCCCGTATCATCCGGTACCGGCTCCTCCAAGGCGACCGAAACGCTGGGCGGCAGCACGGCGCCCTGTGCGGGCGAGCTAACCGTTTGCCCTTTCTTTTGAGCCTGGAGCAGGCGGTTCAGCGCCAGCCGGTCGTATTCGTCCTGGTAGCTTTGCTTGTGAGCGTCGGAGCAAAAATCGCCTCCTCCCCGCAGTCTTTTCAGCAGCGCCAGCTCCTTGCCGCAGTACAGGCATCGCATATGCGAGTAATCGGCCCTCCCAGGGGATAAGTGAATACCTCCCGAGGGTGTTTCTCTATACGGTAAAGCACTTATCGAGGCTTTCTCAGGTGGTCGCCCTAGTACGGTCGATGAGCGCTTTAGCATTTGCTGCAAGCTAGGGCTAAAGTACCTGACGTTAATGAAGCGCGGCGAACGCCGCGTGACCGGGCAACCTGCGGCAGAAATGGGATCAGTCCCAACAGAGTGGGGCAGTTGATCTTGCAACCCTGATGAGTGATA
>Ga0302326_10018339_pt1 | contig 14515 bp, 17 predicted proteins | sample Palsa_T0_3_FD_202264 | JGI IMG/M metagenome (GOLD analysis project Ga0302326, IMG submission 202264) | Peat permafrost microbial communities from Stordalen Mire near Abisko, Sweden - Palsa_T0_3 | ecosystem: Environmental > Terrestrial > Soil > Palsa > Peat permafrost | place: Sweden: Abisko... | reverse complement strand
TGATCTCGTGCACCTGCGCCTCGCAGTGCGCCGTCTCTAGCTGGCATTGCTCACGATTTTGATCGATGATCCGATTCTTTGAACGGGAGACCGCCATCGTGGCAACAATCGAGGAAGCCCAAGCTCAGGCGCGCATGGATCTCGCTGCCTGTTATCGGCTGTGCGCGCATTTTGGCTACAACGAGGGCATCGACAACCACCTGACCCTGATGGTCCCGGGCTTCTCGGACCGCTTCTATTTGGCGCCGTTTGGATTGCACTGGTCGGAGGTCAAGGCAAGCGACCTGCTGTCGTTGGATTTCGAGGGGCAGATCAGGAGCGGTCGAGGACCGGTTGAGGATACGGCGAGGTACATCCATATGCCGGTGCACCGGTTGACGCGGGCCCCCTGTGTATTGCACACGCATATGCCTTACGCGACGGCGCTGACGATGCTCGAGAATCCAAAACTCGAAATGGTCGTGCAATCCTCGCTGCTGTTCCACGAGGATATTTCCTACGAGGCCACCTACAATGGTTTTGCCTACGATGCCGGGGAAGGAGAACGCTTGGCGGGCTTCCTGGGTCGCAAATCCGTGGCGTTCCTGCAGAACCACGGCGTCTTGGTTCTCGGCAACAGCGCGGCTCAGGCCTTCGAACGCTTGTACTTCCTCGAGCGAGCGGCGCAGGCTCAAGTTTTGGCACTCTCCACGGGACGTACTCTTAGGCGCATCCCTGACAAGGTCGTCGCTGCCACAGCCGCGCAGATTAAGTCCGGATCTCAGGTGGACGGCAAAGAGCGTCACGACCTGCATTTCGCTGCCTTGAAGCGCATCCTCGATCGTCTCGATCCTGATTACATCCGCTGAGCCTCATCGGCCCCGGCGTCATGCCGGTCGCGGAATCAGCCACTCCAGCGCTGCTGCCCACAATCGTACCGGTCGGTTTGATTACTTGTATTGAAACGTCGGGGGTACTAATCTAGGCACGGGAATTGCCATCGCGTGATCGAAACTGCACACAGCCTCTTGATCGAAGCACCTATCGGCGCGGTCTGGAACTATGTTCAGGACATGCGGCAATGGGCCAATCTCCTGCCGGGCTGCAAGGAATGCATCGTGGAGAACCCGGCGGACTCCCGTTGGATCTTGAAAGTCGGCACCGGCGGCCTCGTGCGCACGGTGAATGCGCTGGTACATGTCGACAACTGGGAAGGACCGACCCGCGTCGACTTCTCGTACAAGCTCGAAGGCGACCCTGTGGAGGGCAGCGGATCGTACTTCGCAAACGTGACGAGCCCTACCCAAACGGAAATCACGTTGCAGGTACGCGTTAACGGCAGCGGGCCGCTGGCGCCGATGTGGGAAGCCATCAGCCGGCCCCTGCTGCCTCGACTGGCGAAGATGTTTGCAACGAAACTCAAAGAAAAGATCGAACAGTCCTAGAGCTTGAGTCTTGCGGCCTCGCGCTCGAGCGCATCGCTCGCAGCGCCGCAGGCGTGTCGTGCCGCAAGCCACCCATAGGTCATGCCTCGCGCATTCGATATACCGCTTTGCATCACGGCGCCCGTCTCCATGCGCGCCGCCGAATTTCCCGCAGCATAGAGCCCCTCGATCGGTCTGTCGTCCCACCCTAGGACTCGCGAATGCTGGTCAGTCAGCAGCCCCGTGGGCGGAATGCCCGTGCCGCCCATTCGCTTGAGCTCGACTGCATAAAAAGGCGGCTTGACCAGCGGACCGAGATTGCCGTTGGGCTTGTGAAAAGGATCGCCGCACATCCACACGCTCCACGGCTGCCGGCCCCGCCCAAATTCCGGATCCTCGCCTTTCTCTGCGTTGGCATTGAAGCTCGCAATGGTCGCTTCGAGATTCCCGCCGTTGATGCCGGTTTTCTGCGCAAGCTCAGCGATGCTATTGGTGATCACACCGAGGCCCTTTGGCCAGTCCTGTCCTGGGGCAATGGGGCCAAATGGATACTTCTCGCGGACCTGGCTGTCGATGATCACCCAGCAGGGGAAGTTCGGATGCGTCTGATCTCCCCCATCGATCACATCGATCGTGTAATAGAACGACCGATAGAACGCCTCGTTGCCAAAGCGCTTGCCGGCGCGGTTGACGACGATCGTATGGGGCTGGCCGATAACCGGCAGTGCGCTGCGCCACAGCGGAACGCCCTCTTCGTCTTCCTCGCCCGCGATGAGGAATCCCAAAGAGGTGATATCCGGGACACGCGCGATCTGAGCACCAAGGGGACCTGCGAGCCGGAAGTTGGCGCCGTCCACGGTCGAGAACACCATCGAGCCCAGTTCCAGCTGCTGACTCAGCGTTTTGTTCAACTTCTGGCGCCGCTCGTAGCTGCTCACCGCGACGACAACTCCGCGGTTCGCTTTGACGAACCAGTCCTTGCCGTCCCTTCGCGCTCGTACGCCCACCACGCGCTTGCCGTCACAAATGAGCTCTTCCACGGGACTGTCGGTAAACATGGGAATGTCGCGGTCGAGCACGCCTTTGACGAAGTAGGCGGCCAAGCCAGGACCCAGGCAACGCTCGTCCCGAGTCAAACGCTCGCCCATCAAGTTGAAATCCCATTTCACCATGTTCGCGACGCCGCCCGCCTGAAACATATCGTGGTGGGTGAGCCCATAAGGCATTTGCGGGGACAGTCGCGTCTTGAGTCGCCAATCGCCGAGCTGCTCAGCGGGAAACGGAACGACTTCCAACAGGCGGCCTTCGGCGACGCTATCCTCGACCACACGGTAGTAATAATCCGGACAGTCGCGGATGACCTGCATTTTCAGGCCGGTCTGGCCCTCGAAGTATTTGAGCGCGTCGCGCGCATGCACCACCAGGTTCAGAATGGCTGCGTCGCTCCCGTAGCCCATGGACAGGCGCTTCAAGTAACGGAAGCCGCTTTCAGGGGAATCATTGATGCCGAGCGCGCTCGCGTAATGATTGCCTGGGACCCAGACCTCCCCCATGGACAATGCGGTGACACCGCCCACCTGATTCGAGCGCTCGAAGACCAGCGACTGCGCTCCATGCTCGCGAGCCGTAATGGCCGCCGAAAGGCCACCAATACCAGAGCCTATCGAGACGATGTCTGTCCCGGCATCCCAATGTCCCGGAAGATTCTGGATCACGTGTAGCTCCCCCTGTTGTCCGTGTTCAATACCGCGGCCGAACGATCACTGGATTCGTTCGACACCGGCGACACTCGTCCGGTGCATCATCCTCCCCGAATCTTGCGCATAGGGAATCACGCGGTGCAGAGCGGAAGTGTTTTCCCAAATGACGCAGTCGCCCACGCTCCACTGATGGCGATAGGTAAAAGCCGGCTGGGCGGTCCACTCGAGGAGCCGCGCAAGCATGGCGCGCCCTTCCGCTTTACTCTTGCCCACGACTTCGTCAGCCGTGTACCCGATCACGAGCGAACGGCTTCCATTCGCCCGGGTCGCGACCAGCGGATGCTCATGCCGGAGCCTTTGCCGGGCAGCGTCGAGTTCCTCCGGCGCTGCGAACTCTCTCACGGCTGCCGTCACCGTGTGCACGACCCGCAAGCCTTCGAGCTCTGCCTTTTCTTCGGCGGAGAGCGCCTCGTAGGCAACCCTGGTGCTGGCAAATTCCGTCTGTCCGCCTTTTACTGAAACATGCCGTGCGCTCAAGATCGTGGCCTTGGGAGGCGCAATGTCGACGGTCATGCCATCCATGTGCCAGAAGTAGGTGCCGAACACGTATTCCTTTTCGATCCTGGCGCCCGCGTTCAAGGTGACTTGGTACACCTCGTCGGCATTTTCCCGGCCCGCAATTTGTGCGGCAATGTTCACGCGCCTTCCCAGCGCGTCCGTCAAAGCCAGTTGCTCGGCGTCGGATAACCCGATCGCCGGAAACACCAGGACGGTGTGGCGGTCGAGAAGCTGCAGCAATTCCTGCGCGGTCTCAGGACGTCGGATAAATTCCCGGTCGAGATGGACCTTCGCCCCGATGGTGGCCTTCAACGGGTCGACTTTGAGGCTCATGCGAATCTCCTCACGCGTTTGAATGCTGTTCCGCCTTGAGTTTCGGCATCACTTTTTCCGCAAAGAGCTTCATCTGTTCGTACACCTGGTCGTAGGGCATGCCGCCGAAGCTGAAGTTGGCAATGATTTCGTAATCTCCCACCATGGACTTACGCATCAGGTGCTTCTCATAGAGTTCCTCGGGCGTTCCGATCAAATTGCCGTCCACGTAGCCTTTGTAAGCTTTATCCGGGCCACCGGCAGCGGCGGCGGCCTCGCCCATGTAGGCATACGTCGCATACGAAGGCAGCGACTTGAAGTGATCGCTCATGAACTCGTAGTGCGTTGCAACCTGAAAGAACTGCGCCGCGAAATACTTGTCGGTGTATTCGGTCACCTTCTTGCGGTTATCAAAGCAAATGATGAAATCGCTGATGATGAACGGCGGCGCGGCTTTGCCATGCAGCGCCTTGAAGGTGTCGCGATATTTGTGGATCTCGGGCATCGACTTGCTCCAGTCGCCCTGTGAGAATCGCAGCGCCTTGAGCCCATACTGCGCCGCCACTTCTGCGGAGCTCGGCGACATGCTGACCATCACGCAGCGATCGTTGGACCAGCCCTGGGGCCTGGGCCTCACCTCAACGCGGGACTGCTTGTACCATTTTGTGTCCGCTTCGACATAGCCGTTCTTGAGGCCGTCCATGATGATCAAGGCGGCCTCGTCGAACATTTCTCGCGAGTCGGCCAGCTCCACCCCGAAGCCTTTGAATTCCCGGCGGGCGGCGCCTCGTCCCATGCCGAGCACCAGGCGCCCTTCACTCAAGGCATCCAGCATGGCGGTCTTTTCAACGACCCGCAGCGGGTTATTCCACGGCAGGATGACCGCCGCCGGCATGAGTTTAATGGTCTTGGTCTTGGCCGCAACGTAGCTCAAAGCCTGCAGGGGATCAGGGCACGCCGCGTAGTCCGTGAAGTGGTGCTCCACCATGGCCGCAAAGTCGAACCCCATGGCCTCCGCCTCGATGGCGATTTGCGTCTCGCGCCGGAAGAATTCGTAATCCGGCAGGTTGTGAAGGTTCTGGTACCCCAAATGCACGCCTACTTGCATGTCAGGCCTCTCAAAGTTGGTCAGTCAAATTCTGGATGAGCGGCACCGTCATCGATGCCTACGCTTGGCGCCCGATTCCGCGCTGCATTGCTTGTGGATTTAGCTCCCCGAACGTCTTAAAGTCAATTGTTAATCGGTCTATGGCGTACGATATAAAATGCGAGGATTTCCAACATGAGTGAAGCCAATAAGAAAACCGCGCTCGCGTTTCTCGAGGCCATGAGCAATGGCGACTCAGCGAGCGCCGAACGGTGTATCACCTCCGACGCGTTTACCATATCCAAAGGCTTCGGAAAGGTCTCGGGACGGCGGGATCGTAGCGCGATGCTTGCGACAATGTCCCTGTTCAAGGAGCTGGTTCCGAGTGGATTCCGTCCCACCTTCCATAGCATCATTGCCGAGGGCGACAAGGTTGCGGTCGAGTTTGACGGCGACGCGGTGCTCTGCAACGGACAGCCCTATCGGAACCAGTACTGTATGGTATTTACCTTCGAAGGCAGTCGCATCAAGCAACTCAACGAATATTTTTGCACTGTGTTGGCCGACGCAGTCATGTTGCCCCTGTTGATGGAACAAGGCACCAAGGTTGCATGGACGTAGTTAAGTTCGCCGCGCACGGCGTAAAAGCGGGCAAAGCCACGCAGTTCAAGCCCGAGCCGCGACGCTCGCCGGGACGTCCGAAAGCCACCACCGTGGCCGACATCGACCGCGCGGTGATCCGCGTGGCTCGCCGGTTCTTTGGCGCCAAAGGTTATGGGGCTACCTCAATGGCAGAGATTGCGAGAGCCGCGCGTGCATCCAAGGGCACGGTGTATGCCCGCTTTCCTACCAAGGCCCACCTGTTCAGGGCGATCGTCGATGAACAAATCCGGCGCACCGGCGGATGGGTGCAGCAACAAGGACCCAAGCCGAAGACCTTGCGGGGGATGCTGCGCGTTTACGCGCAGTGGGCGCTCGAGGACAGTCTTTCAGCCGAGACCCTGCAGCTCAACCGTCTGGTCTACAGTGAGGCGGAGCGCTTCCCCGAGTTGGGCGATGCCGCGTTCTCGAGAGGTGAGGTGGGAGTGCGGCAGGTCAGCGGATACATTCAAGAATATGCCGCAATTGAAGGGGTACCATGTCGACATCCCCGACTCGCCGCTGACATGTATCTGTCAACCATTCGAGGATGGTACGCGCAGATGATGCTGCGCAGCCGCCCCGTCAAGTCTGCCGAAATCAAGACCTATGTCCAACGCATGCTGAAGTGGTTCATGGCATCACGACCCACTTGGTAAAGCACGAGTCCGGGCGGTTAGGGCAGCTCTCATGTTCGAAGGTGGGGTGGACGACGGGACTCGAACCCGCGACGGCCGGAATCACAATCCGGGGCTCTACCAGCTGAGCTACGTCCACCATCGTCTCAAGACTCTCGACAGGTGGCGCGCCCGGCAGGAATCGAACCTGCAACCGCCGGCTTAGAAGGCCGGTGCTCTATCCGGTTGAGCTACGGGCGCTTTAAAAATCAATGGTTTACAGCGCCAAACGTAATCTTTCCAGGCCGATGCTCGGGTCCACACATTACCGAATCGGAAGTGGCCGCGAATTATATAGGACTTTGCGCGTTTTTGAACCGGCTATTGTTCCACGGCAGCCTTGAGCCTTTGCAGCGCCCCGTCCCACTGCGAGGCAATGATCTCCAAGGACTGGCGAGCTTTCAGCAATTGTGTCGGATCGAATTCCCAGAGGCGTTCGCGACCGACCTTGGCGTCGCGCACCAATCCGGCGGCGGCGAGCACGTCGAGATGTTTGGTGATGCCTTGGCGCGTGTACTCGGTCCCCGCCGTAAGCTGCGATATGGACATTGCGCCGCCAACGCATAGGGCGGCGATGAGGCGCAGCCGCGTCTCATCGCCAAGGGCCGCAAAAATCGGCGCGGTGTGCACAGGCGCACCAGCCTTGGAACCGCGCTTAACCGGCGTCGACATGCTTCTCGATATTCTTCATCTGAATCTCCCAGCCGCCGCTATTCAGGCGAAATGCATTTGCCCGCCGCTCGAGTGGGATCGCATCGAAGCCGGACTCGACCACGCTCAGGCGCGTGCCGCCGGAGACTTCTTGGAGTTCGAAAACCACCAATGTCATCGGTTCGGCCGAGTAGTCAACTGCCGCATCGATGGCGGCGGGATGCCAACGCCACGCCAATAACCGTTCCGGCTCCATTCGCTCGATCTTCACGCGCAGGATGAGGTGTTCGTAGCCCGGATTCGTCACGGATCCTTCCAACGTTTCGCCGAGCTTCATCGTCTTTCCGCGCAACGCCACGCCGAACCAATTGCCGAATTCCTCCGCGTTTGACAGCGCGCGCCATACCCTCGATATAGGCGCCTTCAATAATATGTGTCTTTCGATCCTGTCCGTCGATGTGTGCATATGCAACCTCCTGGCTGCATATTAGCCAGCGATGCAGGTAAGCGCAACTATTTAGTTGCATTTAGCGCGGTCAAACCAGCGACATTGCCGCGCCGGATCGAACTGACGACTGGGTCACAACTCTCAAGTGCGCCCGTCGGTGGAATGCGACATATGTCCATTGGACGTAAATAGTATTAAAACGCATAAAGCAGTCAGCGAAAAACAATCCTGCTTGTAGGTAAAAGCCCTCAAGACAAGTAGGCATCCCGCGGCTGCGTCTTGGGATGTGCCAACTGTTGGAGACTGATTTGACTGAAAAGCGTGTCGCAGCCGCAATAGCCATTGCCGTGTCCATAGTATCGCTGGGCGCCTGTTCCGGAGATTCATCCTCATCGACGACGGGTAGCGTCAGCGCTTCCACGGGTACGTCCCCCACGGCCTCACCCGGAACGACCGCTGCTACGTCCCCCACGAGCACGGCATCTTCCGGAACGAGTGCTTCCACTGCCCCCACGAGCACGGCATCTTCCGGAACGAGTACTTCGACTACCTCAAAGAGCACGGCATCTTCCGGAACGAGTACTTCGACTACCTCAAAGAGCACACCATCTTCGGGAACGGGTACTTCCACTGCCCCCACGAGCACGGCATCTTCCGGAACGAGTACTTCGACTACCTCAAAGAGCACACCGTCTTCGGGAACGGGTACTTCCACTGCCCCCACGAGCACATCTTCCGGAACGAGTGCTTCCAGTGGCTCGACGAGTTCGGCGTCTTCCGGAGCGAGCACGGGTTCATCCGGCACGACGACCACCACGATCACGCCTACCGTCGTCAAGTCGATCAAGGCGTGGGTATCGTGCAGCGAGACGATCGATGAGACAAACCAGCTGGCCGCCGCGATCGCAGCGGCGGCCAACAATGCCTTCGTTTTGCAGGTTGACTGTCCGGTGCGCTTACACACCGGCGCGGCCGCGAGTCACAGCATCAACGTGCCGGATGGCGTGACCATGAAGTTCACGGGATCGGGCGAGCTCTTGATTGGGTATGGCGGCCCGGCAGCTCTGTCCGTTGATAACGTCCAGCTCGTGACGTTCATCGACTACAACCAGACCTTCCTGTAGACCGGCGGGGCGGCGGCTTATTCCATAGGTAGTTGATTTTATTGGTCGGGGTGACAGGATTCGAACCTGCGACATCTACGTCCCAAACGTAGCGCTCTACCAGTCTGAGCTACACCCCGGGATCCGCGGTCTTACAGGGCCGCCTCGGGCGCGCTAGTGTACGGGCACCATGCAGATGCGGCAATAAGCCTACGCAAGGCTATCGCTGTCGATCACCCCCGAGCATCTCCGCAAGCACAGTCTCGGTATCAGCCCCCAATAGCGGCGCGGCACGGCCGATCTGACCCGGCGTCTCAGACAATTTCACGGGCACGCCAAGCACGCGTATCGTGCCCGCAACCGGATGAAGGACCGAGGGCGTCATGTTGCGCACGGCCGTCTGCTCATCATCTATGACTTCCTTGAGATTTCTCACCACCGTAGCGGGAATTCCGTGGCGCGACAGCACGCGCACCCAGTGTTCCGCCCGTTCAGAGCGAAAGATTCCCTCGATGATGGGCTCCAATACAGCGCGGTTTTTGACGCGCAGTGCATTGACGTTGAAATCCGGATGATCGGTCAGATCCGGACGCTCGATGGCCGTGCAAAAGCTCCTCCATAGCTTGTCGCTCGCGACGGCGATGGTGATTTCACGATCCGCGCACACGTAGTTCCGGTACGGCACGATGCCGTCGAACAGCGTCCCCATCGGGCGCGGGATTTCGCCCGATGCGAGGTAGCGAGCGAAATTAGGCAGCATGGTCGACATCACGGTGTCCATCATGGACACATCGACGAACTGGCCGCGTCCGGTTCGATGGCGTGCCTCGATCGCCATCAATGCACCGATCATGGAAAACAAGCCCGCCGTCACATCGACGATCGAATGGCCGGTTTTGACCGTTTCGCCGGCGGTGGTTCCGGTGACGCTCATGAGGCCCGATGCAGACTGGATGATCAGATCCATCGCCGGCTCCATACTTCGTGGTCCGGTTTGACCATAGCCGGACACGGATACATAAATGAGCCGTGGGTTGGCCGCTGACAGCGACGAGTAATCCAGGCCCAACCGGTTCAAGGTGCCGGGCCTGAAGTTCTCGACCAGAATGTCCACCTTCGCCGCCAGGGCGCGGCAGTTGGCCAAGCCCTCCTCGCTTTTGAGGTCGAGTGCGACGCTTTGCTTCCCGCTGTTCAAACCGACGAAATAGGCTGCGTCCGAACCATGAAACGGTGGCCCCCATGTGCGGCCGATGTCGCCTGTTTCCGGACTCTCGATTTTGATGACTTTGGCCCCGTAGGCGGCCATCAACATCGTGCAATAAGGGCCTGCCAGGGCATGCGAGAAGTCAAGAACGGTGATTCCATCCAACGGAGGCGCGAGGCTGGTCATATGTGCGATATTAGCCTGGACGGAAGAAAATCATTAACGATTTGCTCTGGGCGATAGCCCATCACCTGCTGGCCTTCGCCATATTCGGGCTGTTGTTCGCCGAGTTCCTCGCGCTACAGGGTGCGCCGAGCCAAGCGGCCATCCGCCGTATCGCGGCACTGGATATGAGCTATGGCGTGCTCGCGCTTTTGATCGTCATCATCGGCTTCGGCCGCGCGAATTTTGCCGCGAAGGGATGGGCCTACTACTCTCATAATGGTTCTTTCTGGGCCAAAATGTCGGTGTTTGCGGCCATAGCGCTGTTGTCGGTTCCCCCGACTCTGGCGTTCAATCGTTGGAAGCGAAGTGCAACGCTTGCCGATGAGGCCTCGCTGCGAGCAGTGCGCCGCTTTTTGCAACTCGAGTTGGGGTTGTTCGTGCTGCTCCCCATCTTCGCGGCTGCCATGGCACGCGGCTACGGACGGTTCTGATTCGCCTTCAGCCGTGCAAGAGCTCGCGTATCTTGCCCGCTCCGAATTTCAAGACTTGTTTGAGCTGCGTGCGCGGCATCGCCGGAATCTCACCAGGATCGACCACGACGTCCACGATGACCGCGCCCCTCATGGCCAGCGCTGAGGCAACCGTTTCCCGGAGCGTTGTCGGTTTGGTCACGCGAAATCCGTGAGCGCCGCAGGCTTCCGCAAACATGGCGAAATCCGGATTCTTGAAAGTTGCGCCGGCGGAGAATACCGGCAGCCCGGCTTCTTCCATCTCGAGGTGCACCAGGCCCCAGCCTGAATTATTGAACACGAACACCTTGATGGGGAGTCCATGCTGAGCCGAAGTAATGAATTCCTGCATCAACATGGCAAAGCCGCCGTCGCCGCACATGACGATCACCTGGCGTGCGGTGTCGAGGGCTTGGATGCCGTTGGCCATACCGAGCGCCACGCCCACTGCGGCGTTGTTGAAGGAACCGGTGATTTGCTGCCTTCGTCGCGGCCTTAGCCAATTGGCCGTCCACAAGGTCACCTCCCCGGTATCCACGCAGAAAACCGCGTCGTCGGCTGCGAAGTCGCTGACGGCACGTGCCAAGGCTTGAGGATGCACCCGGTCGGGACTGCGCTTGGGGTCTGCCTTCTCGTCCAGCATGTCGGTCCAAGCTTTCCAATCCGCTTGCGCCGCACGCAGAAATTTCGCCTCTCCCTTCGCTGCGACTCGCTCCAACAGACCGGCCACGCTGGGGCGGCTCGAACCCACGATGCCCTGCGTGACGGGCAAACGTCGTCCGATGACATTGGCACGCTCGTCGATCTGAATGACCTTCGCTTTTTGCGGCAGGAACTCGGAGTACGGGTAATCGGAGCCGATCATGATCAACAAGTCGCATTCATGAACTGCGTTGTATCCCGCCTTCGAACCGATCAGCCCCAACCCGCCGATGACCTGCGGGTCGTCGAACTCGTAAAGATCCAACGCACGATAGGTGTGCACGATGGGCGCATTGAGGCGCCGCGCCAATTCGGAGATCTCGTTTTTCGCCGGGTGCGCCCCAAATCCCACGAAAATGACGATGGATTGCGCTGCTTCGATGAGTGCCGCGGCACTCTCCAAATCAGCAGCGGCCGGAGAGATTTCCGGGCGTTGCCGCAGCGTCGCGAGGCTTGCGGTAGGAACCGAGGTCTTCGCGCCGAACACATCCTGCGGGATATTGAGCAACGCAACACCGCGCAAGCCGTAGGCGGCAGCAATGGCTTCGTGGATCTGGGCGCCGGCCGCGTCGGGCGCGTTGATCGAGGCCGCATATACGCAAACGTCGCGAAACGCCTGCACATGGTCGGCTGCCTGCAAATACTCGATTCCGCCTTTGGTATTCGGCAGGTCCCCGGCGATTGCAAGAACGGGGGCGTGATCGTGGCTGGCCTCGTAGAGGCCGGCGATCAAATGGGTGGCGCCAGGACCGGCGGTTCCTGCGCAAACACCGAGGCGTCCGGTGAGCTTTGCTTGGCCGGCTGCGGCAAGCGCGGCGCCCTCCTCGTGCCGGACACCGAGCCAAGACAACCGCTCATTGCGGCGTATGGCGTCGGTGAAAGGGTTGAGGGCATCGCCCACCACGCCGAATATTTGCGAAACGCCGACCTCTGCCAGCGTCGCAGCCAGGAGCTCACCGACATCCAGGCTCATGCGCCGTGACGGTAGGAACGCTTCGTCGCGGATGTCGCCAGGATCCCTACGCTGGAGGCGACCAATACGCCGGTTGCGAGCGCCAGCCAGGGAAAACGTTGCACATAATCATTCAAGGAGCCGGCGACGTCGCGGACCTTCAATCGAGAGGCGTCTCTTTCCGGCTCATGCCGCCCGTTGCCGTTATGGCGATCCGCGCGGATGGCGCTCTTGGTCTGTTCCAGCGATTCCTGCAGCCGATTGCGCGCTGCTTCGATCTGCGGAGCTCGCTCCTTGGCGATGCTTTCGAGCAGCTCTTCGGTCTCGTGTACCAATTTATCGAGTTTTCTGGCAGCGTTCATGGTTTCTATCCTCCGCCTTACGCGCCCCGATCTTTGTACGAGAAGTGCTGGCCGGCAAGCGTGGCCGCATACATCAAGCCGCCTTTGGCAACCGTGAAGACTGCCATGCCGTTGCTCCACACGCCTGCGTTGGTGGCATCATGATCGGTAAGGCTCGCGCTCGACGATGCGCCATTGGTGGCCGCGCTCGCTGAAACGCCGGCAGTGATGGCCACCGCGCTTGCGCCCGCTTCGAATTGGAAGTTGCCCGATTCGAATGCATCCAGGGCGCTCTTGTCCTTGAAGAAAATGATCTGACTGAAGGCCTTGCCGCCGGCCTGGAAACCCGCGCTCACTTCCGTCATGGTGGTGTCGCCGATCAGATGACCGTGCGCATAAACGCGCCCGTGTCCGAGCGCGGCGCCCACGATGAAGCCGCCCTCCCCCACCGTCGGAAACACCGCGTAACCGTAGCTGTGATGGAAGAATGAGGCGCTCTCGTGTGCTTCGCGGAATACTGCGACGGTATCCTCGTATTTTCCCGCTTGCGCCACGCCAACCGTCAGGGTCAGCGCCGCGGCCATGACGGCCGCTCGAATGATCGTCTTCATGATTGAATGCCTCCGAAAAAGCCGTGATGGCGTGCGTTGCGTTTGATCGCGCCAACGCTACCCCTACAGAGTGCAACACCGCGATGCCGCCACCTGTAGGACGTCGCCTTGAGCCCGCGTCGGACGGCGCATTGGCCCGCGAGTCCGCAGACCCTTACCTGCGTTGGGGGGTCATCAGGGGGGCGTGACCTCCATCTCGTCGCTGAAGCACCAGCTCCAGTCCTCTCCCGGTTCGAAGGACGTGATGATCGGGTGGCCCGTGCTCAGGAAGTGCTTGTGCGCGTGACGATTTTTCGAATCATCGCAGCAACCCACGTGACCGCAGCTCCTGCATAGCCTCAAGTGCACCCAATCGTCACCGCTCGCGAGACATTCGACGCAACCGTTTCCGGAAGGACGTACCGGCCTTATGGCGTTCAAGTGCGTGCATTGTCTGCTCTTGCGCACGGGGGGCAGCTCACAGCCCTTTGTTTGGGTTGATGAGAAACTTCTGGCCGGTCGCGCGCCTGCCATAAGCCTCGATGATGTCCGGGCGCAGCGCCTCCGCCAGGGATATCTCCGCCGAGTAGTGGCTCGCGAACGTCGTTTTGATTTCGGCCGCCACGCGCTCCTTCAGTCCCTGCAAGGCCTCCGCTCCAATGCGCTGCAAATAGGGCGTCAGGAGCCAACCGCCAACGCCCCAGGCCATGCCGAAGTTTCGATTCAACACGGTGGGGCTCGAGTCGAGCATCCCATACAAATAAACTTGTTTATGAGTCGCGGATCCGTAGCGGCTATAGCTCGTGGCGTTGCGGTTCAACGCCGCTTCCATGCAGGAAAGGATCTGGCCCGCGAGCGGACCGCCGCCGATCGCGTCGAAAGCAACGGTGGCGCCGGTGGTCGCCAGGGCTTCGGTGAGCTCCTGCATGAAGGCCGGAGAATCGCTGCGGCACACATACGATGCACCCGCGGCGCGCAGCAAGGCTTCTTGCTCCTGTTTCCGTACGATATTGACCAGCGGCACGTTATCTTTCAGGCAGAGACGATTGAGCATTTGGCCGAGGTTGGATGCGGCGGCCGTGTGCACCAGCGCCTTATGCCCCTCGCTGTGCATGGTGCCGATCATCCCCAGCGCGGTCAGCGGGTTGACGAAGCAGGACGCGCCCTCCACCGAGGTCGTGCCCTGCGGCAACGGCAGACATTGACTCACGGAAAGCGTGCGAAATTGCGAATACATCGCGCCGCCGAGTACCGCGACCGTGCGCCCCATCAGCGCTTGCGCGGCCGGTGAGGAACCGGCCGACACCACGGTTCCGGCACCTTCGTTGCCCACCGGCATGGAGACATCGACCCGTGCCGCCAACGCGCGCAAGGCGCCTGCGGAAAGGGGTGCCGCCGCGGTGACGATGGGCCTGGCGGCCGTGCCGCCCACGCGGGGATTTTTCCAGTCCGCCGCGGCCAGCAGCAATCCTAA
>Ga0302326_10018337_pt1 | contig 14516 bp, 12 predicted proteins | sample Palsa_T0_3_FD_202264 | JGI IMG/M metagenome (GOLD analysis project Ga0302326, IMG submission 202264) | Peat permafrost microbial communities from Stordalen Mire near Abisko, Sweden - Palsa_T0_3 | ecosystem: Environmental > Terrestrial > Soil > Palsa > Peat permafrost | place: Sweden: Abisko... | reverse complement strand
TCGATGCTGACCGTGGCCGCGGCAGCCGAACGCGGGATCGACGTGCTGGCGGTCCCTGGGCCGATCACCAGCGCCTCGTCCGCCGGTACCAACCAGCTGCTGCACGAGGGCCTGACACCGGTTCGCCATGCCGGTGATGTGCTGGCGGCCCTGGGCGATCTGCGCCCCTGGCCGCCGCCGTCACGCCCGACGCGCTGTTCCGGGCCCGCTTCCGGCTCGGGTGGGTCGCGGGGATCGGAGGCAACACGACACTCGGGTCCACCGATGACCGGCGTGGTGTCCAACGAGCGGCCGGCACGGCCGGCACGGCCGGCGGAGGGTCTTCGCCTCGAGCCGGCGGTGCGCCAAGTTCTCAGCGCAATCGACCGGACATCCACTGCCACCAGCGTGATCGCCGATCGAACTGGGTTGCCGATCGGACCGCTGAGCTCGGTCTTGCTCCATCTCGAGACCCTCGGGCTGATCCGCAGCCAGGGAATGTGGTGGGAGCGCTGTCCCGAGCCATGACCGCCGCCCTGCGTCCCCGATGGGTAACGTCGGTCTATGTCATGGCAGGTGGACGACTTCGAGCGATCGCTCACCGATGTCGCTCCTTCCACCATCGTCGCCTATCGCCGAGACCTACAGGCCTTCGTCGATTGGTCATCCCGAGCCCAACTGACCGAACCGGGCCAGGTCAACCGCCTGTTGCTGCGTCGCTACCTGGCCTATCTCGCCACCCGCCGCTATGCCAGGCCGACGATCGCGCGGAAGGTGGCGGCGCTGCGGCGCTACTTCGACTGGCTCCGCCGCCAAGGGGTCCTGGCCGTCGATCCCTCCATACGGCTTTCCGCTCCCGCGGGCGCCAGTCGTCTGCCCCGGGTTCTGGGTCCGGCCGATTTGGATGTCCTGCTCGACCACCCCTTGGTCAAGGTGCGCGACGACGCAGCGACGGTCCGCCTACGCGACGACGCCGTCCTCGAGTTGCTGTATGGCTCCGGCCTGCGGGTGGCCGAGTTGTGCAGTCTGGACACGGGCGATGTCGATGTGAGACGACGGACTATCACCGTGTTGGGCAAAGGTGCCAAGGAGCGCCAGATCCCGATCAGCCCGCCCGCCGCCAATGCGGTCACCGCATGGCTGGAAACTGGCCGAGCGGGATTGGCCAATGTGGACAGTCCGCCCACCGCCATGTTCCTGAACCGGCGAGGGCACCGCCTCGGTCCACGCGACGTGCGCCGCCTCCTCGATCGTCGCGCCCTTTCACCCACCCATCCCCATGCCCTGCGACACAGCTTCGCCACTCACCTGCTCGACGGTGGTGCCGACCTTCGGGTGGTGCAAGAACTGCTCGGCCACGCCAGTTTGCAGACAACTCAGGTCTACACTCACGTCAGCAAGGAGCGCTTACGCTCCGTTTACGAATCCACCCATCCGCGGGCATAAGCGAAATGAAGTGTTGAACCAAGATCAGGAGCGGGGATCCATCGAGGAGATGTGGGCCGAGTTCAAGCGAACTGGCAGCCGTGACGCGCGGGATCGCCTGATCGTCCACTACTCACCGTTGGTCAAGTACGTCGCCGGTCGCGTGTCGGCTGGCCTCCCGCACAGCATTGAGCAAGCGGACCTCGTGAGCTACGGGATCTTCGGGTTGATTGACGCGATTGAGAAGTTTGACACGTCGCGCAACATCAAGTTCGAGACGTACGCCATCACCCGGATTAAGGGCTCGATCATCGACGAGTTGCGCTCGATTGACTGGGTGCCGCGCTCGGTGCGGGCCAAGGCCCGCTCGGTGGAGCGGGCGTACGCCAAGCTGGAAGCCGAATTGTTGCGCACGCCCAGCGACGCTGAGGTGGCCGAGGAGCTGGGCATCAGCGACGACGACCTGCAGCAGATCTTCAACCAGATCTCGTTCGTCGGTTTGATCGCCCTGGACGAGGTCCTGTCCAGCGGGAGCGGCGAGCGGGGGGAGACGACCACTCTGGTGGACACCATCCCCGATCGGGGGGACGGGCCCGTGGCCCTGTTCGAGATCGAGGAGATGAAGCAGCTGCTGGCCAGTGCCATCAACCGCTTGGGCGACCGAGAGAAGATCGTCCTGACGCTGTACTACTACGAGAGCCTGACGCTGGCCCAGATCGGCGAGGTCCTGGGTGTCACGGAAAGCCGGGTCTGTCAGATCCACACCAAGGCGGTGCTACAGCTGCGCTCGCGGCTGAACGCCCCGCTGCGCGACACGGCCTAGCGGGCGCGCCAACCGCTCCCGCGAACCAATCGGGCTCCGCCCTGAGGTAGGCTGGCGTCGGCTTGGCACCTCCGCCGAACCATGAACGCGTCTCGTGTGCACCCACGGTCGCCCCGACACAGGGGCGTCGCCCACGAGTCAGGACCAACCGATGGGAAGGAGCAGCCGTGGCCGTCGTCACCATGAAACAACTGCTGGAAGCCGGGGTCCACTTCGGGCATCAGACCCGACGATGGAACCCGAAGATGAAGCGGTTCATCTTCGGCGAGCGCAACGGCATCTACATAATCGATCTCAATCAGACGCTGGAACAGATCGATTTGGCGTACTCGTTCGTGCGCGATCTGGTTGCCGGTGGCGGCACCGTTCTCTCCGTCGGGACCAAGAAGCAGACGCAGGATCCCATTTCCCGCTACGCCGACCAGAGCGGCATGCCGTACATCAATGAGCGGTGGTTGGGCGGGATGCTGACCAACTTCACCACGATCTCCGGACGCGTCAAGAAGATGCAGGAATACGAGCGGATGCAGGCGGCGGGCGACTTCGAGGCCATGCCCAAGAAGGAAGCGCTGATCCTGTCGCGGGAACTGGAAAAGCTGGCCCGCAACCTTGGTGGAATCCGGAATATGACCCGGCTGCCCGACGCCGTGTTCATCATTGACACCAAGAAGGAGCACATCGCGGTTACCGAGGCCAACAAGCTGGGAATCCCCATTGTCGCCGTGGTCGACACCAACTGCGACCCGGATCTGATCCAGTACGTCATCCCGGGCAATGACGACGCCATTCGCGCCGGGACGTTGATGTGCCGGGTAATCGCCGACGCGGTCGAAGAGGGGCGGTTCATCGCCTCCCGACGGGCTGCTCGAAACAGTGCCGCGGCCGCCGGTCCGTCGGCGCAGGACGCCCAGGAGGAGGCCCGTCGGGCCGAGCAGCAGCGTGAGGCTCGCCGCCAGGCCGCCGTGCAGGCACAAGAACGAGAGGCGCGCCTGGCCGCCACGCGGCGCCAGAGCGAAGCCCATCAGGCCCGGGTCGAGGGCACCACGGGAGACCCCGCGGTAGGCAGATCGCCGGCTGCGGAAGCAGCGGCCGCGCCCACCGAGGCGACCCCAGGGGCCCCGCCCGCCGCGGACGCACCGCCCGCGGCGGAGGCACCCACCGAAGCAACCACTGAGGCAGCCACCGCGGCGACCGCCGAGGCACCCACCGAAGCCACGACTGAGGCTCCCGCCGCGGCGGGGGACGACACGGCAACACCGACCACCACCGATTGAGGAGTAGGAACACCACTGATGGCAGAGATTTCCGCGAGGGAAGTCAAGGCGCTTCGCGATGCGACAGGCGCAGGCATTCTCGACGCCAAGAAGGCGCTGATCGAGACCGACGGTGACCAAGAAGCAGCGGCTCGGCTGCTGCGTGAGAAGGGCCTGGTCAAGGCCGAGCAGCGTTCCGGCCGTGAGGCGTCCCAGGGCGCAGTGGCCGCCGCGTTCGTCCCCGCGACCGGCGTCGCGGCCCTGGTCCAGTTGAAGTCGGAGACCGACTTTGTGGCCAAGTCGCCGCCGTTCATCCAACTGGCCACCGAGCTGGCCGCCGCCGTAGCCACCGATGGTGAAAGCGCCACCAACGCCCGCAAGGACTCGCTGGACGACCTTGTCGTGACTCTGAAGGAGAAGATCGAGCTGGGTCGGGTCGTCCGCTTCGAGGCGGCGGCCGGGAACGTGCTCGAGACCTACCTGCACATGCAGTCCGGGCGCGGCGTCAACGGGGTCCTGGTCGAGATCGCGGGCGGCGACGCCGAACTGGCCCATGACGTGGCCGTCCACATCGCCTTCGGCAAGCCCACCTACCTGAACCGGGCCGAGGTGTCGGCCGAGGAGGTCGAGGCCGAGCGCACCACGCTCGAGGCCCAGACGCGCAACGAGGGCAAGCCGGAAGCGGCCATCGCCAAGATCGTCGAAGGCAAGGTCCAGGGCTGGTTCAAGCGCGTCCCGGGCGGCGTCCTGCTGGAGCAGCCCTACGCCAAGGACGAGAAGAAGACTGTGGCCCAGATATTGGGCTCGGCCACGATCGTGCGGTTCGCTCAGGTCCTGATAGGGGAGTAGGAAGCGCGATGGGTCAGCCGTCGCCCCCTTGGAAACGCATCGTTCTCAAGTTGTCCGGCGAAGCTTTTGCCAGCGCGTCGGTCGACGAGACGATTGACGGCTCGGTTGTCGCCCGCATCGCGGGGGAGATCGCCGAGGTGCGGACCGAGTTGGGTACCGAGGTGGCCGTGGTCGTAGGCGGCGGCAACATCTGGCGAGGCGCCACAGGGTCGGCTGCGGGCATGGATCGAGCCACCGCCGACTACATGGGCATGCTGGCCACCGTCATCAACGCGTTGGCCCTGCAGGACGCACTGGAGCGGTGCGGCCAGCCCACGCGGGTGCAGACGGCTATCGGCATGTCGCAGATCGCCGAGCCCTACATCCGCCGTCGCGCCATGCGCCACCTGGAAAAGGGCCGGGTGGTGGTGTTCGCAGCGGGGATGGGCAACCCGTTCTTCACCACCGACACGCCGGCCGCTCTGCGCTGCGTCGAGATCGAAGCCGACGTGCTGCTCAAGGGCACCCACGGTGACGTGGACGGGGTCTACACCGCCGACCCCAACCTGGATCCGACGGCCACCAAGCTCGACCAGGTGACCTTTGACGAGGTCCTGGCCAAGGGCCTGCGGGTGATGGATCTGACCGCCATCACGTTGTGCAAGGAGAACTCGCTGCCCATCTTGGTCTTCGGCATCATGGAGCCGGGCAACCTGCGTCGCGCACTTGAGGGGGAAAGGATCGGTACGCTGATCCGCTGATGGACGATTCCTTCGTCGACGCCGTGCTCGATGACTGCCGCGAGAAGATGGCCAGAGCGGTCGGTCACACCCAGTCAGATTTCGGCGCCGTGCGGACCGGTCGCGCCGCTCCGGTGCTGGTGGAGAAGCTGAAGATCGACTACTACGGCAGCGACGTGCCGCTGCAGCAGGTGGCCGGGATCCAGGTCCCCGAGGCGCGGTTGATGGTGATTACGCCCTATGACCGCACGAGCATGAAAGCGATCGAGAAGGCCATCTTGCAGTCCGATCTGGGTATCAACCCGAGCAACGACGGCACAGTCATCCGCCTGGTGTTCCCCGCCCTGACCGAGCAGCGCCGCAAGGACCTGGTCAAGGTCGTGCACCACAAGGCGGAGGACGGCCGGGTGGCGGTGCGCAACCTGCGCCGGGGGGCTCGCAAGGATCTCGAATCGCTGGAAAAGGATGGCGATATCTCCTCCGACGAGCTGGACCGGGCGGAGAAGGAGTTGGAAAAACTGACTCACGAGTTCGTGGTCGAAATAGACCGCATGCTCGAGCACAAGGAGAAAGAACTGCTGTCGGTGTGACCCCGCCCAGACGGGTGATGATCGACTCCAACCGGGTGACCTGGTATTTTGCCTATGAGTCGGGCGTCCGCGGCCGCGTGCGGCGCTCATCGGCGCACGGCGGGAGCCCGCATCCGACCCAAGAGGAGGCGTAGTGGACGAGAGCCACGAGCGAGACGAACGGCTCTCGCCACGTCAACCGGCCGAGCCAAATCAACAGCCTGAGTCACGTCAACCGGGCGAACCCCGCCAGCAGGCCGAGGGCGTCCGGATCATTCGGGCCGAAGAAGCGCAGGCCGCGTTGGACACGGGCCTGGCGGCAGGGCGCCGGCCGGAAGACGAGCCCCGCTTTGGTGACGTCCCCCCGCCGCCCGAAGGACCGCGATCGCCGCACCGTTTCCCCCTGCCCGACTCCGTCGACCCCGCGTCGGCCGTTCCCCGGCCCGCCATCCGGGCTCCCGAGCGCCGTTTCGGCGGCCGGTTGACCAACCGGGGCAAGACAGCGGAGACAGTTCGCGCCCCCTCGCCGCCCCGGGTGGTCCGGCTCCTGGGGCCCGACGCTGAAGACGCGGGGACGGGCGCCCAGCCGCTCCCGGCCGACACTGGCTGGGGCGATGACGCCGATTGGTCGACCGAGGTGACGCGGCGTCGGGAGGGGACCGAGCCACTGAGCGTCGGCGCCACGACCGACGGTCCCAAGCATTTCGCCAAGGATTCCTCAGCCCCCAGCGGCTCCGGTTGGGGTTCATCTGGCGCGGGCGCCGCTGCCGACGCCGCCGCCTCGATTGGCGGCTCGGGCGGGGGCGCCGATCACTTTGCCCCCGCTTCCGGCAGCTCCGCCTTGGGCGGCAGCGCGGGGTCGGGCAGTGGTGCCGACAACTTCTCCGCCAGCTACGACCCGCCGCTTCCGCCACCCCCCCTGCCCATGAGCCCGGGGGAGCGGGGCGGTCCCCCACCTCTGCCCGATCTGGCCCCGCCGGAAGAGGGCATCAACGTCCACACCGGGGCCATTCCCGCCCTTCAGCACTGGACCGATCCACCGACCGGCGAGGTCCCGTTCATCCGTCCGGAACGGGAACCGTCCGAAGGCGAGGAGTTGGCCGCCTGGCAGGCCCTCGGCTCGCGTGGGCTGCGCTGGCGCGACGAGGCGTCGGACTGGGACGACCTGGACGACGTCAGCCAGCTGGCCGGGGACGAGCCGAGCCTGGGTGCCCTGGACAGCAGCCGGACCGAGCATTCCGACGTGTACTCCTTCGACGAGCAGTTCGAGCAGCTGGAGGATCAGCGCTCGGGTGCTGCGCCGGTGCTCGACCCCGAGCTCGACGGACCGCCGCCGCCCGTGGGATCTGCTCGCGTGTCCAGCCGCCGCCCGGCCGCTCGCCGCACCGCGCCGTCGCCCACGACGTCCGGCACCGGCCCGCGGGGCCGTCCCACCAGGGGTGGTTCGAGCAGCGGTGGTCGGGACCTGCAGACGGCGACGGTGGTCGGGGTCGGCATGATCCTGGCGCTGTCGGTCGCCTATGCCCTGGGTTCGGCCATCTTGATGCTGCTGTCGACCGTCGTCATCACGGCGGCCGCCCTGGAGCTGTACAACCTCATCCAGCACCGGGGCTTCCGCCCCGCCACCCTGCTCGGGGTATGCGGCACGGTGGCGGTGATGGTGGCCGGCTACGGGCGATGGGGCGAGGCGGTCCCGCTCATCCTGGCGTTGATGTTCGTCATGAGCATGCTGTGGTACATGGTCGGCGTGGTCGACGCCCGACCCGTGGTCAACGTGGGCCTGACCATGATGACCTTCGTCTGGGTCGGCGTGTTCGGCTCCTACGCCTCGTTGCTCCTCAGCTTGCCCCACGGCAAACAACTGTTCCTGTTGCCCATCCTGGTCACGGTGGCGGCGGACACGGCGGCATACTTCGCCGGCAGCTCGTTCGGGTCACGGCCGTTGGCGCCCTTGGTCAGCCCGGGTAAGACGTGGGAAGGCGTGGTGGCGGGAGGCCTCGCCGCCATCGTGTTCTCGTTTGTGCTGTCTCGCCTGCCGTTCCTCAGCAAAACGTGGACCGGCGGGCACGCACTGCTGCTGGGCCTGGTCATCGCCGTGATCGCACCGATCGGCGATCTCTGTGAATCGATGGTCAAGCGCGACCTCGACCTCAAGGACTCCGGCTCGGTGCTCCCCGGCCACGGTGGCTTGCTCGACCGCTTCGACTCTGTGCTGTTTGTGCTTCCCGCGACCTATTACCTACTGCTGTACCTCAAACTGGGCTAGTGCGACTTCTACCTGGCGGCGGCGGAACTCGTCGCGGCCGATGAGAACCGTCAGCCTGGTCGGCTCGACTGGGTCGATCGGGACTCAGGCGGTCGATGTGATCTGCGCCCAACCCGATGACTACCAGGTCATCGCCATCGGCGCGGCGCGTTCGGTGGATGTGCTGGTGGCCCAGGCGGAGCGGCTGCGGCCGAAGCAGGTGGCCATCGCCGACCCCGCGGGGGCGCGTGCGCTGAGGGAGCGCCTGCCGGCGGGCATCGAGGTCCTGGCCGGGCCCGATGCCATGGCCGAGATCGCCCGCCACGCCGACGTGGTGGTCAACGGCGTGGTCGGCTTTGCCGGTCTCCCCGTCACCCTGGCCGCCCTGCAGTCGGGCCGCCGCCTGGCCCTGGCCAACAAGGAGTCCCTGATTTCGGCCGGCCCCGTGGTGCAGCGGGTGCGGTCCAACCCGGGCGCTGAGATCATCCCGGTGGACTCGGAGCATTGCGCCGTCCACCAGTGCCTGCGTGCCATCGGCGCCACTCAGGCACCGCAGCGCCAAGCCCCCAACGACGACACGATCGATCCGGCGTGGCCGGTGCGACGCATCTTGTTGACGGCCAGCGGGGGACCGTTCCGCGGCCGACCGGCCGCCGATCTGCTCCATGTCACCATCGACGACGCCCTGGCCCACCCCACCTGGCGCATGGGCCCCAAGATCACCGTCGACTCCTCCACCCTGATGAACAAAGGCCTGGAAGTGATCGAAGCCCACGAGCTGTTCCATGTGGGCTACGACCGCATCGACGTCGTCGTCCATCCCCAATCGATCATCCACTCCATGGTCGAGACGACCGACGGGGCGACGCTGGCCCAGCTCTCCCTCCCCGACATGCGACTGCCCATCGGCTACGCCCTGGCGTTCCCCGATCGCCTGCGCAGCCCGTTCGGGGCCATCGACTGGGAGACGCTCACCCGCCTCGACTTCGAACGGCCCGACCGCGACGCATTTCCCTGCCTGAATCTGGCCTACGCCGCGGGCCGCGCCGGGGGTACCGCCCCCGCGACCCTCAACGGTGCCAACGAGGTGGCGGTGGCCGCATTCCTCAAGGGCCAGATCCGTTGGATCGATATCTGTGGTGTGATCGATGATGTGCTGGCCCACCACATCGTGAGGATTCCCGAGACGGTGGACGACGTGCTCGACGCCGACGCCGAAGCGCGCCGCCAGGCGGCCGACGCCATCGAGCGCCTGTGCGGAGCAACCACGGCATGAACAAACCCGACGACGCTGATCGTGAGCCCGGGCGGTCCCGCACCGCCACCGTGGCCGCACCCACCATCGCCCCGATGCCCAGCGTGACCACGCCCCTGGGGGACGCCGCGCCCCGTCCCGGGATCGACCCGGTCAACGGCGGTGGTCAGGCGGCCGCCATGGTCCGCCTGCTGCTCGTCCTGGCCGGCATCGCGGTCATCGCGGTGGGGGCGCACGTGGGCAAGACGGTGCTGGTCCTGTTGGCCATCATCATGATGATCGTCCTGCACGAGTTCGGCCACTACACCATGGCCAAGCTGGGCAAGATCAAGGTGACCGAGTTCTTCGTCGGCTTCGGCCCCCGCCTGTGGTCGATCCGCAAGGGCGAGACGGAGTACGGCATCAAGGCCCTTCCCCTCGGGGGCTACGTGAAGATCATCGGCATGAACAGCCTGGAGGAGGTCGACCCAGCCGACGAGTCCCGGACCTACCGCCAGCAACCGTTCTGGCGGCGCATCTCGGTGGCCGTGGCCGGCTCGGCCATGCACTTTCTGCTTGCGCTGCTGATGTTGTTCACCATCTTCTTCATCATCGGCGACCAGGGTTTGTTCACCAACTCCTCGGTGGGCACCAACCTCCGGGTGGCTCAGATCGACGCCCTGACCACCGGGCCGAGCCCGGCCCATGACGCTGGGTTCCAGGTGGGCGACCACGTGCTGGCAATCGACGGGAAGGTCTTCGCCACCCAGGATGACCTGACGAAGTACATCATCAGCCACCCCGAGACGAAGTTGGATGTCCTGGTCGAGCGAGGTGGCAAGGAGATCAATCTGTATCCCACCACGGTGGACCTGTCCAAGGTCAAGGCCAAGGCGACGCCCGGCTCAGCGGTGCCGACGTCGACCACGCCGTATGGCTTCATTGGCTTCGAACTGGAACAACCGACCGTGAAGTACGGCTTCTTCGAATCTGTGAGCAAGTCGGGCGGGACGTTCGTGCATGTGGGGGCCGAGACCTTCGACGCCCTGGGCCAGTTGTTCAGCCTGCACGGGATCTCGTCCTACGCCAACATGCTGGTCCACAAGAAGGCGGCCGACGCCCCCAACGCCGTGCGTTTCGAATCACCGGTGGGCATCACCGTCATCGCCAACCAGGCGGCCAAGCAAGGGCTGGAAGACACCCTGTACCTGCTGATCCTGATCAACATCTTCGTCGGGATCTTCAACATGGTGCCCCTGCTCCCCCTCGACGGCGGCCACGTGGCCATCGCGGTGTACGAGAAGGTGCGCAGCCGCCGGGGCCGGCGGTACTACGCCGACGCGGCCAAGATGATGCCGTTCGTGTACGCCACGCTGGCCGTGATCGTGTTCATCGGCGTGTCCGCCCTGTTCCTCGACCTGCGTGACGTCCTGTCCGTCGTACCCTCCATGCGGTTCTGAGTTGGCGTCTGAACCGTTGACCCCGCCCCCCGTGCGCTGGCCTCGCCGGCCCACTCGCCAGATCATGGTGGGGAAGGTGGCGGTGGGTGGGGATGCGCCGGTGTCGGTGCAGTCGATGACGATTACCAAGACGGCCGATGTTGAGGCGACGTTGGCTCAGATTTATGCGTTGGCTGGGGCGGGGGCGGACATTGTGCGTTGTACGTGTAATGAGCGCGCGGCGGCGGAGGGTTTGGCGCGGATTGTGCCGCGTTCGCCGGTGCCTGTCATCGCGGATATCCATTTTCATGTGGAGATGGCGTTGGCTGCGTTGGAGGCGGGGGTGCAGTGTCTGCGGTTGAACCCGGGGAATTTGCGTAAGGCGGAGGAGGTGAAGTTGGTGGCCCGGGAGTGCCGGGATCGGGGTGTGCCGGTGCGTATCGGGGTGAACGCCGGGTCGCTCGATCCGAGCCTCTACAAGAAGTATGGGGGGGCGACGCCTGAGGCGTTGGTGGAGTCGGCGCTGCACGAGTTGGCGTTGTTCGCCGAGGTGGATTTCACCGATGTGAAGATCTCGGTGAAGGCGTCGAATGTGGCGTTGATGATCGAGGCGTACCGGCAGCTCTCGGCGGTGACGGATCATCCGTTGCATTTGGGGGTGACGGAGGCGGGGCCGCCGCCTGCGGGGACGATCAAGGCGACGGCGGGGATCGCCACGTTGTTGGCTGAGGGGATCGGCGACACGATCCGTTATTCGTTGACTGCCGATCCGGTGGAGGAGGCGAAGGCGGGGCGGGTGTTGTTGGAGGCGTTGGGGTTGCGGGAGCGTAAGGGGGTGGATTTGATCGCGTGTCCGAGTTGTGGGCGCGCCGAGATCGATGTGTACAAGGTGGCGCAGGAGGCGCAGGCGGCGTTGGAGTCGCGCCGGTTGCCGATTCAGGTGGCGGTGATGGGTTGTGTCGTGAACGGGCCCGGTGAGGCCCGGTCGGCTGATTTGGGGATCGCGGCGGGTAAGCATCGGGGGCATTTGTTCATCAAGGGCCGGATCGTGCGGGTGGTGCCCGAGGCTGACATGGTGTCGGCGTTGGTGGCGGAGGCGGAGAAGCTGGTGGCCGAGGGGGTGGATGCCCGGTTGGCGGCGGCTGACGCGGGGGCCGAGGCGGAGGCGGCGGCCGATCGGGCCGAGTTGCTCGACCTGCGGGGCGACGACGCCAACAACAGCGAAACCCTGATCCAACTCATCGACAAGCGCCTCAACGCGCCGCCGTCGGCCTGAAGCCATCGACCTAGTCGGAGGCGGTGGCGGCGATGACGTCGGGGTGGCGGGAGTAGTACCAGACGTCGGTGATGCGCTCGTCGTGCACCCGCAGGATGGCCATGCCGCCACTGCCCACCGGGTCGCCAGTGAGCCCGCTGAGTCGGGAGGCGGGCGAGGCGTGGCTGGTCATGTGGATGGCCACAAAGTCGTCCTCGGCAATGACGAAGTCGACCACCAGATTGGGGTTGGCGAGCAGCTGGGCATAGGCCGCCACCTCGGCGTGCAAGCCCTCGGAACCGGAAGACTCGGCGGTCAGCCGGGGCGTGTGGAACACGACATCAGGGGCCAGGAAGTCGCGGAAGTCGTCGCGCTCGCCCTGCATGTACCCCACCACGGCATCCTCGATGAACGCTCGGACGACCGCCTTGTTCCTGGCTGTGGACATCGCTCGGTTGGCTCCAGTCGTGCTCGGTGCTGCGCCGTCTTGAAGAAGTGTTGAATGGGTCCTTCGGTGATCGTCTAGGCGCCGACTCGGCGTCTACCCGGGATAGGGGGCACCGAGATCGGAGATCTTGGTCAGGTGGTATTTGGTCGACGTGGCCTGGGTGACCACGATCGTGTCGGAGTCGGTGGCGCTGGACGGGTCGAGGACGGTCAGCGCCTTGGGCGCCAGCAGCACCCGGAGCATGGACACCGACTGGGCCAGGGGAAGGTTGCTGATGGCCGGGTTGAGAAACGAGAGGTAGTTGCCCACGTACTCGGGCAACAGGTCGACCTGGCCGGCCACCAGCTCAGGCTCGTAGGTCTCCCGGCTGCCGATGTTGAGCTTGGCCGTCACGACGTAGCCCGCACCGGTCAGTACGTCGATATAGATGTCGGCCAGCGTCTCGTTCTCCGAGAACGCGGCCGAACCCACGGTCAGCGACTCCAGCGTGGCCGCCTTGGCCGTGCCACCCAGCCCGTTGGCCCGCACAAAGCTGGCCGCTGCCGCCTGCGGGGTCTCGTTGTCCAGCCCGACTTCGGCGTCCAGCGTGAACAGATCGCCCTGGGTCATGGTGGAGGACACCTTGTCGATCAGCGCCTCGACGGCGGGCGTAGCCTTCGAGGAGCGGATGACGGGGATGATGTTGCCCGCCTGCTGGAACGACCTGTCGTCCTGCAGGATCACCCAGTGGTGCTTCGGAATGGTCGGGTCGGACGAGTCGAGACGCACCACTTGCACCTCGCCATCGCCCAGAGCCGCTTCGCTCAGCGGACCAACCTCGTCGAGCACCTTGAAGCTCTTGAAGTGCAGGCCATAGACCTGCTCCAGCCCGAGGAGGCAGGTGATCCGGGTCGGACATTCCGACGGTCCCCCCATGATCAGGTGGCTGGCCACCGTCCCCTGTGGTATCGCCGGGTGGGCGGAGCAGGAGGTGGCGGCCACCAAGGCCACCAGGAACGCAGCGATGCCAGACAGTCGCATGGCTCTCCCCTCAGACCTTGATGACGCCGATAGCGAGCAGGGCGCCGAGGGTCACAACGGCGGCGCCCAGGATCTTCTCCGGCACCCAGTGGATCTTGGGCGCCTCCGGCCCATCCCGACCGAACTGCTGGAGGATGGCAATGACCAGGCCGGGCAGGCTCAGCAGGACGAACGACTCCCGGATCACCACGAGGTGATTGGCGCTGCTCAGCTGTGCCGCCACCAATGCCCCGAACACTGTCCCGACGGCCAGCATGAAGACGGTGCCCAGGATCCCTCGGGGCAGGACGGCGTACAGCTTGGGCACGTTGGGCAGGTGCTCGTTGAACAGCTTCATCAGGATGGGGACGGCAAAGAAGGCGCCGCCCAGGTACAGCTCCCAGCACGGCCCGACGTAGGGAATGGCCACGAACAGGAACACGGCCAGGGCCAGCAGGGCGGCGGTGACGTGTTGCGCCCGGCCCGATTCGGGAAGCTCCTCAGCCTGCACCTCGGCCAGCCGAGCCGGGTAGTGATGCGCCGCCGTCGTTTCGAACACCATGCGCAGGCCCAGTGCGGCCAACACGGCGAAGGCAGCCGCGTCGGCGTGCGCCGCGATGGGCAGCGCTTTGCCTGACAGGCCGGGCAAGCCCTCGATGATCTCCTTGACCGCCCAGGCACCGGCCAGGGCCGCCACCACCACGTCGGCCGCTCGCTCGACGTGCTCCGGGGTCTCCTTGGTGGCGGCGCGGCGCAACGGCCGGGCCACGCCGGCGATGATGGGGGCGGCGAACCACAAGGTGGAAAGGCCGAGCAGCGTGCGGGCGTCGTCGGTGGTGGCCAGCCCACCGTGGGCGATGATCCCCACCACGAACACGGCCACCGCCAGCATGCCGGCGAAGGCGTCCAAGACCCCGACAGCGGCCAGCGCCACCGCCAACCACAACGGCGGGGGCAGAGCCTGGCCGTGGACCGCGGACACGGCGACGGTGGCCAACACGATGCCCGTGATAGGCAACGCGACGTAGGCCGAGCCGAACATGGCCCGCAGATAGCCGGCGTCATTGGTCACCCGCGCCACCAGGGGCGATGCCGGGGCGACCTTCTTGGGGACCTTGATGCTCAACGTGTCCAGCCGCCTGGTGCCCGGCCAGTGCCAGCTGCGCGACAGGTCGCCGGTGTTTTTGCCCAGTTCGGCGAGGGCCTCCTCGCTGAGCACGGCAACTGCCTCCCAACCTTCGGCCGTGTTGTCGACCCCGGTGCCGACCACTGACCCCTG
>Ga0302326_10018336_pt1 | contig 14517 bp, 11 predicted proteins | sample Palsa_T0_3_FD_202264 | JGI IMG/M metagenome (GOLD analysis project Ga0302326, IMG submission 202264) | Peat permafrost microbial communities from Stordalen Mire near Abisko, Sweden - Palsa_T0_3 | ecosystem: Environmental > Terrestrial > Soil > Palsa > Peat permafrost | place: Sweden: Abisko... | reverse complement strand
CGCTTTGAAAGTTGTTGGCCTGGTGAACTTGCAGTTCGCCATTCAGCGCCGGCCGGGAGAGCCGGACAAAGTATTCGTCATTGAAGTGAATCCCCGCGCTTCCCGCACTGTTCCCTATGTCTCTAAGGCGACCGGAGTGCCGCTGGCTAAAATGGCGGCTCGCCTGATGACCGGGCGTACGTTACGCGAGTTGATGCCGGAGCAGGTGGCCGAGCGCACGGATCTCGCCACCGGCAGTCACTTTTTCGTCAAGTCACCGGTATTTCCCTGGAACAAGTTTCCGGGGGTCGATACGGTGCTGGGGCCCGAAATGAAGTCAACCGGCGAAGTGATGGGGGTCGCCGATAATTTTGGGGAGGCCTTCGCCAAGGCGCAACTCTCGGCCGGACAGCTGCTGCCAACCAAGGGCACCGTTTTCTTCAGCGTGAATGACCGCGACAAAGCCGTGCTGGTGGATCTCGCCCGCCAATATGTGGAATTGGGCTTCCATCTGGTGGCCACTCAAGGGACGGCGGACGTGTTGGAGCGGGCCGGTCTGGTGGTCGAGCGCGTGTACAAGGTGAAGGAAGGCCGTCCTAACGTAGTCGACCTGATCAAGGGTGAGCGTATTCAGCTCATCATCAACACCCCGCACGGTCAGGACACGTTCTTTGACGAGAAGGCAATTCGCCGGGCGGCGGTGACCCAGAGAATCTCTACCATCACCACCATTGCGGCGGCCAGGGCGGCAGCGGAGGGCATTGCCGCCACCCAGCGCCGCCAGATCACCGTCAACGCCCTGCAGGAACTGCGCCGGGAACCCGTCGCTGCACATTAACATAGGGGTCAAAAAAACAGGGGGTGGGAGCAAACCTCAATCTCCAAATGGCGGCCAAGGTAACAATCTCAGTTACGAATATCCGTCATCAGCTCATCCACCTGCCGCTGCTCTTCCCCGGTTAACGGAAGCAGCGGCATCCTGGGCCGGCCGCCATAATATCCGTTTAGATCCAGCGCATACTTAACCCCGGGAACTCCCATCCGCCCGGCCACCTCGATCCCCACCTGGGCAATCCGCTGCTGCTTCTCCGTTGCCAGAACCGGATCTTTCTCCGCCCATGCCGTATAAATCTCACCCACCGCCTGGGGAGCAAAAGTGGCGACCGCCAGCACCCCACCCGTAGCCCCCACTTCCAGTGACCGGTACAGCGTTTGCGCAGAACCGCAAACCACCTGGAAACCCACCTCCCGGGTGCGGGTCTTGAGTGGAGGCTTAGGAGGCGGCACGGCGATCGCCGTGGCCCCCGAAACCAGCTGTCCTGCGGCAACAAACGTAGATCCGGCCTGGTTCTCCGGTGCTGCCAGCATCCGCGCCGTAACCGCGGCAAACACCGTGGTCACCGGAACCGTCCGCTTCCGTGCCGAGAGCGTGGCCTTCACCAGCTCCGCAATGCGCTCTACGTTCCCGCTCGAATCCTTCAGGCCGACAATATTCGGGTGCATGGCCAGCTCGGCCACCACTTCGATGGGCAGGTCATACCCGGTGCAGCTAGGTATGCTGTAAAGTACCACCGGCAGCGGAGAACGGTCCGCCACTGCCTGGTAGTAGGTCAGCATCTCCCGGTTGCGCATCTGCCTGCGGTAATAATGGGGCGTTCGTACCAGAATCGCATCGTATTGCAGCTCCGCGGCAAAATCCGCCAGGCGCAAGGTTTCGATCACGCTTTCGCGGCCGACACCGGCAATCAGCACCTTCTCCGGCGCCGTGGCCCCGCGGGCGACCCGCAGCGCTTCCCGGGTTTCCTCGTCGCTCAGCATCACCGCCTCGCCCGTCGAACCCAGCAACACCATACCGCTCATCGCGGTGCGGGAATAGCGCTCCATATTCGCTTCCAGCTTGCGCCAGTAGCAACGACCGTCCGGGTAGAAGCATGTAGTTACGGGTGCAAAGATCCCTTCGAGTAGCATTCCATCATTGTAATTCTTCCGTTTAGTGCCGATTTAGAGCCGTTGGGCTTCACCGAAACTTAATCGGTCATACCGCTGACTTATAATGGTCTTCAGCGGAGATCAGGGTCCTTCTTGATCCAGACGGGATTTGCAAGTCTGGCCGACGCGGTGCCGCTCAATTCATCGGGGAAGGAATCCGGCCAAATGGCGACAGGAGACGTTGCCGTGGGCTCACCCGGAGCGGGTAGCTCAACGGCACTACAGACGCCAACATCCAAGCGGGTCATCAATGACTTCAGCATCCAGGTAGCTACCGTCAACGGGTCCGGGTCGCAATCTGCGAATCTGGTTCTGCTCAAAAGCATCTTCGCTATGGGCATCCCGGTCAGCGGTAAGAACCTTTTTCCATCCAACATCGCCGGATTGCCGACCTGGTACACCATTCGCGTCAGCAAAGACGGGTATGTTGCCCGCCGGCGGGAGATCGAACTGCTGGTGGCAATGAACTCCGAGACCGCCCGCGAAGACATTCTCTCCCTGCCCTCCGGCGGTGCGGCCATCTACGACGTAAGTTTGAACCTGAAGCAGTATCGCGACGACGTCATCTGCTACCCGGTTCCCTTCGACAAGCTGACGGCCGCCGTGTGTCCTGAAGCCAAGCTGCGCAAGCTAGTCCGCAACATGATCTACGTGGGCGTGGTGGCGCAATTACTCGCCATGGATCTCATCTCGGTCGAGAAGGCCGTGCGCCGTCAGTTTGCCAAAAAGCAAAAAGCTGCAGACCTGAACTGGACCGCGGTCAAGGCCGGATACGACTTCGCCGCCGGCTCCTTGACCAAGCAAGACTCCCTGCTGCTCGAGCCCATGCACGCGACCGAGGGCAAGATCATCATCGATGGAAACGCCGCCGCGGCGCTGGGCGCCATGTTTGCCGGGGTTACCGTGGTCACGTGGTATCCCATCACACCCTCTTCGTCGGTGGTCGAAAGCCTGATCGACTTCATGAAGAAGTACCGGGTCGAGCCCGATGGCAAAGCCAGCTTTGCTATCGTCCAGGCAGAGGACGAGCTTGCCGCCGTCGGCATGGTGCTGGGAGCAGGTTGGGCCGGCGCCCGTTCCATGACCTCCACCTCCGGCCCCGGAATTTCCCTCATGGCGGAGTTCGCGGGTCTCGGCTATTTTGCGGAATTGCCCGGGGTAATTTTCGATATCCAGCGGGTCGGTCCGTCCACCGGCATGCCCACCCGCACCATGCAGGGAGATCTGCTGTCCATCGCCTACCTCTCCCACGGCGACACCAAGCACGTGATGCTGCTGCCTGCCTCGGTCAGCGAATGCTACCAGTTCGCCATGGCCGCCTTCGACCTTACCGAACAATTGCAAACCCCCGTCTTTGTGCTTTCCGACCTCGATATCGGCATGAACAACTGGATGTCGGATCCGTTCGTCTATCCCGAAAAGCCGTTGAACCGGGGCAAAGTTCTCTCCCGCGAAGACTTGGAGCGGCTAGGTGGATTCGAGCGCTATAAAGACGTCGATGGCGATGGCATCCCCTACCGGACGCTACCCGGAACCGACCACCCCAAGGCCGCCTACTTCACCCGCGGCAGCGGCCACAACGAGAAAGCGCTATATACCGAGCGCCCGGACGATTACCAGAACCTCATGGAGCGCCTGGCCAGGAAATTCGAAACCGCGCGCACCATGGTGCCTGCTCCAGTAATCGTGCAGACCGGCAAGTCGGAAATAGGCCTGATCGCCTTCGGCAGCTCCGATTACGCAGTGCGCGAGAGCCGCGATCAGATCAAAAAGGAATACGGACTCGAAACCGACTACATCCGCCTGCGGGCTTTCCCCTTTTCCCCTGAAGTGCACGCCTTTGTCGCTGACCACTCCCGGGTCTACGTGATCGAGCAGAACCGCGATGGGCAAATGCTGAGCTTGCTCAAGCTTGACCTGCCGGCTGCCGACATCACCAAATTAAGAAGCATCCGCCACTTCGACGGCTTGCCCCTCGACGCGCGCACCGTGACCGACAAGCTGGTCCTTCAGGAGGAGATCTAATGGCAACGACACTCACCCCACCGGTAGCGCCCGGTCCTAAGAAAAATCGACTGGGTCTGCAGGTGCTGGACTACCGCGGCGGCAAGACCACCCTCTGCGCGGGCTGCGGGCACAATGCCATTTCCGAGCGTATTGTCGACGCCATGTACGAAATGGGCGTCGCGCCCGAGCGGGTGATGAAGCTCTCGGGCATAGGTTGTTCCTCAAAGACCCCTGCTTATTTCATGAGCCGGGCGCACAGCTTCAACAGTGTCCACGGGCGTATGCCCTCCGTAGCCACGGGCGCGCTCATGGCCAATCACACCATGATGGGCTTGGGGGTTAGCGGCGACGGCGACACCGCCTCTATCGGTTTCGGCCAATTCGCTCACCTCATGCGGCGCAATCTCCCGCTCATTTACATCATTGAAGACAACGGGGTTTACGGACTCACCAAGGGTCAGTTCTCGGCCACCGCCGACCTCGGATCCACGCTCAAAACCGGCGTGGTCAACGATCTACCGCCAATCGATACCTGTGTCATCGCTGTCGAACTGGGCGCGACTTTTGTCGGCCGTTCCTTCTCTGGGGATAAGAAGCAGTTATTGGCCATGCTCAAGGCGGCGATTGCCCATCGCGGCACGGTCATGCTCGACGTCATCTCACCGTGCGTTACCTTTAACGATCACGAAGGTTCGACCAAGAGCTATAAATATGTGCAGGAGCACGATGACGCGGTGAACGAGGTGGGCTTCGTCCCCTCCTTTGAGGACATCACCGTCGATTACGATCCCGGAACGACCTATGATGTCGAGATGCACGACGGGTCACACATGAGGCTGCGCAAGCTGCATCCCGAATATGACCCAACCAACCGGATAGGCGCGGTCACAGCCCTGATGCAGGCTCATGAGCAGGGGGAAGTGTTGACCGGCGTCTTTTACGTGGATACCAAAAAGCCCAGCTTTACGGACATGCTAAACATGGTGGAGGAACCACTGGCCACCCTGCCGGAGTCGCGGACTCGGCCGTCGCGGCAAGTTCTTGAGCAGATTATGCAAAGGCATCAGTAACCGGTACCCTGCTAGGAAATTTTTACTTAGCCGCTATTATCTCGGGTTACCATTGATCTGCACCGCTTATCCCCCGGAAGTTGTATGATCGGCTCGTTTCTCGGAACAGAGCAAGGGGGAGTAGGATGGGTAAGAATTTCCTACGAGGCATTTATTTGGCGGCTATTGCCGCCAGCACACTGGCGCTTGCCAGCGATCACTTGGACGTCCCCCAAATCGCTCCTGAGTTAACCAAAATGGACGTCTGGGTGGGAACCTGGAAGTCCCAAACTCAGGTCATGACCACGCCCTACAGCGAAGCTGCCTCGATGACCTCGGAGATGACCTGCACCTGGTCGCCTCACCATGGATTCATCCTGTGCGACCACCTGATGCACGGCCCCGACGGGCTGACCAACAGCTTGTCGGTGTACACCTACGACGAAGCCGGCAAGACCTACAAGTTTTTCGGCGTCAACAAGGACGACTCTCCGCGCGAAGTTCCCATGCAGGTCAAGGGGAACGTCTGGAGTTTCGGCACCGAAGTGCAGAATCAGGACAAGACCATCATGTTCCTGACCAACGACGAGTTTCTTTCCGACAAGGTGATGCACTTCCGCACCGAGTTCAGTGAAGACAACGGGCGGAACTGGAAGGAGATAAATCAGGGTCAGCTAACCAAAACCGGCAGCTAGTGCCCAAAAAAAGGGGTGGTCCATATCTCGCGCTCTTTGCGAGATATGGGTGGGATTTATATCGTCAACCGTGCCCCTCGGTTTGAGTCGTTTCAAACCTTAGCTGCGCTCGCCGCTATGCTCTGGGCTTGACCCAGGCTCGGGAAAGTCCGTGTCTGCGTCCTTGAGCATTTCATCTTCGTCCCGGTGGCCGATCTGGTCATGCAAATTGGGGTCGCCGCTCTTGGAGGGGGTACTGATTTCCTCTTCGACGGCTCCCTTATGGAGGTCGCTGTCCGGGTGCGAGTCTTTGGGCATATTGTCTTGGATGAAGCTTTTTCTAAACCGCGTTGTACGCAGGGCCGGAGATACTCCAGCCCTGCGTACATGGCTTTCTACAGAGCAGCCGTGACCGCCTTCACCTGGGTGTAGTTGTGGAGCACTTCCTCGCCCATCTCGCGTCCCCATCCCGACTGTTTATATCCGCCAAACGGCAGGGAAGCGTCGAACACGTTGTGGCAATTAATCCACACCGTACCCGCCTGGATGCGCCGCGCCATCTTGTGTGCGGTGCTTAGGTCCTTGGTCCACACGCTGGCGGCGAGTCCATAGATGCTGTTGTTCGCTTCTTTTGCCACCCGGTCCAGGTCGCTGTCAGAGAACGATTCGGCGCACACCACCGGTCCGAAGATCTCTTCCTGAACCACCTGCATACTCGGTTTGGTATTGGTCAGCACGGTAGGCTGAACAAAATACCCGCGGTCTCCGTGCCGTTTGCCCCCGGCCGCCACTTGGGCGCCTTCGCGCACCCCGGAGTCGATATACCCGGTAACTCGCGCGAACTGCTCCTCGCTGACCAGAGGTCCCATCTCGGTCTTGGGGTCGATGCCGGCGCCCATTTGAATACTGCCGGCGATATCGCTGACCCCTTGCAGAACCTTGTCATAAACGCTCTCGTGCACAAACAGCCGGGAGCCGGCGCAGCAGCATTGTCCCTGGTTAAAGAAGATGGCGCTGGCCGTGCCTGGAATGGCACGGGCAAGGTCGGCATCGGGGAAAATGATGGCCGGGCTCTTACCGCCCAGTTCAAGCGTGACTCGCTTCAGATTCCCGGCCGAAGCTTTGACGATGAGCTTGCCGACTTCGGTCGAGCCGGTAAACGCCACTTTATCGACCAGGGGATGCCCGGCCAGCGGCGCTCCCGCGCCTTCACCGTAGCCAGTGAGGATGTTCACCACGCCCGGCGGGAACCCGGCCTGGTCGATCAATTCGGCCAGTCGCAGCGCCGACATGGGTGTTTGTTCAGCCACCTTCAGCACCACGCAACAGCCTGCGGCCAAGGCTGGCGCCAATTTCCACGCCGCCATCAAAAGCGGGAAATTCCAGGGAATAATCTGGGCGACCACGCCAATAGGCTCTCGCATGGTGTAGGAGTGGAAGGCCCCAGGATTAGAGAAGTTGAGCGTGGAGCCGGAAATCTTGGTAGCCCAGCCCGCCATATAGCGGAACATATCGATGGACAAGGGAAGATCAGCTGCCCGGGCTACGGAGAATGGCTTGCCGTTGTCGACCGATTCGATTTCTGCGAATTCTTCCAGGTTGGCCTCCAGCAAATCGGCCAATTTCCAGATCAGTTGTCCGCGCTGCGAGGTGGACAGCTTGCTCCACGGGCCTTCGTGGAAGGCGCGCCGCGCGGCGGTCACGGCGCGGTCGACATCTTCTTGTTCCGCTTCCGGAACATGCGCCACTACTTCGCCGGTGGCGGGATTGTAGACCGGGAAAGTTTTGCCCGATGCAGCCAGGACGAAGCGTCCATCGATCAGCATGCGGTGTTGCCGCGAGAAGAATTCCGCGGTCTTGGAATTGATACGTGAATCAACGGGAATAGTAGCCATAGAAATCCTCCGGCGCCACGGCAGGAAGCCATTTTGAAGGCAGGACGCTGCCGGTTTTTAACGCCGAAGGAACGATAGCACCGCACCGGAAGACCAGTCCAGTGACGACTCAATCAGTACCCGTAGGGGTCTTGGAGCCGAGAGGGTGAGACTTGGTCGAATGTCGCTGAACGCGGGATTGTGTACAATGAGGGAAATCAAGCAGCACCGGCCCGTTCTACCCGACTCACCAAATTTGCATTACCAAAGATGTGGCGCAGCCGCGCGGGGAGAACCATCGTTTGAACCCTCGTATTTCCGTCAAGGATGTTGAAGATATCGCCATCGGGGGAGCGGTGCTGGGCACCGGTGGCGGCGGAGACCCATACATCGGCAAGCTCATGGCGCAGCGGGCCATCGAGCAATACGGCGAGCCGGAAATGATCGCTCTCAGCGACGTGCCCGACGACGAATTCATCATGCTGGCCGCGGGCATCGGTGCGCCCACCGTCATCATAGAAAAAATATTCCGCGGCGACGAAGCCGTCACCGTCTTCGAAGCCCTGGAAAAGTATATGGGGCAAAAAGCGTATGCCATCATGTCCGCCGAGGTCGGGGGCTTGAACGGAGTGATTCCGATTGCCGTGGCTGCCCGGCTAGGTATTCCCGTGGTCGATGCGGACTGCATGGGCCGCGCCTTTCCTGAAGTGCAGCTGGTCATCCCGACGCTGTACGGCGTCTCCGCCACGCCCATGATCATCGCCGACGAAAAGGGCAACAGCGCGATTCTCAATACGATCTCGAACGAGTGGACGGAATCGATCGCCCGCGCCATCTCCTCCAAAATGGGGGGAATGGCGCTCTCCGCGCTGTTCACCATGGACGGCAAAACCGCCAAGCGCGCGACCCTCGACGGCATGATGACCTACTGCATGAAGATTGGCAGAACCCTGCGCGAAGCACGGCAGCATAAGGGCGAAGTCCTCGACGAACTGCTCAAAGTCACCGGCGGCGTTCACCTCTTCAAAGGCAAGATTGTCGATCTTGAGCGCCGAACAGATCGCGGACACGTGCGAGGTATCGTCACCATCCAGGGCTCCGACAACTTCCGCGGGCAAACCGCATCCATTGATTTTCAAAATGAAAATCTGATCGCCCGTGCCGGCGGCGAGATTCTTGCCACCGTGCCCGACCTCATCACCATCGTCGACCAGGACACGAGCTATCCCGTGACCACCGAAGGCTTGAAATATGGCTTGCGCGTGAACGTGATCGGCATTCCGTGCCACAAAGAGTGGAGAACGCCGGCCGGAATCGCGCTGGCAGGGCCCCATCATTTCGGCTATGACGTACCGTTCCGCCCAATCCAGACCATGGAGCAACCCGCGTGAAGATGCATCGTCTCGGTATCGATGTCGGCGGAACCCACACCGACGCCGTCATCCTCGATGAACAACACCGGCTGATTGCCAAGACCAAGGCGCGCACCAGCCCCGACGTAAGCACCGGTATTCTTGAAGCTCTGGATCAGGTGCTGGCGCAGCCCGGCGTGTCCGTCGACGACATTGGTTTCGCCATGTTGGGCACCACCCACTGCACCAACGCCATCACCGAGCGCAAGAATCTGAGCACGGTGGCGGTCATCCGGTTGGGAGCGCCCGCCACGCTGGCAATTCCGCCGCTCTACTCCTGGCCCGAAGATCTCAAGCAAAAGATCGCCAGCCACACATTCATCATCGATGGCGGGCACGAGTTCGACGGCAGAATCATTAATACCGTGAAAGATGAAGAAGTCGACCGCGTGATCGACGAGATTCGGGGCAAGGTGGAAGCCATCTCCATCGCCTCCGTCTTCTCCCCGGTGAATGCCGAGCATGAGATCTATGTCGGCGAACGCCTGCGCCGCGCTCTCGGAGATGACATTCCCATCACTCTCTCCTATGAAATCGGCAGCGTAGGCCTGCTGGAGCGGGAGAACGCCGCGGTTCTGAATGCCTCGCTCATGCGCACCGCCACCATGGCCTTTACCGGCTTCCGCAAAGCCATCCAGAAGAAGGGCCTGCATGCGCGCCTTTTCCTGGGGCAGAACGACGGCACGCTGATGTCGGTGGATTATGCGCTACGCTATCCAATTCTCACCATCGCGTCCGGCCCTTCCAACAGCTTGCGCGGGGGAGCCTTTCTTTCCGGCTTGAAGGACGCCATCGTGATCGACGTCGGAGGCACCACTACCGATGTGGGCGTGCTGGCGCACGGCTTCCCTAGGGAATCGGCGCTCGCCGTGGATATCGGTGGCGTGCGCACCAGCTTCCGCATGCCTGATCTCATCTCTATTGGTCTGGGCGGGGGCAGCCTCGTCCGCACCGACGGCGAAAGCGTCACCATCGGTCCTGACAGCGTAGGCTACCGCTTGATCGAAGAGGGCATTGTCTTTGGTGGCGCCACCCTCACCGCAACGGATATCGCCGTCGCCCTGGGGCGCGTAGATTTAGGCGACGCAAGCAAGCTCCCGGCGGGAATCCTCGAAATTGCCGCCAAAGCCGATATCCAGATGAAGCAGATGGTGGAACACTGCATTGACGGCCTCAAGCTGAGCGCCGATCCGGTGCCGGTGGTGCTGGTCGGCGGCGGGAGCGTGTTGCTCCCGGATCAACTGGAAGGAGCCTCGGTGCTCCACCGCCCCGACAACTTTGATGTAGCCAATGCGATCGGCGTGGCCATCGCTCCGGTCAGTGCGCAAGTAGACCGAGTCTTTTCCTACGGTGAGTTCAAGCGCGAGGATGCGCTGGCGCTGGCCCGGCAGACCGCGATCGAAAAAGCCACGGAAGCTGGAGCACACCCAGAGGAAATCGAAATCGTAGAACTGGAAGAAGTCGCGATGGCCTACATGCCGGGCGACGCCGTGCGCATCAAGATAAAAGCTGCCGGCCCCCTCACCGTAAGCGACCGCAGCCTGCAGGAGACAAACTCATGAAGCGCAAACTCGAAGAAAACACCTGGACCGATGTGCGTGCCGCCCTCAGTGACGGCTACGACACCATTGTCTTTGCCGTCGGAGCGACCGAGCAGCATGGTCCTCACCTTCCACTGGTCACCGACGCGCTGATCGGCGACGCCCTCTCCCTGGCTGTCGCGGAGAAGCTGGGCAAGGCCTTCGCCGCCCCCACCATTCGCGTCGGCTGTTCCGAGCATCACATGAAATTTCCCGGCACGCTCAGCATTGATCGCCCGACGCTAATCGATTCCGTGTGCTCCTACGCGCGCACGCTGAGCCGTCACGGCTTCCAACGCTTTGTCATCATCCCTAGCCACGGGGGCAACTTCGACGCCGTGCGGGAAGCTATTTCCCTCCTCAGGACAGAACTGCCGCAGTTACGATTTGCCGCCTTCTCCGATCTGCAGCCGCTGATCGCCGGCATCGTCAAGGTCTCCGCAGCCCACGGCATTTCGCAAGCTGTCTCCGGCATCCATGCCGGCGAGTTTGAGACTTCCGTGGTCCTGTATCTGCGTCCTGAACTGGTGGTGATGGAACGCGCCGAGGAAGGCTTTGTCGGTGATCTCACCCAAGCCATCCCTCAATTGCTGAAGGAGGGTGTGCACAGTGTTTCCAGCAACGGCATCCTGGGCGACGCCCGCCCGGCGCAAGCCGAACGAGGCAAAGCCTATCTCGAAGCCTGGGTGGAAATGATCGTCGCCGATGCCAACGCAGTGTTCGCGCCCATGGAAGCCTCTGCCGCGAAGGCATGAAAGTCATAGCTCTCAGCCACGCCCAGCCGCAGTGGCAAGACGTACGCGGGCAGCGCGTCTTCACGTCCATCGTGCGCGAGCCCCATCATGGCCCGCTCTACTTTGCGGCCGGTGGGCTTGAGAACAATCAGACCGCGGTGCATACCGCAGATGTGCTCGCCTTTCCCTCGGAGCACTACGACTACTGGACCACCAAGTTCGGGATCCCGCGCTCTGCGTGGGACTGGGCCCATTGGGGAGAAAACCTGACGGTCAGTGGGCTGGATGAGAATGCGTTGCGGGTGGGCGACCGCCTCCACGCCGGCCCGGACGCATGTTTCGAGGTCACGTCGCCCCGGACCCCCTGCTTCAAACTCGCCTGGCGGATCGGCCAGCCGGACTCGGTATTGCGCGAAATGGTCCGCACCGGCTACATCGGTTTTTATCTTCGCGTATTGTCGCCGGGATGGATCCAGCCCGGCGATCCCATCGTGCTCCAGCCCGCTTCGGCAGAGGCCATCACCACCGCGGATCTGGCCAGGCTGCTGTTCGACGAAACAGTGGACGACGTCGACCGCTTGCAGCACATCCTGCAGACCCCCGGCCTGGGCGGGCAGGCAAAAGGCCTGCTGCAGCGCCGCATCAGCGGCATCCGCGACGCCCAACGCCAGCGCACCGCGCAGTGGACGGGATGGCGCGAGTTCGTCATCACGGAGCGGACCCAACAGGCCGAAGACATCCAGTCCTTTCGTCTTGAGCCCGCCGACCGCGAGCCCCTTGCGCCCGCTCGGGCGGGGCAGTTCCTCACCCTGCAGCTGCCTCAGGCGACTCGCAGCTGGACCATCTCCGACTATCAAGACGCGCCCACCTCTTACCGCCTCACCATCAAGCGCAGCGCCTTCGCCTCTTCCTGGATGCACACCAACGCAGCGCCCGGAACACGCGTACTGGCGCTGCCGCCCATGGGCAAGTTTGCCCTGAACCGGGCCGGCTTTCTGCGCGTCGTGCTGATCAGCGCCGGCGTAGGCGTAACGCCCATGATCAGCATGCTGCAGGCTCACCTGGAGAGATCCGATGCACCGCCCCTGCTGTGGATTCACTGTGCCCGCTCCGGACGCTACTCGCCGCACCGCGAAGAAATCCAACAACTGCTTAGCAAGAATCCGAAGATAACCCGGCTCATCTATTATTCGCAGCCGGAACCCAGCGACCGCCTGGGCTGTGACTATGACCGCGCCGGCCGTCTTACCGCAGAGGATCTCAAGTCGATCATCCAAGAACCCTACACCACGACCCTCTTTGGGCGCGAGATTGAACTCGGAGGCGAACACTCCGAATTTTATGTCTGCGTCCCCGTGGGTTTCGAAGCCACGATGCGTACCGCACTGGAGGGTGTGGCGAGTCTTCGCTCTGAGAGTTTCACCAATCTCGGTACCCCAGTCGAATCGGCGCTTCAGTCGGCGGAGGTCTTCTTCAAACGCTCTGGCATTTCAGCGTTCTGGAACCGGGAAGGGAATCCGACCCTGCTCGAGTTGGCCGAAAGTCACTCGATAGACGCTCCCTACGGATGCCGAGTAGGAAGTTGCCAAACCTGCGCCACCGGCCTGCTTCAAGGCGAAGTGGATTACGCCATGTCCCCCGCGGACTTGGTGCCGGCTGGAGCGGTACTGCTTTGCTGTGCGCGTCCCGCTACGTCACGCATAGAGCTCGACCTCTGAGGGCTAGGAAATAGAGGGTGCCCCATACCCCCGATTTCCTGTGGAGTTTAGTGGGTTCCGCGAACTTCATGCGCCTTTCCTTATTGAAAGGCGCACACGTGACCGTGTCCAGAGCAGCGTACAGGAAATTCGGGGTATCTCGCACGTTCTTTGTGCGAGATGTGGGTGCGAAGCTCAGGTAGCGACAGAAACCTCAGGGAAGCATAGGAACCGAGACCTCGACCTCCGAAATAGAGAAGGGAACAACCCGTGGTATCTGAGCTGAACATCGGCGACATCGAAGAAATCGCCATCGGAGCAACCATCCTTGGCGCCGGAGGCGGCGGCGACCCCACCATCGGCATGTACGTCTCGCAGCAAGCCATCCGCGATCACGGCCCGGTCCGCTTAATCACCGTCGATGAAGTACCGGATGACGCCTGGCTCATTCCCCCTGCCGGCGTCGGAGCGCCCACCGTCGGGATCGAAAAGCTACCCGCCGGCAGCGAAATCACCACCGCCTTCCGTGCGCTCGAGAAGTACATGAACATCCGCGCCTTCGCCACTTTCTCGAGCGAGGTCGGGGGCAGCAACTCCCTCGTACCGGTAGCCGCCGCTGCCATCCTCGGTATCCCGCTGGTCGACGCCGACATGATGGGCCGCGCCTTCCCCGAAATCCAAATGACCACCGGAACCCTCTTCGGCATCAGCGCCTGGCCCTTGAGCATGGCGGATGAACGTGGCAACCGGGTCGTCATGGAGACCATGAACAATCTCTGGACCGAGCGGCTGGCGCGGGTATTGACCGCGCGTATGGGCGGCCGGTCGATCGTCTGCAACTACGCCATGCAGGGCCGCGACGCCAAGCGCGCACTCATCTGGGGTTCCATGACTCTCGCCCGCACCATCGGCCGCACCCTGCAGCAATGCCGTCAAAACAAGCAGGACCCCATCGCCGCCCTGCTCCGCCTTCTCTCCGCGCACCTCGTCACCCGGGGCAAGATCCACGACGTCCAGCGCCGCACCGACCGGGGCTTTGCCTTGGGAGAGGTACACATCACCGGGACCGGGCCCCACACCGGAGAGCAGGTACGCATCGCCTTTCAAAACGAGAACCTGATCGTCTGGAAAAACGAAGCAGCAATTGTCACCGTGCCTGATCTTATCTGCATCCTGGACGAGGCCACCGGCACCGCCATCACCACCGAGCGTCTGCGCTACGGGCAGAGGGTCGCAGTCCTGGGCATCCCCTGTGATGAGAAGTGGCGAACCCCCGCAGGAGTAGAACTAGCCGGCCCCCGCTACTTCAAGTACGACGTCGATTACCGTCCCCTCGAGGCCGCCCACTATGACTGAACGCTATCGCATAGGGATCGACGTAGGAGGCACCAACACCGACGGCGCCGTACTCGACAGCCAGGGACGAGTGGTCGCTTCCGCCAAAACCGCAACCACCCCGGACGTCACGAGCGGCGTTCGCCTGACCCTCGAGACTGTGCTCGAGCGCTCCGCCGTTCGCCGC
>Ga0302326_10018334_pt1 | contig 14517 bp, 13 predicted proteins | sample Palsa_T0_3_FD_202264 | JGI IMG/M metagenome (GOLD analysis project Ga0302326, IMG submission 202264) | Peat permafrost microbial communities from Stordalen Mire near Abisko, Sweden - Palsa_T0_3 | ecosystem: Environmental > Terrestrial > Soil > Palsa > Peat permafrost | place: Sweden: Abisko... | reverse complement strand
CGGGGGGTACCGTTGGGGTTCTTGAGGGGGTTGGCCTTGGTACGCGCCTTTTTATCGGGAGTAGCCTGGTATTCACCCATCAGGTAAGCCTTGGTATCGAAATTCTCCTGGCCAAGACCCTGCAGATTCTTGACGGAATTGGCATTGATATAGCCGCGTTGGATCAGTATCAGTTCGTTTACCCGGTCGGACCTCCACATACAAAAGTCGTGGGCCTGTCTCCAGGTAACCCCTACAACGGGATAGAAGTTATAGGAAGGATGACGGAAATAGTATTCCACCATTGGCTCGTTATAGGCCAACTCGCTTCTCCAGCACAGGGTGTCGGGAAGGGCGCCATCGCGGACGGCCTTGAATTCGTCGGCGTCAAACACGTTGTCGACCCAGTAGAGATATTCCCGGTAGTGGATATTGGCCACTTCCGTCTGGTCGATATAGAAGGAGTTGACGGTCACACGGCGAGGCACATTATTCCAGTCGCGCATGACATCTTCCTGCGTAGCCCCCTCTGTAAAGGTGCCACCCTGGACGAATACCAGGCCCGGACCGGTCCGTTGTTCATTTTCTTTGGAAACCTGAAATCCACCCATCTTGGAATCGTTGTAATTCCAACCGGTGACGGAGGATTGATCTGGCTTTTTATGACAGGCAGCAAACAGGGAAACGGTAGATGCCAGGATTAATAGGTTTTTCAAATTCATAAATTAGACGCTTTGTGTAAAGAGAAAAAACGATCTTTTCGGCCAATTATTGTATAAAAATACGAGACTTACTTATCCACAGTTGCCCGTTTTGGGAAACCATTGTAAATATAGCTGGTAATACCGTAATTTCGACCCGCGGATCCGTTTCCCAGCCCGAGAATTCTTGTATCGCCGGAAACAATAAATAGCATCCTAACCCGTTGGAGGAAGATCCTGGTTCAATGTTTGCCCTGACCTGCGGTCACGGGGAGGGGGGAGTTGGGCGACAGGATGTATAAATAACTAGTAATTAACAACTTAGCAGCCTATACACAAAATCTACTTTAATTTATCAAACTCATGAAAAGATCTTACCAGGGATTAGCTGCTGTATTTTTCTTATTCTTTGCTGGGATGAAGGGGGTGCAAGGTCAGACGCCTCTGAATGTGACGACGACCGCGGTACCTTTCCTTCAAATCTCTCCCGATGCCCGCGCCGGCGGGATGGGTGACCTGGGGGTGGCAACCCAGCCGGATGCGTCTTCTACCTGGTATAACCTGGCCAAGACGCCCTTTAATACAAAAGATATTGGCGCCGGCCTGACCTATACTCCCTGGCTGAAAGACCTGGGATTACAGGACGTCTATCTGCTGGCTGCTTCCGGCTATTATAAGTTCGCTCCGGACCAGGCCCTGTCCGCTTCGCTGCGTTATTTCAGTCTTGGAAATATCCAGTTTACGGATTTCAACGGCAATGCGCTGGGCAGCGGTCATCCCCGTGAGCTGGCTTTTGACGTCGGCTACTCCCGTAAACTAAGCGATAAGTTTGGTATCGGGCTGACCGGCCGTTATATCTATTCCAACCTGGCTTCGGGCTATGCCGCCGCCGGCTCAACCTACCAGCCCGGCAAGACCTTTGCCGTTGACGTCTCCCTTTACTATCATGGGGTGACGGTGGAGAATGGAGGCTGGAATTTTGGTCTTGCGCTGAAGAACCTGGGCGGCAAGATCGGCTATACCAACGATGCGACCGAAAAAGATTATATCCCCGCCGACCTGGGTCTGGGTGCAAGTTATACCGCCGTCTTCAACGAAGACAACAAGGTGATGTTCGGTCTCGATGTCCACAAGCTGCTGGTGCCGGTCACTCCGACGCCAACGGGCGATACCACGACCGATGCCGCCAATCTGGCCGCCTACTACAATTCGAGCGTTCCGTCGAGCTGGGGCAAATCCTTCACCGGAGAGCCGCAGTTTAAGACGCTGCAGTTTTCTGCGGGGATCGAATATGCATATATGGACCAGTTCTTTCTGCGCGTGGGTTACTACTACGAAGACCCCAGCAAGGGCGATCTGAAATATTTCAGCACGGGCATCGGTCTCCGGTACAATGTGATGGAGCTGAATTTCTCCTACCTGGTGCCATCGGGCAGCGGGACGAACCGGAATCCGTTGTCGAATACGCTTCGGTTTGGCCTGATTTTCTACCTGGACAGCAAGAGCGACAATAACAGCAGCAGCACTACGACTCCGACGAATTAATTGCATTTCACATATCTTTGAGCGGTCTCAGGCAAACCCTGAGACCGCATCATTAATGGACCACGGGTCCATTGGCCAAAGGCCCGTTACAACCGAGCGAAGCGAAGGTTGCGAACGAGGTGGAGCGAGGGACGAAGCTCCGCCGAAGTTCCCGCAAGTATTGCGGCGGGCATATTTGGTCAAGGCCCGCAACGCAATATTTATGGGCTACCGAATAGGTTTTGGCGTCGATTTTCATCAGCTGGCGGAGGGGAGGGAGTTCTGGCTGGGCGGGGTGCAGATTCCGGCCAGCCGCGGAGCGGTCGGTCATAGCGACGCCGATGTGCTGATCCATGCCATATGTGACGCCCTGCTCGGGGCGTTGAATCTCGGGGATATCGGCCTGCATTTTCCAAACACGGACCCGGCCTATAAGGACATCGACAGCAAGATCCTTTTGCAAAAGACCTATGCGCTGGTGCGGAGTAAAGAGTACCGGGTCGTCAATATCGACAGTACGGTATGTCTGGAGGCGCCAAAGATCATGAAATATGCGCCGATGATGCGGGAGGCGATCGCGGCGGTTTTGCACATCGCGGCGGATGATATCTCCATCAAGGCGACGACGACGGAGCAGCTGGGTTTTATTGGCCGGGGGGAAGGATTGACGGCGTATGCGACGGTGCTCGTGGACCGCCCGGAGGGCGGTCCGCGCGAAGCGCAAACATAGGCCCCGTTAGGCTGCGCAAGCAGCCGCCAGCGGAGCGAAGGGTACGAAGAGATAATCCCCTATATTTGCGCCATGTCCAACATAACCATGTCAACTATCACGGTCAAGATCATCAATCAATCCCCCCATCCATTGCCCGCCTATGCTACAGAAGGATCTGCCGGCATGGATCTCCGGGCCCATCTTCCCGGTCCGCTGGAATTAAAACCATTAGAAAGACAATTGGTCCCCACGGGTATTTTTATCGAGCTGCCGCAGGGATATGAGGCGCAGGTACGTCCGCGCAGCGGCCTGGCTTTTAAGCAGGGGATCACCTGTCTCAACTCCCCCGGTACGATCGATTCGGATTATCGGGGTGAATTAAAGGTGATCCTCATCAACCTGTCGGCGGAGCCGCAGACGCTGCATCCTGGTGACCGGATCGCGCAGATGGTTGTCGGCCCCGTTACGAGAGTGAGCTGGGACGAAGTGGAAGAAATCGGGGCTACGGCAAGAAATGCCGGCGGCTTTGGGCATACGGGGAAGGTCTGAAAGGCCGCGGCGGGCGCTGGTGGCCGCCGAAAAGTTAAAACTTCTGAAAGCATGTATAAATTCGCAACGGCCCTTATCCTGGTCGTCGTATTGGCGGGTATGGCGGAATCTTGTCGTTCGACAAAAAAGCTGGAAAAAGTGATGGCCACTCCGGCCGTTCATCCTGATACAACGGGTAATGCGGTGCGGGCCGCCACCATGCCGGTGCGCGATGTCCATGCCGACTCGTTGCAGGTCATCCACAACGCAGTGAGCGGGATTACCCATAACCATATCGATTTCCAGACGTTTAACGGTCATATGCACGTGCATTATGAAGGCGGTGATGGTAAGGACAACGAGCTGAACGCCTATGTCCATATCAAAAAAGACAGCATTATCTGGATAGATATCCAGGCGAAGGTCGGTCCCGTATCTATCGATGTGTTCCGGGTGCTGATCACCCCGGATAGCGTGAAGATCCTCGACAAATTAAAAAAGATCGTGCGGCTGCGATCGGTCAGCTATCTGCAGGAACAGATACATCTGCCTGTGGACTTCAGGACGGTGCAGGATATGCTGATCGGCAACCCTATTTTCCTGGACACGAGCCATATCATTTACTACCGGACGGAGCCAAAAGGGCTTTCGCTGTTTGGCGTCGGTCCCATCTTTACCAATTTCCTTACCTTGAATGCCGACAATACCCCAAAGCACAGCAAGCTGGACGATACCGATCCGCTGCAAGCCCGCACCTGCGATCTGACATATGGGGACTATGATTATTCCGGGCCGGTGCCCTTCTCGACCTACCGGAAGATATCCGTTGCGGAGAAGTCGAAGGTGGATATCGAGATCGGGATCAAGCCCTATAAGTTTAACGAAGCTTTAAGCTATAGTTTTTCGATTCCAAAAAATTATAAGCGGAGATAAGCGTTATATCAATTAAATTGTAAATATGCTCAAACAACTCGTTGCGGGGATCTTACTGATAACGATCGTCGGCCGGCTGGAAGCCCAGCCGCCACCGGTACAAAGCCGGGCGGATCTGGAAAAGGAGCGGGCTACAATCCAGAAGGAGATCGAAGATGTGCGGCAATCCCTGGACGAGACGCATAAGAACAAGCGGGAGACCCTGGGCCAGCTGGCGCTGCTGCAGCGGCGGCTCAAACTCCGGGAATCGGCCATCCGGAATATCAATGCCCAGATCGACGTGATCCAGGGGGATATGAACGAGTCCTGGCGGGAGATCCTGAAATTACGCGCGGAGCTGGATACCCTTCGGATCCAGTACGCGCAAAGCATCGTGTATTCCTACAAGAACCGGAGCAGCTATGACTTCCTGAATTTTATCTTTTCCGCCAGCTCCTTTAATGACGCCCTCAGCCGCGTGGAATACCTCAAATCTTACCGGGCCTACCGCGAAGAGCGGGCGGGGAATATCCGCAATACGCAACAGCTGTTGCAAAGCAAGATCGACGGCCTGAAGGTGACGCGGGCAGAGAAGGAAGATGTCATAAAAAAACAAAGTAAAGAAACGCAGATGCTGGAAGAGGAGAAGAAGGAAAAGGACGTTGTCGTTCAAAAGCTGCAGTCGCAGGAAAAAGAATTGAGAAGGGAGATGGCGACCAAGCAAAAGCAGGATCAGAAGCTGGAGGGAGCGATTGCGGCGGCGGTCAGGCGTGCGATCAGAGAGGCATCCAGGAAGAATGCCGAAGCCAGCAAGGCGGCGGCTGCCACGGACAAGCCGGTGGCCAAAGGAAGTCAACCGGTCGAGGCCGAGACCCCGGCCGCGCCGGCCACGCTGAATACGATAAAGTCGTCTGCCAAGACCGTTTTTACTTCTGAAGAGGATTTGCATCTTTCCGGTGATTTCGAGAAATTCAAGGGGCAGATGCCCTGGCCGGTATCAGGTACGGTCTCGATGTCGTTTGGCCGTCATGAATATATCAAGAACATCTGGCACGATAATCCCGGGGTGACGGTCGACGCGCAGCCGGGGGTGGCGGTGAAGACGGTCTTTGAAGGGGTGGTGTCGAATATTTTTAATATCGGAGATGTGTCGGCGGTGATGATCCGGCACGGCAAATATTTTACGACGTATAGCAATTTATCAACGGTGTCGGTGACGCAGGGTGAGAAACTCAGGACCGGCCAGATCATCGGGCGGCTGGCGGAGATCGGGCAGCTGGAGTTTGTGTTGTCCGATGAGAAGGGAAGGAATTATGATCCCGAGCGGTGGTTGAAACGGTAGTCGCTCGCCGCCGCGCCGGGGGTTATGTTGTCAAAAGCGGCTCCGCTGTCAGGAAGTGGTTATAGAGCGCTTCATATTGCGGCACGATCCGATGGATATCGAAATTCTTTGCATGGGCCATGGCGTTCGCCTTGAACCGTTTTAGCGTGGCCTCATCTTCCAGAATTTTTATGGCATGATCGCTCATCCCCTGGATGTCGCCGATCTCATCGAGAAAACCGGTCTCGCCCTGGATGGCGATCTCGGGCAGCCCGCCGGCATTGGTGGAGATGACGGGCACCCCGGCGGCCATGGCTTCCAGCGCGGCCAGGCCAAAGCTCTCATATTCCGACGTCAGCAAAAACAGATCGGCAATAGCCAGGATTTCTTCCATCTGCTCCTGTTTGCCGACAAAGCGGATCTCATCGCAAAGATCCAGATCCCGGCAGAGGCTTTCCGCACCGCTGCGTTCGGGACCGTCGCCGACAAAAAGCAGCTTGGCGGGCATTTTCTTCCGGACGATCTCGAAGATGCGGACGATGTCCTGCACCCTTTTCACCTTCCTGAAATTGCTGGCATGCATTAGTATTTTTTCCCCGTTGGGGGCGATGACCTTACGGAAGGCATCGATGGGTTTTTTATGGAAGCGGCGGGTGTCGACAAAGTTATAGATGACACGGATCTCCTTTTCGATGTTGAAGATCTGGTAGGTTTCGTCCCGGAGGTTTTTGGATACGGCGGTGATGGCGTCGCTCTGGTTGATAGAAAAGGCGACGACGGGCGCGAAGGTCTTGTCCCGGCCTACCAGGGTGATATCGGTGCCATGGAGGGTGGTGATCACCGGGATACTGCGGCCGCTCTGCGCCTCCACGATCTTTTTTGCCAGATAGGCTGCCGAAGCGTGGGGGATGGCATAATGGACATGCAACAGGTCGAGATGATGGTTGACGATCACGTCTACCATGGTGCTGGAAAGCGCCGTCTCGTATGGGGGGTAATCAAAGAGGGGGTAGGTGGTCACCCTCACTTCATGATAGAAAATATTTGCGTTGAATTCGTTGAGCCGGACCGGTTGCTGATAGGTGATAAAATGAACCTGGTGGCCCTTGTCGGCAAGCGCTTTTCCCAATTCCGTGGCGAGGACGCCGCTGCCCCCAAAGGTCGGATAACAAACAATTCCTATACGCATAGAATCAAGTATATTGTAAAGTAAGGTATTTTTTGGGTCATAGCCCGAATTTCGGGGTAGCCATACGGCGCAAATCTTACCTTCGCGGAAATTAACATCGATGGACCCTAAATTGTTGACAGGCAGCCTGCTTATATTTTTATTGGTAACGGTTAAGAGTTGGGGGCAGTCGGACAGTTCCGGCATGAGCCCCGGGCAGCCGGCGCCCGGGCGCTGGACCGACGATTCGGTGATGATCCGCCGGCTGGCGGACACGATCCTGACCGATGCCAGGACCTATGACAACCTGAAGATGCTGACAAAGAAGATTGGAGCGCGGCTGTCGGGCAGCGCGGGATTCTATAAGGCCGAAAAATGGGGTTGGGCGGCGCTGGAGGAAGCGCAGGCCGATAAGGTTTGGATGCAGGAGTGTATGGTGCCGCATTGGGTGCGGGGGGGTAGGGATTCGGCGGCCTGGTGGCGGGCGGGGGACAAGCGGCCTGCGGGTCTCGACATCCTTGCCCTGGGCAACTCGCAGGGTTCCGGTCCGGCCGGTATTGAGGCCAGAGCGGTGCTGATCCATAATTTTGACGAATTGGAACGGCGCAAGGATGAGCTGAAGGGGAAGATCGTGTTTTATAATTATCCATTCAACCCGCTGTTCGTCGAGACCTTCCAGGCCTATGGTGATGCAGTGCGGTATCGCGGTGCGGGGGCCAGCCGGGCGGCCAGATATGGGGCCGTCGGCGTGCTGGTGCGGTCGATGAGCGAGTCGGTGGACAATGTCCCGCATACCGGTGCGATGTTTTATAATGATTCTTTTCCAAAGATACCGGCGGCGGCCGTGGGACTGCGGGATGCCGACCGGCTGGCCGCAGCGCTGGAAGCATATCCCGGCGATATTGTCGTGACCCTGACCACCCGCGGCCAGATGCTGCCCGACACGCTGGCGCACAATGTCATCGGAGAGTTGAAAGGGAGCGTCTTCCCGGATCAGTATATCACGGTAGGCGGCCACCTCGATTCCTGGGACCCGGCGGAAGGGGCGATGGACGACGGGGCGGGCTGTGTGCAGTCGATCGAGGTGTTGCGGGCGCTGAAGGCGATCGGGTATCATCCGCGTCATACCATCCGGGTCGTTTTGTTTGCCAACGAAGAAAATGGCGGCCGCGGCGGGCGGAAATATGCGGAGGCGGCCAAGGCGAACAATGAACAGCATCTGCTGGCGCTGGAAAGCGATGCGGGTGGATTTACACCGCGCTCCTTTACGCTGTCGCTGACGGAAGACAAAATGGCGGCGATCCGTCCCTGGCTGGATCTGCTGCGGCCTTATGGCGTTTATGCCTTTGAAAAAGGCGGCGGCGGCTCGGACACCAATCCGATGGAGGCGGCGGTGGGCGCGGTTGTAGGAGAGTTGCGGCCGGATTCGCAGCGATACTTCGACTATCATCACGCTCGCACCGATGTGCTGGAAAATGTCAATAAGCGGGAGCTGGAGCTGGGTGCGGTGAATATGGCGGCGCTGATCTACCTGGTGGATAAGTATGGGTGGAGCGGCGGACAATGATCATTTAAACAGACATATATGAAGAAATTCCTTCGCATTTTTGTGGCGGTGATCGTCCTCGGGCTGCTGCTGTTCTTTTTCTTCCGGTATTATTTTGTTTTCGGGGAGGGGGTAAAGGCAGGAACCTTGAATTATGTCGTGAAGAAGGGCTTTATTTTCAAAACGTATGAGGGGAAGCTCATCCAGACAGGTTTGAAATCTTTGGCCCCGAATTCGATGCAATCCAATGAATTCACGTTTTCCATCGCCGATGAGGCTGTTGCGCTGCGGTTGATGGTGAATAGCGGGAAGGAAGTGGAGCTGCACTATAAAGAATATATGGGGTCGGTGCCGTGGCGGGGGTACAGCGAGTTTATCGTGGATAGCGTGGTGCAGATCAGCGAGCCGGGGAAGTAGGAGGACGGCGCTTTGCTTCTTGTTTCAACGTAGAGAGATAATTGCGACCTTCCTTTTTGAGCCAGTTAATATATTCTTTCGTCTGAGAAGCCAGGTAGTATGGAAGGCTTAATAAATGAAAAGATTTGCCTGCCGGTGTGGTTATTTCAGTCAGATGAAGCCCTTCGGAATAAAAACGGATAGCCATATCGTGAGGTGCCTCATCCATAAATAAATGAAGAGATTTTAGAGACCCGTTTTTTCCGGATTTGACCTCTATTGGAATCAACTGGCCTTCGAATGGATAGACATAGTCAACTTCGGCCTGGGACGTCTTTTTTTCTCTCACCCAAAAATTCAACTCGCTAAGAATATTGAATTGACTGGCGAGCAATTCTTGCCCGACCAGATGTTCTATTATCGTGCCTTGGTGTATCTTATTTAAATCATCTGTTCCAAGGATGTCAATTTGGATACCTAAAAAATAATTTATCATGCCGGTATCGAGTACCTGCAAGCGCGGCGATTTTCTCAGGCCGGGCGAAAGAGGCAGGATTGCACTTATCGTAGGATATAATAAAGAAAGCAGGAAAGTCTTTTCCAGGGCTCGCAAGGCCTCCGCTACTTCCCGGGAGTTATAATCGGACTGACCGAAATGCCGGAATTTTATTCTCTTTCCTGCTTCGATGAAACTAACTCGGATACACTTGCGGATTACCCTTATCAGGGTATCATTCCTGCCATATTTTTCTACATCGTCCAGATAAGCATTGATGAGCCGTTCATAGATTGGGGCGAGTATAGTCAGATCTTTCGTTATGGCATATCTATTTACGATTTCCGGCATACCTCCGATGAGGGCATACGTATGAAACAGCCTAAGCAAGGTGTCATGGGCAAAACCATTAACGGGCATGATACTTACCTGTTCTAAAGCCGCTGTTTGGCCGATTGCACCTAGAAATTCCGGGAAGCTAACAGGGCGCATGACCAGATACTCTACGCGACCCACGGGCACGCTACGTTTTTCATTAAAAATGCTCTCCAGTAAGGAGCCTGCGGCAATCACCTTTATTTCGGGATAATCTTCGAAAAAATACCTTAAGAGGTTAATAGCTTCGGGAACCTGCTGGATTTCATCAATGAATAGCAAGGTGTCGTTTCTGGAGGGGAATTTTTTGTCTTTTGCGACAAATATCGCCTGGACAAGAAGGCGGATATCACCGCCGGATTGCACAAATAGATTTTTATCGGCGGGAGTTTCAAGATTCAGATAAATGTATTGCCCGAAATTTTCAGCAAATGCATTGACTGCGGTTGTTTTTCCGACCTGTCGCGCTCCTCGTAGCAATAAAGGCTTACGATCAGCCCTTTCAGACCATGATTTCAGTTCTTTTTCTATGTTTCTGTAAAACATTGATTATTAATATATTTTATCTCTATTTGTTACAAAGTTAGGGTTCTTTTCTCATTTTCTTGTTATAAAGTTATGGTTGTTTTTCGTTTTTTTGTTATAAAGTTAGAGATGTTTGGAGGGAAATTTGACACAGAATTAGGGCAATTTTGCTGAGTTTTGTGCACAGAATTAGGGCAATTTAGGCGGAGCTCAAGCCAGCAGGCAGAAAATAGCGGGTTGTTTGTTGAGGTCGGGGGGCGGCAGCTGCCTCCACTCCCCAATGCAAAGGGTGCGGATATATTCGGCGGGACCGGTGAGGTTGGCGGCGATGCAGAGGCGGGTGGAGGGGCGGCAGACCGCCAGCAGGGTTTCGAGCAGCTGGTTATTACGATAGGGCGTTTCGATAAAGAGCTGCGTGCAGTGAAGTCGTGCGGATTCGGCCTCCAGATTTTTGAGCGCCGCGGCGCGGCCGGCATTGTCAACGGGCAGGTAGCCGGCAAAGTGGAACTGTTGGCCATTCAGGCCGCTGGCCATGAGCGCGAGCAGGATGGAGCTGGGCCCGACGAGGGGACGCACGATCGCGCCGGCTTCATGAGCGACGGCAGTCAGCAGCTGACCGGGATCGGCGACACCGGGGCAGCCTGCCTCGCTGATGAGACCGATGGTCTTGCCCGAACGCAGAGCGGCGCGAAAGACAGCTTTTACTTCTTCTTCCGCCTTGTGGATGGGGTGCCATTCATAATTGTCGATCACCATTTCTTTCCAGAGGGCCTTCAGGTAGCGACGGGCGCTACGTTCGTTTTCGACAAAGAAGACCTGGCATTGTTTTACCGCGTCGAGGATATAGGGGGGCAGCGGGGCGGTGATTTGTTCTTCGAGCCAGCAGGGAATAAGATAAAGGGTCGCTTCCATAGACTATTCCAAATTCTGGTGATAGAGGCTGATGGTAGAGGCGATGATAGCATAGGCTGGCGCGAGCACGAGGATAAAGTGCATGCCATAAAAGACCATGCCGTTGCCGATGGCCAGGCCTTTGCGCTGGCTGATATAGGCGATGCTGGCCGATGGCGACATCTGGTGCCGGCGACAGCTATAGTCCAGCATGGAGAAGCCATAGTAGTAGCATTCTACAAAGATGCAAACGACGGGGGTGATCCAGCCTGCCAGCGGGATAAAAGAAAGCAGGAGGAGGCAGACAAGGTAGACGGTCTGCCACAGGGAATTGCGAATGGCTACCCGGATTCCGATCAGCATATCCTGCCGGAACCTGGCGTTGAACCGCATGCTGTATTCTTTTCCTTTGAGCAGGGCGTCGGTCTGTTCGCTGAGATAGGTAAACAGCGGGGAGCCGATGATGAGAATAACGTATTTGAAAAGAGAAAAGTAAAGGAATACCAGCACCAGGTGGACCATCAGACCGCCCATGACAAAGAAGAAACTAAGCAGGGCGCTCTGCCGGTGTTGGAGGAAGCGGTCGATATGCACAAGATGGCTCAGCGTGGCGACGACGGTAGCGGCGGACACCCAAAAGAAGTAAAGTCCGACGACAAACAGGATCGTATATAAAATGCCCGGGATCAGGATCCATTTCCACAGCCGGTGTTTGCTGATGAATTGATGCGCTTTGACATAAGACTGGAAGGCTATAATAATTTCTTTGAGCAAAGGGCGATTCTTGTTTAATTTGTCCGACTAATCGATAGGGTTATCTCTCTCAAACCTACATCAAAATGCGGAATAGACAAAGAATGGATGAAAGGGCTGCGCGGGAGCCGGCCGCCGGACCGGAGCCGGTGAAACTGATCGCTGCGTTCTATGATAGGCCGGGGGTCGTGACCGTGGCGCGGGACCTGCTGGGCAAGATACTGGTGACGGAATTTGACGGGCAGCGGACTTCGGGCCGGATCGTGGAGACGGAGGCCTATAACGGGGTGGGTGACCGCGCCAGTCATGCCTGGTCGGGCCGGCGGACCCGGCGGACAGAAGTGATGTATGGATTCGGGGGCACGGCATATGTGTACCTGATCTATGGGATCCATCATCTGTTCAACGTGGTGACGAATAAAAAAGATGTTCCGCATGCGGTGCTGGTCCGGGCGCTGGAGCCGCTGGAAGGTATCCCGGTGATGCTACAACGAACGGGGAAGGGGCGCGCCGGCGAGAAGCCGGGACCCGACTATTCGCTTACGCGGGGGCCGGGAAATCTGTCCCGGGCGCTGGGTTTGCTGACGCTGCATACGGGGGTCTCGCTGCTGGGGGACCAGATCTGGATCGCGGATGACGGGTGGCGGCCGCGACGATCGGAGATGGTGGCTACGCCAAGGATCGGGGTGGATTATGCGGGGCCCGATGCGGCGCTGCCCTATCGTTTCTTTATCAAGGGAAACCCGTACGTGAGTGGTCCGAAGCTTAAAACCTGATTAAAGCCGGTTTAAAGTTTGATTAAAGATGACGAAGGGTATAGTATGGATGGATCGGGGATATTATCTTTAGTAAAGGCTGATCAAAATGATAAAGCCTGCCCCCAGCCATGACCTTTTTGAAAAATACCTGCTTTGCCGCGCTGACCATCTGCCTTATCGCGATGATCTGCCTTCAATCGTCCGGCGTCACGCTGGTTCAGCGATCCGGCGGGAATGCTGTGACGGGGAATGCTCCGGCGGCGAACGCTCCGGCAGGTACGCCAAATATGCATTGTCATGGGAAGCTATTCCTGAAGCTGGATAAGCGATATGATCTAAAGCCCGTTTTTTTCTTACCTGTTGTATACTTCCGTGTGGCGGCATTTCCTGTCGGGCGTGTCGACCGGCCTTATCAATTTTCATGGGGGCTCGTCGCCGGGGTGCTGCGTCCGGGAAATTTGCGGGGACCGCCGTCAATATGATTTCCTACTTTCGGACAGCCGCATTGTTACCTATAAAAAATACTTAAATGAAACAGCATTCGATAAAACTCCTATTCGGGTTGGTCACCCTGTTGGCGGCCGGCCCATGCCTGGCGCAGCAGGAATGGCCTAAGTCCATTATCACCGCCAATGGCACCATCATCAATATATATCAGCCCCAGGTGGAATCATTTACCGGGAATACCCTGAAATCGAGATCGGTTATTGCCGTATTGGCGGATGGCAACGAAGACGCTGATCCGGCCTTTGGCGTCGCCTGGACAACGGCTACGGTGGAGATCAATCGTGAGAAACGGGTGCTGACAATACGATCGGTGGATATCGACAATCTGAAGATCCCGGGGGACAGCAGCCGGGATGACAACGCCTATATCTCGATGGAGCTGAAGATCTATATTCCCCGGGTGCTGACGCCATTGCCGCTGGATGAGTTGCTGGCCTCGCTTGACGGTGAGCAGATGGAAGAAAAGATGGACCGGGATACGATCGTCGGAGCGCCGGATATCATCTACCGGACCCGGCGGTCGATGCTGGTGCTGATCGACGGCGCACCGGTGCTGCAAAGAAATCAGCGCTGGGGACTGGATGCCGTTGTCAACAGCCCGTTTGTCATCCTGCGGGGCAGCGATGGAAAATTTTATCTCTATGGCGACGGTCACTGGTATGTTGCGCCGGCCGCTACCGGGCCCTATGTCTTTACCAGGGATAAGGTGAAACACAAATTGAGGAAGATCGCGCGGCAGCTAAAGTCAGCTGCTGAAGAGGACGGTGATCTGTCGAGGGAAGACGCGGGTTCGCTGCCGGTGTATAATATTATCGTGAGCACCGTACCGTCGATGCTGATCCAGTCCGATGGGAATCCGGATCTGGTGCCGATTGCACGAACCTCGTTGCTATATGTGTTTAATTCTGACAATGATATTTTAGTGGATACCGGCACGCAGCAGTATTATGTCCTGTTGTCCGGACGATGGTACCGGTCGGCCGCGCTGAATGAAAACGCACAATGGCGGGAGGTGGCAGCCGACCAATTGCCGCCTGACTTTGAAAAGATCCCGACGGGTTCGCTCAAGGCCGGGGTGCGGGCCAGCGTAGCCGGAACGGCGGAGGCGAAAGACGCGGCCGTAGATGCGCAGGTACCGGAAATGGTAAAGGTTGACCGGATGACTGTTGCCGCAAGGGTCCAATACGACGGTGCGCCGAAGTTCAGCCCGATCGCAGGGACGCATATGCAGTATGCGGTCAATACCTGTTCGATAGTCTTGACGTATAACGGCAGATACTATGCGATGGACAATGGTATTTGGTTTGTCGGCGGCAGCCCCCTCGGGCCCTGGTTTGTGAGCAGCAGTCGTCCGGAAGAAATGGATCTGGTCCCGCCGGCTCACCCGGTATATCCCGCTAAATTTATATCCGTTTATGAGGGGAC
>Ga0302326_10018332_pt1 | contig 14518 bp, 14 predicted proteins | sample Palsa_T0_3_FD_202264 | JGI IMG/M metagenome (GOLD analysis project Ga0302326, IMG submission 202264) | Peat permafrost microbial communities from Stordalen Mire near Abisko, Sweden - Palsa_T0_3 | ecosystem: Environmental > Terrestrial > Soil > Palsa > Peat permafrost | place: Sweden: Abisko... | reverse complement strand
CAAAAGCTATTATTACCCTGATTTGCCCAAGAATTATCAGATCAGTCAGTATGACCTGCCGCTTTGTTATGAAGGAAGCTTTCCGCTGACGCTGGAGGATGGGTCGATAAAAACTGTCCGCATTCGCCGCGCGCATTTGGAGGAAGATGCGGGGAAGCTTCTGCATGATGCACCCGGCGGTTATCGGATCGACTACAGCATTGTGGATTTGAATCGCGCCGGCACGCCGTTGTTGGAGATCGTCACCGAGCCGGACCTCTCGAGTGGGCGCGAGGTCGCGGCGTTCGGCCAGGAACTGCAGAAGATCGTGCAGTTTCTGGGCGTAAGCCGGGGGCAGATGCAGATGGGGCAGATGCGTTTTGAGCCCAATATCAACGTGCACATCACCGATGATCAGGGGCAGATCTTCAAGACCGCCATTACGGAAATCAAAAACCTGAACAGCTTCAGCGTCCTGGAGCGGGCGACTGATAGCGAAGTGCGCCGGCAGATCCGCTTGTGGGAGGAGACCGGCTCGCTGGGTCGCAAGAGCACTTACGGGTGGGACGAGGCCACTGGATCAACCGTGCACCAGCGCGACAAAGAAGACGCGAACGATTATCGGTACTTCCCCGATCCCGATTTGCCGCCGGTTGAGGTGGACGATGCGTGGCTTTTGGAACTGAACTCGCAGATCGGTGAGTTACCGGTCGCGCGGCGCCAGCGTTATATCGATGCGATGGGTCTGGCTCCGGCGGATGCCGGCATTTTGGCTGGCGAACGTGCCATTGGTGATTTCTTCGACGAATCGGTCCGTCTTGGGGCGAACCCGCGCCGCGCGGCGAATTTGCTGATCAACGTCGTGGCACAGATTGCCAATCGCCGGCAGGTGCAGATTCCTGCTTTGGGAATCGCTCCGGCGGTCTTGAGTCAAGTCGCAAAGATGATCGACCAGAATCAGCTCGCCCCCAGCAGTGCGTTGCCGCTGCTGGATTCGGTTGATGCGCAGTCGAGTGATGCCGAGGCAATTGCTTCAAAGCTGGGTTTGCTGCAGGTCAGCGACAGAAGCGCAATCGATGCGGCAATCGATGCGGTGATTGCGCAGAATCCCAAAGCGCTGCAAGACTATAAGGCCGGCCGGCAAAGCGCGCTTGGCGCCGTGGTGGGGATGGTCATGAAACAAACCAAGGGGCTGAACCCGAAAATGGTGCAGGAGCAAATTCGGCGCAAACTCTCACCCGGCGATTGAATGGCATCAATTACTGGACGGTGGCGCGGAAGCAGGATTGGGCGGGTTGTCCCGATAACCAGCGACTCGCCATAATCCGACATTCCCCCTTAAGCGTCACAACTCTCCATCCGATTACACCAGTGCGAGCAGAATGATCACTGCGGCTATCCGCGGTGGGTTTTGCTCCGACCGGAAGTGCGTGTGGGCAGTTTCCGGCGGATCCCGCACCGGGATAGCACTCGTGAGGACCCGACCCGACTGGGTTGGGGAAAGGCGGCGGCGAGGAGCTGCAGCCTTCGGCATGTTGCCGGCGCGAGACACCAGGTCGCCTCACTATAGGAGAGCATCATGAAGGCGATGAATCTTGTTTCGAAGTTGATCAAGGACGAGCAGGGTGGCGAAGTTCTCGAGTACGCCCTGATCGCCGGTTTGATCGTCGTTGCTGCGATCGCGGCCATTTCCTCGGTCGGGACCAAGGTCCTGGCTCGGTGGACGTCGCTGAACAGCTCCATGTAATCAGCCACCACGCACCAGGGCCTCGGGGTTTCCGATCCTGGGGAGTTCTGGTCCCCGTGTTCGGGGGCTGAGCAGACCTCGAGGCCCGGAGCCGGCAATCAGGCCGGCCCGGGCCTGTGGTTCTCCGCGACATCGACCCGTCGCGGGCTGCAGACGCTTTTGAGGAGATTCGATGCGACGCTCAATTCGCAGCACGTTCCGCCGCCTGCTGATCGATGAGACGGGGGGAGAGGTGATCGAGTACGTACTGATCGCGGGCCTCATCATTGTTGCGACCATCACCACGATTGCCGCGTTCGGCACCAAGGTGCTGGCGCGATGGACCTCGGTGAATGCCTCGATGTAACCGGACGGACTTCGGGACTGCAATACATGATTAAAGCCGCCATTCTTGCCAGGTACGTTCCCCTGTTGGCGATGCTGATCGCGGCAGCCATCACGGACCTCCGCGCCCGGCGCATCCCCAACTGGCTGACGTTCTCGATGCTGATTGCCGGACTGGGTCAAAGCTTCCTGTCGATCGGCACGGTGGGTCCGGTTGCCTCGTCAACCGGGCTGCTGACCGGATTTGTCCTCAGCCTTCCGTTGTTTGTGATCGGCGCGGTGGGCGCAGGCGACGTGAAGATCATGGCGGGCGTTGGAGCCTGGGTCGGTCCGATGCCGGTGGTCGCTGTCTTTGCGATCACGCAGATCATCGGAATGGTCATCGTGTTGGCGCAGGCTGCTTATCAAGGGAAGCTCCGGACGCTTTTGACAAATACAACCGTGCTCACGATCAACCTGGTTCATCTTCAGGACGTCGGCATCGATCATGCCCGCGCCACCGGGCAATCGTGCCGAAGTCTCGAACGATATTTGCCGTTCGCCGTGCCCGTTCTTCTGGCCTTGCTCGTGATCCTGGCCAGGCAATAGACATTCAGGAGTCGCTGACATGCGCGATATCAATACATCATCCATCATCAGACCTGTTGACCCGCGGGTGCGCCGGGCGCCGCGTCGCGCCGCCGCCACGCTTGAGCTGGCGCTGACGCTGGCAATCCTCGTGAACCTGACCTTCGGCATGGTCGAGTTTGGCTACTATTTCTTTGTCAAGAACACCATGCAGGGCGCCGCCCGGGAAGGAGCCCGCGCCGGAATTGTCTCGGGCGCAACGTACACCTCGAGCATCACCAACGCCGTGCAAAATAACATGTCGGCGGCAGGCTTGAGCAATACGAGCAAATATTCGTTCACCGTCACCGATACGACGACGAGCACGACGATCACAACCGACGCGCAGCTTGCGGCGGTCTCCAGCGGCGACGCGCTGCAGGTCAGCGTGCAGGCGACCTGGGGTACGATCGGCGCGGGATTCCGCCCCATGAACTTGATCGGGAGCGGCAAGATCGTTGTCGGGACAGCAGTGATGCGCCACGAGTAGTTTGTTGCCTGCCCATTTCCCGCTGACGCAAGTTTCTGAAAAGCCCGCGACAGTCCGCGGGCCTTGTTTTTTTCCGGACCCTCGGCACGGCCGTCGGGGTGTTCGGACTGATAACAAGAAAGTTACCAAAATTCGCTGAACCACTTAAACCGTGCAGACGGTCTGACCGACTTGAGAGTGTCGGCACTAGCCGCCGCACCGGAGAACACACTATGAACCTGAAGCAATCCATTCCGCTCATCGCCGCCATCGGGTTGGGACTCGTGGCTGCCAAGATCGCACACGACGTTTCCGCCAAGAAAACTGCAGCCCCCGAGATCAAGACGGTCGACGTCGTTGTCGCCAAGGGGCCGATCGGACCGGGCACCGCGCTGACGCCAGAGCTTCTGGACGTGACCAAGATCCCCGGCGAGACGCTGCCTCCTGGCGCCGTCGCTTCATCTGACAGCCTGCTCGGTCGAGTCACACTGGCCCCGCTGTTTGACGGTCAGCCGGTTCGCGGGGACTACCTGGCGCCCAAGGGGACGCCGGCCGGCCTCGTGTCGCTCGTACCGCCCGGGATGCGCGCCATCTCGGTGGACGTGAACGAAACCAGCAGCGTCGCCGGGCTGATCGTGCCTGGCTGCCGCGTCGACATTGTCTCCACCCTGGGCACCGACAACGACCATATGGTCGCCCGCACCGTCGCAGAGGATATCCCGGTGGTCGCAGTGGGGCAGCGGCTCAGCGCCCAGCGTGCCGAGGGAGATAAGGACGGCAGCTATCACACCATCACGCTTCTTGCCACTCCGCACAACGCCGAGCTGATCGTGCTCGCTGCCAATACATCGCGCACCCGCCTGGTGCTGCGAGGCGTAGGCGACAAGGCACGGACGGACAGTGAAGGGGTTGGCTTCGCCGAACTGCGCGGTCATGCGCAGACCGACGACACTCCGTCGCCGGTTCTCGGCAGCCCGCTGGGCGGTCCCACGACACATCCGGCCGTCGCCGTCGAATTCCCCACGCCGCGCATGCATCATACGACTGAAGTGATCCGCGCCGGCGCCGTCAGCAACGTGGACTTCCAGTTCACGGCGCCGACTCCCAACACCGTAACGGACACTCCGAACACTCCCGCAGTTCCGCAATAACTCGAAACGTCGCCTGTCTCCAACGCTACGCTACAAGGAAGCTCTCATGAACAGCACCACCTCCCGCACATGGATGACTCTGCGTCGGACCGCGCCGCTGGCCGGTCTGCTGGCCGCCCTGCTCTGCGCCACCGCAGCCGCCGACGCACCCCCATCGACTACCCAGCCGGCTGATTCGATGGTCAGCGATGGGCTGACCGCCCAAGGCGCCCTGAAGATCACGGTAAACAAGAGCGTCGTACTGCACACCAAGGTTTTGCTGCGCCGAGTCAGCGTAGCGCAGCCTGATATCGCCGACGTGAATCTCGTCGGGCCTTCGGAAATGCTGATCCTGGGCAGGAAGGCCGGCGCCACCCAGATCATCCTGTGGGATGATCAGGATCATTCCCAGACGATCGAAGTAATGGTTACCGCCGATCTCGATTCGCTGAGGGATCAGTTCATCAGGAGCTTCCCCGATGCGAACGTGGACGCGACCACCGCGGGCAACGCAGTGGTTCTTCGCGGACGCGCTCCGAGCCTGCAGGTCGCCCAGCAGATGGAGAAGCTTGCCCTCGGTTACGCGCCGCAGGTGGTCAACCTGCTCGAAGTCTCCGGCGGCCAGCAGGTCGTCCTGAAGGTGCGCTTCGCCGAGGTCTCCCGCAATCTGCAAACCAATCTCGGCTTTAACGCCTTCGCCACCGATGGCCAGTTCACTGCGGGCCTGAATGTCTTCTCCGGCAATTCCCCCCCCGGTTCGCTCGCCACGTCAGGGACCACCTCGGGCATCAGCTCGCTGGCGAATCTGTTCGGGTCGGGCGGCATCGGCAACACGAAGTTCGAAATGTTCCTTCAGGCACTGCGCGTCAACGGCCTGATCCGCGACCTCGCCGAGCCGAACCTCATGGCCATGAGCGGTCAGGAAGCCAGCTTCCTCGCCGGCGGTGAGATTCCGATTCCCGTTCCTCAGCCGGGCTCGGGCGGGTCGACGATTACCATCGAGTACAAGGAATATGGCGTGCACCTCAGCTTCCTTCCGATCGTCATGGGGGACGGGCGCATTCGCCTGAAGGCGGCGCCGGAAGTCAGCGAGCTGGACTATTCGAAGGCGGTCACGATCAGCGGTACATCCGTACCAGGACTGACGGAGCGCAAGCTCCAAACGACCGTCGAGCTCAGCGAGGGCCAGACTTTTGCCCTTGCCGGTCTGCTGCAGAATAACATTAACGCCAACAAGTCTGTCACGCCGGTCCTGGGCGATCTACCCGTCCTCGGCGCCCTGTTCCGCTCCGTGCAATATCAGCGTAACGAGACGGAGCTGGTGGTCCTGGTAACCCCCTATCTCGCCGGCGGCTTGAATCCCGACCAGATCCCCGCGGTTCCAGGCGAGTACTGGCGTTACCCGACCGAGGACGAAGTGTTTCTCAATCAGGATCTCGGAGGCCCGATTCCGGTCAATGACAAGCCGGCCAAGGCAATTCCAACCGGTCCGGTTGCGACAATCCACGGGAAGCATGGGTTCGCGCCGGTTGTTGCCCAGACCGATATGTCCGAAGCGAAGTAAAGAGATCAGGTTGCCCCCACGATGATATGCGGTGGGGCGGCAGCGAGGGAACGCTCATGTACGTGCAGCTCAATTGTGCAGTGCTCGATCCGGATCCGGGAAACCGCCAGGAGTTGGCGAGCTTCCTGTCGCGGACCGGCCTCCACGCGGTGGCCCAGCTCTCGGGGATCGAGCAGCTTGCTCCTCTGCTGAGCCGATCCGACGCACCGCAGCTTGTAATCGTCAACCTCGATCCCGCTGCACACGAGTCCTTACGCAAGCTTGGCAACCTCCCGCGGCAATATCCAACGGTCAACTTCTTCGTGATGTCACAGGTCCTCGACCCCCATCTGCTGATGGAGGCGATGCACCTGGGGATGAAGGAGTTCATTCCGCTGCCGATGAGCGAGGATAAGCTGACCGCCGCCATCGAGCGCGTGACGACGGGCATGGGAATGGGAAAACGTGCCAGGGTCGTGCATGTGATCCCGACCATCGGCGGCTGTGGATCGACGACGATCGCCTGCAACGTGGCTGCCGCAATGGCCAAGACCGGAAAGACGGCGCTGATCGACCTTGACCTGATGCGCGGCACGGTCGCCAGTTCGTTCGATACACGGCCGCGCTACACGCTGGCGGACGTGATGGACTCGGCGGAGAAGGTCGACAAGCAACTGCTCGACAATGCCCTGGCGATTCACGCCAAAAGCGGAGTGGCCCTGCTGGCACGGCCCGAGCTTCCGGAAGACACCCAGCGGGTGAACGCCGCAGGCACTTCACGGCTCCTCGGCGTGCTCGGACGCATTTTCGACTATGTGGTGATCGACTCGCTGATGAGCATCGATCCGATCTACACGACCGCTCTGGCGGCGGCGGAGATCAACCTGCTGGTGATGCAGCTCAACGTCCCCAGCGCCAAGAATGCCGAGCGATTTGTCGGCGCGCTGCGCCGCATGGGCGTCGCGGCTGACAAGATTCAGATCGTGGTCAATCGTTATGTGAAGAAGCAATCCGACATCGAGCCGGCGGACGTGGAGCGAACCCTTGGGCTCAAGATTTCCTGGATGATTCCCAATGACTTCAAGAACGCCATCGGCGCAATCAATTTCGGAGAACCAGTGGTGCTGCGGGCGCCAAAGGCGGAGATCAGCACAAGCCTCGCCGAGCTGGCGGGATCGTTGAACGGCCGCGCGAGTCATAACTGAGACGTGACACCAATCGAAGCAGCGATCGAGTGTAAGTATGGGACTATTTTCAAACAAAAACGGTAACACGGGAGTGGCAACACCCCCGCCGGCCGCGCCGGACGCCGGGAGCAAGCCTCCCATCGTTTCGCCGCCTGCGCCCGTGATGGCGCCGGCCCGTGCTTCGGCGCCGCAGATTCCAACGCCTCAGCTTTCGGAGCGGCAGATCTATCTGGGGCAGTTGAAGGTTCGCATCCACCAGACTCTGGTGACCCGGCTGGACGTGCAAAACATCCGTTCGCTTCCTCCGGAAACGGTCCGCAACGAGGTCCGTTCGTTGGTGCGCGAGCTGTGCCAGTCTGAAAAAGGTCTTCTCAACAGCGCCGATCAGGAAAAGCTGATGGAAGACATCATGGACGAGACCCTGGGTCTTGGTCCCATCGAGACCCTGCTGAAGGATCCGACCATCGCCGACATCATGATCAACCGCTGCGACCGGATTTACGTCGAGCGGAAAGGGCGCATCGAGCTTTCCGACGTGCGCTTTCGCGACAATCAGCATCTGCGGCAGATCATTGACCGCATCGTCGGCCTCGTGGGCCGCCGCATCGACGAAACCAGCCCGATGGTCGACGCGCGCCTGCAGGATGGAAGCCGCGTGAACGCGATCATCCCGCCGCTGGCGCTGGATGGACCGTGCATGTCGATTCGCCGATTCGGCGGAAAGCCGATGCAGCCGGAGGATCTGATCCGCCACGGCGCGTTCCCGCAAACGGTGATGGATTTTCTCGCCGCCGCGGCTCAGGCACGCTGCAACATTCTCATCAGCGGAGGCACCGGCTCCGGCAAGACAACGCTGCTCAACGTGATGTCGCGCTACATCCCCGCGGATGAACGCGTGATCACCATCGAAGACGCGGCGGAGCTCCAGCTTCAGCAGCCGCACGTGGTGCGCCTGGAAACGCGCCCGATGAATCTCGAAGGCAAAGGAGAGGTCACGCAGCGCGATCTGGTGAAAAACTGTCTGCGCATGCGGCCGGACCGGATCATCATCGGCGAGTGCCGCGGCGCAGAGACGCTCGACATGCTGCAGGCGATGAACACCGGTCACGACGGATCGATGACGACGATTCACGCCAACAACCCGCGCGACGCCATGGCCCGGCTGGAGGTCATGATCGCCATGGCCGGATATGAAATCCCGGTGCGGGCGCTTCGCTCGCAGGTAGCCAGCGCCATCAACGTGATCGTGCAGGCGCGGCGGCTGACGGGCGGGAAACGCAAGGTCGTCGCCGTCAGTGAAATCACCGGTATGGAAGGGGACCAGATCCAGATGCACGATCTGTTCGTCTTCGAGCAGGGCGGAGTGGACGCCGACGGGCACGCCACGGGCAAATTCATGGCCTGCGGCATCCGCCCGCGGGTGCTGGATCGAATTGAATCGCGCGGCCTCCGCCTGCCGCAGGATACGTTTCAACGGCGTGTTTTGGAAACTTAAGAGATCGAGGCAACTATGGACGGCATGTTACAGCCCCTGATCATTGCAGCCTGCGTCGGACTTCTGGTCTGGTGGGTGACGGGTCTCATGAGCGGCGGCGAAGAGAAAAAGAAGCTGCAGGCGCGTCTGACTGGCGAAGGCTCGCCCGATGCCAACGCGTCGCGCGGTCCCTCGGTCGTCCTCGCCAATAGCGACAACGCAATCCCCGAATTCCTCCGCGAAAAGCCATGGGCCGTCAAAATGCAGGCCGTGCTGTGCCAGGCATATCCCGACGCGAAGCTCCAAACGTTTCTGCTGGTCGCCTGCTCCCTGGTTGCCAGCGCGTTTCTGATCACGCTGCTGATTTCCGGCAAGCCGATCATCGCGGTGGGCGCCGGTGCGTTCTTCGCTTATCTCCCGTTCTTTTTCGTCATGCGAAAACGCGGACAGCGTCAGCAGCTGATCAATAAGCAGCTTCCCGAAGCGCTGGAATTTCTCTCCCGCGTCATGCGCGCCGGTCACAGCTTGAGCACGGGATTGCAGATGATGGCCGACGAATTGCCCAGGCCCCTCAGCGATGAATTCCGCCGCGCCTACGACCAGCACAGCCTCGGTCAGTCGCTGGAAGATGCGCTCAAGGGCGCCGCCACCCGGGTCAATTCCACGGACTTTGCATTCTTTGTCACCTCGGTGCTGATTCAGCGGCAGACCGGCGGCGATCTGTCGGAAGTGCTCAACAATATCAGCAACATGATCCGAGCCCGAATCCATCTTCAGCAGCACGTCAAATCCAAGACGGCCGAGGGACGATTCACCGGCTACATCATGGTGGCGTTCCCGGCGGTCATGTTCTGCATCTGCTACTTCCTCAACCCCGATTACTGCGGCGTGCTTCTGCACACCAGCACCGGGGAGAAACTGCTCGGCGTCGCGTTTGGCCTGCAGATGGCGGGCCTCTGGATGATTAACAAAATTACCACGGTGCGTGTATGAACGATCAATTTCTCCTCATGATTTGCCTCGCCGGCGCGGTCGCCCTGGTCGGCTTCTTCTTGACCCGGCTGATGGTCGGATCCGGAGACGACCGGCTTCGCCAGCGCCTCAGCTCGGGCGCCTACGACGACGACAAGCCGGCGCCGCGCAAGACGGTGCGCCAAATGGTCGAGCAAGTGGGGCAGGCGGCTGCCAAGCCCTTCATGCCCAGCTCACGCGAAAAACAGTCGAGCATGCGCGCCATGCTTGCCCGTGCGGGGATGTACCAGCCGTCGGCGATCAAGGCCGTTACCGGGTTTAAGGTGATCTCCCTCGCCACGGGTCTGGCTGTCGGATATGGCGCCGGAACACATTTTGGCAGCCCATTGCTCTTCGCGTCCCTCGGCGGGGTCGTCGGATACGTGGCCCAGAAGTTCTGGCTCAACGGCAGGATCAAAAAGAACCAGCTGGCCTTGACCTACGGCCTTGCCGATGCGCTGGATCTGATGGTGGTCTGCGTCGAGGCGGGTTTGACCGTCGACGGCTCGATGCAGCGAGTCGCGCAGGACCTGACCATCGCCCATCCCGCCATCAGCCGCGAGTTGGGAATCGCACACATGGAGACGCGCGTCGGTCTCTCCCGAAGCGAGGCGCTGCGCAACCTGGGCGTTCGCACCGGCAACGAGGCGCTGCAGTCATTGGCCGCCATGCTGATCCAGGCCGACCGCTTCGGCACCAGCATCGCCTCCGCTCTGCGCGTCCACTCCGATACCTTGCGTCAGAACCGCCAGCGTGCTGCCGAGGAAAACGCCGCCAAGGCGTCGGTCAAGATGAGCTTCCCGCTCGTGCTGTTCATCTTTCCGGCAACGTTCATCGTCCTGGTGGGGCCGACAGTCATCCAATTGATGAATAGTGAGCTCATGAAGTGATGCCGTCGCACTCAAATGCCGACAGAAAGAGAGAAATGATTATGAAGACTCGTACTACTTATTGGGTTCTCGCGGGTTTTGCCCTGTCCCTGGCCGCCGGCTGCTCCAGCCAGTCGTGCCCGGAAAACAGCAGTTACACCCACGGTGAGAATTACCTTCCCGACGGCACGTACCGCGATGAAGTGAAATTCATCGACATCACCGTCGCCAATGGCGCCCGCGCCGACGGCACGCTGCGCCCCGTCCATTTCACCGGCGACACGCTCAATTCGCTGGGCCAGAAGAAGCTCGACTACATGCTCGCGGCCGACACCGGCTCGACGACGACGCTGACAGTCTTCATCGATCTGCCCAAGAGCGATCCGGCGTTTGACAAGCGCCAGGACACCGTCAGCTCGTATCTCAAGAGCAAGGGTCTGAAGGACTCGCAGATCGTGCTGGTGGACGGTCCGAACCTGAAATACTCCGCCCCCGCGGCCCCCGGCGATAAGGCGCTGGACGCGTTCAGCAGCGGCGACGGATCCTTCACCGCCTCCGATGCCTCCGGCAGCAGCAGCTCCGGCAGCAGCGCCCACTAACCGCGTCTTCCGGAGTGCGGGAAAAACTACACCCCCACGCGGGCAGATCAATTCGATCTGCCCCGCGTGCGTTGGCTGGGTCGCAAAACGAAAAGGGATAAGGATCAAACGGCGCGATTCTCGCGACCCCGTTCGTGTTGATGATGATCCAGAACGTAAAGAAAAAGATGTGGGCGGCGATAAAGACAAGACTGCCAAAGAACCGCGCCACTCTCTCCCCCATCCGCTCCGCCAGGCTTCGCTTGCGCAGCAGCGCCTGCTCGACCTCGGCAATGGTTTGAATATTGCGTCTGGCCGTCGATGGCAACGCCGGTTCCTGCTTTCCTGGCATCCACCCATTTTATGCAGCCGCCGGCGCGAGCAGAACGATTATATATCACTGCGCGAGCCCAAATAATCGTGCGTTGTTTGAATGCCGGGCTTCGTGGTAAACGTCAGCTTGGCGCCGCAGCCGCCGCAGAGTTCCGCAGAGTGGTTCTTGCATGACAAAACAGGCGTCGAATCCTTCCCCGGATTGGACCGAGGGGTTGATTTCAGCGTATAAGAGAGTGGAATTGTCTACGGCACCGAAAGACGGTACACATACGCTTTGGCCGGTCATGACAAAAGTTGACGTTCCAGCATCGTTGCAGAATCTCTCGGACCTCGCGCCGGAACCAATGCGCGCGCGATCTTCACGTCTGGAGCGGTGGTACGATCGGCTCGAGGCGTTTGTCAGCCGGCTCTCCGTCCGCGATAACTTCTGGCACAGCATCTGTTCGCTGATCTGGCTGCCGCTGGCATTTTTCAGCGGCATCCGGATGAAGCAGTTTGACGCCAATTCCTTTGCCGCCGTCCTTCCGTTTCGTCGTTTCAACCGCAACTGGTACCGCGCCATGGCCGGCGGAGCGCTGTTGGCCAACTCGGAGATTGCCGGCGGCATGTACGTGTTTGGCGTGTGCGGCGGCAATTACGCGGTCGTCTGCAAGCACTTGGAATACAAGTTCTTACGCCCCTGCCTCGGCCCGGCCGTCTACCGCATGACGCCCCGCGAGAACATTCGGGCCATGCTGGAGACCGGCGGCGAATTCAACATCACCCTCGACCTGGAAGTGCAGCAGCAGGGTTTCCGTCCCAACGAGCGCGACCGGCGCGTCGGTCAGGCCGTGGTCACGTTCCACGTCACGCCCAAGTCGCAGTTGAAGACCAAAAAGCAAGCTCGCAAAACCCGCTAAAACATGCTCCCCCCGCGTGGATCGCTCGCCTTGCTTCAAAGCGGTTTCAAATCCGAAATCGGCCGAACAGCAAGTAACCGTGGCACCCGCGCCAGCAGAGAGCCGAGCGGCTCCGCCGCCGGATCTTCGCACAGCAGCGCAATTCCGCGAAAATTCAAAAAATGCCCGGCGGCAAAGCCGCTCGGCTCTGTGCTGGCGCAGATAGCGCGGCCGCTCTCCGACTCCCCGCAGCGCGCGCATCTCGAGTTTCTGAAATCGCGGGCATGCTCGCCAGGCGGATTGCCCGCGGAGACATCCCTCTCGTGACCACCTCCCCAACCGCAGGTCCTCGCACCGCCATCGCCTGGTCGGCGTTCCTCGGCGTTTCGTGGACGTGGTGCATCGGCATGTTTCTGCCGGTCTTGCTGGTGCGCGACTTCGGCGTTGCTGGCTTCTTCGTCTTCGCCATTCCCAACATCGTCGGCGCCGCCATCATGGGCAGAACGCTCCCGAGCGCCCAAAGCAGCCGGCAATTCGTCGATCGACACCGCACCGCCTGCGCCGCGTTTTCCGCCGTCACCATTCTCTTCCATCTGTTTTTCCTCGCCTGGGTCGCCCACGGTTTGATCGGCCCAACCGCCTATCTCATCGCCGCCGGCTTTCTCGTCATCATGCTCCCGACCTTTCTCAGCCAGCCGTTGACGCTGGTTCTGTCGTGGCTTCTGCTGGCCGGCTCCCTCGTCGCATTCGCCGATGTCGCAATCCGCGCTCCCGATGCAATGGAGCAAATTCACCCCTTCGGCACACAACCCCCGCTCAACCTTCTCGGCCTGACCCTCGTCTGTATCCTCGGCTTCTCCCTTTGCCCTTATCTCGATCTCACCTTCCATCGCGCCCGGCAAGCCACTTCGCCGCAGGGCGGCGTCGTTGCGTTCAACGTCGGTTTCGGCGGCTGCTTCGCCGCCATGATTTTCTTCACGCTCTGGTATTCCCACCTGCTCGACCCAGCCAGATGGAACCAGGTCCCGCGCCCGATCGCCTGGGCCATCGTCTTGCACATGTGCGCTCAGAGCGCATTCACCATCGCCGCCCATCTGCGCTCGCTCGCGATGCAATGGACGCCAGAAACACGCCGCGGAACCATGCTCGGCGGCCTTGCAGCCATGTCCCCTTTGATTCTTTGGCACATTCTCGGCGCCGATCAGCGATCGTCGGAAACGATCTATCGCCTCTTCATGGGCTTCTACGGCCTGGTCTTCCCCGCCTATCTCTGGATTTGCATGACCGGCGTCTCCCGCCGGTCGATCACGGTGCTCGCGATGGTGGTCATCGCATGCGCGCCGATGTTCTGGCTCGGATTTATCGACGAGAAAATGCTCTGGCTGATTCCCGGCGTCGCACTCCTCCTGCTTGCGCGCCGATTCACATCGGCTGGCCCGCTTCGAGTTCCTGAAACCGGGGTCCCCAATGTGCCTCGGCATGCTCGAACCACAGATGCACGGTAAAGGCGAAGACCGCAATGAGCACCAACAGCGCCGCCGCCGTAAGCCAGTGCGTCGGCCGAAACCGCCGCAACTGCGGCGCCGCCGCCACCAGCCCGAGCAACGCGCCGATGATGACGACCGCATCGAAGCTGGCCCGCTGCCAGTACGACCCGCCAAGGTGCAGCCACATGCCGAATTCATCAAACGTCAGGGCCAGGCCAATCCCGTACAACAGCGACGTGATCGTCAGCCAGTCCCCCCTCGGCTGCGCCAGCAGCAAAACCGCTCCGACGAAACTGAGCAGAAAGATTCCATAATTCAGGTGATGCACGTGCGTCTGGCCGACGTGCGCATACAAGTCCGGGATCTTCCGGGCCATGATGAGATAGACGAGAATGCGGGCACTGAGAAACGTGACCAAAAACGCGACAAGAATCTCGCGGGCACGGATCACCGCATCAGACTTGGAGCGGATATTGGAGCCGGGCATCGCGCAATCGTAATCGGAAGGCGCGACCAGAGGAAATTGCGGTGAAATTGCGGAGTCGCGACGGGCGTCGCTGAAGATTTCGGAACGCGGTCATGCGGCCGCACCGCCGGAGTTCACGGGCGGATGCACTTCGAGCTCAGTCAGCAAGATGCCGAGTCTCTCGACTGACAGCTTCCCGCAGAGCCAGAGGTGCGTGACAGATTCGGCGAGTACTGCGCCGACCGTCCGTGATAAGAGCCGCGCACGGAGTGTAATCACGGAGTAAGCGGTTTTTGGCCGCCTGGCATACCCGCTTACTGCGTGAGTACACTCCGTGCGCGGCTCCGTCGCCAAAACTGTCACGCACCCTGTTCGGATGCCGAGTATGATCCGGCATCGCATGCTGCTTCGCCGCGCCGATTTTTCCCGCCGAT